>Ga0068877_10001887_pt1 | contig 17109 bp, 10 predicted proteins | sample NOAtaG_FD_66437 | JGI IMG/M metagenome (GOLD analysis project Ga0068877, IMG submission 66437) | Freshwater lake microbial communities from Lake Erie, under a cyanobacterial bloom - NOAA_Erie_Diel6S_1000h metaG | ecosystem: Environmental > Aquatic > Freshwater > Lake | place: USA: Ohio, Lake... | reverse complement strand
TCGGCCTTCCGCCTCATGGAACGCCTCTCGCTCATCGCCGCCCAGCACGAACGCCGCGCCGACCGGGCGCTAGCCGAACTCCGCAAACTCCAGCGCGACCGCTCCGTCGCCGCCGAAGTTCAAAACGAAATGTTCGTCATGGATGAACAATGCGCGATCCCCGTCTCGCTCCCTCTTCACGAGATGCGCCGCACCCACTCCCGCTTCCTCCTCGCCGTCCAGTGGCTCAGCGCCCAACCCGACATCCAGCGCGAATTCGCCCAGCTCCGCGACCGCTGCGCCCAAAGGCCACCGTCACCAACGCAACCCGCGGCCGCCAACTAACAACCACAAACCACCCCAAAAACACTTGGCCAAACAAACGAAGCCAACCGCTCCTTGACATCCGCATAGCCCCAAACCGCTCGGACGCCCGCAGTGTCTCCGCGCGAAGCCGCCACACACACCCCGCAGCCCACGGCTTCGCGCCCCGGCCCGGCAAAAAATACAAACGAACCCAGCCCTCCCCAAGCTCAGCCGGCCAGCTAAAACCGCCAGTCCAGCCCGATGTTCGGAAACAACCCCAACTGCTCATTCGCCAGTTGCCCGTTCGTCCGCCGGTTCCACCCAAACCCCGCCACATTCTTCCGGTTCGTCACATTCTGCGCCCCAAAGAACAACAACAGTGGCTTACCCCACACTTTCAAGTTCCGGTCCACGCGCACGTCCAGCCGAAAATAATCCGGCAGCCTCAGCGCATTCACTTGATTCAGATCAAAAATCGGCCGCCGCTGCCGCCGGCTCTCCACCTCGTTGTACGGCGTGTACGGCCGCCCCGTTAAATACGCCATCCGCACACTCAATTCCCACTTCGGATTCAGCCGGTATCCCCCCACTGCATTGAAAATCCACGGATACTCAAAACTCGCCGGCCGCCTCACTCCGTCGAGCCCCGCCTGCCGCGCCTGTTGCCGGGCAAGATTCGCCTGCCCAAACCACTTCTCGCTAAACCGCTTCTCCACAAACATCTCAAACCCTCTCACCCGTCCCCGTCCCGCACTCGTCAGCGGAAACAAAATGCTCGAGACGTCAAACGTGTCCCCCACGTTCGCCAGACTCAACGTCGGAAACTGGCTCGAAACCGGGTAGTCCTTATACTCTTTCTGATACACCTCCACCGTCATACGCACCGTCGGGCTCACAACATAGTTCACGCCCGTCACATAGTGATCGGCCCGCCACGGAATCAAACCGCGATTCTGCGGAAACACCGCCAAAAATTGAAAGAACGGCTGCTGAAAATAGGTTCCATAGCTCGCCCGCCAGCTCATCTTGTCCGTCAACCGGTAGCTCAATCCCATCCGCGGGCTAAACCGGCTCTCCCCCAGATACTGGTAATGGTCCAGCCGCCCACCCCAGGTCAGATTCAACCGCGACCCGAAATTCCGCGTATTCTGCCAGTAAGCCCCCGATTGATAGGCCGGAAAACTCGTATTCACCGCAAACCGGTTCACCCCCGGCACGATCGAAAAAGGCGTATCCTCACCAAGCGGCGAAGCCGTGTTGTACCGCAGCCGAAAGATCTTGTAGCTCCCGCCCATCTGCATCTTCTCGAACCCGGGCACATACGCCGTCAGATCATACTTGATCGTCGATTCCCCTTCGCGCGAGCTCTCGTTGAATACCAGCGGCGCATTGGCGATTTGCTGCGCCACGCTCTGCCCCGCCGGCGGAAGGCCAAACCGCACCAGATCCTTCACCGAACTATTGATCCGCGATTCCGAGTGCGTCACCCCCAACAAACCCACCCCGCGCTCTCCAAACAGCCTCTGCCAGTTAAACCCCGTCGCCGCCCGCCACCCGTCGTAGCGTATGTCGAAGTTGTTGATCTCTTCCGTCTTGTCCTGATTCCCTTCCGCCAGTCCCAGCCGGATCCGGTCATTCCCGCTCACATTCGCCACCCAGATCCGGTCCCTCGGCCCAAGATCATAAACCGCCTTGGCGTTATAGGTGTAAGCCACCGGTACCCCGCCAAAGCCGATGTTGTCCGTGAATAAGTCCAGAAAACTCCGCCGCGCACTCACCACCCAACTCCCCTTCCCCTTCCGGATCGGGCCTTCCAAAATCGTTCCCGCCCCCGCGAATCCCAGCGTCGCCCGCCCTCGGAACCGCTCCCGGTCCCCTTCCCGCTGCGTAATCTGCAATACCCCGCTCGTACGGTTGATAAAAGGCGCCGGATACCCCCCGGTCAGAAACGTCACGTCCTGTATCAGCGCCGCGTCCAGCAGACTCACCGTGCCGCCCGCCGACGCGAAGTTCGCAAACGCGTTGATGTTCGGAATCTCAATGTTATCGACAATAAACAGATTCTCGAGCGGCGACCCGCCCCGCACAATGATGTCGTTGCGAAAGTCATCGCTCCCGATCGCGATGCCCGGCAGCGTCTGTATATACCGCGACACATCCTGCAATGCCCCCGCACTCTTGAAGATCTCCCGCTGACTCACCAGATAGCCTGAGCTCTTCACTTCCTCCGGCGGCAGAAACACCGCGTCACTGACCGTGATCGACTGCTCCACACCTTCAATCTTCGGCAGCGTCACCACCACGCTTGCCTCCACCCCAATCCGCGCCTCCACCTGTGTCGTTTTCAGCTCCGTGCTGCTCGTCAGCGTTACCACCAGCGTGAACAGCCCACTGCGCAAGTCCGTGATGCGAAACGTGCCGTCTTCCTTCGTCGTGTCACACCGTTGCGCTTCCGCCGCGCAAACCTTATATCCCCCAGCCGCCGACAAATCCGCTTTCAATACCCGTCCCTTGATCGTCCCCACTCCCGCCGTATCCTGCGCTACTGCCAGCGCCGCCCCGATCAGAGGCAGTACAAGAAACAATCTCACTCTTTGCTAGAGGCGCCAGCATCCTCCCGTGATTCACTTTTTCTGAACGCCTGTTCATCAAACCGTCAACCCTCTTTCAATCCATCTGCTCCTGCAAAATCCCCCGCAGCTTCTCCATCGTCTTGCGCACCACCGTCAAGTCCCGCTCCGGCGCCTGCTCCATCAGCGTCCGCACCGCCGCCTCCACCGTCCCCGTTTTCTTTTCCACCACCTTCCGCCCCGCCGCCTTCAGCTTCAGCTTGTAGCGCCGCCCGTCTTCCTTGTCCGCCACCCGCGCCAACATGCCGTTCGCCTCCAACCGCCTCACAATCCCGCTCACCGTGCTCGGATGCAGATGGATCTGCTTGGCCAGATCATTCGCCGCAATTCCTTCCTGCGCCGCCACCAGCTTCAACACCATCCGCTGTGGCCCGGTCACCCCAAGCTGGCTCTGCATCCGCCGCGACATCTGCTGCAGGCTCTCCTCCACCCCCCACAGCATCTGCATGAAACTCACCACCGGATCACTCATCTCATTTCCTCCCCTTGCAGTCATTCATCTTAATTGCAGTCGCAATCGTTCTACTTCTGTTTCAGGCGAAACGCTCCCGAACAAAAGTTACTTTTCGGTACTTTATTCTATACAGATCATTCCCTACAGTGCCGGCACAAACCCGCCCTTGCCATTCCGCTTCTCCGGCCGCACCGCCACCCCAACCGGAATCAGCCGGCATCTCGCTCCCCCACACACCGCCCCCCCACTGGCGCGTACCCGTTCCGTCATCTCGTCGAGCGCCTTCCCATCCCCGCTCACCAGCACGGCCATGTTGTAGTCCGCCTCGCTCACCCGCGTCAAGAACAGCAGACGCATTCTCCCTGGCGCTTCCGGAAACAGCTTCAACACCGGCCCCCGCACCTGCGCTTTCCGCCCGCTCAGACTCCTCTCGCCGCGCCGCCACCGGATCCCGTCCGCCCCCACCGAGTAAATCGATTCCTCAAAACCAAATTCACCCCCACCCGTGGCTCGAACCTGCTGATTCATCCCATCCCCACCCGCTGGCTCGAGCTTCGGCACAGCGAACACCCACTCTCCCGCCGGCCCTTCCCGCCGCAGCGGCGTCACCGTCACAATCCGCCAACCCGGCTCGAGGTCGACAAAACTCCTCGTCAGCCCCACCGCTCCTCCACCCCCACGGACAGCCGGTCTGCCGCAGCTCACTGTTACACTCACCCCCACCCCGATTGCCGCCATCGCGATGGCTCGATAAACTCGCAACTGCATGATGACCCGTCGCTCCTTTTTTGCTTTGGCGGCAGCCCCCTCGACCGGCCGCCTGCCCCGTGAACTCGAATGGACGCCGGGCCCCGTCAACCGGTTACGCTGGCGGCTGGCCGATTCCACCCTCGCCGTCTATTCCGGCCCGGCCGACATGCTCCTGCTGCCCGAGGCCCGCCGTCACGCCATCGGCGATACCAGCGCCCGCCAGGTGCTCGTCCCCGCCTCCGCCCTCGACCGCTTCCGCCGCCCAGACGCCCTCTGGAACGACTTCGCCTCCCAGGGCCGCCTCCACGATTACGACAACCAGACCACCCGCTGGCCCGTGAGCGAAATCCCCGCCGCCCAACCCGTCGCCGCCGGCCAAACACTGCGCTTCGCAAACCAAGCCATTGACGTGCTCTCCACGCCCGGCTACACCCGCGATGGCCTCAGCTTCGGCCTCAACGCCGGCGGCCTGCGCGTTCTCGCCACCGGCAACCTCATCCACGCCGGCGGCAAAATCCTCGACCTCTACAGCCTCCAGGACTCGATCCCCGACTGGAAGGTCCGCGGCTACCATGGCTTCGCCGCCCGCATCGCCGCCCTCCGCCAAAGCCTCGCCGCCATTCGTCAGTGGAGGCCGGACATCATCGCTCCCGCCTCCGGCCCGCTGATCACCAATCCCGGCGCCGACCTCGACCGTCTCGAAGAGACCCTCATTCATTGCTATGCCAACTATCTCTCCACCGACGCCTACCGTTGGTATGTGTCGCCGGAAAACACCCAGGCCCGCGCCCGCCGTATCCTCGGCACACGCGCCTTCAATCCCATGCCCTTGGCCGAAACCCGCCCCCAATTGCCCTCCTGGCTCCACACCACCGCCAACTCGCGCCTCATCACCGCCCCCAACGGCCACGCCCTCCTCATCGATTGCGGCATCAAGTCCGTCCCGCCCCAACTGCGCCAATGGCGCGCCACCGGCCTCTTTGAGAAACTCGACGCCATCTACATCACCCACTATCACGACGACCATACCGATTACGCCGCCTCCACCGCCTCCGAGTTCAGCGCCGCCGTCTGGTCCTGCCCCGGACAGGCCGGCATCCTTCGTGAGCCTGCCCGCTTTCGCCTGCCCTGCCTCACCCCCAACCCCATCCCCCATCTCGACATCTGGCGCCACGCCGAATCCCGCGATTGGCATGGCTTCCGTCTCACTTCCTTCGATTTCCCCGGCCAAACCCTCCTCCACGGCGCCCTCCTCGTCGAGCCCCCCGGCGGCGACCCCGTCCTCTTCGTCGGCGACAGCTTCACCCCCTCCGGCATGGACGACTACTGCCTCCTCAATCGCAACCTCGTCGGCCCCGGCCTCGGCCTCCACCTCTGCCTCGCCTTGATCGAACGCCTCGGCCGCCCCTGGCTCGTCAACCAACACGTCGCCCCGCTCTTCCGCTTCTCCCCCGAACAAATCCGCTTCCAGCAAAAGCAATTGGAAGAGCGCGCCGCCCTGCTCGCCTCCCTCACCCCTCTGCCCGGCGCCAACTTCGCCGTCGATGAGCAATGGCTCCGCCTCGATCCCTACCTCCACTCCGTCTCGCCCGGCGCCAAAACCACGCTGAACGCCATCCTCACCAACCACGCCCCATCTCCCCTCGAGTTCTCCCTGCAGCTCCACACCCCCGGCGGCTGGGCCTGTCCGAATCCCCGGCGCCGCATCCGTGTCGCCCCCGGCCAAACCGCCACCATACCCTTCCCGCTCACGGTCGCCTCCGCCGGCTTCCCCACCCTCAGCGTCTCGGCTCCCGGCTGGAGCCTCCCCGCCTGGTCGGAGGCCATCGTCCGACTCGCCTGATTGTCCGACTCGCCTGATTTGACTTCAACTTCCGCATCGCATATAACTGCCCCACGATGACTTTTTCCGGTAAACTGGCGCTCCTCGCCCTTTTCCTTCCCATCCTCGCCTTTGCTCAGGACACGCGCGGCAAAGTGCAGGGCCTCGTATCCGATAGCTCCGGCGCCATCGTCGCCGGCGCCGCCGTCACGCTCACCAACGACGAAACTAACGTCCAGAACCAAACCAAGACTTCTCCCACCGGCCAATATCTCTTCGACTTCGTCACCCCCGGCAACTATACCGTCCGCGTCGAGCTCGCCGGCTTCAAGAGCTTCATTCAGAAAAACATCCTCGTGCAGGCCCGCGGTGACGTCACCGTCAACGCCACTCTCTCCATCGGCAACACCAACGAACAGATCACGGTTGAATCCGCCCCCGTCAGCGTCGAATTCAACACCTCCAGCATGGGCCTGACCGTCAACACCAAGATGGCCAACAGCCTCCCTATCATCCACCGCAATCCCTTCCTCCTCGTCAGCCTCAATCCCGCCACCGTCATCCGCTCCACCACCGAGCAAAGCCCCTTCCACCACTGGGCCGCTTCTCAATTCGATGTCGGCGGCAACACCAGCACGAAGAACGACATCATCCTCGACGGTGCTCCCTCGATGACCGCCCAGAAATCCAGCTACACCCCGCCCATGGACGCCGTTCAGGAAGTCAACGTCCAGCAGAACGCCGTCGATGCCGAATTCGGCCACTCCGCCGGCGGCGTCCTCAGCGTCCAAATGAAGTCCGGCACCAACTCCTATCACGGCACCACCTACTACCTCGGCCGCAATCCCGCCCTCAACGCCCTCGCCGACCGCACCACCGGCGCCCGTAACCTCACCCGCCAGCACACCTGGGGCGCCACCCTCGGCAACCCCATCCGTAAGAACAAGATCTTCAACTTCGCCAGCTACGAAGGCTGGCGCACCATCGAACCCCGCACCGCCTTCAACACCCTGCCCACCGACGCTGAACGCACCGGCGACTTCTCGCGCAGCCTCAACACCGCCGGCGCCCTGCGCACCATCTTCGACCCCTACACCACTCAGGTCAACGGCAATACCGTCACCCGCCAGCCCTTCGCCGGCAACGTCATCCCCGCCAGCCGCATCGACCCCGTTGCCCGCATTATCATGGGCGATGTCTGGAAACCCAATAGCACCGGCACCGGCCCCACCGGCGTGAACAACTTCATCAGCGGCTTCGCCAACCGCTTCCGCTACTGGAACTTCTCTGATCGCGTCGACTGGAATGCTAGCGACAAGCTCAAGGTCTTCGGCCGGTATAACCGCTTCAAGACCTACACCGCCCAGGACGATTACACCGGCTCGATTGCCCAGCCCCCGGACGGCTCCGAGCGCCATTCCACGTCCTTCTCCGGCGACGCCGTCTACACCCTCAGCCCCACGACCCTGATCAACGTCCGCGGCGCCTACAACGCCATCATCGACAGCTTCGGCGTCCCCTCGGCCATGCTCAAGGCCGACGACCTCAAGCGCTTCTGGGGTAACAACTCCTGGTACCAGCCCTACCTGGCTGAATTGCCCGATATCTACTACCCCGGCGTCACCATACAGGGCCCTTCCACAACCTCGCTCGGCCGCGGGGGCTATTGGTTCCAGGAACCCTCCTCCTGGAACATCGAGGCCAAGATGAGCCGCAACGTCGGCAAGCACTACCTCAAGGTCGGGGGTGAGTTCCGCCGTGAACTCGTTGTCGCCTCCCGCCCCCGCCCCATGAATTTCACGTTCTCCCGCGCCACCACGGCCAATACCTTCAACGCCCCCAACCTCAACCTCAGCGGCGATGCCTGGGCCTCCATGCTCCTCGGCGTTCTGGAAGGCAACTCGAGCATCTCGTCGATCCCCATTCAGCGCCCCCGCGTCAACTACAACGGGTTCTTCATCCAGGACGATTACAAGATCACCTCCAAGCTCACGCTCAACCTCGGCCTGCGCTATGAGTACTTCACCGGTATGCGCGACCCGGAATTGCGCCTCAGCCGCTTCCTCGACCTCACCAACCCCATCCCCGAATTCCAGGGCGCCAACGCCCCATCCATCCCCGCGGCCGCGGCCTCGCTCCGCCAGGCGGCTCCTGTCTACAATGGCGCCTGGGTCTTTACCGATTCCGGCAACCCGAACAGTTGGACTCCACCCCGCACCCTGCTGATGCCCCGGCTCGGGCTCGCCTACGCCTTGAACAACAAGACTGCCATTCGCGTCGGCTGGGCCCGCTACATCGTGCCCGCCCCGCTCACTGACGGCTTAAACATTCTGGGCAGCGTACCCTATACCGGCTTTGACGCCACCTCGACCACCATCGGCCTCATTCAGGGCATCCCGCAGCAACAGTTGCAGAATCCCTTCCCCGGCGGCCTCGTTCCTGTCCGCGGCAAGAGCTTCGGCCGCTACACCGCCCTCGGCGACTCGGCCACCTGGTACCAGCAGGACTTCACCCCCGGCGTGAACGACCGCATCAACGTCAGCGTCCAGCGCCAGTTGCCCGGCAAGATTCTCGCCGACATTACCTTCTTCATGAACCTCGGCCGCAGCGCTCCCTATTCCTACGACCTCAACCAGATCGACCCCCGCATCGGCTTTGCCGCCGGCAACGCCATCAACCAGAGCGTGCCCAACCCCTTCTTCAACCGGTTGCCGCTTGAGCGCATGCCCGGCCAGTTGCGCACCCAGGCCAACGTCGCCGTCTCCCAGTTGCTCCGCCCTTACCCGCAATACGGCTCACTGGTCGAGACGCTGCGCGGCGGCTTCGCCAACCGCTACCGCAGCCTCCAGATGCAGTTTCAGCGGCCCTTCGCCAACGGCTTCAACTTCACGATCGGCTACAACTACAACCGCGAACAAAACGAGGAGTTCTACGACGTGGTCGACAACTTCCTCAATAAACCCACCTGGCAGCCTGCCACCAATGCGCGCCAGCGCATCACCGGCGCCGCCATCTATGAACTGCCATTCGGCCGCAAACGGCGCTTCGCCAACCAGATGCATCCCGTGCTCGACGGCATCCTCGGCGGCTGGTCAGTCAGCGGCCTGATGACCGCCAACACCGGCATCTTCATCCGCCTCGGCAGCGTAGTCGTCGACGGCGACCCGACGCTTTCCAACCCCACCCGCGACCGTTGGTTCGACACAAGCAAGGTGCGCATCCTCCCGGCCTTTACCCGCCGCACGAACCCCGTGCAGTTCCCCGGCCTGGTGGGCCCCGCCTTCTTCAATCTCGACACCACGCTTGCCAAGGAATTTAACATTATCAAGGAACGCATGAAGTTTGAGCTCCGGGCCGAAAGCTACAACACGAGCAACCACTTCACCGGCACCACCGCTCCGGTCACGGACGTCAATTCGCCCAACTTCGGCCGCGTCATTCAACAGCGACCCGGCATCTTCGGGCGTCAGATCCAGTTCAGTGGGCGCATTGTCTTCTAGCCTGCTGCCGGCTCTGCTCCTTGTCAGCATCGAGGCGCAGTACACGGGCTCCGGCCCTTGCGCCTCCTGCCATCCCGCCATCGCCGACCGCCAGGCAAAATCCGGACACGCCCGCGCGCTTGCCCCCGGGGCGCCCGAAGCCGACTGGGCTTTCGGCTCCGGCACCCACGCCACTACCTGGGTGCGCCAGCAAGACCCCCGGCACTACCTTGAATTGCCCCTGTCCTGGTACCGCCAAACCAACCGCAAAGCCCACACACCGGGCCACACAAGCATCAGCGGCGTTCTCTACCGCACCTTCGACCCGGCGGGGCGCATCCTGCGCTGCTTCGCCTGCCATTCGACCGGTGTGCCCAGCGTCGATGCCGCCGGCCGCATCTCGCCCCTTGAGCCCGGAGTCCGCTGCGAGAGTTGTCACGGCCCCGCCGCCGCCCATGTCCGTGCCGGTGGCGGCAAGTTCAATATCGAAAACCCCGGCCGCTACCGCGCCGCGGCTATCAACGATCAGTGCGGCGCCTGCCACCGCCAACCCGATGCCAGTTCCCCCCGTTGGGACGACCCCTGGAACGTCCGCCACCAGCCCGTTTATCTCGCCGAAAGCTCCTGCTTCCTCAACAGCGGCGGCAAACTGTCCTGCCTGAACTGCCACAACCCCCACGAAGCGTTATCCCGCGATACACGCGCCTATGCGGCGGTCTGCTCGCAGTGCCACGCACAGCCCCGCCACCGCACCCCCGTCTCCCCGGACTGCATCCGCTGCCACATGCCCCGCGTGCCGGCCAGTGCCGACTTGAGCTTCACGAACCATTGGATCGGGGTTTACTCACCGGGCCGCCCCTTGCGGCCGCGCCGCTGACACGAGGGCCTCTTCGGTCTCACGAGTCCAGGGATGTTCTGGCCCGAGGCGCGCCTGAAACACTTCGAGCGCGCGCGTGTAGAGCCGTTTTGCTTCAGCCATCCTACCCCCGGCGCGCACAATGTCGGCGAGGTTCCGCAGGGCGAGTGCAGTGCGTGCGTGCCGGGCGCCGAGCGTCCGCTCGAGCAAGGCCAGCGCCTCCCGCTGCCGCCGTTCGGCCTCGCCCAACCGGCCCGCCTCGAGCAACACGCTCGCGAGGTTGTTGAGCGTCACTCCGGTTTCGGCATCTTTTCGGCCGGGATCGAGTTGGAGCGCCCGCTCAAACAAAGTGATCGCCTCGCCCGCCTTACCTTGCTCCTGGCGGCACAAGCCGAGATCATTCCAGCGGGCGATGCTCGCCTGCCTGGCGATCGCTTTTTCATACCAACCGCAGGCCTGCGGCCGGTTGTCCTCGAGATCGCCGCGGGCGCTCAGGGCCCGGGCAGCGCGCCCATGATCGGCCGATACGACGAGTTGCTCCCATTGCGCTGCCGCCTCCCGGCGGCGTCCCGCTCCCAGATAAGCCCCTGCGAGTGCTTCGCCGATGCCCTCATCGGGCGCAAGCCGCTGCGTCTGCTCGAGGATGCGGATCGCGGCCTGAAAGTCCCGCTGCCCGAGCACGAACAGACCCCAGTCTCGCGCGGCCGCCACGGCCTCGCGCGAAGCTTCTCCGTGGACTGCCTTGCGCCGCTCCCACTCCTTTTCATAAACCGCGCTCAGGCCGTCCGCTTGCGGCTGCCAGCTCAGCACCAGCAGCATCCATTCAAAAGCCATCGCGGATCCGCCCGTTCAAAGACTGGAGAAATCGCACGAGATTCCGTTTCTCCCCGAGGCTAAGCCCGAGCGGCTGCATCTCGGCATCGAGGCGCGGGTGCGACTTACCCCCATCGTTATAGAAGTCAACGACCGCCTCGAGCGTCGCCAGCGACCCGTCGTGCATATAGGGCGGCGTCCGCGCCGCATCGCGCAAGCTCGGCGTCTTAAAGCCCCTGCCCGCGCGGCCCGCATCGCGCGCGTCCTCCCCGGCCCCGGTATAGTGGAAGTCCTCATCGGTGAGGTTCGGACCGACATGGCAATTCGCGCAGCCCGCCTTGCCCCGGAAGAGATCGAGCCCCTGCTTCTGCCCGGCATCGAGCGCGGCGGCATCGCCTGCCAGATAGCGATCATAGGCGGAATCGCCACTGCGGATCGTGCGCACATAGCTGGCCAGGGCCGCCCGCATCTCCTCGAGGCTGAGCCCCACGCGGCGGGCCGCCTCAGCCGGATCCAGATCCATCTCAAGAGGATTCGCTATCGGGCCCAACACCTGTTGCTCGAGTGTCGCCGCCCGCCCGTCCCAGAAAAAACTCCGTCCCCAGGCCCGGTTGGCGATGCGCGGAGTGCGTCGCGGACCTCTTTGGCCGCCCATACCCAGGGCCCGCGCGTGCCCGTCACTAAAGGCCCGCGCCGGGTCATGGCAGGACGCACAGGCCACCGTCCCGTCCCGCGACAGCCGCTTGTCGAAGAAAAGCTGCCGGCCCTTGGCGACCTTCTCCGCTGTCAGCGGATTGCCCACCGGCACGGGCAGGAAACGGTCGAGGCCAAGGGGAATTTCGATAGCCAGAGTCAGCAGCAGGAGCCAATTCATGGCTTCACCTCGAGGGCCCAGATCTCCTCTTGCCCCATGCTGAGGGTGACGGCGAGCGTCACTCCGTCGGCCAAAAACTCGACCGGCCCTTCCCGCCAAGCTGGCCCTTCGATCGCGCCGCCAGGAAGCCGCACCAGGGTCTTCGGCCCGGCTCCGAGCAAGGTCTTGCCCCAGGCCATTTCCGTACAACCTTCGCAGTGCTGGCGCGCAACGAGCTCCAGCTTCGCGGTGTCTAGAATGGTGACCTCGCTGCCCGCGAGCAGGGCCAGTTGTCCGCCACGCACGGCGAGGGCGCTGCCGCGCAGCCCTGTTTCTTCGGCTTGGCCGGCGCTGTCGCGCCGCCAAAGCTTGCCCTCCTTGAGCCAGAACAAGGCACCCCGCTCATCGACGCCGGCACGGAAGCCGCGGTATGGCCCGCCCGGCTCGGCAAGCAGCGCACTGACTCGTCCGGATTGCGTATCGATCGCGAACACCCCGGCCCGCCCCCGCCCATCGCTTCCGCTCGCCAGCAGGCCGCCCGGGCCCCAACTGAGCCGGTCGATATAGGCGAGCCGCGGGGCGAGATCACGCTCAAGGCCGCCTGCGAGATCCCGCAGCAGCACGGTCCGCGACTCCTGTCCATAATTCTCCGCGCCGCGCCGGGACAGGTATGCCATCCATTTGCCATCGGGGGAAAACACCGCACCGCGGTTCATACCGGCAAAGGATTTCCCCAGCAGCTTGACGCGCCGCGGCTCGGCCGGATCGAGCGTGAACAGATCGGAGGCCGCCTTCCGCCGCCCGAAGACAAAGCGTCCGCCGCTGCTCCAGCCGAGCGGCAGCGCCCGGCCGAGGCTTTGGGCCACGCGCGCGGAGCCTCCCCCTTCGAGCGGCTTGCGCCACAGGTCGAGTGAATCGGCCTCTCCGCCGGCATAGAGGACACTGCGCCCGTCGGGGGAGAAAAACGGAAACAGCCAGGAGCCGGGCTCCGGAGTCAGCAGGCGCTCGCTTGAGCCGTCGGTGGCCAAAACATAAATGGCTCGTTCTGTTTTCGAGTCGGGCCGGAAAGAATCGTAAACAACAAACCGTCCGTCGGGGGAAAGATCCATGCGCTTCGGATAGACCCAGGCGAGGGACCGCAAGGTCTCCACCTGGCCGTCCTCCACGCCGACGAGCGCGATCTGGCTTGTATTGTCGCGCCGGAAAAGCAGCGTCAAGACCTTGCGCTCATCGGCTGTGAAGGCGCAGGGCTGCACAAAACCGGCCTCGGCATTGCGAAACAGCACGCGGTGCGGGCCGCCAGCCAGCGGCGCGAGGCGCAGTTCATAAAACCCTTGCTCGTTGAACCAGGCATAGGCCACCCACTGGCCCCGGCCCGAGGGCACACTGAAATAGGCAAACTCGCGCCCGGCGCGGCGGGTGAGGAGACGGTCGGTTCCGCTCGCCAAATCCCGCACGGCCAAATCGCCTTCGCGGACATGGGTGAGATAACGGCCGTCGCGGGTCGGGGCGCCCAAGCTCACCACTCCCGTGGCCAGCTTATGCGGCTCGAGCCCCAGCAACGCCATCCAGACGATCCACTCCGCCATCGCCCGCTATTGTATGAGACTAGAAACGGGCCAGGATGCCGGCAAAGACGGTGCGTCCGTCGGCGGGGATGATCCCCGGCCCGGGATAGCCGGTCGCCCGCCGCGTAAAGTAAAACTCATTGGTCAAATTGTTCAGCCCTGCTCGCAACTGATAGCGGCCCCAGCGGTAGGTGCCGGCGAGGTCCCAGACGCGGAAGGCCGGGTTCAAGCCCTGGGTCCCATCCGCGCTGGTCGGTGTGTTGGACGCGTTCGAGAAGCTGTCCGACATATGAGTGTGAGTGAGGGTCATGCTCCAGCCCCCCTTGACAAAGCTCGCGCCATAGCGCGCATTCCAGCGCGGCGCCAACTCGACGCGGTTGCCCACCAGCGGACCCGCCACATAGCGGGCATCCGTATAGCCGAGGGACTGAAACAGGTTCAGGCTCCCCCAGGCCCCGAGCCCACGCACCGTGCGCAGCACGTCCCATTCCGCATAGCTCTCCAGGCCCCGGTTGCGGCTGTCCGCCACGTTCGTCACGCGTTGCACACCGCCCTCGACGACGGTACCGATCCGGTTGCCGTAATCCAGTTCGAACAGGCTCAGATCGTAGCGCACGGCCTGTCCCAGGCGGCCCCTCACGCCCAGATCGCGGTTCGCCCCCCGCGCATCGCGGAGATTCGGATCGACGACAATCGCCGGGTCGACGCGCCAGATATCGTTGAAGTGCGTGGCCCGGTAAGCCTGCGTGTAATTGGCATAGAGCTCGCTCGACTCCGTCAGCCGGAAAGCCAGCCCGACGCCGAGCAGCGGCACATGCCGCGTCAACTCCCGCCGGCCCACGACCGGCGCGCCCGTTGCCGTGGTCGTGATGCGCTCGAGGCGCAATCCCGGCGTAATCGTTAAACGGTTGTTCAGCCGCAACGCCGTCTCAGCGTAGGCGGCGTGGTTGTGCGTGCCGAAGAGCAGATCGAGGGCCCGTGGGGCACCGGCCACAAAACGGAAATCGGCATCATCGAGCGGCGAGCCGAGGCCCCGGCCGCGATGGGTTCTTCCGCGGAAGTAACGGTAGCCCCCGGCCACGCTCGACAGTCGCCCGCGGAAGTTGAAGCTGTGCACGAAACGCCCTTCGGCCCCACCATTGTTGTAGGTATCGCGATCGGTTTGCCGGTTGCGCCCCGGGGTATCAGCCACATTCGGGGCGGCCAGATTGCCCACGCTATTGCGCTCTCCATATAAGCCAAAGCTCTGCAACTGTACCCGTGTGCGGCCGCTGGGCGCATAGCTCACCGTCAGGGCCGGCATGAACCAGCGCACGCCAAACCAGTTGCGCCCGCGGACGCTCTGCCGGGGGTCGGCGGCAAATTGCAGCGGCGTCAGCCCGCCGGCCTGTTGCATGAGATACTCCATGCCGGTCAGCTCGAGCCGGAGCTTCCAGCGCTGGGAGGGAGCAAACCCCAGGCTCCCATAACCCGTATTCGTATTGAATCCGCTATTGTTCCTCCAGCCCTCTCCCTGACGACGTTGAAAGTAGGTCGCGTAATCCCAGCGGCCGGCCGTGCCCCCAATGCCGTTGTAGGTGTCGAAAAGCCCCAGATTTCCAAAGCTCTGCTGCGTCTCGAGGCTGAATTTTCGGTCCCGCGGGGCAGGCTTGGTCACAAAATTGACGACGCCGCCAAATTGCGTGCCGTACTGTAGGGCCCCGGCTCCGCGCACGATCTCGACCCGATCGAGCGCCTCAAGGGGCGGTGTGAAGTAGGCCTCGGGATAGCCCAGCACGTCGGAGGAAATGTCATAGCCATTTTGGCGCGTATTGAACTCCCAGCTGCGGTTCGGGTTGAGCCCGCGAGTGGCCAGATTGAGTTGAATGCCGCTCGAGTCGTTTTCCCAAAAACTGATGCCCGGTACCTTGGCGAATACTTGGCGCTGATTGTTCCCGGCCAGATTGGCGTCGAGATCCTCGACTAACACGACATCGTTCTTTTTGCCGGTCTGGATCTGGACTCCGCTGATGTCCTCCATGCGCCCTCGGCCCTGGAAGGCATCGACCACGCCCGGGGCGGCCCAGCGGTCCGCGGTCACAGTGACGGAGATGTTGTTGCCCTGGGGATAGAGCGTGATTTGCGTCTTCGTGCGCTGATTGGCCTCGAGCACGAGGGCGGTTTCGATCGCGGTGAAGTCTTTCTGCTCGGCCCGCAATCGATACCGCCCGGGCGGGATTCGCTCAAGGACAAAATTTCCTGCCTGCCCCGAGTTTACCGTCGCCACCAACCGCTTGCCGTCTTCGGCCAGGATCGATACCCTCACCCCGGCGACAACGGCCCCGGTGACATCCCGCACTTCCCCTTGCAGTTGGCTTTCGGGGGCTTCAGCCGCCCATAACTGCAAGACAACTGCTAAACCTGCCCACACCAAGGTGCTACTAGACAACACTCGTTTCATCGGGAAAAACACAATTAAATCTTTTCATTACAATAGATTATAGCTGACATGAACTGCCCGCCGGATCTCGGACCGAACAAGTCTAGAATAACTTTACTTGACAGCGAATTGCAACTCTAGAAGAGAAAAGACGTCTATGCCCGTCTAGAAGGGCGGCTCTTCGCCGGAGGCCGGCGGCAGGGGCGCCAGCCCCTGTTCGAGCAATTCGAGAATCCGCAGCGCCGCTTGTTTGCCACGGTCGCCCACCTCGCCGACCGGCCCGACGCAGGAGGGACAGCCGCTTTCGCAGCCGCAGGCGCGAATGAGATCCTGCGCTGCGCTGAGCAGGCGCTTGGTTTGTTGAAAGAGCGGGAGAGATTGGCCGATGCCGCCGGGGTAGGTGTCGTAGAGGTAGAGGTTCGGCTCCCAGGCGACGAGGCCGCCGGCGATCTCCTCGGTGAGAGAGGTGCCGATGTCGCGCGGGTCGCACATGACGAGCATGGCGGCGACGGCCTTGAGCGCATTGCCCAGGCCGGCCAGGCCGTTGGCGCGTTCGGAAGGAGAATAGCCATGCATCTGGGCGAGAAATCCGGCCGGGAAGTGCATCCACCAGGAGGTTGTGTGCATTTCCTGTTCGGGAATCGAGAGATTGCCCGCACCGACGTTCTCGAGCGTGTAGAACTTCACTTTCTTGAAGCCCACGATCTGCCGGTTCACGCGCACCTCCCCGTGACAGGCGCAAGCCAGTTGCACGGGTCTCCGGTCGAATTCCTCGAGGATCTTCACCTGCGTGTAGTCGATGGCATCGGTGAAGTAATCGCATTCGACCCGCCGGACAAAAGCCTTGCGCTGCGCATAGTCAAATTTTTCGACCTGATACTGCCGGGCTTCGTGCAAGTAGATTGCCTTCTCGTGCAGCGTCACGAGGGCAACCGGGAAAGAGACTTCGGCGATGACGGTGTTCTGATCGGTGACGTCGACGACGACGAAGTTGTCGCTGGTGACGGCGCGGAGGCTGATGGAATCGGCGGGGTAGCTGTCGCTGGTCCAGTGCCAGGCTTTGGCGGAAAGATTGACGAGACCAAGCTCTTTGAGGAACTGGCAGAGCTCGGTGGTATCGTGGGGGCCGAACTTCTCGCCTTCGCGGATGGGCAACTCAAAGGCGGCGCACTTGAGGTGG
>Ga0068877_10001885_pt1 | contig 17110 bp, 13 predicted proteins | sample NOAtaG_FD_66437 | JGI IMG/M metagenome (GOLD analysis project Ga0068877, IMG submission 66437) | Freshwater lake microbial communities from Lake Erie, under a cyanobacterial bloom - NOAA_Erie_Diel6S_1000h metaG | ecosystem: Environmental > Aquatic > Freshwater > Lake | place: USA: Ohio, Lake... | reverse complement strand
CGCGCGGCGAGCCAATCGAGGTGCGGCGTGCGCACCTGCCGATTGCCATAGCAGCCGAGGTGGTCAGCACGATGCTGGTCGGTGATGATCAGCAGGACGTTTGGTCTGTTCACATGTGAAACATAAACCATTTACCGGTCCGTGTTTTACCGTCAATCGGCGGAATGTCATGGCGATGCGGCGGCACACGACTTGCGAGAGCAGGTGATTGTTTTTGGAAATGGGTTCCGCCGTCATCAGCCGCGAGCGCAGCAGCGGTTGAACAGGCGAAACTAGCGTCCCCAGTGGAGTTCTTGCCGATGAGCCCCAGCCAGCCAGATCACGCATCGGTCGCCGAGTGGCTCGAGCGCGCCGCGCGAGTGATGCCTGGCACACAGTCTAATTTGCGTGCCGGCCCCAACGCACCGCCGCCACTGGTACTGAGTGCGGGGCGCGGTGCGCGTGTCGTCGATGCCGACGGGCGCGACTACATCGATTTCACGCTTGGCATGGGCCCTGCCATTTTCGGCTACTCCAATGCGGCTTACCTCGATGCTATACAGCAACAGTTGCACCGGCTGTTCAGCGTTACCTCGGCACGCGCGCACACGACGATGGAAATCGAGTTGGCCGAAATAATTTCGGCCTTACTTCCCTGTGCAGAAAACATTCGCTTCGCCATCTCCGGTACCGAAGCCGATCAACTCGTCATCCGCATTGCGCGGGCCTACAGCGGACGACAACGGTTCGTCCGCTTCGTCGGGCATTACCATGGATGGATGGACAACGTCGCGGTGAACACCAGCGAAGGCCAGTGGCAACCCGCTGCCGACGAGTCCTACTGTCTGCCCTGGAACGACGCCGAGGCCCTCGAAGCGCTGCTGCGCGAACACTCCAGCGACATCGCGTTGGTGATGATGGAAGCGATCATGTGCAACTACGCCTGCTGCCCGCCGCGCCCGGGGTATCTGCAGGCGGTGCGAAACCTGTGCGACCACTACGGTGTCCTGCTGTGTTTCGATGAAGTAATTACGGGATTTCGTGTGGGCCTCTCGGGCGCACAGGGCGCGTTGGGCGTCACACCGGATCTGGCGGTGCTCGGCAAGGCGCTGGCCGGAGGTTTACCGCTGGCTGCCGTTGCCGGTCGACGTGAAGTGTTACGCGTACTCCGCGAGCAACGCGTGACGGGCGCTGGCACCTTCAACGCCTTTCCGCTTGCCATGGCCGCAGGGCTTACCACCCTGCGCCTGCTGCAGTCGGAGCAGTTCGGACACTACGAGCGCATTGACTCCATACAGGCACGACTGATGCGCGAACTGACCGCTTTGCTGCGGCGCCATGATGTACCCTGCCTTCTGCAGGGACCCCGCGGTATTTTCAGCCTGCGCGTCATTGATCGCGACGTGGCGTATACACCGAGCGACCTCGCGACGGAGGATCTCGGCACCGCGGCTCGGCTAGCCGTTCTGCTGCAGCAGGAAGGCGTGCTGATGGCTGGTGGCGCGCGGTTCAATCTCTGCTCGGCCATGACCGACACCGACGTCGACGAAACTTTGCTGCGTTCCGAGCGTGCCGTGGCGCGCCTGCCTCGGCGCAGTTGACCCAAAGACGACCGTGAGGACATCCATACCATGACACGTGACCAACTGCTCGGGGCCTACCGCCGGCTACGATTGCTGCGCGAATTCGAGGAGCGGACCCGGGTCGAGTTCCAGACGGGACAGATCGCCGGCTTCACGCACCTCTACGCGGGAATGGAGGCGATTGCCGTCGGTGTGTGTGAGCACCTCACCGACGAGGACAAAATTATCAGCACCCATCGCGGCCACGGACATTGTCTGGCCAAAGGTTGCGATCCCGTTGCCATGATGAAGGAACTTTGGGGTTCAACCGAAGGCTTGTGTGGTGGCAAGGGTGGCACGATGCATATCGCCGACTTCAGTCGCGGCATGCTGGGTGCGAATGCCGTGGTCGGCGCCGGCGCACCAATCGCCGTCGGCGCAGCCCTTGCGTCCTCGATCACAGGCGCCTCATGGGTGGCGGTATCGTTTGTTGGCGATGGGGGCACCAACATCGGCAGCGTCTTTGAAGCAATGAACCTCGCCGTCGTGTTACGCCTGCCAAAAATATTCATCATCGAAGACAATGGGTGGGGCGAAATGACGCCTATCGACAATGCGGCAGGCAATCGTGATCTGGCGGGGCGTGCAGCTGCGATGGGCATGCCTGCGGTCAGCGTCGACGGGGTCGATTTCTTTGCCGTACATGCGGCAGCCGGCGTGGCGGTATCTCGTGCCCGGCGCGGTGAGGGACCGTCGACAATCGTTGCCACTGCACCGCGGTTTTACGGCCATCACGAAGGTGATCCGCAGTTGTATCGCAGCCGGGAAGACGTCGCCGAACTGAGGCGACGGCATGATTGCCTGCCGCGCTTCATTGAGCAGGTCACGGCTTCGGGTGCTTTGTCGGTTACGGAGCTCGCTGCCGTCGATGCGGAGATTGCCAGTCTTATGGACACCGCAGTCGAACAGTCGAAGGCGGCTCCACGACCGACGGCAGACGACGTATTGCAAGACGTCTATGTTCGCTATCGCTGAGGAACACGGATCATGACCATCAAGAGCATGCGCGATGCGCTAAACGAGGCTCTGCACCACGAGTTCGCCCGCGATCCACGTGTCTTTCTCATTGGTGAAGACGTCGGTGGCTTCGAGAAGGACGGAGTGCCGGTGGAAATCGGCGGCGTGTTCGGCGTCTCCAAGGGACTCTACCGCCAATACGGTCGTAAACGCGTGATCGACTCGCCGATTTCGGAAGCTGCGATCATCGGTGCCGCATCCGGCGCAGCGCTCTGCGGTTTAAGACCTATCGCCGAGATCATGTTCGCTGATTTGACCGCAGTGTGTTTCGACCAGATCGTCAACCAGATCGCAAAGTTCCGCTATATGTTCGGCGGTCAGTGTGCCTGCCCGGTGGTGATTCGCATGACCACCGGTGGCGGCCGTAATGCAGGCGCTCAGCACTCGCAGACGTTCTATCCGATTTTCACGAGCTTCCCCGGCCTCAAGGTGGTGGTGCCGTCGAACGCCTACGATGCCAAAGGATTACTGATCACAGCGATTCGTGACGAAGACCCGGTGCTGTTCTTCGAGCCCAAGGTGCTTTATACCGAAAAATGCGAGGTTCCGGACGAGGCTTACAGTATTCCTTTCGGCGAGGCAGCAATGCCGCGCGAAGGTGAGGACGTCACTATCGTCGCGTTTGGACAAGCTGTGAACTGGGCCATTCAGGCCGCCGATGAACTGAGCAACACCCGCGGCATTCGCTGCGACGTCATCGACCCACGCACGCCCTCACCCCTCGACGAAGAAACGATTCTCGAGAGCGTAGCGGCAACGGGACGCCTGGTGGTGGTCGACGAGTCGCCGCCCCGCTGCGGGCTGACCGCCGACATTGCAGCCCTCGTGGCCGACAAGGCGTTCCACGACTTGAAAGCGCCCATCAAGATGGTCACGGCACCGCATACACCCGTACCCCAAGCGCGTGAACTCGAGCGCGCCTACCTTCCCAATCCGCGGCGCATCATCGCCGCCGTCGATGAGGTGCTTCGATGAGCGCGAAGATTTCTGCTGTGGTCGTACCGAAGTGGGGTCTCGAGATGACCGAAGGCACCATCTCGACGTGGCTGAAGAGTCCAGGCGACTCGGTGACCCGCGGGGAACCGCTACTCGAAGTGGAGTCCGAGAAAATTGTCAACAGTGTCGATGCGCCTGCTGCCGGCGTGCTGCGGCGCATCCTTCTTGAGGCGGGCAACGCAGGTGCCGTCGGCTCGCTCGTCGGCATCATCGCCGACGCCGACAGCAGCGAGCAGGACATCGACGCCTTCGTCGCCTCTTTCCGCGCGCCTCCGAGCAACGAGACGGTCAACGCCACGAATGCAGCGTCGGCTGCCGCTTCGGCTACTCCGGCGTTTGCTGCTGTCGCGGCACCAACCGCAACGACCGAATCGACAGCGTCCGCTGCGGGCAGCAGCGCTCCCGTTAGGATCAGCCCCCCCGTAAGGCGCCTTGCCGAAAGCCTTGGCGTGTCGCTCGAAGGACTGCGGGGAACAGGGCCCAACGGTCGCATCCTGCAGGAGGACGTGGAACGGGCTGCCGCGGGTCGTGCCGACTCTGCTCCCACCGTGCTCGCCCCGCCGATGGCCGATGCTGGTGGCGCCGAGCAACCGCGTGTGCTGCCCTGGAGTGCCACGAGGCGCGCCATTGCGAGAAAAATGATCGAGTCAGCTCGCGAGATCCCGCACTTTTATCTGGTAATGGACGTCGACGCCCGATCACTGCAGGCGCAGCGTGCCCGACTCAAAGAATCAGGCACTGCACCCTCGATCAACGACTTGATCGTACATGCCACCGCTCGCGTGCTGCCGAAGCACCCTTCCGTGAATGCCAACCATGCAGAAAGTGGCCTGCTGAGCTTCGCACACGCACATATTGCCGTGGCGGTAGCGACCGACGAGGCAGTGCTTGCGCCCGTACTCCGCTTTGCCGATCACTTGTCCCTGACGGATGTGACGCGGCAACTGGCGGAACTGCGCCAGCGAGTCACGGAGCGACGGCTGGGCAAGGGCGATCTCGATGGCGCATCGTTCACCATCTCGAACCTCGGTATGTACGGCATTCGGGAATTCACGTCCATCATCACGACGCCGCAGTGTGCGTCGCTTGCCGTCGGCGCAATCCGTGGGAACGATGATGCGGCGACGCTGACTTTGACGCTGTCCTGCGATCACCGCGCCGTCGACGGCGCGACCGGGGCGGCTTTCCTACGCGACCTGAAGGCCGTGCTGGAAAGCGACTAAGGTTTCGGCGTCGGCTGCAGTCGGGTGATCAGCAGCATCACGATGCAGCAGATCGCGGCCGGCACGGCGAGCGTCGAGATGATCGAATCCACCGTGTAGCCCGCGGCCAGCGCGGCACCGCCCAGCAGCGGGCTCGAAATCGACCCGATCCGACCGATGCCAAGTCCCCAACCCACTCCGCGGGCTCGCACCGTGTCCGCGTAACAGCTCGAGGCGAAGGCACCCAGACAGAACGACGCACCGACAACACCAAAGCCCACACAGAATGCGAGCAGGTACGCTGCGGTAACGCTGGTGACTTCCGCCCCCAACGCCAACAGGCTCAATGTGGCGAGCAGATACAGCAGGGCCAGCAACCGGGACAACGAGTAGCGTGACGCCAACCACGACGTAACGAGACCGCCGAACACGCTGCCAAAGTGGAACAGCCCCGTTGCCTGGATCGCCACTTCCAATGGAAAACCCGATTCACGCAGCAACGTAGGCATCCAACTCGAGTTGAAGAACACCAGCGCCTGTGTGCCGATGAACGCGATCCACAACAACGGTGTCGCCCAACGCAACCAGCCCGCGAACAGCAACCTTGATGACGAGGCTGCGGCCGTCGCTTGGCTGGTAGTCGGCAGCGGTGCCTGCAGCGCCCGTAACAACGCCGGATCTTCCGCGGCGCGACCGCTCAGACGCTGCAACAGCTCCGCGGCGGTCTGCGGCTGCCGCCCACTGGCGATGAGGAACTTGACGGACTCGGGCAAGGCGAAGAACGCCAACACGCCGACGAGCAGCGGCAGTACGCCGCCAACCACGAACATCGACTGCCAGCCCGCGTGAGCGATCAGCGGACCCGCGATCACGCTCGCGCCGACCGAGCCCAGCGCAGCCATGGAATACACCAGCACCACGAGGAACGAACGCCGCCGCTTCGGTGCGAACTCGGTGACCAGCGCAATGACATTCGGGATCGCACCGCCCATGCCGAACCCCGTGATGAATCGACAGATAGACAGGGTCGTCAGGTCGGTGCACAGGGCTGTCAGCAAACTACCCACCGCGCCAATCACGAACATCCACAGCAGTGCCGCACGGCGACCGAGTCGATCGCCCATCAAGCCGGCGATGGTGGATCCGAATGCCACGCCGATCAGCGACGCCGACAACGCAAATGCAAAACTTGAGGGCGGCAATGACCAATCCGCAGCCATCGCCGGCACGACGAAACCGAGCAGACCGAGATCGAAACCATCGAGCGACATGATCGCCGCGCAGATCAGGAATATTCTCCAGTGCAGCTGTCCAATCGGCGACTCGTCGATGACGACGGCCACCGGATCGTTACTTTCAGGAGTGCTGGGGACCATCAGGTGTTGACCGATCCGCCGTCGACGGCGAGCGTCTGACCTGTGACAAAGTCACTGGCTGATGAGGCCAGAAACACCAGTGCCCCGAGCAAGTCCTGCGGAACCATGTCGCGCTTCAGCGCTCGCTGCTGGGTCGCAAATTGGTGATACCGCTGCACGTGTGCGACGTTCTGCATGATCGTGTCGCTCATGACGGCACCGGGTGCGAGCGAGTTCACGCAGATTCCAGCGCTGCCGAGCTCGCGCGACAGCGCGCGGGTCATCGTAGTTACGGCGCCCTTGCTGGTGGAGTAGTGGACCATCCCCGGCAGTCCCTTATACGCAACGCCGGAAGTGATGTTGATGATCTTGCCGCCACCGCGCCGCTTCATCACCGGCACCACGTGCTTGACCATCAAAAAGCATCCGCGGACGTTCACAGCCATCACGCGATCCCATAAATCGACGTCGAGGTCGGTTACATCGACGGGCGGCAGCGCAGCGAAGATCGCTGCGTTGTTTACGAGTATGTCGATACCACCGGCGAAGGCCTCGGCAGCGGACACAGCCTTGATCACTTCGGGTTCACTGCTCACGTCGAAGCGCAGCCCGAGTATCCGAGCTTCGGGGAAAGAGGCGCGAAGCTGCTGCACCACCGGATCGGGATCGACTACATCCGCCACAACGACGGTCGCGCCCGCGGCGGCCAGCGCCTCACAGTAGGCAATGCCGATACCCTTGGCACCACCCGTCACGAACGCGATCCGTCCAGCAAGTACCGCCATATCGACCTCTCCGTAAGCGTCGGAACTATTTCGGAACTATGCCGCGAAACCCGGCGCAATTCAGGATTGTTTCTTCGGGAATCAGACCTGCCGAGGCGTACCCATTGCTGCGCGCAGCCGCTTTCGGGATTCTAGTCGCCTTCGAAGTCTCATGACGGGGGCACCGTAGATGGAAAGTCTTGCCAGGCATTGGATCAATGGCGCTTGGGCCGAATCGCTCGATCACAGTGAGGCGGTCACGGTGAACCCGGCCGATGGTAGCGAAGTGTGTCGATACGCAGACGGCTCGCTGGCCGAGGCCGAGGCCTCGATCGCCGCCGCTCGCACAGCGTACGACAACACAACCTGGGCCCACGATCCGCGTCGTCGGGCGCGCGCACTGCTGGAGATGGCCGATGCGCTCGACGCCCGTCGCGAGGCACTGGGCAAGATGCTCTGTCTCGAGAACGGCAAACCAATCGGCGAGTGTCTGCACGAGGTAGCGATTTCGTCGGCGGAGTTGCGGTTCTATGCCGGCCTCGCCCGCGCCAACTTCGGTCGAGTCATGGAAACCGAGCCGGGACATCTATCAATGATCGCCCGAGAGCCGATGGGCGTGGCGGGCATCATCGTGCCGTGGAATGCGCCGCTCATCCTGCTGGTGCGCTCGCTCGGCCCAGCCCTCGCCGCCGGTTGCACCACGGTCATCAAGCACGCGGGCCAGACCGCCGGAACGAGCACGCTCGCCAGCGAAGCATTCGCCACCTGTAACTCGCTGCCGGCGGGCTGCGTGAACACCTTCGCCGAACGAGGCACTGCCGGAGCGAAGCGACTCGTTTCATCGACCGAAGTCGATGTCGTCAGTTACACCGGCAGCACGCACGTCGGCAAGATGATCATGGCGGACGCCGCCGGCACCCTGAAGCGACTCAACCTCGAGCTCGGCGGCAGCGCGCCGTGCGTGGTGTTCGACGATGCCGACATTGACCGCACGGTCAGCGCTCTGGTCAAGGCGGGCATGATCATGGCGGGACAGCAATGCGTGGCTGCTTCACGACTGATCGTGCACGAGAAGATCTTTACCGAGTTCTCGCGACGACTCGCCGTCGCCCTCGAGGCGATGGTACTCGGACCGGGGTTACAGCCAAGCACGCAACTCGGCCCTCTCATCGACCACCGTAGTCGCGAACGTGTTGAAACGCTGACGGACAGCGCCATCGCTGCCGGCGCCCGTCCGTTGCTTGCACCGAGTCGTCCGGGCGGCGCCCTCGCAAACGGGTCGTTCCTCTCGCCCGGGCTGCTTGCCATCGACGAGCCGGCTAACCCCATCCTCCATCAGGAAACTTTTGGTCCCGTACTGACGGTGCAACGGTTCTCGACCGAGACCGAAGCGATACGACGAGCCAACGACAGCCGTTTCGGTCTGGCCGCGAGTGTGTGGACGGCCGACCTGCAACGCGGTCAACGGGTTGCGCAAAAAATCAAAGCGGGTACCGTGTGGCTCAACATGCACGGTCGGCTCGCAGCGGAGATCGAGACCGGCGGTTATAAGGAGAGCGGTATTGGTCGCCTACACGGAGTCCAAGGTCTCGAGGAGTTCCTCCAGAGCAAGCATGTCTGCTGGGATCTCGGCAAAGCAGGGACCTGACTGGAGCTACGCCGCCACGGCGGGCTGTTTCGTCCTCTCCGGTATTGCGGGACTGCTCTACCAGACCATCTGGTCGCGGCAGTATTCGCTGGTGCTCGGCACTTCCGAGGCGGCGGTTTCGGTGGTGCTCGCGGCCTACATGCTGGGACTCGCACTCGGCGCTGCCATCATCCCTCGCTGGCTGCATGCCGAATCGGGACGCTCACTGCGAACCTTTGCGCTGCTCGAACTCGGCATCGCCGTGTGCGCTGTGGCAATTCCACTGCTGCTCGCACAACTGGGCTCGTGGTACATCACGCTAGCCGGGGGTTTACCAGATCCGCCGTCCGCAACGGGACTGCTGCCTCGCCTCTACTTCGCGGCGACCTGCCTGCTGCTGCTGATGCCGACGATGCTTATGGGCGCCACCTTACCTGTACTCGCGGGGTTCGCCGTACGCGCGACCGAGCAAACGGGACCGCGGATCGCCACGCTCTATGCGGCCAACACACTGGGCGCCGCAGCGGGTGCCCTCGCCGGCGGCTGGTGGCTGATCCCGGATTTTGGTCTACGCCAAAGTACCATCGTCGCGATCGCGCTGAATTTGCTGGTGGTACTGATCGCGTATGCGATCAGTCGAACCGTGGAAGGTCAACGCTCCGCTGCGGCCTCGACGGAACCATCGACCGCAGCTGCGGCGCAGGACGCCTCGGTCTTGCGGACCCGCATCGTACTGTTGACGCTCGCAGCAACCAGCGGGTTTGTCGCGCTGACCTACGAAGTATTGTGGACCCGCATGCTGAGTCACGCTCTCGGCAGCAGTCTGGCAGCGTTTTCCACGATGCTCGCGAGTTTTCTGCTCGGCATCGGCCTCGGCAGCCTGTTCTCCACGCGTCGACTGAGCGCGCACGGCGCCGCCATGGCGTATGCCATGACGCAAGTCGGGGTCGCAGCAGCCGCCGCTGTAGCGCAACTGTGGCTTGGCCAATTGGCAACGAACCTCAGTGCCGCGGAACTGGCCTCGCGCGCTATCGTCGCCATGTTGCCCGCCACCTTGTTCATGGGCGCAGCGTTCCCGCTTCTCATTCGACTGTTGAGCGACCAAGGTGTCGAGTCGACACGGGCGACAGGTCAGGTGTACGCGTACAACACGATCGGCGCCGTGAGTGGCGCACTCGCCGCGGGCATGTGGTTGATTCCGGCGCTGTCGTTCGAGGGTACGGCACGGCTCGCCGTCACGCTGAGCCTTACTGCCGGCGTGGCAGCCGTGTGGCAACTCACGACTATTGCTCAATGGAACAAAGTTGCCGTTAGTGTGGCCGCCTTGGTAGTGGTGCTCGCTTTTCGACCACCGCTACCTGCGGCGATCATCGACGCCTCGCTCATCGACGACTCTACCGAAGGCGTCCAACGGTTTCTCGCTGTCGGCCGCTCTGCCACAGTTCTGGTGAAGGAGCGCGATGACGGCAGCTTCTATCTGCGAACCAACGGACTGCCCGAGGCCACGGTCCGGCGTTTCGGCACACCACCCGTACGACACAGCCAACGCTGGCTGACTGCCCTGCCGCTCACCGCAAGACCGGAAGCACGCAGCATGCTGGTGGTCGGCCTGGGCGGTGGCGTCGCCGTCGAAGACGTACCACGACAATTCGAGGTGATCGACGTCGTCGAACTCGAACCGCAGGTGATCGCCGCCAATTCCAGTTATGCCCGCTTGCGGGCGAATGATCCGCTCGCAGACTCCCGCATCCGCCTGGTCGAAAACGACGCCCGCAATGCGTTGAACCTCACCGCACGACGCTACGACATCATCGTCTCGCAACCCTCGCATCCCTGGACGGCAGGTGCTGCCAACCTCTACTCGCGTGAGTTCCTGCAGATCACGCGCTCCCGATTGAACGCCGACGGCGTGTTGCTGCTGTGGATCAATGCGCAGTTCATTGACGAGCGCCTGCTACGCTCGATCGCTGCGACGCTGTCGGACGTATTTCCCGAGGTTCGACTGTACCGCCCCGAGCCGATGGAGTTGATGTTCCTCGCATCGGCTGCGCCGCTCGCACCCGAGCGTCTTGCCCTGCAGTCCGATTCGGTACTCACCCGCTATCCGGACTACTTCGCCGCGGCCGGTATCAACACGGTGGAAGATCTGGCGGCATGTCTCGCCGCAACGGATCAAGGTATCGCGGCCCTGGCCAAGGACGGTGCCTTGCTCACCGATGATCGAAATCTGCTCGCAACCGAGAGTTCGCCGGCGCGCGGCGGATTACCCCAACAGGAACTCGATCGTCTGCTCGGCGAGTACAACCCTTTCGTTGGCACCAGGACCTCGAACGTCGGCGATCAGGCCGAGGTCGCCGCGCTACCGCTTGATCGCCACTACTTGGGTAGTCGCTTGGTCCTGCTCGGTTTCACAGAAGCAGCGGCTCGATTCGCACGCCACCACCGTGACGATGCGGCAGGTGCCTACACACTCTCCGTCGGGCTCGAATCGGCAGGTCGCGCTGCCGAAGCCACGGCGCTGCGCGAGACCGCGGTCGCACGCTTCCCGACCGATGCCGACCTCGTGTTTGCGTACCTGCGGCCGCGTTTGCTCGACGCCGCGCGGGGCCCGTCGATGCAGAGTTTGCCTGACTCGGCGCAGGCCGTGCTCATCGGCTGGCGGCAGGCTGCGGAAGGCAACTGGGCCGCTGTCCGCGATCTGGAACTGCGGCTTGCAAAAACGACCAGTACTGACGACTGGTACCGGGAAGCCATGCAACTGCGCATCGAGTGGCGAACTCGCATGAATGCCGGCGAGCGTCCACTCCACGCGCGCGAGGCGTTGCAACTCGTAGATCGGATGATTGCGTTGCAACCGGCCAGTGATCTTTATGTCCTGCGCGCTGCGGCCGCTTTGGCGCTCGAAGATCCGGTGCTGTTTCTGGAATCAGCCAGCGCATTCGCCAGCAACGAGTTGCTGCAAAGCAAACAGACGGGCAACGACACCAACGCATCCGGCGTGCGTAACGTGCGTGACGCACGCGTGCGCGGCTTCGCTCAAGCCATCGAAACGCGTTTGCTACCTTTCGAGCTAAATCGCTCCGAAGCGGTGCTACGACAGCTGCGTTCGATTTCATAAGCCGTCGTCAACGACTGCTCGGATCTACGGGAACCTGCAGCGCAATGCCGTGGCTGCGCAGCACTTGCACTGCCGCTTCGATCGACGGCAGACGTACGACCCTCGCGAAGCGCTCGCCGGCAACGGTGTCATTGAAGGTCGATTGCGCGGCATCAGTTTCGCCGAGCTCGTAACGGATCGTCTCGACCGCCGCAAAGATTTCTCGACTGCGTGCATCACCCGACTCGTGAGTGCGGTGCAGCATCCACAACGACTCATGGAGAATGACGTTGGGTGTTGGATCGCCGCGCACGCACCAAAACTCGACCCTGCCGGGATACGTGGTAAGCGTCCGCAGCGAACCCTCAGTGCTCGTGCCGTCGCTGCCGAGATGCAGTACGTAGAAATCCGGCACATGGCGCCGATCGAGCACCGGGTAGCTGACACCCGGCTTGAGTCGAGTGATCCCACCAGGCCGATACGCGCCAGCCGCATCGGCCGCTCGCAACTCGCGCGCATAGGGCAACCGCGCCTTGCGCTCGGCGCAATAATCGATCGCCTCGTGATACGAATAGCCGTAGTTCGGCGAGCCGGGATCGGTACGTGCGGGGTTGCTCGGCATCGCGATCCACTCGAGGGCGCTGGTCGATTCGTCCCAAGCGGGGTAAACATTCGACTGGAAGTAGTCGAACACACGACTTGCCAGCACCTCGGTGGCGCGGGTCAACGTGCCGCGAGTAGAGAAGCTGCGACTCGCACCCGTCTTGAAATTTTGTATGTGCAAAGTGAGCTGAAACTCGTTGCCGCCCATCGACGTGAATGAACCGTAGGCCGTGAAGTCGATCTGTCGGTACACGCGTACGGCCTGATCGAGTCTGGCGGGCTTGTCCTTGGCGCGACCCTCGATGTAAGAGCGGAACGCTGCCGGGTCTGATCCGGCGGAGAACTGTAGTCGTCGCTCGTTAGCTCGCAACTGGTGCAACACGTACAACCGGTCAAGCGCCGCCTTGAACTGGCTTTCCAACGACATGTCGATGGCTTTCTCGTCACGGGTTCGATGCAGGTCACGCATCATGTCGAAGGTGAGCAGAATGTTGGCCAGCGGCTCACTCATGGTTGATACGTCCACGCCGGATGCGGCGAGCGCCTCCAGCGTCGCACTCAGCTCCCTGAAATTCTCGCGGCGCACCAGGTCACGCCGGGTCGCGAGCGTGGCCTCGTACTGGGCGAGATCCGCTGCCGCGTAGAACGGAACGGTACTCCACAGCACCAGCGGCTGCTTGTTCGGGGTCATGAAGCCATCATCGACCGCCGACGCCGATGCCTTCGTGGCGGTAGCCTTTGTCGCAGGTGCCGCGGTCGCGACCGACCAGAACACGGTAAAGAGCCAAAGCGGCCAAAGTACGCTGGCGTGACGGCGGACGGAGGATCGCGCGTGACAGTGCATGCGGGTCAACGTACCTGCGAGGTGTCGCAGCGATGCGACGATGCACCAGATAGTACCGTGCCGACGAACGCCAGACGATCATCCGCCAGCCTGACGATCTCCTGCCGCTCCGCGGCCGACAGCCGTCGCTGCGCCAGTACGGAGGGTTCACGCGCCACGGCAAAGGCAAACCCGAGTTCACGACGGACCACCGCCACGCGTTGCGCAATGCTCTGGCGCAACTGGGCGGTGCTGCCGCCACGGATTTCCTGTGCCAGTTCCGTCGCGAACCGGTCGATCGGTTGCGGCAACAGGCGCGAGAGGATCGCCACCTCACGCTCGCTCTGTTCCTCCAGATAATGGGCGAACTCGCTCGAGCGGAATACCGATTCGTCGAGCCCGAAGCGATACTGCAGGACAATGCTCGCCTTGGCGATGCACACGGCCGTGGCGGCCAGAGCGCTTTGGGCTTCCGGCTGCTCACCGAGTACACATTGCTCGAGCGCCGGCAGCAGATTGCGCTGCAGCATGAACTGCTCAATGTGGTGCTCGTTGCGGATCAACTGCAGATCGGCGATGCGAGCGGAATCCTGCGCGACGACATCGCCCGCCCCCCACGCGCTGGCCAGTGCCAGGACTGCGCCTAAAATCGATCGATTGCGAAGATGCATGAGGCTCTCCCGGACCCTGGGAACACACACCAAAGTGTGCGGTGGCGGCAGCGCGCTGTCATGCGGGCAACTACCTATCCTGGCCTCATCGGCGGGCCTCTATCGGCCGCTGCGCAAGCTCCGCAGCCAGGTTGCGGCGTCTTCACCCCGCTCGAGGACCTCGACCAGGGCCGAGCCCACCACGACACCTTCCACGTGCCCCCGCAGACGCTCGACCTGATCAGCCGACCGAATGCCGAAGCCCGCACACACGGGGACGGGCGAGACGGCGCGGACTCGCGCCAGATAGTCGAGCACCGACTCCGGGACCGCCACGCTTTTACCGGTGGTGCCGGTCATGGTGACCGCATACACGAAACCCTCGCTCGCGGCACAGACCCGGGCCAGACGCTCCGGCATCGTCACCGGGGTCACCATCTGCACGAGCGCCACACCCTCCTTGGCGAGTGCCGCGCGAAACTCATCGCCCTCGTCAAAAGGCAGATCCGGAACGATGAATCCGCACACCCCGGCCGCCGCAGCATCCTGCGCGAGTCGTGCGTACCCATATTGCAGTAACGGGTTGAGATAGCTCATCAGCACGAGCGGCGCCTCGGGTCGCTGCATCCTTGCGAGTTCCGCAAGGATCCACTTCAAACTCACGCCCTGCTTGAGCGCAGCCTGACTCGAACGCTGGATCGTCATGCCGTCGGCCATCGGATCGGTGAACGGCACGCCGATTTCGACGACGTCGGCGACGGAGGCCACGGCATTGAGATGCTCGGCGAATTTGTCGATCTGCGGAAACCCTGCGGTCATGAATGCCACGAGTGCCGGCTCACCGCGATCGACTGCCGCGCGAATGGCACCACTCAGACGTGCGTGCGGTTTCATTGTTTCGCTCCCGCATGGGTAGAAGTCGTGGACGCGTGGCCGGCGAGCACGGTGCGCTGCAAGGTCGGCATGTCCTTATCGCCGCGTCCCGACATGCAAAGAATGGCGGTTTTGCCAGGGTTCTCTGCGGCCCAGCGCTTGGCGCCGTGCAAGGCGTGAGCGGTTTCGAGTGCCGGCAGGATGCCCTCGAGGCGCGAGCATTCCTGCAACGCCGCGAGCGCTTCGGCGTCAGTCGCGGACTCGTAGCGCACTCGACCTGCCGCAAGCAGCAAGGCGTGTTCGGGTCCGACTCCCGGATAGTCGAGGCCTGCGGAGATCGAATCCGTCTCGTGGATCTGGCCGTTCTCGTCCTGCAAGAGCAATGAATAACAACCCTGCAACACGCCGGGCCAGCCATAGGAGAGGCTTGCCGCGTTCTCACCGAGGCCCGTGCCCCGCCCACCGGCCTCGACGCCGATGATGGCGACCGACGTGTCCGGCACGAACGCATGGAACATACCAATGGAATTGGAACCACCGCCTACACAAGCAAACACCGCATCCGGCAGACCGCCCTGACGCTCGATGAATTGCGCGCGGGCCTCGCGACCGATGATCGCCTGCAGTTCACGGACGAGATACGGATAGGGATGCGGTCCGACGGCGGATCCGAGCAGATAGAACGTGCCGTCCGGATCGGCGACCCAATCGCGCAGCGCTTCGTCGATGGCTGCGCGCAGCGTCTGATCTCCACCGGTCACCGGTACGACCTCGGCACCGAGCAGTCGCATCCGTCCGACGTTAGGCGCCTGTCGCTCCATGTCGATGGCACCCATGTAAACCGTACAGGGCAAGCCAAGACGCGCACAGGCAGCGGCACTCGCCACACCGTGCTGACCGGCACCCGTTTCGGCGACGATGCGCCGCGCACCGAGGCGCTGCGCCAGTAGCGCCTGACCAAGGGCATTGTTGATTTTGTGGGCGCCCGTATGCGCGAGGTCCTCGCGCTTGAACCAGATCGACGCGCCCCACGCAGCCGACAGCTGCGGTGCGTACGACAACGCCGTCGGCCGACCGACCCAGTGACGCAGCTGGTCGGTGAGTTCCGCCTGAAAATCCGCACGGTGCAAATGCTCGCGCATGCCCGCCTCGAGTCGCTCGAGCGCCGGTATCAGCGTCTCGGGCACATAGCGACCACCGTAGGGTCCGAATCGACCCCGGGCATCGGGAAAGCGACCGGCGAGTTCCTGCTCGAGCAGTGCACTCTGCTCGGCAGCCGAAAATTTCACGTGGGCATTCATACTGGGTTCTCCGCAGCGGCTGCACGCGCAGCACGCACAAATTCGTGGATCCGCGTGGCGCACTTGCGCCCCGGCGAGGATTCGATACCACTCGACACGTCGACGCCGAACGGCTGGACGGCACGGATCGCCGTAGCGACGTTACCGGAATGCAGTCCGCCCGCAAGGATCAGTTGCGTCATCGGCGCCAACGAACGCGCCATCGTCCAGTCCGCGGCTTCACCGGCTCCGCTGACCGGGCCCTCGAACAACACCCGATTCGGCAGCGGCGTCGGCAGTGCCCGCCCGCTGCGCAGCACCGGCCACCAAATCCGCTTCGCCTCAGGCGAGAGCAGCGCCTCGTCGGCCAGATCGGTCTGCAGCGCATCTGGGGCAAAGTCACGCAACACGTCGACGATCTCCGAGGGGTTCGGATGCAGCATGACGGCCACGCAGCACGTCCGGCCGCGCGCCGGTGCCGCCAGTCTCGCGGCCTCGGCAGGCGATACGCGGCGCACCGACGGTGCGAACACGAAGCCGAGTGCGTCGGCTCCAGCCTCGAGCGCTGCGGCCACAGCCGCTTCACTGTTCATGCCGCAGAGTTTCACGAACATCGCTGTTCCCGCGCGCCCCACGCAGCCCGCCCTGCCTGCAACATATCTTCGACCAAGCGCTGCGGCGTCGGATGAGTCATGAGCGCGCCGCCCACGAGCGCAAGGTCATAGCCTACCGCCGCCGCCGCCGCGGCATCGGCCGCCGAAAGCACGCCACTCTCCGCCACTCGCGCGATCCACGTCGGCAAGCGCGGCGCCAGCGTCGCAAATCGATCGGGAATCACTTTCAACGTGACAAGATCACGGCAATTCACGCCCAGCAGCAACCGCTCGGCGCCCGTCGACGTACGCGCCCGGGCACGACGGGGTTCGAGCAGTCTGACGGCCACGTCGATGTCCTGCTCGTCGAAGGCTTCGAGCAGCACGAAGAGGCCCTGCGCCAAAGCCGTATCCAGCAAAGCTTCCAGCTCGTCGTACGACAACATCCGTACGATCAGCAACACCCCGCCCGCGCCCGCTGCCCGCGCCTCGAGAACTTGGTACGGATCGACGAGAAAATCCTTGCGCATGGCCGGAATGCTGCGCGGACCGCGCGCCGCGAGGCGCGCTGAAGCCTGCCGCAGGTGCGCAAGCTCACCATCGAAACGCGTGGGCTCGGTCAGCACCGA
>Ga0068877_10001880_pt1 | contig 17126 bp, 24 predicted proteins | sample NOAtaG_FD_66437 | JGI IMG/M metagenome (GOLD analysis project Ga0068877, IMG submission 66437) | Freshwater lake microbial communities from Lake Erie, under a cyanobacterial bloom - NOAA_Erie_Diel6S_1000h metaG | ecosystem: Environmental > Aquatic > Freshwater > Lake | place: USA: Ohio, Lake... | reverse complement strand
CTTTGCGCACGGGCACGCTCACGAGGTTTTTCTTGGCGTCCTCGATGGCCTTGTTCACGGCTTCGGACACTTCCTTGGATTTGCCAAGGCCGTGACCCACTACACCATTTTCGTTGCCCACCACCACGATGGCGGCGAATCCGAACGTGCGTCCGCCCTTGGTCACCTTGGTTACCCGGTTGACGGCCACGAGGCGGTCTTTCAGTTCTGTTTCGCTTGAGCGAACTGGTTTAACGTCTGCCATTTTCTTGATCAGAATTTAAGGCCTGCCTCACGGGCTGCTTCGGCCAGGGATTTAACACGTCCATGATACAGGTATCCGCCTCGGTCGAACACCACTTCATCGATTCCGGCCGCTTTGGCCTTTTCGGCGATGGTGCGTCCTACGATGCGGGCCTGGTCCACCTTGGCCACGGCCTGAGCTTCCTTCATCAGAGCTGAAGAAGCCGATGCGATGGTTGTGCCATGCGCATCGTCGATGAGCTGGGCGTAGATCTGTTTGTTGCTCCTGAACACTGACAGGCGCGGGCGCTGGGCGGTGCCCAACACTCTGGCGCGAATGCGGGTGCGGATTTTTGCCCTGCGGGCTGATTTGCTGAATGCCATGATTACCTCAATTATTTAGCTGCTGACTTACCTGCCTTTTTGCGGACAAATTCGCCGGCGTAACGTACTCCTTTTCCTTTGTATGGCTCCGGACCGCGGAGTGAGCGGATCTTGGCCGCCACTTGTCCGATGAGTTGCTTGTCAAACGACTCCAGAAGAATGGATGGATTTTCTCCTTTCTCGGCCTTGGAAGTCACCTTGATTTCACCCGGCAGTTCGAAAACAATCGGGTGGCTGAAGCCGAGCGAGAGCTCGAGCTGCTGGCCGGTGGTCTTGGCGCGGTATCCCACCCCTATCATCACCAGTTCCTTCTTCCAACCTTCGCTGACACCCACCACCATATTGTTGATGAGCGCGCGATAGAGGCCGTGCTTGGAGCGGGCATCGCGGTGGTCGCTGCTGCGCGTGAGGGTAATCTGTCCGTCTTCGACAGATACCGAGATGAGCGGGTCTATGATCTGGGTGAGCTCTCCCTTAGGGCCCTTCACCCGGATGGTGCGGTTCTCAAGGGATACTTCCACTCCCTTCGCAATCCTGACCGGTGCTTTACCAATTCGTGACATGAGTCAATGCTTTGTTTCTTGTTCTTAATACACGTAACACAATACCTCACCACCTACATTTTCGCGTCGGGCGATTTTATCGGTCATCACACCCTTCGAGGTCGAGAGGACGGCAATTCCGAGTCCGTTCAATACGCGGGGCAACTCTTCGGCGCCGGTGTATTTGCGGTGACCTGGGCTGGACACACGCTCAATGGAGGTGATGGCCGGCGTTTTCGTCTTCGGGTTATACTTCAAAGCGATCTTAATGGTGCCCGGGGTTCCATCCTCAAACTTGTAGTTCAGGATATAGCCTGAATCATGGAGGATCTTGGTGATCTCCTTCTTCAGGTTGGATGAGGGGATCTCAACCACCTTGTGGCGCGCCTTCTGCGCGTTGCGGATGCGGGTGAGGAAGTCTGCTATCGGGTCGGTATACATGTCCGTACGTTTCTTTAGATGTTGATTACCAGCTTGCCTTCTTTACTCCCGGAATCCGGCCACCAAGGGCCAGTTCACGGAACTGGTTACGGCAGAGACCGAACTGGCGGATATATCCACGGGGGCGGCCTGTGAGTTGACAGCGGTTGTGCAGACGCACCTTGCTGCTGTTCTTTGGCAGCTTTTGCAGGGCTTCCCAGTCGCCTGATGCCTTGAGTTCAGCCCGCTTCTGTTCGTACTTCTTGACGAGCGCCTGACGCTTACGCTCGCGGGCTTTCATTGATTCCTTAGCCATGTTCTGTTCTTCTCGTTTATTTAGTAAATGGGAATCCGAATGCTTCGAGGAGTGCCCGGGCCTCTTCGTTGTTGTGAGCGGTAGTCACCAAAGTGATGTCCATACCGTTGATATTCTTGATTTTATCCAGATCAATCTCCGGGAAGATGATTTGTTCCTTCACACCGAAGGTGAAATTGCCGCGACCGTCGAATCCACTGGATTTTACACCGCGGAAGTCACGTGTACGGGGCAAGGACACGGATATCAGGCGATCGAGGAATTCATACATGCGGTCGCCGCGCAGGGTTACCCGGGCTCCTACTGCCACGCCCTTGCGGAGCTTAAAGTTGGAGATGTCCTTGGTAGCCGCTGTTGGCACAGCCTTCTGGCCGGTGATCAGCGTGAGTTCCTCCACAGCGGCATCGATCATCTTCTTATCAGAAGTGGCCTTGCCTACGCCTTGGTTCAGGCAGATCTTGGTGATCCGCGGAACCTGCATGGATGACTTGTACTCAAACCGCTTTTGCAGCGTTGGAATGACTTCCTGCTCGTACTTGGAACGGAGTCGTGGTGTGTAGCTCATTTCAGTGCCTCCCCTGATTTTTTGGAATAGCGCTCCAGTTTGCCTTCGCTGTTTCGGCGGCGGCCAACGCGGGTGACGCCACCTTTGGTGTCCACCACCATCACATTGGAGATGTGGATACCGGCTTCTTTCTTTTCAATACCGCCCTGAGGATTCTGGGCAGAGGGCTTGCGGTGTCTGGTAACGAGGTTAACTCCTTCCACCAGCACGCGATCCGTCTTGCGATCTACCTCGATCACACGGCCTTGCTTGCCCTTGTGCTCACCGCTCACGACGGTGACCAGGTCGTTCTTTTTTATTTTGAGTCGCTTGAACATCATCTTGTTGTGTTGCGCAATCAGATTACCTCCGGTGCGAGTGAAACAATTTTCATGTAGTCCTTTTCGCGGAGTTCGCGAGCAACCGGTCCGAAGATGCGGGTTCCGCGAAGTTCGCCCTGGTTGTTGAGCAGCACCACGGCATTATCATCGAAGCGGATATAGCTTCCATCCTGGCGACGCACTTCTTTGGCTGTGCGCACGATGACAGCCTTGGAAACGGCTCCCTTCTTCACGTTGCCACCCGGAAGGGCATCCTTCACGCTCACCACGATCTGGTCGCCGAGTGAGGCATAGCGGCGGCGGGTACCACCCAGCACGCGGATGCAAAGCACTTCCCGTGCACCGCTGTTATCTGCTACCTTGAGTCTTGACTCTGTCTGTATCATAGCTCCTTCGTATTAAGCGGCTTACTTCGCCTTTTCGATGATCTCCACCATCCTCCAGCGCTTCAGCTTGCTGAGCGGGCGGGTTTCCATAATGCGCACCTTGTCGCCGATGCCGCACTCCCCTTTCTCATCGTGAGCCATGAATTTCTTCGTGTGCTTCACGAACTTCCCGTACTTGGGGTGCATCACCTTTGTTTCGACGGTGACGACGATAGACTTGTCCATCTTGTTGGACGAGACTACGCCAATTCGTTCCTTTCGCAGGTTCCTTTCCATCTCTGCGTTTATTTGCTTGTTTTCGTTTTGTCGTTGAGCACGGTGATCATCCGGGCGATCTCGCGGCGCTTGCTGCGTATGATCATCGGGTTCTCGGTACCGGCCACTTTGTGGTTAAACTTCAGCTTGGCAAGTGAAGCCTGTTGCTCGCGGATCTGTTCTTTCAGGTCCGTTTCGCTCATATTGCGGTAATCAGCAGCTTTCATGGCCAGTGGTATTATTCGGTGTAATCAGGTCGAACGATGAACTTTACACGGCAGGGCAACTTCTGTGCAGCCAGGCGCAGAGCTTCCTGAGCGGTGGCGAGGGGCACTCCCTCGGCTTCAAAAAGGATCCGTCCGGGCTTTACTACGGCCACCCAATGATCGGGGGCACCCTTACCCTTACCCATACGCACCTCAGCGGGCTTGGCGGTGATGGGCTTGTCCGGGAAGATGCGAATCCACACCTTACCCTCACGCTTCATGTAACGTGTCAGGGCAACACGGGCAGCTTCGAGCTGGCGTGAGGTAATGAAACCTTCGTCCAGTGTCTTGATCGCGAAGCTTCCGAATGCGAGCTGCGAACCGCGATAGGCGATCCCCTTGATCTTTCCCTTCTGCTGTTTTCTGTATTTGGTCCGTTTCGGCTGTAACATCTCTTCGGGCTTTTACTGTTCTGTTTATGAGCGGCGTTCGCGGCGTTCTCCACCACCTCCGCGGCGTTCTCCTCCTCCCTGCATTCCAGAGCGCTTCTGCTGGGTAGCAGCTCCGAAATTGGGTGACAGGTCGCGCTTTCCATAGACCTCACCGCGGCAGATCCACACCTTTACACCGATACGGCCGTAGCTGGTGTGTGCTTCTGCATGATGGTAATCAATATCAGCGCGGAGGGTGTGCAGCGGAATGCGTCCTTCCTTGTAAGTCTCTGTGCGGGCGATCTCGGCTCCGTTCACACGTCCGGCAATCGTCACCTTAATGCCTTCAGCTCCCATACGCATGGCAGATTGAATGGACATCTTCGTGGCTCTGCGGTAGCTGATGCGGCCTTCGATCTGGCGGCAAATCCCATCAGCAACCAGGCGTGCATCCACTTCAGGACGCTTGATCTCAAAGATGTTGATCTGAACATCCTTGCCTGTGAGCTTCTTGAGTTCTTCCTTCAGCTTATCCACTTCCGACCCGGCCTTGCCGATGATTACACCCGGACGGGCGGTATTGATCGTGATCGTCACCAGCTTCAGGGTGCGCTCAATCACAATCTTGGATACCGATGCCTTCTTGAGACGGGCCATCAGGTATTTGCGGATCTTATCGTCCTCGACAATCTTGTCGGCATAATTCTTACCGCCATACCAGTTGCTGTCCCATCCCTTGATGAAACCGAGCCGGTTGCCTATCGGGTTACACTTTTGTCCCATTCCTGAGTCGTCGTTTTATTTTTTATCGAGGATGATTGTTACGTGGTTGCTGCGCTTGCGAACGCGGTGAGCACGACCCTGGGGAGCCGGACTGATGCGCTTCAGCGTGCGTGCCACATCCACACGGATGTCCTTCACGACCACATTGGCCGCGGTAATGTCCTCACCGCTGTTCTTAGCCTGCCAGTTGGCAATAGCCGAGCGGAGCAGCTTCTCCAGAGGCTGGGAAGAGTGGTTCGGGATGAACTTGAGCATGTTCAGGGCCTTGACCACTTCCTTTCCCCGGATAACATCAGCCACCAGACGCATCTTGCGCGGCGATGTGGGGTAGTTGTTAAGGCTGGCGAAGGCGGATGACTTGCGGTCCTCCTTCAGCTTGTCAGCCATTTCTTTCTTACGGGCTCCCATGGTGCGTTTCGTGTTTCGGGATTACTGTCTTTACTTACGGTTGCCTGAGTGTCCGCGGAATGTACGGGTGGGTGAGAACTCTCCGAGCTTGTGGCCCACCATGTTCTCCGTCACGTACACCGGAATGAATTGCTTGCCATTGTGCACAGCGATTGTGAGGCCCACGAAGTCGGGCGTGATAGTGGAAGCTCGGCTCCACGTCTTGATCACGTTCTTGCGGCCTGCAGCCTGCGCCTCTTCTACTCGCTTCTGGAGCTTGTAGTGCACAAACGGGGGTTTTTTCAGCGACCTTGCCATGTTCTAATCCCTTATTTCTTTCTGCGTTCAATAATCAGTTTGGTTGACGGCTTCTTGGGGTGGCGCGTCTTGTAACCCTTTGCCGGTGTTCCCTTGCGGTTGCGCGGGTGTCCACCTGACTGGCGTCCTTCTCCACCACCCATGGGGTGATCTACCGGGTTCATCGCCACACCACGCACACGCGGCCGGCGACCGAGCCAGCGGCTGCGACCGGCCTTCCCGGAGCGAACGAGGTTGTGCTCAGCATTGGAAACCACTCCGATGGTAGCGATGCAATCCGCGAGAACCTTGCGTGTCTCACCTGATGGAAGCGTGATTACAGCATGCTTTCCGTCACGGGCTGAGAGCTGGGCGAATGAACCCGCGCTGCGGGCAATGGCGCCGCCACGACCAGGAGCCATCTCAATGTTATGGATCACTGTTCCCAGTGGAATATCTCTCAGGTACAAAGCGTTTCCGACTTCCGGAGCAGCTGCTGAACCACTCACGATGGCTTGACCCACCGTAAGGCCCTGAGGAGCCAGAATGTAGCGTTTCTCACCATCAGCGTATTCCACCAGTGCGATGCGTGCAGAGCGGTTCGGGTCATACTCGATGGTGACCACCTTGGCCGACATGTCATGCTTGTTGCGCTTGAAATCAACCAGTCGGTAGTTGCGCTTGTGCCCACCACCAATCATGCGCATGGTGCGCTTGCCCTGATTGTTCCGTCCACCCGACTTCTTCAGCGGGGCAGTCAGCTTTTTATATGGCTTCGAAGCGGTGAGCTCGTCAAAAGTGAGCGCTACCTTGAAGCGGGTTCCCGGGGTTACCGGATTCAGTTTCTTGATTCCCATCTTCCGTTCCTCCCGTTATATGTTGGCGTAAAAGTCAATGGCATCACCAGCCTGAAGCGATACAATCGCCTTCTTATAGCCCGTGCCACGGCCTGAAATGATTCCGGTCTTGGTGTAGCGCGACTTCTGCTTTCCATCGTAGCGCAGTGTATTCACCTTGGTTACTGTCACACCGTATGACTTCTCAACCGCCTTCTTGATCTCGATCTTGTTGGCGTCTTTGTCCACAATGAAACCGTACTTGCCTTGCTTCTCCTGAAGCTTGGTCATCTTCTCGGTAACGAGGGGTCTGATCAGGATTTCACTCATGGCGCTTACTTTTTGAGGATTTCAGTGACAACTTCGTGAGCATTCCCTACGAATACCACGTTGTTGCTGTTCATGATGTCGTAGGTATTCACCAGGTTTGCAATCTGAACGCGTGCACCCTGCACATTGCGTGATGACAGGTAGAGACCGTCGTTGCGCTCAGGGATCAGCACCAGCGTCTTCTTATCCGCCAGCTTCAGGTTGCTGATTACGTTTACAAATTCCTTGGTGCTCGGCTTATCGAAGTTCAGCGCATCCACTACGAAAATGCTGTTCTCCTTCACCTTATAAGTCAGCGCTGAGGCGCGAGCCAGACGCTGTGTGCTCTTATTGACCTTGATGTCATAGCTCCGCGGACGTGGTCCGAAGGTGCTTCCACCCTGACGGAACAGAGGGTTTTTGATGCTTCCTTTACGTGAACCACCGGTACCTTTCTGCTTGTGAAGTTTGCGGGTTGATCCGCTTACTTCTCCGCGGTGCTTGGTCTTGTGGGTACCCGTGCGCTGGGCCGCGAGGTAGCGCTTTACATCGAGGTAAATCGCGTGGTCATTCGGCTCGATGGCAAACACCGACTCATCGAGGGTAACCGTCTTACCGGTCTTCTGACCTTGGATATTCAGTACTTCCAGTTTCATGTTACTTCACGATATAAACGGTTGAACCATTGTGGCCGGGTATCGCTCCCTTTACGAGTACTATGTTCTCTTCCGGAAGAATCTTCACGATTGACAGGTTTTGAACCGTGCGACGCTCGCCTCCATCGCGCCCTGCCATGCGCATTCCGGGGAATACGCGGCTCGGATCTGAGGAAGCGCCGAGTGAACCCGGTGCACGCATCCTGTTATGCTGTCCGTGAGTGCTCTCACCCACACCGGCAAAGCCGTGGCGCTTGACAACACCTTGAAAGCCCTTGCCCTTGGAGGTTCCGATGACGTCCACATTGTCGCCTTCAACGAATACATCGCCTATGGTGATGGTGTCACCGGCCTTCACGTCACCGGAAAATTCCTTGAACTCCACGATGAAGCGCTTGGGCGTGGTGCCGGCCTTTTTGAAGTGACCGAGCAGCGGACGACTCGTGTTCTTCTCCTTTTTCTCACCAAAGGCGAGCTGTACGGCGGAGTAGCCGTCCTTTTCGGTTGTTCTGACCTGAGTCACAACACATGGACCAGCCTCTATCACTGTGCATGGGATATTCTTCCCAGCGGCACTGTAGACGCTAGTCATACCGATCTTCTTTCCGATAATACCTGGCATGTGTCTGTTGTTGGTGGTTATTCTACACTTTAATTTCTACTTCCACACCGCTGGGCAGCTCGAGCTTCATCAGCGCATCCACGGTCTTGGAGGACGAGCTGTAGATATCGAGCAGGCGCTTGTAGCTGCTCAGTTCGAATTGCTCGCGCGCCTTCTTGTTGACGTGCGGAGACCGCAGCACAGTGTAAATCCGTTTGTGCGTGGGCAGCGGAATAGGTCCGTTCACCACGGCACCGGTTGACTTCACCGTCTTGACGATCTTCTCGGCAGACTTGTCTACGAGGTTGTGGTCGTAGGACTTGAGTTTGATGCGAATCTTCTGAGCCATCTACTGGAATAATTAGGCGTTGGCTTTTCCTTTTACTTTGGCGATCACGGCTTCCTGTATGTTGGCAGGAGCCTGAGCGAAATTGTTGAACTCCATGGTGGATGTTGCGCGGCCGGAAGTGATGGTACGCAGGTCAGTAACGTAACCAAACATTTCTGACAGAGGCACCTTGGCGTTGATCACAGTGGAACCTGCGCGCTCGCTGGTACCTTCAATCATACCGCGACGCTTGTTGAGGTCACCGATGACATCACCCATATTCTCCGCCGGAGTCAGGACCTCGAGCTTCATGATCGGCTCCAGGATGATGGGGCGGCACTTCGGTGCTGATTCGCGGAAGGCCAGCTTGGCGCACAATTCAAATGAGAGCGCGTCAGAGTCTACCGCGTGGAACGAACCATCATTCAACTCGACCTTCATCGTGTCAATCTGGTATCCTGCGAGCACACCATTCTGCATGGCTTCTTTGAAGCCCTTTTCAATAGCAGGGATGAATTCGCGCGGGATATTCCCCCCCTTGATATTGTTCACGAAAACGAGACCAGATTTCTCCGGATCGTTATTCGGTCCGATATTGAATACGATATCAGCGAATTTACCTCGACCTCCGGTTTGCTTCTTATAGACTTCACGGTGGTCTGTAGCGGTGGTAATAGCTTCCTTATAAGATACCTGCGGAGCACCTTGGTTGCATTCCACTTTGAATTCACGGCGCAACCGGTCAACGATGATTTCCAGGTGCAGTTCACCCATACCTGAAATGACGGTTTGACCGGTCTCCTCATCCGTATGCACGCGGAAGGTCGGATCCTCCTCAGCGAGCTTGGCCAGTGCCATGCCCAGTTTGTCAGAGTCGGCCTGAGTCTTCGGTTCCACAGCAAGACCGATAACCGGTTCTGGGAATTTCATCGACTCGAGTACGATTGGATTCTTTTCATCACAGAGCGTGTCTCCAGTCTTGATATCCTTAAAGCCCACTACAGCGCCGATATCACCGGCACCGAGCTGATCAATCGGATTTTGCTTGTTGGCGTGCATCTGGAAGATGCGGGAGATGCGCTCCTTGTTTCCGCTGCGGGTATTGAGGATATATGAACCGGCATTGAGTACGCCGGAGTATACGCGTGCGAAAGCCAGTCGGCCTACGAACGGGTCGGTAGCAATCTTGAATGCGAGCGCCGTGAAGGGCTCCTTGTAATCCGGCTTTCGAACCACTTCCTCACCGGTATCCGGGTTGGTACCCACGATATTGTCTTTGTCGAGCGGGCTCGGCATCAGCTCCATCACCAGGTCGAGCATGGTCTGAACACCCTTGTTTTTGAAGGATGATCCGCATACCATGGGTACGATCTTATGGTCAAGACAAGCCTGGCGAAGTGCGTCGAGAATTTCGCGCTCGGTGATCGAGCTCGGATCGTCGAAGAACTTCATCATCAGGTTATCATCGTACTCGGAAACGGCCTCGAGGAGCTTTTCACGGTATTCGTTTGCCTCATCGAGCATATCGGCCGGAATATCCACGACTTCGTACGTCATGCCTTTGTCCGCCTCATTCCAGATCATTCGCCGGAAGTTGATCAGGTCCACGACGCCCTTAAAGTCATCTTCAGCACCAATAGGCAACTGCAGGGGCACGGCATTGCTACCGAGCATTTCCCTGACCTGCTTGCATACGTTGAGGAAGTCGGCACCTTGACGGTCCATCTTATTGACGAATCCGATACGCGCCACGTTGTAATTGTTTGCAAGGCGCCAGTTCGTTTCCGATTGAGGCTCCACGCCATCAACGGCTGAGAAGAGGAATACCAACCCGTCCAGAACGCGCAGAGAGCGGTTCACCTCAACGGTAAAATCAACGTGACCAGGAGTATCAATAATATTGATATGGTACTTATTGCCGCGGTAGTTCCAGAATACGGTGGTAGCCGCAGAGGTAATGGTGATACCGCGCTCCTGTTCCTGAACCATCCAGTCCATGGTAGCGGCACCATCGTGCACTTCGCCGATCTTGTGATTTACACCGGCATAATAAAGGATACGCTCCGTGGTAGTCGTCTTTCCCGCATCGATGTGGGCGGCGATACTAATGTTGCGTGTATATCTGAGGTCGCGTGACATGTTTGGTCTTCGGAGGTTATTCGGATTTAGAAGCGGAAGTGAGAGAAGGCCTTGTTGGCTTCGGCCATCCGGTGCGTATCTTCCTTCTTCTTAAAAGCAGCACCTTCACCTTTGCTGGCGGCGATGATTTCATTGGCGAGTTTATCGGCCATACTCTTCTCATTGCGCTTGCGGGAGTATCCGATGAGCCACTTCATGGCCATCGAACTCTTGCGCTCATCGCGGATCGGAGTCGGAATCTGGAATGTGGCACCGCCCACACGGCGGCTGCGCACTTCAACGGCCGGAGTTACATTTTCCAAAGCGCGGCGCCAAACTTCAATGCCATCTTCCTGGGTCTTGGTGGCGACCTTATCAATGGCTTCGTAGAAAATGGTAAAAGCCGTTCCCTTCTTTCCCTGGAGCATGATGTTGTTGACGAACTTGGTCACCATCACGTCGTTGAACCTTGGGTCCGGCAGCGTGGCAATCTTTTTGGCCTTTCTTCTTCTCATTGTCTTCTATCTTGATGAGGAGCGATTATTTCTTCTTACCTGCAGCGGCGGGTGCAGCTCCCGGCTTCGGACGCTTCGTTCCGTATTTCGAGCGGCGCTGACCACGGCCATTTACCCCGGCGGTGTCAAGTGCACCCCGCACAATATGATAACGAACACCCGGCAGGTCCTTTACACGTCCACCGCGTACCAGCACGATACTGTGCTCCTGAAGATTGTGGCCCTCGCCACCAATGTAAGCGATGACTTCAAACCCATTCGTGAGGCGCACCTTGGCCACCTTGCGGAGGGCCGAGTTCGGCTTCTTCGGAGTGGTTGTATACACCTTCGTGCATACACCCCTGCGCTGCGGGCAGGAGGTCAGCGCCGCAGACTTGCTGCGGTAGGTTTGCTTTTCGCGTCCTTTACGGATGAGCTGTTGAACCGTTGGCATATTGGTCTTGAGTTCCTTTTATTCATTCAATTCGGCACACCTTACCCCGGCCGAAAAATCGGGCTGCAAATGTACACTGGATATGCACCCGTCCAAGCCTCCCGAAGAATTTCTTGCAAAAAAAATGGAGTTCTCTTTATTTTATCTGATAATCAACGTGTTGTATGGCCATTTTTGAACTTCTTCACACGCCTTCGGACAGGTCGAAGCAGAACGAAGGAGGCTAACAGCCGGTCACCTGACCCGATGGAGAGAAAAACCGAACGGAACCAAAAATCGTTTAATGATTATTTATAACATCTTTATAAGTTCAATCTATCGTTAATGATATTTACTATTATCTTTGATGGCTAAAAGCTCTTACAGGGGCACGTATTTTATGATGTTTTTTATTATCAATAAATATTATATTTGCATTTAATGAGTAATATAAACATCGTTACAAACTGGTATAGTTTGAGTGATCAGGCTATCCTGCGGGAAATCGGAGCAGGGGTGCGCCGCATGCGACTGGCGGAAAACCTCACGCAGCATGACCTGGCGGCACGAGCCGGAGTGGACCGCCTCACACTCGGTAAGCTGGAAAACGGGCATCCGGCCAACCTGCTCACGCTGATCCAGCTGCTCAGGGCATTGGGACAACTCGAAACGCTGTCCGATTTTGAAGAACAACCCGTGACAAGCCCTCTCCAGGCTGCCCGTTTGCAGGGTAAGCCCAGGCAACGGGCCCGTGGCAAACGCGCCTCCTGATGGTATGCATCGTCAAGCTTTGGGGGGAAGTGGTGGGAGCAGCTCTTTGGGACGACCAGTGGGAAATCGCTTCCTTCGAGTTCGACCCGGCCTTTACCTCCCGTGAACTCAACCTCGCCCCACTCACCATGCCCCTTCGGGAGCTCCGGGAGGGCCGCAGGCTCTTCTCGTTTCCCGAACTGCCCAAGGAGACTTTCAGAGGATTACCAGGCATGCTGGGTGCATCATTACCCGATGGCTTCGCCGGTCGGGTTCTGGATACCTGGATCACCCGCGCCGGCAGGACTCCCAAAGAGGTGTCGCCTGTCGAAAGGCTCTGCATGCTCGGACGACGTGGAATGGGCGCGCTGGAATTCGAGCCCACGCGTTATCCAGGCGACAACCGGTCAGGTATCATCTTTCTTGAAGAAATTGAGAAACTGGCCACCGAAGCCTTGTTGCCTACCCAGCCCATCGGCCGCCAGCAGGCAGCCCGTCTCGAAGATCTGGTGCGGGTATCCTCATCCGCCCCCGGCGCCCGGGCCAAAGCCCTGCTGGCCTTTAACCCCGATACCGGCGAAGTGCGAAGTGGTCAAACCGACGCTCCTCATGGTTTTGAGCACTGGATCATCAAATTCGATGGCATCACCAACCGCCTGCTGGGAGATCCGCGAGGCTATGGCAGAATCGAGTATGCCTATAGCCTGATGGCCATGCATTGTGGAATACGCATTCCGGAAAGCACCCTGCTGGAAGAAAACGACCGGGCGCATTTCCTTATCCGGCGATTTGACCGCGTGAATGGCAACGACAAAATCCATGTGGTACCCCTGTGCTACCTCGCCCACATGGATTATCAGGACCCAACGGCCTGGTCGTATGAGGATGTTTTCACCATTATGCGCACCTTGAGGCTTCCCTATGACGACCACCGGCAACTCTTTCTGCGCATGGTATTTAATGCGGCCACCCGCAACTACGCAGACCATACAGGCAATATCGCCTTCCTGATGGGGCAGGACGGTATCTGGCATCTCGCACCTGCTTATGACCTGACCTATGCGTACCAGCCCGATAACCGCTTTACCCGAGCTCACCAACTATCCATCTGCGGCAAGCGCGAGCTCATTACGCGGGATGATCTGCTTGCCCTGGCTCGCGAAGTCAATATCAAACGGCCCGGACAAATCCTCGATACCGTGATGGAAGCAACCTCGCGCTGGCCGGAATTCGCTGATCAGGCTAAAATGCCCTCTGCGCAAATGAGCGTAATCCGCAAAAACTTTATTCAACTCTGAACGCCTGGTGAATCAACCTGTACTAAAATAAAACCCCTGCTCCCGTGGCCCGCTGCTTCCTGTTGCTTGTCTCATTGCTTGTCATCATGCCTGCCTTCCCGCAAGGTGGCTGCCTCGATTTCAATCACCGCGTGTTCGCCGTGGAACTGATTTTTGATGACGGACAAGAGCCTCGGAAAGCACCAAGACTATTTCTCGTAAACGAGCGCGGTGAGCACTATTGGTATGAGCCTGAATGGATATTCGAAGATCCTGCCGTGCGCAAAACACCCATGGAGCTCAAGTTGAATATTGCTAAAAATGCCCGGCCAGGGAAAAATCCATACACCCAACACGACCACTGGACAGCGCTGCCCGAAAACCTCTATGCGTGCACTATTCCGGCTCAAACGAAAGAAACGAAGCACAAACCGCTGTACCAGGTGCTGGTGGTGTGGGAAACCGGAAATAAAACAGACTCATTGCTTGTCACACTTCCCTGCGACAAATCACTTAACCCGTGTTCGAATTACCTCAGAGAGCCCGGACGTGCCGCGATATCGTTTGATGATGGCTCTTCATTTACACCCATTGCGATTTATCCGGATAAGCATCTTCCAAAAAAGGAAATCATTCCACCACTGAATCAGCTTACCCTTATTCCCTCCTATTCCACTCTTCGGAATAAGGCGGGAAAAGACAGTGTAATCGCCGTCACCGGTGTGGATGTGGTGCAAACCCAAACACTCGCACCTGTGCAGCGCATCACATTTTCCGCCACGAAATATGTACCGCTCAATCTTAGGGGTGATTTATTCGAAACCGGAGATTTCTTTTCAGACAATTCACCGGGAATTGCTGACTTCCGCATTGCCCGAAAAGACGATTCAGATCCGGTCAATCAAATCAACCGCAAATACAACGACCATTACGTATGGCAACCTGAAGTCAATCAATACGCACTGCAGCCAAAACTCTCCGAAAAGCCCAACGTGAACTGGCAGCGTGAGCCGGGCAAGTTGCATGCATTTGAAATCACTCTCACTGAATCAGAAAGAACAGTCATCGATTACGTGTTCACTCCAAACGGATGGACGCAGGTAAACTCCACTTCATACCGCACACAACCTGAGGCTGTGAAGCAATCTCCTCCTCCACCTGATTGTGTGAAATGGCGCTCGCTTTCCATGCGAATGCCCAAGGTGCTCGAAGCGTCTGACAACCTCGTGCGATTTATCTATCAGGACAGCTTGCTCTTCGATTATTTCTGCGCTGCGAGAGAAGCATTTGAAATCAGTCCGTCACACATTCAAAACCTGTTCTCACTCCGCACCTCAGTAAAGGAAAAATCAGGCGCGCTGACCCTCAGCGAATATGTCACCGTGCAGCCCGGATCCATTCAACTCATCGAACGAAACACCTACATCAAATTCCCCGGGGGCAAGCATGAGATGATCGGCTTCTTCCGGTTTGTGGTGGCTCCGGATACCCGCATCACCAATGCACTGGGCGAGGTGACGGGATACCAAAGCAAATCCTATGACAACGGGTTGACCGCTTGGACCATTGAGCTCGGCACATCGGGTACTCCTGTGGGATACGGACTGATTGAATTGCAGGGCAGGCAAAAGGTGGGCACCTGGCAGCGATGGAATGAACAGGGCGAACGCATGAATCCGGAATACCACCGGCAAAAAGTGTCTCTTGCCATAGAGAACCCCGAGCGCATCAATGCCTCACTGAAAATATCGGTGCGCGAGGCGGGGAAATGGAACACCATTCCGCATACGTTAGTTCCTGAGCAATACTCCTCAGGTAAGCGCACGGTGCTATTTTTCATGGATAAACGCACCGACAGCCTGCGAATCAGTTGTGGTGAATACCGAGCAACTCACCGCATCACGCATCCTTCCTATCAGGCAGAGGCGTATCTTTCATTGTATCTTATCGGAAAGAATGAAGACTACATTGACATGGGTGTGCGCATGCCCATTGTCTGGGATCAATCGGCCTATGTGATGACGTGGGATATCGAATGGCTGATGACAAAGTATTCCAACAGCGGGATCAACGCAGGTCAGGAGCAGATCATGGCAAACCTGCGCGCACAATACCCCGATATGAATATCTCTCCATTTTCGGAACAATGCCGCTGCGTGGAATTGTCATTTCCCAAAAGCTCATCGTCCCGACGAAAGCAACTCATTGATGCCATGCTCAAACAGCCTTACGTCAAGCAGCTTTCGCAGATCCTTCAAACCTCCAAGGGCTTTCGCACCTTCCTTTCGGACTATGTGTACATCCAGACCGATGTCAACCTGCGCAATGAACAGATCCTTGCCATCGGAAAAAAATACGGCCTGAACCTGAGCAATGTATTCGGCAGCGGTAATGGCTGGTCGGCTTATGCCGGCGATCGCCTTATCGACAGGGCATGGCTGCTGGACAAGCAGCGCATCATCCACGAGCCCGGCGTGTTAACCACCAGTTATTCGTGGTTCAACGAGATTAGTCATGACTGATCTCAGCGGTAGCTGGAAATATGCGAGAGAGGCTCATACAACGCGCATAAACCCGCATGAATTATTCAGCCGTGGAGCCCGATTGCTTCGGTTATTTGCACCACGACAATGGATACGCACGCTCACACCGACCTCGCCGCCATCGCTGCGCAATTCGTCAACCGCACGAGTCAGCACATCTTCCTCACCGGAAAAGCGGGAACCGGGAAGACTACGTTCTTGCGTAAAATGGCCGAATCCACCCACAAGCGGTTTGTGATTGTGGCGCCCACCGGAATTGCCGCATTGAATGCCCAGGGTGTAACCATTCATTCGCAGTTTCTGCTGCCTCCCGGTACCTTCATTCCCGATCGCAATCCGGAAGGCGATTTTGGTGATGACCATTTCATTTATACCCAATCCACTCTCACCCGGCGGCATCCGCTGAATGCACAGCGCAAGCAAGTGCTTCGCGATATTGAATTGCTCATCATCGATGAAGTGAGTATGCTGCGTGCGGATTTGCTCGATGCCATAGACTTTCGCCTGAGAAGCGCGCGCCGCAATTTTCGTCAGGCCTTCGGAGGCGTGCAGGTGATCATGATCGGAGACCTTTATCAGCTGCCACCGATTGTAAAAGACAGTGAGTGGAAATTCCTCCGGCGCTATTACAATTCCGCGCACTTTTTCGAAGCCAAGGCTTTGCAGTCAGAAGGCTATACCTTCATCGAACTCGATAAGATATATCGCCAGCAGGATGACCAGTTCATCCGCATCCTCAACAACCTGCGCAACAATTGTCCGACGGCTGAGGACATTGCCGTGCTCAACTCCCGACTGCGCACGGAGCAGGAAATCCGCGCGATGGATGATGTAGTCACGCTCACCACACACAACTACAAGGCCGATGAACTGAACCAGCAGGCCTTGCGACAGCTGAATGCGCGATCACACCACTTCGATGCGGAAGTTGAAGATGAATTTCCGGAAAACAGCTACCCCGTTTCCGGACGCATAGAGCTCAAGGAAGGCGCGCAGATCATGTTCATTAAAAATGACACCGAAGGCAATGCCTATTTCAATGGAAAGCTCGCGCGCGTGGTGCGCCTGGATTCTGCCGAAGACCTGATTGAGGTGGAAATGTCGGGCGACAAACAGCGCTATGTACTGAAAAAAGAAACCTGGAAAAACAAGCGGTATACCGTCAACGCCACCACCCGGGAAATGGAAGAAGAAGTGGTTGGTACATTCACCCAATATCCCATCCGCCTGGCTTGGTCCATCACCGTGCACAAGAGCCAGGGCCTCA
>Ga0068877_10001878_pt1 | contig 17140 bp, 14 predicted proteins | sample NOAtaG_FD_66437 | JGI IMG/M metagenome (GOLD analysis project Ga0068877, IMG submission 66437) | Freshwater lake microbial communities from Lake Erie, under a cyanobacterial bloom - NOAA_Erie_Diel6S_1000h metaG | ecosystem: Environmental > Aquatic > Freshwater > Lake | place: USA: Ohio, Lake... | reverse complement strand
GCCCGCCCGGATCGCCGGGGGCAGGTCGGGCCATGCCGCGACGATGGCCGACAGGTCGGGGTCGGTGGGGGGTGTGGGGTGGGTGGGTGTGGTGTTTGTGGTGGAATCGCTGGAAAGTGCGCCGCATTTTGCGCCGCTTTCGTTTGGACCCCCGGTATTCGCCCTTTTTTCATGGGGTGTTCGAATCCAGTATCGCCCACTTTGGCATCCTGCATGGGTGCGTGTCTCAGCGGATTGGCGATGGACGGTGAGCCCGTGTTGAAACGCGGGCTCGTTGTTTTTTTGTGGTGAGCGTTGTGGCGGCGGTGGGGGGCGGTGGGTGGGGGGGCGGAACTGGATTCGGCGAGCGTCAGCCGCTCACTTGAACACCAACGCCGGGTTGACGCGGAGCACGCTGCGGATACTGCCGAGGCCTGCGAGCGTTGCGGTGGTCATGGCGAGTATGCCCACGATCAGCACGGTGATGGAGAGGAAGCGGAAGGGGAAGCCCGTGGTGGCGAGGGCGGTGCCGATGAGGCTGCATGTGCCGACGCCGAGGCCATAGCCGAGTATGCCGGCGAAGAGGGCTTGGGCGATGACCATTTTGGAGATGAGCCCGTCGCTGGCGCCGACGGCCTTGAATGTCGCGTAGATCCGCGCGTGCTCGCGGGTGAACATGAAGAGCATGAGCCCGGCGATGGCGAGCCCGACGACGAAGGCGAAGAAGGCCATGATGCCCACGTGCGAGACGAACTCGGCGTTGCGGACGAACCATGTCACGGTGTCGGCCTTGAACTCCTCACGCGTGCGGGCGCGGTAGCCGGTGGCTTCTTCGATGCGCCTGGCGACCTGCACGGCGGACTGACCCGGCTCGACCGACGCAAGGACATACGTCAGGCGGTGGCGCAGCGGCGGGAGGATTCGTGCCGCGTTCGCGTACGTTGTGTAGAGCACGGGCTGCGGGTTGAACCTTGGCGAGCCGCTGACCACGCCTTGCACGCGCACGGCGTTGTTGTTCACGAGGATCTCGTCGCCTGTGGCGATGCTCCGCACCTTTGCGGACAAGCGCGGCGCGCCGGGGCCCCAGGCGTCGTGTTCATCGACGGGGATGACGAGCTGGTTGTGCGTGCCGGCGTGATCAGCAAGCACGGCCTGCGGCGCGCGGAGTGTGGTGGCGAGTTCGCTGGGGACGCTGGCGGGGAGGCCGATGAGTGTGGCGTCGTCGACGCCGATGACGTCGACGGTGAGGAATCGGCCGTGGGGAAGACGAGCGGGGGCGGAGCCGACGGCGAGGCGTGCGGTTGAGCGGACGCCGGGCACGCCGCGGACGCGGTCGATGACGGTTTCGGGGACGTTGTTGGTTTGCGTGACGGCCTGGCAAGCGGGGTCCATCACCCAGATCTCTGCCCAGGGGACGTCGTCAACGAGTGCGGGCGTACGGGCGAGCATGCCGGCGAACATGGAGAGGAAGAGGGCGGTGAGAAAGGTGGTGATGGCGATGCCGAAGACGACGCCGGCGTATTTGGGTCCATCGCCCACGAGCATGCTGAGGGCGACGCGGATCATGATCGGGCCTTTGTGTGGTTTGCGGGGTTGGTGTGGGGGGTGGGGGGGGTGGGGGGCGGATTGGGCGGCGTTGTGAGTGCGGCGGTTTTGTCGGCGTGTGTGGGGCCGAGTTCGGAGAGGCTGTGAAGTCCGCCGATGATGAAGTTGGTTAAACGATCGGCGAGGATGTTCAGATCGTTCTCGCCATCGGGAACGGCGATACCCATTTTCGCGTGGATGGGGTTGGCCTCCGCGAACCTTGAGCAGAGCGCGAAGACGAAGACGAAAGCGTGCTCGCGCAGATCGGGGTGAAGGCGGTTGTTGAAGAGGCGGTCGACGAGGGTGAGGATGCCGTCGCGGACGGGCGAGCCGAGGTGCTGCGCGAGACGGGCGGCGAGGGCGTCGCCCGAGAGCAGGGCCTGCATCAACATCTTGGTGTGCGTCTGGCCTTGCGAGGTGCTTCGCTGCGCGGTGCGGAGGACCCAGAGGATCCAAGCCTTCAGCGCATCGCGCGGGTCGGCGGCGGGGTCCGGGATGAAGTGCGTACCGCCTTCCAGAACCTTGGCGATCGACTGTTCCATGACGAGGGCGAAGAGGCCGGCCTTATCGCCGAAGTAGTACTTGATGGAGGCGACGTTGCAGCGGGCCTTGCGGGCGATCTTTCGGGTGGTAACGGCGTCGAAGCCGTGCTCGGCAAAGAGCACGGCGGCGGCGGCAAGGATCGACGCGCGACGCTGCTGCCCATCGGCGCGAGCGGCGGAGGGCCTGCGTGCGATACGCTTGGACTTTAAACCCATGATTACAGTGTAGTACGGGTTCTCTCTATGTCAATCATGTGATTCAAATACACGCCGATGAAGAATCGGGGCCAGCTCACCTCCAGATGTTGGTGATACCATCCAAGCGTGGAAGCAGTTCCGACGATCGTCCAGAAAGCACCGCAGACCGCGGACCAGCCGGGCACCTCCTCGCCCCTGCGCGCAACCCTCGAAGAGCGCGTCTTTGCGCTCGGCGCGGTGACGCTTTGCGGCGCGCTCATCGTCACCGCCGCCTGGCTCACGCCCGATCCCGCCGGGCATGGCACGCACACCCAGCTCGGCCTGCCCAAGTGCGGCTGGTATCACGCAACGGGGCAACCCTGTCCGACCTGCGGCATGACCACCGCCGTCACCCTCGCGGTGCATGGAAACCCCATCGATTCGTTCATCACCCAGCCCTTTGGCACCCTGATCGCCCTGAGCGCCGCGGTGGGGTTTTGGGTGGGTCTGCACGTGTTCATTTTCGGTTCCCGCGTTGGGCGCCCTTTCGCTAAACTCTTGAAGCCAAAGGCTTTGTGGATCATCGCCGGGCTTTGGGGTTTGAGTTGGGGCTACACCGCTCTGAAATGGAACCACTTTCCATGACCGCACCGGAAATGACGATTCAGCAGTCCAGCCCCGTCCCCGTGCGGGCACGGAGGCGTGCCTTCACCCTGGCGGGTTCGCTGGGCTTGGGCCTCTTTGCATTGCTGGGCGGGTGCAACCTGGTGGCGCCCATCGGCGGCGTGATGGAGAACATCAAACGCGATACCCCGGTGGAGGTCCTCGCGGAGTATGAAGGCCTGTCGGGTAAGAGCTTCGCGGTGGTTGTGCTGGCCGACCGGGTGATTCAGGCGGAGTATCCGGAGGTGGTCGCTCGCTTGACTGTCGAGATCGCCGAGCGGCTGAAGAGGGAGACGCTTGCGACGGCGTATGTGCCGGGCAAGCGGATGCTGCAATACCAGTTTGACAACCCGCGCTGGGTGTCGCTCAGCCCCGGGGAGCTTGGCAAGGCCCTGGGCGTGCAGCGTCTGGTGTACGTCGAACTGCTGGACTATCGGCTGAACGACCCCGGCAACGCGTACTTGTGGAAGGGGATCGCGCGCGCAACCGTGAGCGTCGCGGAAGTTGACGGCGCTTCGCCCGATGATCTGGTGCTGCGCAAGCCGCTGAATGTCCGCTACCCGGACGACGACGGGTACGGCCAGCAGGACATGCAGCGTGTGCTGGTGAACACGGAACTGAGCCGGCGGATGATCGATCGGGTCTCGTGGCTCTTCTACAAGCACGAGGAGAAGTATGACTCGAAGTATTGAAGTCGCACGCGGGCGCAACGCTGTGCAAGCGGTGGGGGGGTTGCGTCTCGCGGGCGTGCTGGCGATCGGTGGGTTGGTGCTGACGGGCGTGCTTGGCGGGTGCAACATCATCGGGCCGGCGAGCTATCTTGTCAGCGGGCCTGAGAAAGTCCCCGCCGCGTACACGCTGAACCCCGAGCTGACGACGGTTGTCTTCGTTGACGATCCGCTGAGCGTGTTTCCCTCACGGGATGCCCGTCTGGCGGTCGGTCAGGCGTGCGAGGAGCAACTGCTGAACGAGAAGTACCTCAAGGACATGATCCAGTCCCGGCAGGTGCTGCAGCATCTGCGCGGCGAGAAGCGCACCGAGCCGGTCTCGATCGCGAAGGTCGGGCAAGCGCTGGGGGCGAAGGTCATCATCTACGCGCTGGTGACGCGCTTCGGGCTCTCCAGCGACGGGCAGACGTATTCGCCGACCGCTTCGATGGATGTCAAGGTTGTTGACGCGGTGACGGGGGAGCGGCTCTTCCCCGGGCCCGGCGCGCCGCGCGACAGTCTGACGATCGAACTGAGCGAGAGCGGACGACCCGAGTTTACCAGCCGATCGCGCGGGGAGCTGGCGCAGCTGGAAGTGGCTTTCGCCAAGCGGCTGGGGCTGCGTCTGGCAAAGGTGTTTTACGAGTGGATTCCCGAGACGCAGGTTGATCGACGCGAAGAAGGTCGATAACGCCGCGTCCGCTCGCGCGGGGGGGCTACATTCATGCTCGCATGAGGCAGGGCGAAGCAACAGCGCGGAGCAATCACGGACACGGTGCGGATGCGCCGAAAGTCCTGCACGTGCTCGACCCGCGCTGGACAGGGCATGACCCGACGCTCGCGGTGAAGTGCTGCGTTGACCTGATCGACGACGTTGAGCACTACGCCCTCATCGCGGGGACGCGTGGGCATGAACTCGACGCGGCGGCGTTGGGTGTGATCAGCTCCGACCGCGTCGGACTTGTCGCGGATTCGCTCGTCGAGGACAACGCGGGTGTCGCCGCCAGCGGCGCGTACGCCTCCATCGCGGGTGAGCGTGCGCTGCGGGCGTTGCTGACGCGGAGGCTCGAACAGCTACGCGATGTTCGCGCGGTGTGTGTCTGGTCGTCTCGGCTTGCGGGCGCGGTCGCTCAGACCGTGTTGAACGTCACCGAAGGACGGACCCGCACACTGGCGATGCTGACCACCGGCCCGCGCGAGGCGTGGATCGAGGGGGATCTGTGCGTAGTCAGCGGCGGCGGCGTGGGTCGTGCGCAGCCGGTCTGCTTCGATGAAGAGATCGCCCAGGCGTGGGGCAAGGCGGGCGCTGGGTTTGTTGAGCGTGTCGAGTGTCCGGTATCGACGATCCGGGGCTGGGGCGAGCGACGCCGATCGGTGCGAGAAGAACTGCGGATCGATCCGGGCGAGACGGTGCTCGGGGTGATCGCGGAGCCGCAGAGCGCCATCGACATGCGGCTGCTGACGTGGATCGCGGGGGTTCTGACCATCGCGGGGCGGAAGTGCGTCGCCATCGCCCCGCGTGGGAGCGGTCAGAGCCGGCGCGCCGCGCGGTACCTCTATCTGCACAAGCGCGAGTGGGACGCGATTCAGTTTGAAGGCCCCACCGCGCTGGCGCTCCCCGCCGCGGATCTGGTGTTGTGGGACCTCGACCCGCGCCGGGCGGGGGTGGAGACCGGTCAGCCCGGCGGGGGGCAGATCACCGCGAAGATGGTCTGTGCCGCGGGCGTGCCGGTCTTCACGGTGGCGAGCGGCATGTCGCGCCGAACGCTCATCGGCGCGCCGGGCTGGTGCCTCTCCGGCGCGTCGACCATGCCCGGGCTTGGTGCGGCGGGGCTGGCCCTGCTGGACGATCCGGCCCTGCGTGCATCGGTCGGTGCCGACCTGATCGCCGGCGCACGCGCCGGAGAAGCCAACTCGATTTTCGCTCAGCAGATGCGGCGGCTTATCTTGAGCGGCGGCGATCGTTCTTCGGTTGAAAAAGTGGCCGCCACCAGCGTGGGGGAAGTCGGATGAGTTCGTTTCAGGCCAAGCGCCGCGTGCTGTTTGTCTGTCTGGGGAACATCTGCCGCTCGCCGATGGCCGAGGCGGTTTTCATCGACCTGGCGCAGAAACGCGGTATGCTCGACCGTTTGGAGATCGACAGCGCCGGCACCGGTCATTGGCACGAGGGCGATGGTGCCGACCCGCGGACGGTTGAAGCCCTGCGCCGCCGTGGCGTGAAGATCAACCACGTTGCCCGGCAGATCAAGCCGAACGTCGACCTGCACGCGTGGGATGTTGTCGTTGTGATGGACGAGATGAACCACCGTGACGTGCTCAAGCTCGGCTTCGATCAGAAGAAAGTTCGTTTCATGCGATCCTTCGACACCAGGCTGAAGGCGCCGAGCTCGATCGTGCCCGATCCGTACACCGGGACAGAGCGCGACTTCGACGCTGTCTTCGACATGCTCGTCCCGGCATGTGAGGGGCTGCTGGATGAACTGACCGACGGGGGTGAGGCGTGATCAACTTCGCCCGAGGCAACAAGCCAACACAATCGCGTCGTGCCTTCACGCTCATCGAGCTGCTGGTGGTGATCGCGATCATCGCGCTCTTGGTGGGGATCCTCCTCCCCGCGCTGGGCAGCGCGCGACAGGCCGCCAAAAACGTCGCATGCCTCAGCCGCCTGCAACAGCTCGGCGTAGCGCTCAGCCAGTATCTCAACGATTCCAAGGACTGCCTGCCGCAGGTCAAGGTCAGTGTCTTCGGCTCGCCACAAGTCATCGGCTCGCTCTTCGGCGGCAAGAAGGGCACGCTGCCCGCCTACGGCATCAACGAGTACGGCGCCGAGCGAAGGCCGCTGAACCGCTACCTGACCATCGGCGTGGTGCCCCCCGACAGCGAGCCGGGCGTCGCCGAGGTTGAGGCCTTTCGTTCACCGTGCGACGCCGGCGGCAACATCCCGGGCATCGGCAGCGTCCGCTCCATGTACGACCTCATCGGCTCCAGCTACACCCTCAACGACCACACCCTCGACGGCGACGCCACCGCAACCCTTGTCCCCCGCGGCGGTGGAAAGATGCCTGCGGTGTGGGATACCACCAAGGTCTGGGTCCTCGGCTCGCACACAATCTACAACTATCAAGAAGGCGGCGACCGCGGCATGCGCGGGTGGTACGGCAAGAAAGAAGTCGCCGCCAACCTCCTCTTCCTCGATTTCCACGTCAAAGGCCCGATCACGGTGCCCACCGGCGTCGTCAACACCACTGCGGATTACACCTTTCTGCCGCGTGGGAACTGGGTCGTCCCGTGAACGGTTCGCCATACGGGGTAACCCGGTGGCGTAAAAAACGTCTTCGCGGGGCTGGCGTGATAGAAAATGTGCAGGGATCGCACACACAGGGCTGAATCGGGAGAACTTCGGTCCCCCGGCGGCGTCTTTATACTGCACGGATGATCCGGGGCTGAAGCCCAGCCCGGATCCGTACAACCGGGGTTGGTTGGAACACGATCGAACGTTCGATGGAGATGACCATGGCGAGCAACGCGGGTGTCAACGGCAGTGCGGGCGGAACGGACGGGGCAATGGGCGAGGGCCCGGGCCTCGCACTGGCCAAGCGCGTCCGCGCCCGCGTCGCCCAGACCGTCGTGGGTCAGGACTCCGTCGTCGAGTCGATCCTGATCGCGCTGCTTACGGGTGGGCACCTGCTGCTGCAAGGTGTGCCGGGGCTTGCGAAGACTTTGCTCGTGCACTCCATCGCCAGCGCGGTGGATCTGAAGTTCGCGCGGGTGCAGTTCACCATCGACCTGCTGCCGGCCGACATCGTCGGTGCTGAGATCCTCGACGAAAAGACCCGCGAGTTTCGCCTGCACCAGGGCCCGGTCTTCACCAACCTGCTGCTCGCGGACGAAATCAACCGCGCCACGCCGAAAGTGCAAAGCGCTCTGCTGGAAGCCATGCAGGAACGCCGCGTCACCGTCGGCAACCGGACCCTCCGCCTCCCCGTGCCGTTCCTCGTCATCGCGACGCAGAACCCGATCGAACAAGCCGGCACCTTCGAACTCCCCGAAGCCCAGCTCGACCGATTCATGCTCTGCCACCGACTGGAGTATCCGACCACGGACCAGGAGGCCGAGGTTCTGCGCCGCTCGCTCTCGTACGGCTTGCAACGCACCGACAACAGCGCGGGCGCAACCAACGGCAGTGGGGGAGCCACCGGCGGAGCCGTCCCTCGCAGCGCCTTCGACTCGATCTCAACCCACGCCGAGCTGCACCTTTCGGACCTCACCCGCGCGATGGAGGAGGTCCAGCAGGTCCACGTCTCTGACGTCTTCATCCGTCACTGTGTTGAGCTCGTCAACGCCACGCGCAACCACCCGGAGATCGAGCTGGGCTGCTCGCCGCGTGCGGGTATCGCGCTGGTGAATGCCGCGCGGGCGCGTGCGTACATCATGGGTCGGTCCTACGCGGTGACCGAAGACCTCTTTGCACTCGCGGAGAGTGTGATGCTCCACCGCCTGCGACTCAGCTACGACGCCCTCGCCCGCGGGCGCTCGGGGAAGCAGATCCTCAGCGATCTGCTCGACCCCTCGCGGTCGGGCAACGCCGTCAACTTCCCCGCCGTCAGCACCCGCGTCATGGCCTGACTCGAGATCGAACGTCCCTTCGAACTCACCGATTGACCCATGATCTCCGCCGCCGCCGACAACCTGGCCCTCCTCGCCCAGCCCGCCCATCTCGCGGCCTCACGCTTCCACCTCCTCGCCCGCAAGCTCGCCGACGAACTCACCTTCGGCACCGATCCCTCCCGCTTCGTCGGCTCGGGAATCGACTTCGCCCAATCGCGTCCCATGCAGCTCGGCGATTCCGTCCGCTCCATCGATTGGCGCGTCACCGCCCGCACCGGGCGTCTGCACGTGAAGGACTACGAAGCCGCCAAGCGTCTGGGTGTGTACATCATCGTCGATACCTCTGCGAGCATGGCCGCCGCCAGTTCGCGCGTCAGCAAGCACGACATCGCCGTCTGGACAACCGCGGTGCTGGCGCAGCTCGCGCTGAACCGCCGCTCGCCGGTGGCGGTGATCTCGGGCTCTGATCGTGCGATCCTCTCGCGACCGACCAGTTCTCGCGCGATGGTGACGCGATGGATCGAAACACTCCGCACCCGCGGCTGGAACGAGCGCACGCGCCTCACCGACGCCGTGCGCAGCGTTGAGGCCCTCTCGATGAATCGCGCCATCGTCGCGGTGGTGAGCGATCTGTACGACCCGAGCGCCCCGGACGCGATCAAGCGACTCGCCCAGCGTCACGACGTGATCGTCCTCCGCCCGCGCGACCGCGCCGAAGAGGGCGCCCTCCGCGCCGGGTTCATCCGTGCGACCGAAGCGGAAGACCCCGCCGCCGAGTTCGTCGCAACCAGCCGGGCCCGCTGGTTCGCCGACGATGCGTCCTCCAACAGCGAGAGCACCTCCGCCGGGTTCGTCGGCTCGGGGATCGATTACGCCGAACTCTGGACCGATCGTCCTCTCGGGCCCGTGCTCGCCCGGGTCCTCAGCCCCAAGCGTGGGCCCGCGAGGGTTGCGCGATGACCGACACATTCTCCAACATCACGCTCAGCCGCCGCGACCGCACATCGTCGGCGCGCTCAACCTGCACCGTGCATTTCGTGCGCTTCGTCTCCATACTCACGATCTCGCTCACGACCCTGCTCACGACCCAAACCACCCGCGCGGCCTCACTTCAGCCAGCACCCGCCTCCACACCTGCGCCAACCACCACCGACCCAACCATTACCACCGCGGCAACCGCTGAAGACGACGACCTCGTTCCCCCCGGCACCAAGGTCGACCCCGTCCCCATCGGCATCGAAGGCCGACTCATCTACCGCGCCACCGGCCCGCGTGCCGCATCCATCATGCGCAGCCCCGCCCGCGAGGACGACGAACTGCAACTCCGCATCGCCACCGTCACGCCCGAGCGCGACAACGCCGCCTACCTCTACGACCTGCGGTACATCGCCCGCGCGCCGGGGTGGTACGACCTTCGGCAGTACCTCCAGCATGTCGACGGCAGCGACGTGACCGAGGCGGGGGGTGAACGCGCCCTCGTGAAGATCGTCTCCATCCTCCCCGAGGATCACGATCTCTCCCTCAACCAGTTCGAAGGACCGAACCCCGCCATCAGCTCGTGGTACCGCGTACTCATCGCCGCGGTGGGCGTGCTGTGGGCCATTCCCATGATCGCCCTCATCGCCCGCAAACTCCGCGGGCAGGAGCCGCCGCTTCCTCAACCACCCGCAACCGAGCCCGACCTCTGGGCCCTGCTTGAACCGCTCTTGAAACAACTCGCCACTGGCGAGCTCTCCGTCCGCCAGCGCGCCCGGCTGGAAATGCTCGCCCTCGGCGCGTGGGCAAAGAAGCTCAAGGTCGATCTTCGTCAGCGTCGAACCGCCATTGCCGCCCTGCGCGCGCATGCCGACGCTGGCAAGGCCGTTTCGATGCTCGAGCGCTGGCTGCACGCACCCAGTGCCGACCTTGGCTCACTCCGCACCGAAGCGGCCAGCGTGCTCATCCCACCCCCCGAGCCGCCTCCGCCCGCGCCGCCGATGAAGCTCGAGTTCCCGCCCCCCTCCCCCCGCGGCACACCGAACGACGAGTTCGCGAATAACGCCGCCCACGCGAGCGCCACGAACTCAACCGCACCCGCACGCTCCGGAGGTGCGCATTGAGCTTCGCAACCCCCTGGATGCTCTGGTTGCTGGTCATCCCCATCGTGCTGACGGTCGTTCAGCTCGCGCGCAGCGCCCGCCGTGTCGTGCTGCCCGTCGATCACACCCAGCGCACACGCCGACCCGTGCTGAGCTGGCTCCTGCGTATCGCCTCGATCCTCCCCGCCGTCCTCCTCGCCATCGCACTCATCATCCTCGCCGGCCCGCAAGTCCTCGGCCCGCCCAGCGAAAAACGCCAAGTCACCAACATCGAACTCGTCCTCGACGTCTCCGGATCCATGAGCGCGCCCTTCCCTTCCTCAACCCCCGGCGCCACCCGCTACACCGCCGCCATGAGCGCCATCGAGCAGTTCGTCGACAAACGCAAAGGCGACGCCGCCGGCCTGACCATCTTCGGCAACGAAGTCCTCCGCTGGATCCCCCTCACCCGCGACCTCCGCGTCATCAGCGCCGCCACACCCTTCGTCAACCCTCGCGCCGTCCCGCCCAGTCTCGGCGGCACCCGCGTCGCCCACGCCGTCGAATACGCCGAATCCGTCCTGCTCAAGCAGGAAAAAGGCGACCGCATGATGATCGTCCTCACCGATGGCGAGTCCCCCGACCTGGCCGGGGGCAAGGCCGGCCTCCTCGGCAAACGCCTCAGCGCCAGCAACATCGTCCTCCACGCCATCAACGTCGGCGGCGGCTCCGCCCCGCGCGAAATGAACGACCTCGCCGCGCCCACCGGCGGCGCAGTTCACAACACCACCAACGCCGACGCGCTCGTCGGCGTCTTCGAGGCCATCGACAAAATGCAACCCGCCAAATCCATCGCGGGCCTCCCAGAACCCATCGCCTTCGCCCGCCCCTTCCTCATCGCCGCCCTCGTTGTCCTCTCGCTGCATCAGCTCGCATCCCTGGGACTCCGCTCCACACCCTGGTAACGATGGACCTGAACCACCTCATCCTGATCGCCGTCGCCGCGGGCCTCGTCATGCTCGCCGCCGAGCTGCTCCACACCCGGCGCATCAAACGCCTCGGCTATCTCGCCTTCCCACGCAAAGGTCAGCCGCACCCCTGGGTCCTCGCCGTCCCGCCCATCCGCGCTCTCGCGGCCGCGATGGTCTGCTTCGGCCTGCTCGCCCTCCTGCAAACCGACGGCCGGGCCGCCACCTCCGCCGACCGCTCCAAACTCACCTCGGGCACAAAGCACCTTTTGCTGGTCATGGACGTCTCCCCCAGCATGTTCGAGATCAAAGACGCCGGCGCAACCGGCAAGCAAACCCGCCGCGAACGCGCCCGCGACGTCGTCACCTCACTCCTCTCACGCCTCGATACCACCCGTATGCGCGTCAGCATGATCGCCTTCTGGGAAAAAGCCCTCCCCGTGGTCATCGACACCTTCGACCTCAACGTCATCACCAACGCCGTGGGCGACCTCCCCCTGCACTACGCCTTCTCAGGCCCGCGCACCGACCTGAACGCCGGCGTCGCACTCGCCACCAAGCTCGCCGAACCGTGGGCCCCCGGCTCCGCCACCATCGTCGTCATCAGCGACGGCGGCGATGCACTCAAAGCCCAACTCCCCCCCATGCCACCGTCCGTCGCCGACTGCATCGTCCTTGGCGTGGGCAACCCCTACCGCTCCTCACCCGTGGGCGACACCACCAGCCGCCAGGACCGCGAATCGCTCCAGCGCCTGGCCGTGCAACTCCGCGGGCAATACCAGGACGTGAACACCTCGCACGTTTCGTCGCTGCGGCTGGGTTCATTGAAGATGCTCGCCATCGACGAAAAGCAGCCGCTCGGCCTCCGCACCGTCGGGCTCATCCTCCTCGCCGTCGGCTCAACCGCGCTCGGCCTGTTGCCGCTGCTGCTCTCGGTCTTCGGCGCCGAAAAGCCAAACCCCCAGCCCCACCGCGAATCCCACCCCAGCCTCACCAATACACATCACTCGGCGAAGAGCCGCGAAGCCGTTATGCCCGTCCTCTGACCACCGCGAGCACACCATGAAACGCGCCATCCTCTGGACACTCTGGGCCCTCGTCCCCGTCGCCGCCCTCGCCATGCACCTCGGCCCGGGTCAGAAGCACCTCGCCCGCGACGAAGCCGCCGAGATCATCGCCAAGGCCGAGGCCCTCGAGCGCGACGGCAAGTGGACCGACGCCGCCAAGCTCTATTCACAAGCGCGTGGCCTTCTGGTCAGCAGCGCCGACGTGCCGCCGATCGAAACCCTGAAGGTCCGCTACGCCGAGGCCCGCGCCATCGTCTGGTCGGGCGATCTCGTCGCCGGTCAAGAGGCCTTCCAAAGCCTCGTCGCCGAGCTCACCGACGAGTCTTCAACCAAAGTCAAAGACGCATCGCTCCTCGCCCGCGCCCGCAGCGAACTCGCCGCCACCAGCTACTCCATCGCCTGGCTCATGCGTCTTGAGAAGGCCTCGCGCGAAGAGTGGTACCCCGAATCCGAGATCGCCCGCCAGCAGTACCGCCTGCTGGCCGAGGAAGCCATCGAGCAGAACAGCCCCGAGGCCGAGAAGCTCACAGAGAACCTCGAAACCGTCATCCGCTTCCAGGACATCAGCGAGAAGCAACTCTCCGAATGCGACCAGCCCGGCAACACCAAAAACGCCGGCAAAAACATCAAGCAGAAAAAACGCGACCAGCGCGCCAGCCGTCAGCAGAAGCAACAACAACCCAAAGACGCCCGCGAGGACATCAACAAAAACGCCGGCGAAGAACGCCACAACCCCAAGGGTTCCTAACCACACGCTCGATCAACATTCCGCCGCACACACCCGCACGACAACGCCCCCGCACACAACGGACCAGCCCATGACCAGCCCGCAATCCAACCACGCCCTCGGCCGCGCCCGCACCATGCTGAAGCTCCTCGCCGCCGCCGGCCTGTGCACGTCCATCCTCGCCGTCCATCCCGCCCGCACTCTTGCACAATCCACCACCTTCACCTTCACCATGCCCGCCTCCATGAGCGGCACGGACCGCGTCGACTTCGACGAAGAAGGCCCGGGCGAAGACTTCGACCCCTCCATGATGATGCGTCGCGGCGGCTCCTCAGGCGACGACCGCATCGAGTTCAAAACCGATCTCGGCAAGCGCATCCAACGCCTCGACTTCTCCCGCAACCCGCAGTCCATCGTCGCCGCCCGCGCCAAGCTCGCCTCTCAAGCCCGCGAAAAGCGCCTCCGCCCGCCCGAAGAACCCAAACTCGACGAACCCAAGCCCGAAGAAGGCAAACCCGAATCGCCCAAGCCCGCTGCCGCGCAACCCACGCCGCCCGCACCCGCTTCAACACCCGCACCCGCCCCGGCCCCTGCCTCCAACTCACCCTCACCCGCAACCCTCCCCTCGATCCCTCTTCCCACCGCGCCCGCCACCAACCCGGCCGACCCCGCCGCCCCCGAAGCCCCATCCGACATGCCCCCCGGCATGGAAGACGCGCCGCCCGGCCCCGCCACCAACCCACGCGCCATGTCCCCCGCGCAGCGCAAGGCCCGCGATGCCGCGATGAAGGCCCTGAATGACAAGGCCGAGAACTTCCGCCTCCTCGTCGTCGCGGGAGATTGGAAATCCGTCGGCGAGTTCATCGAGAAAGAAGGCGGCGAAGACAAAAAGTCCATCTACGCACACGTCCTCACCACCCTCGTCAGCGCCGACCAAGCCATGGTCCCCGACGAAGTCCTCGAACTCTCCGAAGCCGCACCCGACGCCCTGAACGAAAAACTCATCACCAGCCTCGGGCAAATCCTCCGCAACACCTCCCAACGCGGCTCACAGGCCTCCGCCGTCGCACCGCAAATCAAAGCCGGCACCGCGCACTTCGGCGGCACCGACCCCGCCAAACGCAAAAACGCCGCCACCCTCCTCGTCGCCGCCGGCCTGCCCATCGAAGCCCAGGAATACCTCCCCGCCCTCGATGTCGCCCGCGAACAGAAAGACCCCGAACTGCTCAACCTCTACGCCGTGTACTTCGACGCCCTCGCCAAGTCCAAACAGGGCACCCCGCGTGAAGAAGCCATCGCCCAGGGCTGGCGCACCACAATGGAAGTGCTGAGCCTCGAAAGCGCCAAGCCCGAGCAGCGAGAAAAAGCCCTCGCCCTCGCACTCACCTTCATCAACGACATCCCCCAGGACGAAGGCGACACCTTCCTCAAACGACTCTTCGCCAGCGAGCCCGACATGGGCTGGAAGGCCATCGACAGCGTCAGCGCACGCTCACGCCAGCTCCGCATGGCCAACGCCAAACCCGACGAACGCGTCAAGGCCCTCCTCTCCGCACGCCGCGTGGGCCTCGCCATGCTCGACGGCTCGGGCGACGCCTTCTCCTCATGGCGCACCGGGCTGAACCTCCTCACCGGTCTCTTCGTCGAAGAGGCCGAGCTCTCGCGCCGCGTCAGTTCCCGCGGCGTCCCCAACGAAGGCATGGAAGACCCCGCCTACGCCGGTCGATACAACCCCAACTACAACGAGGGCGCCAACCGCCAGCAGATCATCCCCGCCGAGATGCTGGGCAACACGCTCCCCACGCCGGCCTGGCTCCGCAGCATCGACCAGGGCCTCGCCGCCAAGCTCGAACTCATGGTCGCCTCCACCGCCGCCGCCTCGGGCGATACCGCCGCCGTGCTGGGCATGATCAAACCCGTCGTCAAAACCGACCGCGAACGCGCCCTCAAACTCGCCAACGCCCTGATCTCCGCATGGCCCAGCTACGCCCGCCGAACCCCCGGCGACTCCGCCGGCGGCGCAAACCCCTACAACCGCTCTCGCTACTACAACCCCTACGCCATGTACGGCGGTTACGGCGGCTACGCCTACGACGCCGGTGGCGGCGTCCCCCTCACCCGCGCCAAACAACAACGCGTCATCGCCCAGCTCAAAGAAGTTCTCTCCGAGCTCCGCACCATCGACCTCAAAGGTGTCAGCCCCGCCGCCCTCGTCGGTGCCTTCGCCGCCTCACACTCCGACGCCGAGGTCTATCAGCCCGATGACATCCAGGCCGTCTTCGGCGATCCCTCCACCATGGAGCCCGAAGTCCGCTCCTTCCTCGTCGCCAACATGCGTAGCCGCCTCGCCTCCACCTGGCGTCAGCCCCGCATCCAGCAAGCCGCCGGCACCAAACGCACCGACAAAGAACTCACCGCCATGGTCCTCCGCGGCTACGACGTCGCCGTCGCCCTCGCCGCCATCAGCATCCAATCCAAGCCCGACTCATTTGAGGCCCACGCCGCCATGGGCGATCTCTTCTTCGACAAAGCCGAGTTCCTCTACGGCCAAAAAGCCGACATGTCCGTCTACACCGCCACCCGCGCCCAGGCGTTCACCAGCTACGACCGCGCCTCAGAGCTCTACAGCGGCGCTCTGAAATCCGGCTCCACCAAGCCCTCCGCACGCGTCTTCATGCAGTGGTTCAACAGCGCCCTCGGCGCTTCCGAGCTCGGCCAGCTCACCCGCCAGGACAACGCCGATCAACAGCAGGTCGCCGCCGTCGCCGCCGCCATCGATGCCCTCGGGCCCGATCAAGCCGCCAAGCACCGCGCCCTCTTCGCGCAAGAAGCCCAGACCGCCTCACGCTCGCTCCCGCCCGAGCTGAAGGTCCGCTTCCTCCGCCTCGCCTCACAGATCATCGGCTCCGCCCCCGAGGGCAAAGACGCCCGCGCCATGCTCGATTACTACGACGATCTGACCAAAGAAATCCAGCTCTCCCTCACCGTCGACGGCTCCACCAACACCCCCGCGGGCCAGCCCTTCGGCGCTCAGCTCGCCATCTGGTGCACCCGTGCCATCAGCCGAGAGTCCGGCTCCTTCGCCCGCTACCTCACCGCCGACGGCTACAACCCCATGACCGGCCAGCCCATCAACTACAAGGAAGACATCGAAAAACACCTCCGCGAACGCCTCTCCGACAAGTTCGAAATCCTCTCCGTCACCTTCCACAAACCCACCGTCCAGCCTATCAGCATCGCCCGCCCAGGCTGGGAACAGTTCCCCCTCGCCTACCTCCTCCTCAAACCCAAAGACGTCTCCGTCGACCGCCTCCCGCAAGTCAAAATCGACATGGACTTCTCCGACGGCCAGGGCTCCGTCATCATCCCCATCACCTCAACCGAAGTCCTCCTCGACGCCCGCACCACCGCCACCGCTCAGCCCCCCGCACGCCCCGTCGGTGATCTTCAGCTCGAAATGATCCTCGACAACCGCGTCATCCCGCCCGCGCTGCAGCCCACACAGCTCGCAAGCGCGGGCGAGCCGCTCCCCACTTCGCCGATCCGTCTGGAGATCCGCGCCAAGGGCAAGGGCCTCATCCCCGATCTGCAGCGCGTCATCGATACCACTTCGCTCACAGGCGTGAAGCTCGACCGCGTCGAGGACAAAGGCCTGAACATCGTCGAGCTCGACGCCTCAGGCACCGAGGTCGTTCCCATCGCCGAGCGTTCGTGGTTGCTCCACCTCTCGCCGATCTCCGCGGGCGTAATCGACTTCGCCTTCCCCAAGGCCGCCGCGACCGCCGCGGGCCAGACCGCACCCAAGATCACCCTCAAGCAGTTCTCCGACGCCGACATCGTCGACGCCAAACCCGTCCTCACCATCGGCTCGCCGATCAGCCTCATCTCCCGCCTCTGGCCCGCGCTCGTCGCCATCGCCTCCGCCGCGATCGCCGCCGCACTCCTCATCCTCCTCATCCGCCGCAACCCCAAGGCCGCCGTGACCAAGGCCCCGCCCGTCAGCGTGCCGACCAACCTCACCCCCTTCACCGCGGTGGCCACCCTCCGCAAGATCCAATCCC
>Ga0068877_10001876_pt1 | contig 17144 bp, 15 predicted proteins | sample NOAtaG_FD_66437 | JGI IMG/M metagenome (GOLD analysis project Ga0068877, IMG submission 66437) | Freshwater lake microbial communities from Lake Erie, under a cyanobacterial bloom - NOAA_Erie_Diel6S_1000h metaG | ecosystem: Environmental > Aquatic > Freshwater > Lake | place: USA: Ohio, Lake... | reverse complement strand
GTCATCCTGCGCCACTTCGGCCGGCCCGAGGCCCGCGACACGGCCCTGCGCCTCCGCGAGGCCACAACCTCTGCCGGGGTGCTGTTCCTGATCGCCGCCGATCCCGAGCTTGTCGCGGCGGTCGGGGCCGACGGCCTGCATCTGCCGCATGGTTGGCTGGAGACCCCGCCAGCCATCCCGCCCGGCTGGCGGCTGAGCGCGGCCTGCCGCTCGCGCGAGGCGCTCGCCCGGGCCGAGGCGGTCGGCGTCGAGGTGGTTTTCGTCTCGCCGGTGTTCTTCCCCGGCGGCCGCTCGGGGGCGCGGCCCGGGATGACGCCGCTGGGCCGGGAGGGGCTGGCGGCGCTGGTCCGGTCGACGCGGCTTCCGGTCATCGCGCTGGGCGGGCTCGACGCGGCGCGCATACTTACGCTGCGGGGGAGCGGCGCGCGCGGGGCCGCGGCGGTGGAGGCGGTGCAGGCGGCGTTCGGCGACCAGGCTGTGCGCCCCTAGACACGACGAGACGTCGCGTCTGGCTGCAAGCGTCTGGTTTCTGGTTGCCGTCACCCCCCGAGCTTGTCCCGGGGGCCCATGGCGGGGTCAAGCGCAGCCGCACGCGGCTTTCACGTTCCGCCAGCGACATCCTGCGCTCGCGCCTGGCGGATCGATTGACCCTCGGGACAAGCCCGAGGGTGACGATGTTGGGGGCTCAGAACCTAGAAGCGGAAGATCGACTCGAGCCGCACGCGCGGCTGGCCCCGGCGGTCGCTCTCGGCGGCGCGGGCAGGGTCGGGCTCGGCGCGGCCGAGGCCGGCGGAGGCACCGAGACGCAGGCGCGGATTGACCCGGTAGTATGCACCCGCCTCGACATCGCCCCAGTCGGTGTCGCGGCCGACCGGCTGGCTGACGCCCAGGTCGAGGCTCCAGCGGCCGCCCTCGCGGAACTGCAGCACGCGGCGTTGCGGAGCGGAGCGCTGGGCCTCGGCGAGGCTGAGGGCCGGGCGCACGCTTTCGCGCCCGCTGGTGGCGGGCGTCTGGACAGACGTCTGGGCGGCAGCGGCACCCGCGGTCAGGCCGACCACGGCGACGGCGCAGATCCAGCCGGCGAGACGCATGACGCGAGCCCCTTCGAGGCGAGATGCCGACCCGTTGCCGACCCTCCGGTCGAGTTAGACTCCCGGTGGGTGAACAGTCAATGAAGGCCGCAGGGGCCGGCGCGGTTCCCCCGACGCGTGTGTCGCCGCCGTCACGTCCTGGCGATCACAAGGCTCCGCGCGCCCTGTCGCCCGCACGATGCGGCCCGCGCTTGTCAGGGCCCCTTTCGGGCATGCTATAGACCAGGACGTGGCGCGGGGTGGCGCTTCGCGGACCTCGTGTGGCGCATGGATGCGTGGCGAGACCCGCTGACGACGGAGAAAAGACGGATGGGCTTTGTTCGCGGCGCCTCGATCGCCCTCTCACTCGCCCTTGCGGCGACCGGCCTGTCGGCCTGTGGCAGCCTCGGCGGCGGCCGGGCCGCCAATGACGACGTCAGCGCCCGGCTGGGGATCGGCGTCAACGCCTTCCTGTGGCGCGCCTCGCTCGACACCCTGTCGTTCATGCCGCTGGCCAGCGCCGATCCCTGGGGCGGCATCATCAGCTATGACTGGTACGTCAATCCCCAGGCCCCGGACGAGCGCTTCAAGGCCACCGTGTTCATCCTCGACCGCCGCCTGCGCGCCGACGCCCTGAACGTCAGCATCACCAAGGAGGCGCGCGGGGCTGACGGCCAGTGGCTCACGACGCCGGTCTCGGCCCAGACCGAGTCCGACCTCGAGAACGCCATCCTCACCCGGGCGCGCCAGCTGAATCTCGCCGCCGGCCGCTGACCCGGGTCGGCCGCCCCCTTCCGCCTTCCTTCAGGACCCGCCGTGGCCCGCTACGACCCCAAGACCGCCGAGCCCCGCCAGCAGGCGCGCTGGCAGGGGGCGAACGCCTTCGCAGCGCCCGTCGCCGACGACGGCCGCCCGACCTGCTATGTGCTGGAAATGTTCCCCTACCCCAGCGGGAACATCCACATGGGCCACGCCCGAAACTATGTCATGGGCGACGTGGTGGCCCGGTTCAAGCGCGCCCGGGGCTTCGCCGTCCTGCACCCGATGGGCTGGGACGCCTTCGGCATGCCAGCCGAGAACGCGGCCATGGAGCGGGGCGTCCACCCCAAGGCCTGGACGTACGACAACATCGCCAACATGCGGGCCCAGCTGAAGCTGCTGGGCCTGTCGCTGGACTGGAGCCGCGAGTTCGCCACCTGCGACCCGGCCTATTACGGCAAGCAGCAGGCCTGGTTCCTCAAGCTGTTCGAGCGCGGCCTGGTCTACCGCAAGGACGCGGTGGTCAACTGGGACCCGGTCGACAACACCGTGCTGGCCAATGAGCAGGTCATCGACGGTCGCGGCTGGCGCTCGGGGGCGCTGGTCGAGAAGCGCAAGCTGACCCAGTGGTTCCTGCGAATCACTGACTATGCCGACGACCTGATCGACGGCTTGAAGACGCTTGACCGTTGGCCGGACAAGGTCCGGCTGATGCAGGAGAACTGGATCGGCAAGAGCCGCGGAGCCACCCTGTGGTGGGAGATCGCCGAGGCTCCGGCCTTCCTGCCCGCCGCGCCCGGGGACGAGGCCAACCCTGCCCGCGATCCGATCGAGGTCTACACGACCCGGCCGGACACCCTCTTCGGGGCCAGCTTCCTCGCTCTGGCCGCCGACCACCCCCTGACCCGGGCTATCGCCGCCCATCGGCCGGAGGTCGCCGCCTTCGTCGCCGAATGCGCCCGTTCGGGCACCAGCGAGGCCGATCTGGAGAAGGCCGAGAAGCTGGGCGTCGACCTGGGGGTGCGGGTATGCCACCCGTTCGACCCGGCGCGGACCGTGCCGGTCTGGGCCGCCAACTTCGTGCTCTCGACCTATGGCACGGGTGCCATCTTCGGCTGCCCTGCCCACGACCAGCGGGACCTCGACTTCGCCCGCAAGTACAGCCTGCCCGTTCTGCCCGTGGTGCGGCCCGAGGGCGCCGGCGACGACTTCGCCGTGGCCGACGAGGCCTGGGTCGGGCCCGGCAAGCTGTTCAACTCCGCCTTCCTCGACGGGCTGGAAGTCGAGGCCGCAAAGGCCGAGGCCATCGCCCGGGTCGAGGCCGCCGGCCAGGGCAAGGGCGCGACCGTCTATCGCCTGCGGGACTGGGGCGTCAGCCGCCAGCGCTACTGGGGCTGCCCGATCCCGATCATCCACTGCGACAGCTGCGGGGCCGTGCGCGTGCCGGACGCCCAGCTGCCGGTCGAGCTGCCCGAAGACGTGACCTTCGACGTGCCCGGCAATCCGCTGGACCGTCACCCGACCTGGAAGCACGTCAAATGCCCCTCGTGCGGGGCGGACGCGGTGCGCGAGACTGACACCCTCGACACCTTCGTCGATTCCAGCTGGTACTTCGCCCGCTTCGCCGACCCGACGGCGGCAGAGCCGATCGGGGCCGAGGCCGCCAATCGCTGGCTGCCGGTCGACCAGTACATCGGCGGGGTCGAGCACGCGGTGCTGCACCTGCTCTACGCCCGCTTCATCAGCCGCGCGCTCAGCGACGCCGGACTGATGGAGGTACGCGAGCCCTTCGCCGGCCTGTTTACGCAAGGCATGGTGGTCCACGAGACCTACCGCCGGGCCGACGGGGCCTGGGTCGAGCCGACCGACGTGGAGATCCTGACCGAAGGCGGCGTGCGCCGCGCCCGCCAGCTGTCGACCGGCGAGGCGGTGACCATCGGCGACATCGAGAAGATGTCAAAGTCGAAGAAGAACGTGGTCGCCCCGGCCGAGATCCTCGATACCCACGGCGTCGACGCCGGCCGCCTGTTCGTCCTGTCCGACAGCCCGCCGGAGCGGGATGTGCAGTGGACCCCGGGCGGACTGGAGGGTGCCGGGCGCTTCGTCCAGCGCGTCTGGACCCTGTTTGACGGCCATGAGCCCGACAGACCGGGCGACAGGGCCGCCGACGAGGCCCTGCGCCGCGAGACGCACAAGGCCATCAGGGCCGTCACCGAGGGGGTCGAGGGCTTCCGCTTCAACTCGGCGATCGCGAAGCTCTACGCCTTCGTGGCGGTGGTCCGTGACCATGAGTCGGCCAGCGGCCCGACCCGGGCCGAGGCCCTGTCCGCCCTGGCCCGGCTGATCGCGCCCTTCACCCCGCACCTGGCCGAGGAAGGCTGGACCCGGCTAGGGATGGAGGGGATGGTTCTCGACGCGCCCTGGCCGGTCTATGATCCGGCCCTGGCGGCGGACGACGAGGTGGTCCTGCCGATCCAGGTCAACGGCAAGCGGCGCGCCGAGATCCGCGTCGCCCGGGGCCTGGAGCCGTCGCAGGTGGAGGCGCTGGTGCTGGCCGACGAGACCGTGAAGGCGAAGCTGGAGGGCCAGGCCATCCGAAAGGTGGTGGTGGTCAAGGACCGCATCGTCAATCTGGTGGTGGCCTGATGCGCCGCGCCGCTGCCGTCGCGACCCTCGCCGTGGCCCTGTCGGCCCTGGCCGGCTGCGGCTTCACTCCGCTCTACGCCGAGCTGCCCGCAACCGGCCTGTCGCAGGTGGCGGTCTCGACCCCCGACGACCGGCTCGGCTACCGGGTACGCGAGCAATTGGAGGACGCCCTCGGCCGCACACCGGGCGGTGCCGTCTCGCACCGGCTGGAGATCGCCCTGGAGCCGCAGCGTCGCCCGCTGGGCCGGCGCATCGACGACACCGCCGTGCGCTATGAGCTGGTCATCACCGCCGACTGGACCCTGACGCCCGCCGCCGGCGGCGCGCCCCTGACCGGTCGCGAGATCGTCACCATCACCTACGCCACCGCCGACCAGCCCTACGCCGCCATCGCCGCCCAGCAGGACGGCGAAGAGCGCGCCGCCGCCGACCTCGCCCGCCGCCTTCGGCTGTCCCTGATGCGGGCCCTGGCGGAATGACGGGGCGCTTCCCTTCTCCTCTCGCGGGAGAAGGCGGGCCGCGTAGCCCTCACCTCATTCCTCCCCCACAGGGGGAGGTGGATCGACGCGCAGCGTCGAGACCGAGGGGGGGGAGCTGCGATCGTCCGGGCAGGCCCCCCTCCACCGCCTTCGGCGGTCCCCCTCCCCCTGCGGGGGAGAAATGGCAGCAACTGTCCCCATCCCCCCGGATCGCCGCATGATCCTGTCGAGGCGTCCGGAGATCGATCGCTTTCTCGCCAAGCCGGACCCGGCGGTGCGGGCGGTGCTGCTGCACGGCAAGGACCGGTCCGGCGTGGCCGAACGGGCGCAGTTGCTCGGCCGCACGGTGGTGGCCGACCTCAACGACCCGTTCAATGTCACCCTGCTGACCGAGGGCGACATCGACGCCGGCGACGGCCGGCTGGAGGAGGCCCTCGCCGCCATGTCGATGATGGGCGGCCGCCGGCTGGTACGGGTGCGGCTGGGCGGCTCGGTCAGGTCCGGCGTCGACAAGGCCCTGGCCGAGGCCCTCAGGCACCACGCCGACGGCTCCTTCAACCCGGACAGCCTGCTGGTCATCGAGGCCGATGCGCTCGGCCGCGACTCCACCCTGCGCAAGGCGGCGGAGGGAGCGACGGGGGCCGCCGCCATCGCCTGCTATGAGGACGAGACCGGCGATGTGGCGCGCATGACCCGCGAGGCCCTCGCCACCGACAAGGTCGGGCTGACCGCCGACGCCCTGGATCGCTTTGTCGCCCGGCTGCCGCGCGAGCGGGGGTTGATGCGGCAGGAGATCGAGCGTCTGGCCCTCTACATCGGGCCGGGCAGCGGCCGGACGCTCGATCTGGAGGGGCTGGAGGCCCACCTCGGGGTCGAACCCGACGCCTCCCTGCAGGACGCGGCGCTGGACGCCTTCGGCGGCCGGGCGGAGAAGGCGCAGGGTGCCCTGCGCCGGGCCTTCGCCGAAGGGGAAAGCGCCGTCTCGGCCCTGCGCCAGCTCAGCCTGCAGCTTCAGAAGCTGCGCCGTATCGCCGTGCTGACGGCCAACGGGGCCGGAGCCAAGGAAGCCGCCAAGGCCGCCGGGGTGTTCTGGAAGCAGGAGGCGGAGATGCTGCGCCAGGCCCGGTCCTGGCGGCTGGAGCTTCTGGAGGAGGTGCACGAGGCCCTCTACGCCGCCGACGCCGCCGTCCGCGCCACCGGCTCCCCCGACCAGCTGCTGGCCGAACGCGCCGTGCTCGAGATCGCCGCGAAGGCGCGCCGCGCGGGGCTTTAGGGTGTGAGCATTGCCATCTGCGCTGTTGCTGCAGTCAAGCTCTGCCGCAATGATCGGGCATGAACGATCTACAGAGTCGCATCGATAGAATGTCGCATCAGGTTATTGCTGCGGCGCTGCACTTCGATTTGTGGTCGGTGCATATTCGCGACACGGCGTGGGAAGCCACATCGACCTACCGACAAGACTTTGAGGAGGTGTGGTCGCTAACGAGCCTTGCGCATCGCTTTGCCTTCTACGTCCGCCTCAACGCGATCTACGAGGAACATCGAAAGGCGACGACTATCCCCCAACTGCTCCGCGAATGCAGCGCGGCGTTTGATGCTGATGTTTTGGCTCAAGCCACTGGGCGACTTAGTGAGCTTTCGCCATCGATCGCCAAAGTCCGAAGCTTGCGGAACAACATATATGCCCACCAATCCAAGTCACTTTCGGTGAAAGCAGCCTATGCCGAAGTCGGCATCTCGATGGACGAGCTGGCCGCTTTGGCATCTGGCTCGATCGACCTCATCAATCTGATCCGAGCAGCAAGCAATCTGGAGCCCATCGAAGTGGGCCGAAAGCACTTGGATCAGTTCGCAGAGATCATTGCCGCCATCGACCGGAGAGCCTGACGCCGGGTTCGAATACGGGTGCGCGAACCTCTCCCTCCCCCAACAACCAGAGGGGGCTGGAGAGGCGCGGCGCGCAGCGCCGTGACGGAGGGGGCGGCACTGGCTCCCCCTCCACCGCTTCGCGGTCCCCCTCCCCCATAAAGGGGGAGGAGAGGATGTGGTTTCCCCCGGTTCCGCCGTGTTCGGCGTCGCTGGCTCATCACGGAGAACACAAAGAAGCGAAGCCACAGAGTACACAACGGCGTTCCGGCCACTGCGCCGTAGGCGTCTTCCTTCACCGGGTTGAAAAGCGCTTCGCGCCCCGATGCGCCGGAGCCGTTGTGCCCTCTGTGTCTCTCTGTGCTCTTTGTGATGAACCCTGAAACGCGCCTCGGCATCCGCCCCTACCCCCCCTTCCGCGCCAGCCAGATGGTGGCGTCGCCGGTGGAGGGGTCGTCGCGGACGTGGGCGGAGACCGCCAGTCCGCCGGCGGCGAGCGCCGCACGGTAGCCGTCGGGGTCGAGGCTGGCATGGTAGAGGGGCGCGCCGCTCCAGTCGCCGAGGGTCTCGCCCGCCGTCCCGCCGCTGGTGAACATCAGGACCCCGCCCGGAACCAGCCAGCCACCGATCCGCGTCAGCAGGGCAGCCTGCTCGGCCGGGCGCAGGTGGAACAGGCTGTGCCAGGCGATCACCCCGGCGCCGGGCGTCTCCGGGCTCCAGCTGCGCATGTCGGCGCAGCGCCAGGTCTGGTCGGGCAGGGCCTCCGCGGCGGCGGCCAGCAGAGCCTCCGAGGCGTCGATTCCCTCCACCGACCGCCCCTGTCGCGCCATATAGGCGGCGATGGGCCGGCCCGCGCCGCAGCCCAAGTCGAGGACGCGGCCGGGCGGGGTCAGGGCCAGCATCCGGTCCAGCCAGGGCCGCTCGAACAGGCCGAGGCTGCGCCGGGCGATGAAATCCTCCGCCCCGGCGCGATAGAGGTCGACGACCGCCGCGGCGGCCCGACTCAGCGCATCAGGCGTCGGCACAGGTCGTCGAGCTGCTCGAGCGTGCCGAACCTGATCGTCAGATCGCCGCGGCCGTCGCGATAGGCGAGCTGCACCTTGAGCCCCAGCACATCGGCCAGATCCTGCTCGAGAGCAGCGATGTCGGGGGAGGCCTCGCCGGCACCGCCCCTGCGCGCCGGACGGGGGGCACCGGGCCCCTGCACCGCTTGACGGGCGAGGGCCTCGGTCTGGCGCACGTTCAGCCCCTTGGCGAGCACCTCATGGGCCAGGGCCCCGGGGTCCGGAGCGGTGATCAGGGCGCGGGCGTGGCCGGCGCTGAGGCGGCCGTCGGCGACCATGCCGCGCACCTCCTCCGGCAGCTGCAGCAGGCGCAGGACGTTGGCCACATGGCTGCGGCTCTTGCCGACCACGCCGGCGAGGGCGTCCTGGGTGCGACCGAACCGCTCCATCAACTGCCGATAGGCCTCGGCCTCGTCGATCGGATTGAGGTCGGCGCGCTGGACGTTCTCGATGATGGCGACCTCGAGCACCTCGATGTCGTCCATCTCGCGCGCGATCACCGGCACCTCGGTCAGGCGGGCCGCCTGCGCCGCGCGCCAGCGCCGCTCGCCGGCGATGATCTGCCACATCCCCGGCTCGCCCGGCCGGGGGCGCACGAGGATGGGCTGCAGCACGCCCTTGTCGCGGATCGAGGCGGCCAGTTCGTCCAGCTCCACCAGACTGAAGGAGCGGCGGGGCTGGTCGGGGTTGGGCCGGAGGGTCTCGATCGGCGCGTAGCGCACGCCGCCGGAGCCCGGCTCGACCGGCCCGGCCACCGGGGCTTCGACCGAGATGTCCTCGCCCAGCAGCGCCGACAGACCGCGCCCCAGACCCCGCTGGCGTTCACTCACCACGTTCACTCACCCCTCTTGAGAATCAGCCCGGACAGGGCAGGTCAGGCCGCCGCCGCCTGACGACGCTGGCGTTCGCGCATCACCACCTCTCGGGCCAGCCTGAGATAGGCCTGGCTGCCGGCACAGTTGAGGTCATAGATCAGGGCCGGCTTGCCGAACGACGGTGCCTCCGAGACCCGCACATTCCGGGGGATCACCGCGTCATAGACCTTGTCGCCGAAGTGGGCCCGCACATCGTTGGCCACCTGGCCGGAAAGGGCGTTGCGGCGGTCGAACATGGTCAGGACCAGGCCCTGGATCTCCAGCGCCGGATTGAGACTCCGCTTGACCATGTCGACGGTGCGCATCAGCTGGGTCAGCCCCTCCAGGGCAAAGAATTCGCACTGCAGCGGCACCAGCACCGCGTCCGCGGCGGCCATGGCGTTCAGCGTCAACAGGTTGAGCGAGGGCGGACAGTCGATCAACACATAGTCATACCGGGTCTGCCCGGGCACGTCCCCCTGTTTCGCCAGCCCGTCGCGCAGCCGGAAGGAGCGACGGTCGGCATTGGCCAGCTCGATCTCGATGCCGGCCATGTCAGCGTCGGCGGGAATGATGTCGAGCCCGGGCACCGAGGTGTGCACGGCGGCGTCAGCCACGGCGCGGCCGTCGACGACCACGTCATAGATGGTCACCCGCCGCGTTTCACGTGGAACGCCCAGCCCCGTCGAGGCATTGCCCTGGGGATCCATGTCGACGATAAGCACCCGCTCACCGATGGCGGCGAGGGCCGTGCCGAGATTTATGGCCGTGGTCGTCTTGCCGACCCCGCCCTTCTGGTTGGACACGGCGAGGACGCGGGGGGAACGCTCAGCGGACACGGCGAAGTCTCCGGACGAGAACAAGCCGGCCGCGAGGATCGCTGGCCGACGGCAGAAGCTCGGCATCGATCTGCCAGGATTTTCGGGCCTCGCGCAACTCGTCCGCCGCCCGCTGTCCCTTGAGGAACAGGCCTTGTCCACCGGCAGCGATGTACGGCTGTGCGTAACTGAGCAGCTTCTCCAGCGGTGCCACGGCGCGGGCGGTCACCACCTCGACCTTGAGCCGCTGGTCCTCGGCCCGGCCGTGGACCACCGTGGCCGGCAGACCCAGCTCGTCAACGATGGACGCTAGGAAGCGACAGCGCTTGGCCAGGCTCTCGACCAGCCAGACATGGGCCCCGGGGCGCCCTTTCAGGAGTATGGCCAGAACCACCCCGGGAAGGCCCGCCCCGGCGCCCAGGTCGGCCCATGTCAGGGCCCCGGGCCTCTCGTTCAGAAGTTGGGCACTGTCCCAGGCGTGACGGTTCCAGAAGTCCAGCAGGGTGTCCGGGCCAACGAGGTTCATCACCGCATTGCCCTCGGTCAGGCACCCGAGGAAGCGGTCGAGGTCGGCCATGGCCGCATCGCCGGCGAGGGTGCGCGCCTGAAACGCCTCGCGGGTCATCAGGCGGCGGCGTCGCGGTCGCGGCGGCGCACATGGGCCAGCAGGGCGGTCAGGGCCCCGGGGGTCAGCCCCTCGATGCGGCCGGCCTGGCCGAGGGTGCGCGGCCGCACCCGGCCAAGCTTCTCGCGGGCCTCGGCCGACAGGCCGCCGATGGCGGCATAGTCCAGATCCTCTGGCAGACTCAGGGCCTCGTCGCGGCGCAGGGCCTCGGCGTCGACCGCCTGGCGATCCAGATAGCCGGCATAGGCGGCGTCGATCTCCACCTGCTCGCGTACGGCCGGAGTCCAGTCGGCGATGGCCGGTGCCGCGGGCAGGAACTGCTCCAGGGTCACCCCCGGACAGGCCAGCAGGTCGAGGATCGAGCGGCGCTGGCCATCGGGGTTGACAACGATGCCCAGGGCCCGGGCCTCGTTCGGCGTGAATCGGGTCTCGCGCGCCAGGGTCTGGGCCGCCGCCAACTCCCTGGCCTTGGTGGCGAAGCGCGCGGAGCGGGCTGCGCCCGCCAGGCCCAGCCCGACCGCCAGCGGCGTCAAGCGTTGATCAGCGTTGTCGGCCCGCAGGGTCAGCCGGTATTCGGCCCGGCTGGTGAACATGCGGTAGGGCTCGGTCACACCCCGGGTGACCAGATCGTCGATCATCACGCCGATGTAGGCCTGGTCGCGGCCGAGCACGACAGGATCGGCCGCGGCCGCGGCGCGGGCGGCGTTGAGCCCGGCCATCAACCCTTGAGCACCGGCCTCCTCATAGCCCGTGGTACCGTTGATCTGACCGGCCAGATAGAGCCCCGGCAGGGCCTTGACCTCCAGCGCAGGGGTCAGCGCGCGCGGGTCGACATAGTCATACTCGATGGCGTAGCCGAAGCGGAACACCTCGACCGCCTCCAACCCCGGGATGGTCCTCAGGAAGGCCATCTGGCTAGCCTCGGACACCGAGGTGGAGATGCCGTTGGGATAGACGGTTGGATCGTCCAGCCCCTCGGGCTCTAGGAAGATCTGGTGGCTGGTCTTGTCGGCGAAGCGCACCACCTTGTCCTCGATCGAAGGGCAGTAGCGCGGGCCCCGGCCCGACAGCCGGCCACCATAGACTGCCGACTCGCCGAGGTTCTCGGCGATGATCCGGTGCGTCTCTTCGGTCGTGTGCGTTACGCCGCAGGCGATCTGCGGCACGGTGATCCGGTCCGTCAGGAAGCTGAACGGGACCGGCGTGTCGTCCGCCGACTGCAGCTCCAGCCGGTCCCACGCGATGGTGCGCCCGTCCAGCCGCGCCGGGGTGCCGGTCTTGAGGCGCCCCAGGACCAGGCCCGCCGCGTGCAGGTCCGCCGCGAGGCCGGTGGACGGATCCTCCCCGTAGCGCCCGGCGGGCAGGCGCAGCTCGCCCCGGTGGATCACCCCGTTGAGGAAGGTGCCCGTCGTCAGCACCACGGCGCGGGCGGTGAGGGTGCGGCCGTCGCCGGTCACCACCCCGGCCACCCGTCCCTCGATCCTGTGCAAGCCCTCGGCCGTGCCCTGGACCAGGGTCAGGTTCGCCGTCGCGGCCAGCTCGGCCTGCATCGCCTCTCGGTACAGGTGCCGGTCGATCTGGCTGCGCGGGCCGCGGACCGCCGCCCCCCGGGAGCGGTTGAGCAGCCGGAACTGGATCCCGGACACATCTGCGAGCCGGCCCATCAGTCCATCGAGAGCGTCGATCTCGCGCACCAGATGCCCCTTGCCCAGCCCGCCGATGGCCGGATTGCAGCTCATCTCCCCGAGGGTATCGAGGCGCTGGGTCAGCAGGGCCGTTCGGGCCCCGAGACGCGCCGCCGCCGCCGCCGCCTCGCAGCCGGCGTGGCCGCCGCCGATGACGACGACGTCAAAGTCCAGAAGCGGGTCGGACAGGGGGCTCATGTGGCGGGACACATAGGCGAAACAGGCCGGACTCGCCAGTGCGAGGCGCAGGGTGTTTCACGTGAAACAGGGGTGCGCTCGCTAGTTCATCACAGAGAGCTCAAAGGGGTCACAAAGGACGCGAAGGGACTCCCTGCGCGGAGCGCCCTCCGGAACTGTCGCCCGGGCGCCTCGGACGCAGAGCCGTTGCGGCCTTCGTGTCCTTGGTGGCTTCCTCTTCGTGTCCTTTGTGATGAACCCATGCTCACCACGACTGGAGTTCAGGCACGCCTACTTCCCGATGCAGAAGCTGCTGAAGACCTCGCCCAGAATGTCCTCGACCCCGACCTCGCCGGTGACGGCGGCGAGGGCGTCGGCGGCGCGGCGCAGGTCGTCGCCGGCCAACTCCGGGGCGTCGGCCAGGTGGCAGCGGGCGGCCAGCACGGCGATGCGGGCAGCCTCCAGCCGGCGACGGTGCCGGGCCCGGGTCACCGGCGGGAAGTCAGCCCCGGCCAGATCGCGCGCCACCCTGTCGGCCAGGGCCGCGCGCAGGACCTCAAGCCCCTCCCCCGTCGCCGCGCTCACGCTGAAGCCCTGACCCACCGGGGCCGTCGCAGCCAGATCAGCCTTGCTGAACACCACCAGGTCGTCGGGCCGCACATAGGCCGCCGCGGCTCCCGCGGGATCGCCGGGCCCGCGCACCCACAAGCGCAGGTCAGCCGCCTCGGCCCGGGCCCGCGCCCGGCGCACCCCCTCGGCCTCGACCGGATCGTCGCTGTCGCGCAGGCCGGCCGTGTCTGACAGCCGCACGCGGTAGCCTCCGATCTCCAGCTCGGCGTCGAGCACGTCACGGGTGGTGCCCGGAATCGCGGTGACAATGGCCGCCTCGCGCTCGACCAGGGCGTTGAACAGGGCGCTCTTGCCGGCGTTGGTCTCGCCGATCAGCACGGCCCGATAACCGTCGCGCACCCGCTCACCGCGCCCGGCGTCTGAGAGGGCCGCGTCCAGGGCGACGGTCAGGGCGTCCAGCTCCGGCCCGGCCTGCTGCGCCAGCTGATCCGGCATATCCTCGTCGGGGAAGTCGATCTCGGCCTCGACCAGAGCCAGGGCCCGCAGCAGCCTGGCGCGGAAGCCGGCGTAGGTGCGAGCCAGGGCTCCGTCCAGCTGGCCAAGAGCCTGACGGGCCTGGGCCGCCGTCTCGGCGTCAATCAGATCGGCCACCGCCTCGGCCCGGGTCAGGTCCATGCGGCCATTCTGGAAGGCGCGGCGGGTGAACTCTCCGGCCTCGGCGGGCCGCAGGCCGAGCTCGAGCAGGGCGGCGCTGACCGCCTCGACCACCGCCCGGCCGCCGTGCAGATGCAGCTCGGCCACGTCCTCGCCGGTGTAGCTGTGCGGGGCGACGAAGCGCAGGACGAGAGCCTCGTCCAGCACCTCCCCTTCATGGCGAAGCCGGCGCAGCACGGCACGGCGCGGCTCCGGCCTTCCGGCACCCAGCCCCTCCAGCGCCGCCCCGACCCCGGGCCCGGACAGCCGGATCACGGCGACCGCGCCGCGCCCCGGCGGTGTGGCGAGGGCGAACAGGGTGTCGGTCATGCGCTCCTCAATTCTCAAGGCGGCGTCGCCGCCGAGACGGAGGGACTCTTGCCCCCCCGGCCCCTACCCTTTCGCCCCGCCGGACACCGCCGCTTCCATCAGGCGGCGGAACTGATCCTGGGCCTGGAGACCGAAGCCGGCCCAGGTCTTCATCAGCTCTTCCGGCTGCAGGGCAGCGATGTTCTCCTCCATGCGGCGCTGCATCTCCACGACCAGGGCCTCGTTGAGAGGCGACACATCGGGCAGGCCCAGAAAGGCGCGGGCCTCGACCGGGGTGCAGTCGATCTCGACCTTGATTTTCATGCGGGATCTCCAACCTCCTCGGGGACCTACCTTTGCCGCAAAGCCCACGCTTAAGGAACCCGCCATGCCACCGACCGACAGCCGAATACGCGCCGTGCGCCTCGACGGACCCGGCGGGCCGGAGGTGCTGCGGCTGGTCGAGACGGGGCAGCCAGAGCCCGGACCGGGAGAAATCCGGGTGCGCCATGCGGCCATCGGACTCAACTTCATCGACGTCTATCAGCGCACCGGCCTCTACCCCCTCGCCTGGCCGTCGGGTCTCGGCCTCGAGGCCGCCGGCGTGGTCGAGACGACCGGCCCCGGGGTTCGCCGTTTCCGGCCCGGCGACCGGGTTGCCTACGCTAACGGCCCCGTCGGTGCCTATGCCGAAGCCCACATCGTGCCCGAAGGGCGCGCCGTCCGCGTCCCCGACGATCTGCCGCTGGAGACCGCCGCCGGGGCCCTGCTCAAGGGCATGACGGCGGAGATGCTGCTGCGTCGGGTGTTTCACGTGAAACCGGGCCAGACGATCCTGCTGCATGCGGCCGCCGGCGGGGTGGGGCTGCTGCTCGCCCAGTGGGCGCGGGCCCTCGGTGCCAGGGTGATCGGGACGGTCGGGGACGCCGTCAAGGCCGAGCTGGCCCTCGCCCGGGGCTGCGACCACGTCATCCTGTACGGCGAGGAGGATGTGGCCGAGCGGGTGCGGGCGCTGACCGACGGCGACGGGGTGGCGGTGGTCTATGACTCCGTCGGTGCCGCCACGGCCGAAGCCTCACTGGACAGCCTGGCGCGGCGGGGCATGTACGTCAGCTTTGGCAACGCGTCCGGCCCCGCGCCGGCGGTCGCGCCCCTGCGCCTGTCGCGGGGCGGCTCGCTGTTCATGACGCGGCCGACGCTGTTCGACTATGTGGCGACGACCGACGAGCTGGACGCCGCCGCGGCCGCCCTCTTCCGGGTGATCCGCGACGGATCGGTGCAGGTGCGGATCGGCCAGACCTTCCCCCTTGCCGAGGCCGCCGAGGCCCATCGCGCTCTGGAGGCGCGGCGCACCACAGGCTCGACCCTGCTGATCCCCTGAGCCCGCGCCGCCGGCCTGGTCGGCCCGGCTCAGGTATTCATGCTCTGGAAGAATTCGCCGTTCGATTTGGTCTGCCGCAGTTTGTCGAGCAGGAACTCGATGGCGTCCTGCGGCCCCATGGGGTTGAGGATACGGCGCAGGACATAGGTCTTGGCCAGCTGGTCCTTCGGGCTGATGAGGTCTTCCTTGCGCGTGCCGGACTTGAGCACGTCGATCGCAGGAAAGATGCGCTTGTCGGCGACCTTGCGGTCCAGCACGATTTCCGAATTTCCGGTGCCCTTGAACTCCTCGAAGATCACCTCGTCCATGCGGCTGCCGGTGTCGATCAGGGCCGTGGCGATGATGGTCAGGGAGCCGCCCTGCTCGACGTTGCGCGCGGCACCGAAGAAACGCTTGGGCCGCTGCAGGGCGTTGGCGTCGACGCCGCCGGTCAGCACCTTGCCGGAGGACGGAACGGTGGCGTTGTAGGCGCGGCCCAGGCGGGTAATGGAGTCCAGCAGGATCACCACGTCCTTCCTGTGCTCGACGAGGCGCTTTGCCTTCTCGATCACCATCTCGGCCACGGCCACGTGACGGGTCGCCGGCTCGTCGAAGGTCGAGGCCACGACCTCGCCCTTCACGGTGCGCTGCATGTCGGTGACTTCCTCGGGCCGCTCGTCGATCAGCAGCACGATCAGGATCACCTCGGGGTGATTGCGCTCGATCGACTTGGCGATGTTCTGCAGCATCACCGTCTTGCCGACCCGCGGAGGGGCCACGATCAGGCAACGCTGACCCTTGCCCAGCGGGGCGACGATGTCGATGACCCGACCCGAGCGATCCTTCAGGGTCGGGTCCTGAATCTCCATGTGCAGCCGCTCTTCAGGATAGAGCGGGGTCAGGTTGTCGAACAGGACCTTGGTCTTGACCGTTTCCGGGTCTTCGAGATTGATCGTGTCGACCTTGAGCAAGGCGAAGTAACGCTCGCCCTCGCGCGGGCCGCGCACGGCCCCGTGGATGGTGTCGCCCGAGCGCAGGCCGAAGCGGCGGATCTGCGACGGCGAGACATAGGTATCGTCCGGACCGGGCAGGTAGTTGGCATCGGGGCTGCGAAGGAAGCCGAAGCCGTCCGGCAGAATCTCCAGCACGCCGTCGGCAATGATCTCCACCTCCTCGTCGGCCAGGGCCTTGAGGATGGCGAACAGCAGATCCTGCTTTCGCAAGTTCGAGGCGTTCTCGATCTCCAACTGCTCGGCGAAGGCGACCAGATCGGCCGGCGTCTTCTCGTTCAGTTCGGCCAGGGTAATGCGGCCGCTGGCGACGATCGGCTCCCCGTCCTCCTCGTCGTCCTCGACCGTGGTGTCGACGCCGGAGTCGTCGTCTGCGGCACCCGTCCCGAGAGTGTAACGCTCGACCTCGGGGGCGGTCGGATCTGTGTCGTGGACATCGGACATGGTCAGGACTCTTGACGCGCGCAGGTCCGCTCGCCGGAGCGAGGCGGGGCGACTGGGATGCTAGGCCTCGCGGCCGGGGGGATGCGACGGGTCCCGGGCCCGAGGCGCAGGGGTCGCAGGGGAAAGGACCCCAGCCGAACCACAGAGGCGCAGCGCCGTCAAGCGGGGCGGGAGCGGCGGGCCCCCTCCCCCGCAAGCGGGGGAGGAGAGAAACCACATCCCCTACGCCCCCCACTCCAGGGTCACCGACAGGACCATGACGATGGCGATGAGGAAGGGGATCTCGTTGGTCATGCGCCAGAAGCGGCCCGTGCGGGCCGAGGTCCCGGCCTGGATGCGGCGGTACTCGGCGGACAGGTAGCCGTGCCAGCCGCTGAGGGCAATGGCCCCGGCGAGTTTGGCGACCATCCACGGCCGGGGGACGAAGCTCCAGTCGGCCCCGTCGCCGCTGCGGATCCACAGCAGCCACAGGCCGAGGGCCCAGCTCACCCCCATGGCAGGGTTGAGGATGATCTTCAGCAGGCGCCGCTGCCAGGTGCGCAGCAGCGCGCGCATCTCCGACTTCAGCGGCTCGGTCTTGTCTCCCTGCTCGGCATCATAGGCATAGAGGCGCGGCAGGAAAAGCAGGCCGGCCATCCAGGCGATCACCGCCAGGATGTGCAGACCTCGGGCGAGGTCGTAAAGGGTCACGCGGGGCGCTTCCCGCGCTTCTCGG
>Ga0068877_10001873_pt1 | contig 17156 bp, 14 predicted proteins | sample NOAtaG_FD_66437 | JGI IMG/M metagenome (GOLD analysis project Ga0068877, IMG submission 66437) | Freshwater lake microbial communities from Lake Erie, under a cyanobacterial bloom - NOAA_Erie_Diel6S_1000h metaG | ecosystem: Environmental > Aquatic > Freshwater > Lake | place: USA: Ohio, Lake... | reverse complement strand
TTTGAAATTGCATTTTTAGTGTTTACCAGAATATTATCTGTTAATACCTTACCCTTAGTCAGATTAATTTTTTCACGAATGTCGCTCTGTTCGCCTTTACGGATTCCTTTAAAGGTGAATGCTGAAAGACGGGGCTTCTCTGTTAACTGATACACCAGATGAATGGTATCGTTTGTTATCGATCTGGCTTCTATGCTGACATCGGCAAAAAGGCCTTGCTTCCAGAGTGCCTGCACACATTTGGTAATATCACTACCCGGAATCATTACCCTGGAGCCCGGACGCAATCCGGAAAGTAGTATTAAGATGTCTTTGTCAAGGTACTTAGTTCCCTCCACCTGAATACTGCCTATGACATACTCTTTGGGATTTTCATAGTCAACGGCTGTTTGTTGAGCAACTGCAGGGATCGAAATGAGTAAGGCCAGAAGACCAGCGAATAAATACCTCATGCCGTTCCGGGGTTTATCTGTTCACTGGTTAATCCAAACCGGCGTTCACGTTGCTGATAGGTGATCAATGCTTTATAGAATTCGTCTTTGGTAAAATCAGGCCATAAAACGTCGGTTATGTATAATTCCGTATAAGCAATCTGCCAAAGTAAGAAATTGCTGATCCGTTGTTCGCCACTGGTACGAATCAATAACTCGGGATCAGGGATTTTTGCGGTGTTCAGATGATCAGCAATCAGTTGCTCTGTTATGGAATCAGGCTGTAACTCCCCTAATTTAACCTTAGTGGCAATGCGTTTTACGGCATCGGTAATTTCCCATCGGGAACTGTAACTTAATGCAAGCACCAGGGACAAACCTGAATTTTGTGATGTATGTTTAATGGCGGCCTGCAATTCTTCTTTAGTTCTTGGCGGTAAGGAATCGGTATCACCAATAGTAAGCAGTCTTACATTATTTTTCATCAGGGTTTCCGTTTCCTGGGTAATGGTATGCACTAACAATTCCATAAGTGCATTGACTTCATCTACCGGTCTGTTCCAGTTTTCGGTTGAAAATGCGTAAAGGGTGAGGTAATTGATGCCCAATTCGGCTGAGGCCTCCGTTACATCGCGAACTGCTTTAACGCCATTGTGATGACCAAAAATACGTTGCTCGCCGTGTGCTTTTGCCCATCGGCCATTGCCATCCATAATGATGGCAACGTGAGCAGGTAGTTTATTAATGTTTATTTGTTCTTTACGTGTCAAAATGCAATGGAAGTCGCGCGAAAATAACAATATTCGCTTTGTTAAATACCTACAACTTTTCGATGTTTACCTCAGCACGGTAACATTTCCGCTCTTCTTGCCCTTATAGGTTAAGGGATTACCTGATGAGTCGCTTGCCTCAAAGTGAAAAACATAAACGCCTATGGCTACAGGTTGCATATTAAATGTGCCATCCCAACCGGTATTTTTATTATCCGTATAGTAAATCAGTTGCCCATAACGATTATAGACCCACAGCTCCATCCGAGACACATCGGTACCTAATGGTCTGAATAAATCATTTATACCATCTCCGTTGGGAGTGAAGGCGCTGGGGAAGTACAGACTGCCACATTCATTAAATTGCAATTCAACAGATGCTGTGGTAAAGCAATCATCTGCATTACCCGCAACCAGATTATAATTACCACTTTGTACAGCCGCAATAACATTATCATCAGCCAGCAGGTCGCCATTCAGAAACCAGCTATATGAGCTGTAAATGGACGGGCTGGCGGATAAAAGCAGTTCATCACCCAAACAATAGCCCGATAACGAATCGTAACTGATGGTAACCGGCTCAAGGCTTGTTGCAGTGATGGTAAGCAGATCAGAAACGGCACTACAACCAAGGGCATCTGTAACAATTAACTGATAGGTACCCGGCTCACCGACCGACAAGATCTGTTGTGATACGGGAACAGCAGTACCGTTAAAGAACCATTGATAATTGGCCGCAACAGAAGCACTTTGTAAATCCTGAATTTCATCACTGCATAAAACGGTATCAGTAAATGTAATTACAGCCACGGGTAATGGATTAACCGTAACCAATACCGGCGCGAGCGTTACATCACAACCATTTGCATTTAGTGAGACCGAATAGGTTCCGGGTTCAGTAACAACGAGTGTATTTGTTGTTGCGCCGGGTAAAGGATTATTCAATAGGTTCCATTGATAGTTGGTATAGGCATCGCTGATAAGCAACGTGATCGAATCGCCATCACAAAAGGTAAATGTTCCGGACTGACTACTTATGGGCGCAATAGATGAACCGGCGTTGATGATTGTATAAATCATCGATGTGTCCTGACAATCCTGAGACGATATTGTAATCAGTTGATATGCCCCGGGCTCACTGATCGATAACACTGAAGCGTTTTGACCGCTGATTACATTGCCATCGAGCAACCATTGATAAGAATCGGCATTGTTAACACTTAACAACGAAGCTACGTCACCCGGACATAAGGTATCTGCAGAACTGCTTATGATGGCTTCAGTAACATTTAAATCGGATACAATTACCGTATTTGATGTAGTTATACAGCTGTTGTTACTTACAGATATATAATACGATCCGGGCTCCTGTGTTGTATAAAACGAAGAGTTTGCTCCTGATATCGGTTGACCATTCAGAAACCACTGATAGGTTGAAAAGGCGGCCGGAACACTTAGTGTGGTATTTCCTCCCTGACAAAAAGTTAAATTGCCGGCAATTAGAATATTGCTTCCCGAGCCACTTTGAACCGATATATATGCAGGCTCAATTAGTGTGTCCGACCCGCAGGTATTGGATATGATCAAAGTAACATCATAGGAACCGGGGGTGTCATAACAAATATTAGTTGGCTCATTGGATGATGAAGTTGTTACCGAGGCGCCCTCAAAAATCCATTCCCATGATGTAGGACTTCCAATACTGTTATCTGTAAAGTCGATACAGGTGCCGGTGCATATTGAAAGTTGTGATCCGGAGAACGATGCACTCAACGCTGAGGCACCATTCGAAGTCTGTCCTGAAATTGCACTACCGCAACGCTCTTCCCAATCAGGGGCGCTGTCGCATATACGTGCAATAGAACAACCATTATTACCTCCCCCGGGTAATAATGTAAAGGATGTAGTTGGTGAGCTAACCGATATGGTTTGAGGCGCACACGTATTAGCAGGAGTAGTTGAAATTGATACCGGAAACTGTCCTGCGCCCCAGTAGACGGCATCTACCTGCTGACCGGATACATCAACAAGTATAATCTGCTCATTGGCATTGGTATACGTTCCAATGCCGGCTCCGGCTGCACAATTACAGCTGGCCAAATTAATATCGACCGGAATTCCTGAATTATCACTGCCTATAGTGAGGAAGCCATTTGGTTGAATGAAGGTTCCTACAGGAAAGGTTACCGTAAAGTCGCCGTCGGTTAGGGTAAAACAACTGATATCAACCGGGGTGGCACAATCATTATATAACTCAACCCACTCCTCGGTATTTGGGTTACAATTACCATCGCAGTTCGAGGGCCCATTGATTAACACTTCATTGATATAAATGCACTGCGCTTCGGCCAACATTGCGCAAAGTATGATCAGAAAACAAAGAAATGCTGATTTAACCAAGGTTTTTTTTGCGAAATAACTTAAGATTACCTTTAGTTCAGGTGATGAAATAGTTAAATGATTCAGGTAGTAAACCATAAATACAATACAAACGCAAACAACAGCACAACAAATAAAAACACAATTCGCTTAACGATATTAACCCCCTGATACTCCCTGCAATAAGGACAACGAACGGCATTGTTCTCAATCTCAGAATTGCAGGCTTTACAACGACGATTCATTAGTTTGTACTTTAAACGTGGTGTTACAAATTTAACTACTCTTTTTCAGTATTTAAATTAACCGATTCAGGAACGATAAAACCGGGAAACTGTGCTTGAATCAAATCACGGAATTCATTGGCGGCGGTGCGCTCTGTAAAATCACCGACACGCAGTTTAAAATAGGGTTGCTGATAGGTAACATAGGCTCTTACATTAGGATATACATTAAGAAATTCTGTCTTTAGATTATAAACCTCTTTTCGGTTGGCTGAAGAGGTTAATTGAATCCGATATCCGGGAACGGTTTTAATCATTTCAAGAACAGACTCGTTATTTAACAACTTTGTGATAGATGTATCCTGTATAATAGTCAGGTTACCCTTCACAATAGTATCTTGTTGCTGTGGGTAAGCAACAACGGATGTGCAGACAAGTATGATGATGAACAATATTTTCATTACATAATTAATTTTAATCCGGCTGAGGTCCCCAGACGATTTGCGCCTTTATAAATCAAATCTAAAGCAAACTTCTTTTCCTTGATACCACCGGATGCCTTTATACGGATATGATCGGGCAAATGCTTGCGCATTAATTCTATATGATGAACCGTTGCGCCGGCCGTACTAAAGCCGGTTGAGGTTTTAACAAAATCAACCTTTGCTTCTGTTGCAAGAGCGCAGATGCGAATAATTTCCTCATCCGTCATCAGTGCGGTCTCTATAATCACCTTTAGTAAAACATCGAAGCGATGACAATGTAAAGCTATTTTTTTCATGTCGTTCAGTACATAATCCGCATAGCCCGATTTGAAGGCGGCGATGTTCAACACCATATCAACCTCATCAGCTCCCTGACGAACAACCTCAATGGTTTCTGTAAGTTTATTTTCACTTGACTGATAACCCATTGGAAATCCGACTACGGTAACCAGTTTCACCGATTCATTTTGTAAGTAACGAGCGGCTTCACCAACAAAATACGGGGGCACGCAAACACCAAAGAATTCGTGTTGAACGGCCTCCTCACAAAGAACTTTTATCTGCGCGGAGTCGACCTCAGGTTTTAATAGCGTTTGCTCGATATAGGTTCTCAGATCAGGCTGACTCTTTGCCATGACATTGTTTATATTTTTTACCACTGCCACACGGACAAGGATCATTGCGACCGATTTTGGGGCCAACACGAACCGGTTCTAATGGCTTTTGTTCATCGGCACCTTCGCCGTTTGATTGTTGCTTTTGGCCGGATCGCGTCGGGTCTGTTATCGAATCCGTATTATCTCTGCCTGTTTGCATCCGACTCATGTCGGTGCGGGCCTGTGTTGCGGTTGAATTCACTTTTGATGTGTCGGACTGAGGCAGACCGGCTTTGAAAAGGAACGAAATCACTTCACGATTCACCTCACCAAGCATCTTCTTAAACAATTCGAATGCTTCAAACTTATAAATCAGCAACGGATCTTTTTGCTCATACACGGCATTCTGCACCGATTGTTTCAACTCATCCATCTGACGCAGATGTTCTTTCCAGGCCTCATCAATGATAGCCAGCGAAATATTTTTTTCAAAACAAATGATTAATTCCTGTCCGCCGGAATCAACAGACTTGCGCAGAGGCGCTACCACCTGTAGGGCTTTAAATCCATCGGAGAATGGGATAACTACATTCTCGTATTGAGGATTCTGCGACATAATATCACGAATAACCGGCAGGACCTGATCCTTGATATAGGTGCATTTTCTGGTATAGTATGCCTGAGCGGTGTCATAGAGTTGTTGTGCCAGATCATTGACATTTTGTTTGAGGAAGGAGTCCTCGTCAAATGGCAGTTCGATCGAGAGGATGCGTATGGCATCTAAAGAGAAGTTACTGTAATCCTGTGTGGCTCGATGTTGATTTACCAGCTCCTCACATAAATCAAACAGCATATTATTTAAGTCGTACGACAACCGTTCTCCAAATAAAGCATGTCGGCGTTTACGATATATAACGTCGCGTTGAGCATTCATGACATCATCATATTCGAGCAAACGTTTACGAATACCAAAATTATTTTCCTCAACTTTTTTCTGTGCTTTTTCTATCTGTGTGGTGAGCATACTGTGCTCGATCATGTCACCCTCTTTAAAGCCCATGCGATCCATCCACTTAGATAGATTACCCGAAGCAAACAAACGCATCAGATCATCTTCCAGAGATATATAGAAGACAGATGAACCGGGATCTCCCTGTCGCCCCGCACGACCGCGTAACTGTCTATCTACACGACGGGATTCATGGCGCTCCGTACCAATAATCGCTAAACCGCCGGCTTCACGCACGCCGGGCCCCAGTTTAATATCCGTTCCGCGACCGGCCATATTAGTAGCAATAGTTACGGTGCTGGCCAGCCCTGCGCTGGCAACAATTTCAGCTTCGCGCTGATGCTGCTTGGCATTAAGAACCTGATGTGGCACACCGCGTTGTGCCAAAAGGCGACTTAATTTTTCGGACACATCCACAGAAGTGGTACCAACGAGCACCGGGCGTCCTGCCGCACGCATCTGTTCAATTTCATCTATAACTGCCTTGAACTTATCACGAATCGACTTGTAAACCCGATCGTTTAAATCTTTTCTGGTGATGGCCTTATTGGTTGGGATAACCACTACATCCAGCTTGTAGATCTGCCAGAATTCACCGGCCTCTGTTTCCGCAGTACCGGTCATACCGGCCAGCTTGTGGTACATACGGAAATAATTCTGTAAAGTAACCGTGGCAAAAGTTTGTGTGGCGGCCTCTACCTTAACATTCTCCTTAGCCTCGATAGCCTGATGCAGGCCGTCGCTATACCTTCGGCCATCGAGAATACGTCCGGTTTGTTCATCCACAATCTTAACCTTACCCTCCATCACCACATATTCATCGTCACGCTCAAACAAGGTATAGGCTTTCAACAGTTGTTGCACTGTATGTATTCGTTCCGACTTAATGCTGAAATCATTCATCAGTGCATCTTTTCGGTTTATTTTCTCCTGAGGATCACTGATACTTTTTTCGATGTCGGCAATTTCAGCGCCCACATCGGGCAACACAAAGAAGTTTTTATCCTCGCCACTCTCGGTAATCAGATTGAGCCCCTTCTCCGTCATCTCCACCTGATTATTTTTTTCATCTATAGTGAAGTATAATTCCTCGTCAACCTTAGGCATCTCACGGGCATTATCCTGCAGGTAATGATTTTCCGTTTTTTGCAAAACTGCTTTAACACCGGTTTCGCTGAGGTATTTAATCAAGGTGCCATACTTTGGCAATCCCCGATGTGCTCTTAATAACGAGAGACCACCATCTTTAACATCGGTATTTCCGGACTCTATTTTTTTTCGGGCATCATTATAAAACTGATTGACTACTTTTTTCTGAGCCTCAACTAATTTCTGAATACGGGGCTTAATCACATGAAATTGCTGATCATCGCCCCTGGGTATGGGTCCTGAAATAATTAGCGGTGTTCGGGCATCATCCACAAGAACCGAGTCTACTTCATCGACCATGGCATAGTGCAATTTGCGCTGTACCAACTCATCCGGATTACGCACCATATTATCACGCAGGTAATCGAAACCGAATTCGTTATTGGTGCCATAGGTAATGTCAGCCTGATAGGCATTTCTGCGCTCTGTGGTGTTTGGTTGATACTTGTCAATACAATCTACCGATACCCCAAGGAAGTTAAATAGCGGCGCATTCCATTCCGAATCGCGTTTTGCCAGGTAGTCATTCACCGTAACGATGTGAACACCCAGCCCGGTCAGTGAATTCAAATAGGCGGCCAATGTGGCAACAAGGGTCTTACCCTCGCCGGTAGCCATCTCGGCAATCTTACCGTTATGGAGCACCATACCACCTATTAACTGCACATCGTAGTGCACCATATTCCAGGTTACAGGAATACCCATTACATTCCAAGTATTGCTGTAGATGGCTTTGTCGCCTTCAATTTTTACAAAGTCTTTTTTCGTCGAGAGCTTTCGGTCTAAATCGTTTGCTGAGGCCTCCAGTTGTTTACTTTCAGTAAAACGACGCGCACACTCCTTAATGGTAGCAAATGCCTCCGGAAGTATGGTTTTCAGAACCTCCTCCAGTTTTTTATCGCGTTCTTTCTCCAGGCCATCAATTTGTTTGTAGATATCTTCCTTTGCATCAAAACTCACCTCACTCGATTCCGCTTCTGCTTTCAATTCGATTACAGACTGAGTTATTTCCTGAACATACTCTGAAATACGATTCCTGAAATCTGTGGTATTGGCCCGTAGCTGATCATTACTCAACGAACGATACTGCTCATAGAATTCGTTGATACGGGCTACAAGTGGTTGCAGTTCTTTAACATCCTTCTCTGATTTACTGCCTCCAAAAATCTTTGCTAAAAAATTAAACATTATTTCGTTTTGATTTTTTTAAATATAATGCGTGCAAAAGTACCATTTATACGCTGCAAGCGTTTGGTTTATTGTATTTTCGTAATGCATAAAAATTGATTGTTAATGGACAGAAAAGACTTTTTAAAAAATCTGGGTATTGGCATCGCCGGAATGAGCGTATTGCAGAGCATTCCTGCCTGCCGAAATCGTGATGCATTGCCTGTAATCGATTTCACCATTGATTTAAGCGATCCTACTTATGCCGCACTAAATGCAACCGGTGGTCAGTTTGTCTTCTCAAATTATAACGTTTTGGTTGCTAAAGGTATCACCGGATACATTGCTGTTTCCAGTTTATGTACCCACCAGAACTGTACACTCAATTATCAGGCGGCTCAGGACGAATTGGTTTGCCCCTGCCACGGCAGTCGTTTCAACACACAGGGCGGTGTTACCATGGGACCGGCGGCCGGAGCATTGATGGTTTTTGCTACGCAGCAATTTGGTACGCAGTTAAGGATTTATACGCCTTAAGCTATCCGCTCTTACGCTTATACAGATACATCTTACTCTCCTCGCCACGTGCCAGTCTGAGCATATTGCTTCGGTGCGTGTATAACACAATCAACGGAATCAAACCAAGCAGAAGCATTACACGCATATCGTCCAACTGATAAAATAGAATGGCCGCTACGGGAAACAATAGCGCACTGCTCATAGAACTAAGTGAGATATAGTGTGAAAAGATGAATACAATAAGAAAAAAAGCCGTACAGGTGATTGCCGCCAGCGGAAAAATAAAATAAAGCATCCCGGTAAATGTGGCAACACCCTTTCCGCCTTTAAACCGAATAAAGATGGAGTAGATATGACCCATCGTTGCTGTAAAACCTAAAGCGAGTTTATAAAGCATCAGGTCATCAGCGTTAAATTGCTCAGCTACCATTAGGGAAAGCGATGCCGCAAGCGTTCCCTTGAGTATATCGGCAATAAGTACCATAATGCCTGCTTGTTTACCCAGCACCCGGAATGTGTTGGTTGCACCGGCATTTTTACTGCCGTGTTCTCGTACATCCTTGCCGTATACATACTTACTCAACCATACTGCAGTGGGAATTGCCCCAAGTAGATAGGCGGCAATTGGTAATAGGTAAACGGTTACGGGCATTGCACAAAAATAAAATACTATGCTCATTTATGGGTTAGCCGTAAAAAGCCATCGCCGCCCTGAATGTATTCACGTGTGCATCCACAATCAGTCGTAGCTCGCGCGAATATCCGCCACCCATTACCGTGACAATAGGTATATGATGGAATTTCATTAAAGCAAACACCGATTCGTCGCGCCGGTAACATTCTTCAAGACTGAGCTTGAGCTTACCATAGCGATCGGTTGATAACACATCAACACCCGATATATAGAAGACGATATCGGGTTTAATGCGTTCAAGCAATTTAGGTAAATGATCAGCGAGTAAGAACAAGTATTCATCTCCGGTAGTACCATCTTCCAGCTCAACATCGAGATCGGAACGTTCCTTATGCAAGGGGTAATTATTTTTCCCATGCATGCTGAATGTAAATACCCGGGAATCCTCTTCAAAAATTTTTGCAGTGCCCTGTCCCTGATGCACATCCAGATCAACAACAAGAATTTGCCCGACTGCACCTCGATGTAGAAGCACAGAAGCGGCTACGGCCACATCATTAAGTAGGCAAAAACCCTCACCCCGGTCACGGTATGCATGATGTGTTCCTCCGGCAATATTTAAAGAGGCGCCGTGAAGCAAAGCATACTCACTACACTGCACCGTACCTCCGGCAATCACGAACTCACGGTCTATAAGGGTTTGTGTCAGGGGGAAACCAATCTTTCGCATATCACGATCCGATAATTCCAGATTCAACATACGCGTGGTATAACTCCGGTCGTGTGCAAGCAATACATCATCAAGCTGGCACCGTTTCGGAGCAAATAACTGCTCGGGTTGAATGATGCCCTCGTAAAGGAGCTGTTGGGGTATCAACTCATATTTAGCCATGGGAAAGCGATGATCTGATGGCAAAGGCAATACATAAACCCGATCGAAAGCAATCATCAGCATCGTTCCTATAGATTTAATGGCTTTATACCAAGTGATAAATGTAAAGCAACACGTAAAGTCAGGCTACTACAATTTAACACATACATTTTTTGGCTCTGTAAAAAAGCGCATGGCCTCATAACCACCCTCTCGTCCAACTCCCGAATTTTTAGTACCTCCGAATGGGGTTCGTAAATCGCGGAGCAGCCAACAATTAATCCAAACAATACCGCACTCCAGTTTCGCCGCAATGTGGTGTGCCCGGTTCAGGTTTTGTGTCCAGATCGTAGCACTCAAACCGTAGTCAGAGGCGTTAGCTAGCCTCAGGGCTTCTTCATCCGAACTGAATTTTTGCAATGTAACCACGGGACCAAAAATTTCTTCCATATTGGTACGACACTCCGGACCCAATCCCTCAATAATCGTAGGTTGCATATACCATCCCTGCTCAAAGGCCCCGCCCGGATTTACTGCATCTCCACCAAATACTATGGCGCCGCCCTCTGCTTTAGCGAGCTCGATATAGTATTGTATTTTTTCAAATTGTTGCCGGGATACAATGGCACCAATTCGTGTGTCCTTATCCATTGGGTCGCCCACTTTTAGTTTAGCGGTTTCTTCGATAAATCTTTTCTTGAAAGCCTCATAGATACGATCCTCAACCAGGATACGGGAACCGCATAAACAAATTTGCCCCTGATTACTGAATGAGGAATTGATTGTTGTCTTCATCATCTGCTCAAAATCACAATCAGCAAAAATGATGTTTGGATTTTTACCCCCTAACTCGAGTGAAAGCTTCTTGAACTGAGGAGCCGCCTTTGATGCAATCTCTCTGCCGGCTCGCGTGCTTCCTGTAAAGGATATCAGCTTCACCTTAGGGTGTTCCACAATGGCATTACCGGCTTTAGGTCCGGTTCCGTGGATAATATTTAGCACGCCGGGAGGTAAGCCGGCTTCCATACAAATTTTGGAAAGTTCAAATGCTGTCATTGGCGTAACCTCTGAAGGCTTGGCCACTACACAGTTACCTGCCGCCAAAGCGGGTGCTATCTTCCAGGTAAATAGGTACAAGGGTAAATTCCAGGGGAGATGCAACCAACAACACCCAACGGCTGACGAAGGGTATAATTAATAGCCTGATGCTCCATAATATGCGACTCTGAAGCAAACTGCATGGCCGCCGTAGCAAAAAATCTGAAATTGCTCGAGGCTCTAGGTATATCAATGATAGATGCGAGTTTGAGCGGCTTCCCATTATCGGTGCTCTCTGCCTCAGCCAGTTCACTCGTTTTTGAATCGATCAAATCGGCTATTCGGAGTAACAGTTTACAACGTTCCTCAGCAGGTAACGCACTCCACGACTCAAAGGCATCCGCCGCGGCCTCAACAGCCCGGTTCACATCAGCTTCATCGGAATCGGGTGTTTTGGAATAAATCGCACCGGTAGCCGGATTATAATTATCCAGATACTGCTGTGATACGGGAGCGTCTAGGGAGCCGTTTATGTAATTAAGAATGGTCATCATCGTGCAAAATAGCTAAAACATTAATTTATTTTTTCCGGGCGACTTTCTAATAATAAAAGCGCTATGCGGAGGTACTAAGGCAAGCGCAATCTGTAAGACTTAATCATACGAACAAGTATGTTTACAGACATCCAGTACGACCACCGTCAACCGGAATATTGATACCGGTGATATAGGATGCCGATGGTGAGGCAAGAAATCCAACCGCCGCCGCAACCTCCATAGGGTTGGCAAATCGGTTCATCGGTATTTCATCCAGCATCTCCCGTTCGATGTGAGCCTGTTCAGTATGTGTTCGCAGGGCCTTATGCCTGATTATTTCCGACAAACGCTCTGTTGCTGTGGCACCCGGCAATACATTGTTAACGGTTATACCATGAACAGCCAGCTCATTAGAAAGGGTTTTCGCCCAGCTCGCCACCGCGGCACGTATGGTATTCGAAACACCCAGCCCTCTGAGGGGTACCTTTACGCTGGTGGAGATAATATTGATAATACGACCATAGGAGGCCGCCTTCATGCCATCAATGAGAGTGGTGGCCAGTATATGGTTGCAAAGCAGATGATTTTGAAATGCAGAAATGAATTGCTCTTCGTTGGCATCGGTGATCGTTCCTGCCGCAGGCCCCCCGGTATTGTTTACCAGTATCTGAAACGATTGTGTCTTTAAACGATAGCGAATAATTTCCTTAAGCTCAACAGGCTTAGAAAAATCGGCAATCAGAAATGCGTGTTGCTGACCGACTGAAGTATCGAGTTGATTCATTGCATCTACCAGCGTGGCCTCGTTGCGGGCACTCAACGTAACATGTGCTCCCATGGCCGCCAGTGTTATGGCCGAAGCTTTTCCTATACCCTTGCTTGATCCGCATACTAATGCGTGCATACCTTTAAGCGAGTAATTCATATCGTACTGTTTTCAGCAAATCTAATTGTTTGAAAAGTCTTCCGGGCTGAATTTATTTTACCTTACTTTGTTTGAAACTTGATATGGGAAATCAGATTCTAGGTGTACATGATTATATGCAGTTGTATGAATCACACATCCTTATTGATGTGCGTTCTCCCGGCGAGTTTGAAAAAGGCCACATCCCCTCTGCCCTATCCTGCCCATTATTCAGCAACGACGAACGCGCCCTGATTGGTACGTTGTATAAACGAAAGGGACGCGAAAAAGCCATGCTTGAGGCGCTCAATTATTACAGCCTCAACGTAAAAAAAATCATAGAGCAGCTGATTGCGCTTCATAAAAAAAAACCAGAGCTCCGCAATCATCCGGTGCTGGTGTATTGCTGGCGCGGAGGTATGCGAAGCGGCACCGTCTGCTGGATGTTGAACCTGTTCGGTTACAAAACGATACAACTCCGTGGTGGCTATAAATCATTCCGACGACTCGCCCTTCAAACTTTCGAGCAACGCTTTCCATTCATCATTCTGGGAGGTAAAACCGGCTCAGCAAAAACAGAAATCCTGACAGAGATGAAACAAACAGGGGCTCAGGTCATCAACCTGGAACAGCTGGCGCACCACCGCGGATCAGCATTTGGTTCGCTCGGACAGGAACGTGTTCCAACGCAGGAATATTTTGAAAACCTGCTGTGCATAGAGCTGTTGCGCATGAAGTTGGATGCTCCTGTATGGCTCGAAGATGAAAGCCAGCGCATTGGTGCCGTAACCATACCCAATAGTATCTGGAAACAGATGCGAGAATCTGATGTCATCTATTTGGATATTCCGGTAGAAGCGCGGCTTAAAAATATTCTGAACGACTATGGCCGGTTCAGCAGTGAGGCCCTTAAAGACTGCACCATCCGATTACAAAAGCGGCTGGGCGGTTTACTTACAAAACAATGCACAACATATCTTACGGAGGGTAACTATGCCGAGGCCTTTGCTATCCTGTTGCATTATTACGATAAAACCTACAGAGAATCAACAGCAAAGCGCGACCCGTCTAAAGTGCATCAGCTTAAGACCGATACAGGCAATGCACAACACAACGTTAATCTGATAATGAACTTCTTACATGAATGGAAACTACAAGCTGACTCAATATAGCCACGGATCCGGATGTGGATGCAAGATTGCTCCGGACGTATTAAAGACCATACTTCAACATATTAAATCACCGAGCGCCACACCCGAATTGCTGGTAGGACTTAACCACGCCGACGATGCCGCTGTAATCCGACTGCACGATGATTTGTGCCTGATCAGCACCACGGATTTTTTTATGCCGGTAGTTGATGATGCTTTTGACTACGGCGCCATTGCCGCGGCTAATGCCCTTAGCGACGTATATGCCATGGGGGGCAAACCGATCATCGCCATTGCCGTTTTAGGGTGGCCTGTAGATACCCTCCCTGCCTCCCTAGCAACCAACATCTTAAACGGAGCGATTTCTGTTTGCGAACAGGCCGGCATTACCCTTGCCGGTGGACATACCATCAACAATAAAGAACCCTTTTTTGGACTGGCTGTGAACGGCCTCGTTAAAACCGCCCACCTAAAACAAAATCATACCGCTACTGCCGGTAATACCCTATTCCTTACCAAGGCACTCGGCACCGGCATACTCAATACCGCCCTAAAGCGTGAGCTGATTGCGGCAAACGAAATTATACAGGCTACCGACTCTATGAAACAGCTCAACCATTTTGGTGCCGTTGCCGGGCAATATGATTTTGTGCGTGCCATGACCGATGTAACCGGCTTCGGCTTAATTGGACATCTGCTGGAAATGATACAACCCAATCAACTGAGCGCCGAACTTTATTACAATGAACTTCTGTTTTTTGATGGCATAAAAAAACTGACGGCATCCTTTGTTTACGCCGATAATACGATGCGCAACTGGAAAGCCTATTCCGAACTCGTGGATCACATCAACGGCGAATCTTTGTTAACCCTGTGCGATCCTCAAACCTCAGGTGGATTGTTGATTGCTGTTGATGATACTGCCGTAAGCACATTCACCGATTTATTAACACAACACGGATTGGGCCGGTTCGCACGACCTGTTGGGCATATTGATGAGCGGAAAGAAAAACCGATTACGATTCGCTACGATTGTCCATAGCGGCCTTATACTTTTCACGTAAGGCGTCCAGCTCTTCCTGAGTGCGCCGGGTACCCCAGGCAAAAATGACCGCAAGCACTAAACCGGTCAGCAGGGTGGCCGTAGCACGCTGTACTACGTAAGCGCTCACAGTATACACCGCAAAAGCCTGATTCCTGGCCTCGGTAAGGTTTTCGCCATTGCGTATGGCACGCTCAATATGTTCATCAATCATCACATCAAAGAATCGGGGATTAATAGCGTAGTGAAACATGATCTGTATCGGAATGATAAATACCGCACACAGCAGGGCAATAATTAAACCCGATTTGAAGGCCTGCCCAAATGTAATCACCCCATCATAATACTCTTCCCGTTTTTTTCTTAAGGCTACAAACGTAAACGCAATAGGTATGATTAAGGCTACTTTAGAAACAATGCCATAAACACGAACATATTCATCGTGAAAGCCGAGCAGATACTCCATCATGAGCCAGATGAAGGTGCCCGCCGAAATAAAAAATGCATAGCGTAGTTCTAAAGCGACGGCATTCATTGTTCTGAATTAATGCGATACAATAAATGGCTTACTCTGCACCTGATCCTTATTGATTACGTGAAGCAAATAGTAACCACTTTGTAAATCGCGGGTAGATATGTTATGTGTTGTACCGCTGGTGCCTGCATACTGCTGTTCCATAACCCTTTGTCCGAGAAGGTTCGTAACCACGATAGTATAATCGGTAATCTGATTAAACAATACATCGGCATACAACACGTCATCTGCAGGGTTAGGAAATAATTGCACGCCGGCAAGGTTGGTTTCGTTGGGTACAGTAGAAACAACACCGCCCACTGTAAACGAAACGCGGGCATCCGCTCCAAAATCACCTCCCCAGTTTCTGAAAATAACATTGCCCGGAATACGGCGTAAGCGCGCATAGCCGGAGCCTGCATCCGGATTAGCCCACCAGCTTAATCCATCTCCGCCGTAATCGTTGATGTCTTTGATCACGATAGTATAGCATCCAACCGCCAGGTCAAAGGTGTCTTTGTAAATGGTATTGGCGGCCAAACTACCCTGCGCACGTTGATACAACACGTTTCCGTAACTATCGGAGAGAGTATATGAATTTTCGCCGGGGTAATTATTAGTTTTTAATTCAAGAAACACCTTCTCGGTTGCAGGTATGCCGGGTGGCACATTGCCTTTAGATACAACCATATTGTCGAAGGCATATGGATCGGTATTGCCATTTACCTTGGTTATGGTTACCTTAAACTGCTGTGCCGCAATCGTTGCTAAAACCACCTCAGGTAACATAATGGTGTCTATGGCACGAACCGGTATGCTTCCGGTCCAGGTGTAGGTAAATGTATTTTGACCCATGAAGCCGAAGTCGAAATTTAATGAGGTGATTTCGTTTTTACCAAGGTTGCGCACTACAACCAGGGGATTGTTGCAAACAGGATTCACACGGCCCTGCTCCGAATCCAGAGAGGGACGAATGATATCGTCGATGCCCGCATCGTCGTTGATGGTTTCATCTTTGTACTCGATCAGAAAAGAAGCGATCTGCTCGTAAGCAGACGGACTGCTTGAGGTATAGGTTTGCATATCGATATCTACCGTATGGTTTTCATTTGGGCCAACAGTAATTTCTTTACGGCTGGGCCATACGGTTGCCCCCGGGCACCAGTTGCCACGGTCATAGATCCACGTACCCGCCTGAGGATAAAGCGCATTAAATCCACATTTGCGCCAGAGCAACATCTGCTCTACCTGAGCGCCATCCCATTTCATAAAGCGGGTGCGGTAGCAAAACTCCGAGCAGTAGTTGTCGTCGGCACCATGACCGGTCTGATGGATACGAACCACAGCCAGATTCGCTTCGGGCTGTGTGGTAATGCTTATTGGCTGGAGGTTAGCCTCAATCGGATTATTTACGTTGCCATAGGCATAGCCTCCGTTCCACAACTTCGTAAACTTCAACGGCTTCAGCGATGGCGTGCCCTCAACAAAATTAAATTCGATGGTTACATCCCAACCTTTACCTACATAGGTTTCATAACCGGAATGGTAGTAACCAATCTCGAGCGAATCATGAAGCAGTATGGCAAAGTCGGTAATATCCGCATACCACGTAAAGCCCCAACTGCTGTTAAAGCTGTTACCGTATGGTGTAATAAAACGAACCAATTCGATTTGCTGATCTTCAGCCGCTACGCCACCTTTACGGCGTAGTTTAAGCGCATCGATATAGTCCCACTC
>Ga0068877_10001871_pt1 | contig 17174 bp, 16 predicted proteins | sample NOAtaG_FD_66437 | JGI IMG/M metagenome (GOLD analysis project Ga0068877, IMG submission 66437) | Freshwater lake microbial communities from Lake Erie, under a cyanobacterial bloom - NOAA_Erie_Diel6S_1000h metaG | ecosystem: Environmental > Aquatic > Freshwater > Lake | place: USA: Ohio, Lake... | reverse complement strand
CGGGCTCGCCGCAGCGCGGGCAGGGACGCGACGGCCGTCGCGGTGAACGCGGCGCACGCGGCGGTCGCGACCGTGGCGAGCGCGGTGACCGCGGTGACCGCGGTGATCGTGCCGAGCGCGGCGAGCGCAGCGAACGCGGGGCGCGCGCGGAGGTCCGTCCGCCCCGTCCCCCGCGCGCGGGTGCCGCCGAGGGCGGTGCTTCCGAGCGCAGCACCGAGCGTGGCGTGGAACGCGCCGCCGAACGCGACGCTGAACGCGCCACCGAGCGCGCCCCGGCGGGATCCGCCGACGGCTTCTCCGACACCCTGCCCAACGAACAGGCGCTCGGCGCCGAAGGCGCGGCCGGCAGCGGCGAGCGCGAGGGCCGGCGGCGCCGCCGCCGTGGCGGGCGCGGGCGCGGCGAAGGCGGTGAAGGAACCCAGCCGGCGCTGCGGGACGACAGCGGCGCCTTCGGCGCCGAACCCCGCGGCGACGCCGATGCCGCGTCTGCGCCGCTGGCCGACGAGGGCCGGTCCGTCGAAGGAGGCGAAGGCCGCCCCGACGGAGCCGAGGGCGGAGAGCGCGAGGGCCGGCGCCGGCGCCGGCGCGGCCGCGACCGGCGTGAGGGTGACGAGGGCGCCACGGCGCCGGAGGCGCCCTCGGCCGGAGCGGCGCACAACGCGACGGCCGAGGCACGGCCGGGTGCAGCGGCGCCCGAGGCTACGGGGACTTCCCAGGCAACCTCTGCGGAGCCTTCGACCGCCGCGGTGGCCGCTGGCGGCACGTGGCAGGACGCTTCACCGCAACCGCCGGCCAGCGCTGCAGCCTCCGCGGCCCCGGGCCCTTCAGTCGCCCCGGCGCCGCGCAGCGCCGAGCCGATCCGCGTCGAGCCCTACCTGCTCCCGACGGCGGCCCTGCGCTCGCTGGCCGAGCAGGCCGGGCTCGAGTGGGTGCACTCCGACGAGGACAAGGTGCGCGCGGCGCAGGAGGCCATCGCGGCCACCCCGCCGCCGGCCCGGGCACCCCGTCCGCCGCGGCCCGCGGTGGTGCTCGACGACGGCCCGCTGGTTCTGGTCGAGACCCGCAAGGACCTGGCGCAGCTCAAGCTGCCTTTCGAGCAGGACGGCCGAGTCGGCTGATCGCCGGCCCGTGCCCGCGCTCGCGCGCGGGCACCCGGGTGCAGCCGCGCTGCGGCGTCGCCGTCGTCGCCCTGATCGCCCTCATCGCCCGCGACGGCGCGCGGGCGCGCCGGCCCCCTGCTCAGGGCAGCCGCTCCAGCGCCCGCTGGTAGACCGGGTCGTGCATCAGGTCGTCCCAGCCCAGCGGCGGCAGCTGCGGCAGCAGGGCCAGGCGACGCATCTCGCTGTCGGGGTCGGGATGCCAGTGCCCCGCCTCGGCCTCGGCTGCCAGGCCCGCGAGGAGGGCGTCGACCGCGTCGCCGCCGTCCACGCTCTGGTTGCACAGCAGCACCATGTCGCAGCCGGCGTCGAGCGCGAGCGCGGCCGCCTCGACGTAGGTGAGCATCGACCGGCGACCGCCGCGCAGGTGGCGCGCGCCTTCCATGCTGAGGTCGTCGCTGAAGATCGCGCCGGTGAATCCGAGCTGGCCCCGCAGCACGTCCTTCAGCCAGCGCGGCGAGAAGCCGGCGGGGTAGGCGTCGACCTTGGGGTAGACCACGTGCGCCGGCATCACCGCCGTGAGGGTGGTGCTCAGCCACTGGTACGGCCGGGCGTCGTCCTCGAGGATGGCCTTCAGGCTGCGCCGGTCCACCGGCACGGCCACGTGGCTGTCGGCCGCGACGTGACCGTGGCCGGGGAAGTGCTTGCCGCAGTGGGCCATGCCGGCGCGCAGCATGCCGTGGGTCACGCTCTTGGCCAGCAGCGCGACCACGCGCGGGTCGCGGTGGAAGGCGCGGTCGCCGATCACGCCGCTGCTGCCGTGATCGAGGTCGAGCACCGGCGCGAAGCTGAGGTCGACGCCGCAGGCGCGCAGTTCGGCCGCGAGCACGTAGCCGAGCGCGCTGGCCGCGTCGACGGCGCCGAGCGGATCGCGCTGCCACAGCTCACCCAGCACCCGCATCGGCGGCAGCGCGGTGAAGCCGTCGCTGCGGAAGCGCTGCACCCGGCCGCCCTCGTGGTCGACGCAGATCAGCAGGTCTGGGCGGATGCCCTTGACCGCCGCGGTCAGCTCGGTGAGCTGACCGCGGTCCTGCCAGTTGCGGGCGAACAGGATCATCCCGCCGGTCAGCGGGTGCCCGAGCCGGCGACGGTCGGCGCCCGTGAGGCCCGTGCCGGCGATGTCGAGCACGACGGGGGCGTAGGTCCGGGTGGGATCGGGCGGATTCATAGCGCGGGGTCTTCCTTGTCGGCGCCGGTCTGACCGGCAGATACATTCTCGACTACGACGACCGAGGCCGCGTACTCGCTCTCGTCAGTGACGCTGACGTGGGCGGAGAGCCCGCGCGCCTCGAACCACAGCGCCAGCGCGCCCGAAAGCAGCACGAAGGGCTTGCCGCCAGGCTCGTTGAGGATCTGGCAGTCGCGCCAGCGCATCGGCATGCGCATGCCCAGACCGATGGCCTTGCTGAAGGCCTCCTTGGCCGAGAAGCGCGTGGCCAGGAAGCGCAGGCCGCGCTCGGGGCTGCGGGCGCTGCGCGCGTGGAACACGCGCAGTTCGTCGGGTCCGAGCACGCGCTCGGCGAAGCGCTGCCCCCGGCGATCGAACGTGCCGGCGACGCGGCGCACGTCGCACAGGTCGGTGCCGACGCCGTAGATCACGCCGGCGCGCCCGGCGCAGCCGGCAGGTGCGCGCTGCGGATCACGCGCTGGTAGGCGCGCACCGTCTCGGCCAGCCCGAGCTCGAGGGCGTCGGCCACCAGCGCGTGGCCGATCGAGACCTCGAGCACGCCGGGCACGGCACGCAGGAAGGCGCCTAGGTTGTCGCGGTTGAGGTCGTGGCCGGCGTTGACTCCGAGCCCGGCCGCGTGTGCGGCGCGCGCCGCGGCGGCGAAGCGCTCGAGCTCGGCCGCCTGCCGCTCGGTGCCGCAGGCCGCGGCGTAGGGCTCGGTGTACAGCTCCACGCGATCGGCGCCCGCCGCGCGCGCCAGCGCCATCTGATCCGGCAGCGGGTCCATGAAGAGGCTGACGCGCACGCCCATGGCGTGGCACTCGTCGATCAGCGGGCGCAGCCGCGTGGCCTGGGTGCCGCCGTCGGCGGCGAGGTCCCAGCCATGGTCGCTGGTGAACTGGCCGACGCTGTCGGGCACGAAGGTGGCCTGGTGCGGCTTCACCGCGCGGATGAAGTCCATCAGGTTGTGGAACGGATTGCCCTCGATGTTGTACTCGGCCACCGGCCAGCCGCGCAGCAGCGCGGCCAGGTCGTGCACGTCGTGGGCGCGGATGTGGCGCTCGTCGGGCCGGGGGTGCACGGTGATGCCGTCGGCGCCGGCCTCCAGGCACAGCGTGGCCGCCCGCACGACGCCGGGGATGCCGAGGTGGCGCGTGTTGCGCAGCAGCGCCACCTTGTTGACGTTGACCGACAACGCGGTGAGTCCGGCGGCGTGCGTGCCGCCGCACTGGGAGACGAGGGGATTCATCGGGGCGCTGGATCGGCGAGGCGCTGCAGTTCGAGGCCCAGCTGCCGCGTGCGCAGCGGCCCCGACGCGAGATGATATTGAACGAGCGCGCGCAGGGGCGGCCGCAATGCAGCGGCCAGCGGCCTGCAGGCCGCGCGCAGAGCGGCGATGCCGCCGTCGGCGTCGCGGTGCCCCAGCGCGGCCTCGAGCCCGGTCCAGGCGCGGCCCTCGATGCCGCCGGCGGCCGGCGCGAGGCCCTGCTCGGCCTGCAGCAGGTACGCGCCGCCCGGCTCGACCGCGTCGGCGGTGAGCGTGACGACGCCGAGTTCGGGCAGCAGGCCGAGCTCGCGCAGCAGCACCAGCTCGAACGCACGCAAGGCCGCCGCCTCGTCGCCGCCGCCGCCGGACGCGGCGGCCAACGCCGCCAGCGTGTCCGCGTAGGCGTCGAACAGCGCCGGGTGGGCATCCTGCCGGGGCAGGCCCTTGAGCAGCAGCTCGTTCAGGTAGAAGCCGGACATCAGCGCCGTACCCGGCAGCGCGGCACTGCCGCCCCACTCCACCGCGCGCACCGCGCGTACCTCGCCGTCGTCCGCCCCCGGCCGGGCCAGCCACACCGCGAGCGCGTGGAAGGGCATCAGCAGCGGGCGCAGCGCCGAGGTGGGCTTCTTGGCGCCCTTGGCCACGGCCACCACGCGGCCCTGCGGCCTGGTGAACAGGTCCAGGATCAGGCTGCTCTCGCTCCAGTCCCACGCGTGCAGCACGTAGCACGACAGCGGTGGCGCGGACCTAGCCGTAGCCATAGCTGCGCAGGTGCGCCTCGTCGTCGGCCCAGCCCGAGCGCACCTTGACCCACAGCTCCAGGTGCACGCGCGCGTCCATCAGCTTCTGCAGCTCGAGCCGCGCCTCGGTGCCGATGCGCTTGAGGCGCTCGCCGCCCGCGCCGATGACGATGCCCTTGTGCGCCTCACGCTCGACGACGATGGCCGCCGCGATGTCGGCGCGGCGCGCGCCCTGCCCGTCGACCGACTCCTCGAAGCGCTCGATGACGACGGTGCTGGTGTAGGGCAGCTCGTCGCCGGTCAGCCGGAACAGCTTCTCGCGCACGATCTCGCCGGCCAGGAAGCGCTCGTCGCGGTCGGTCAGCGCGTCCTCGGCGTGCAGCCAGTCCTGCCGCGGCAGGTGGGGCTCGACGATGGCGAGCAGCCGCTCCACGTCGGCGGCGCGCCGCGCCGACATCGGCACGTATTCGGCGAACGCGTGCCGCTCCTGCATCTGGCGCAGCCAGGGCAGCGCGTCGCGGCGACGCGCCAGCGCATCGAGCTTGTTGGCCACCAGGATCGCGGGCTTGCCAGGAGGCAGCAGCGCCAGCACCTTGGCGTCGTCGGGGCCGAAGCGGCCGGCCTCGCAGACGAACAGCACCACGTCCACGTCGGCCAGCACCGCGGTCACCGCGCGGTTGAGCGTGCGGTTGAGCGGCTGCGACTGTCGCGTCTGGAACCCCGGCGTGTCGACGAACACGAACTGCGTCGCGCCGACGGTGCGTACGCCGGTGATGCGGTGTCGCGTGGTCTGCGCCTTGCGGCTGGTGATGCTGATCTTCTGGCCGACCAGCGCGTTGAGCAGCGTGCTCTTGCCCACGTTGGGCCGGCCGACGATGGCCACCAGGCCGCAGCGCCGGCCATCGGGGGGGACGGGGTGCTCGGTCGTGCTCATCCGGGGGCCCGGCGCTGCCGGTCCGTTGCGGGCGCGGCCGCGCCGGGCGACCGCCGGTGGGGCGTGGGGGGGCTCAACTTCCGAGAGGCCCGCCGGGCCGGTCGCTTGCCTTCAGCACATCGAGCATCCGGCGCGCGGCCTCCTGCTCGGCGATGCGGCGGGAACGCCCCTCGCCGCGCTCGGCCAGGCCGAGTGCGGCCACCGCGCACTCGACGTCGAAGGTCTGGGCATGCTTCTCGCCGCGGGTGGCGACGATGCGGTAGGCCGGCACCGGGATGCGCCGCGCATGCAGCCACTCCTGCAGCTCCGTCTTGGCGTCCTTGGTCCAGCTGTCGGCTTCGCTCGACTCGATGACCTCGCCGAACAGGCGCCGGACCAGATCGGCCGCGGCCTCGTAGCCGGCGTCGACGAAGACGGCGCCGATGACGGCCTCCAGCGCGTCGGCCAGCATCGAGGGCCGTTGCGCGCCGCCGCCGCGCAGCTCGCCCTTGGACAGGCGCAGCGCCTCGGGCAGCCCGAGCGCCAGCGCGACGCGGTGCAGGCTGTCCTCGCGCACGAGGTGCGCGCGCACGCGGCTCAGGTCGCCCTCGTCGCTGGCCGCGTGGCGATCGTAGAGCAGCCTTGAGACGGCGAGGCTGAGGACCGCGTCGCCCAGGAACTCCAGCCGCTCGTTGTGCTCGGCGCCGAAGCTGCGGTGCGTGAGCGCGCGCTGCAGCAAAGCCGGCGCCGCGAAGCGGTGGCCGAGCCGGTGCTGCAGCGCGGCCAGGTCGGCTGCCGAGGCCTCGGCGTCCCGGTCGCCGCGCGGGTCGGTCATCGTGTCGGGCACACGGTCAGCGCGAGCGGCCCTCGTACTTGATCAGCAGGTAGACCGGCCCGTAGATCGGCAGCTGCTTGTCGTAGGCGAAGGAGACGACGACCTTGTCGTTCTCCTTGGTGACCTTCAGGTCCTTGCCGGAGATCGAGGAGATCGCGTCGATGTCCTTCTGGCGATCGAAGGCCGCGCGCGCCTCGGCGACGGTCGACGGGTTCGACGCCGCGATCTGGCTGACCGCTTGCTGGATCGTCATGTACTCGCCGACCGTCGGCACCGCGCGCACCAGGACGTAGGCGCCGAAACCGATGACGATGGCCCAGAACAGCAGTCCGAACAGGGTGATGCCGCGGTGCGGCGCGCGGGCGAGGCGCAGGGCGCGGTTGCGATGCGTCGTCAGGCTCAAGGGTCTGCTCCTCCAGGAGGCCGTGCCGGCGTTCAGTGGAACGGGCCGATCCGGCCGAGGTTGCCGAAGTTCATCCAGACGAAGAAGGCCCGGCCGACCAGGTTGTCGTCCGGCACGAAGCCCCAGAAGCGGGAGTCCAGCGAGTTGTCGCGGTTGTCGCCCATCACGAAATAGTGGCCAGCCGGCACCTTGCAAGTGACCCCCTCGGGAACGTAGCGACAGTTGGCCGCGAAAGGGAAGCTCTTGGTCTGCGGCCCGTAGGGCGCCAGCCGGGCCGGATCGACCCGGATCAGGTGCTCCACGGCACCCAGCTTCTCGCTGAACATCGGCGCGTAGCTCAGGCTCTCGTCGTCGTAGTGCTCGCCGCGCGCCACCGTCTCGACCGGCCGGCCGTTGATCGCCAGCTTCTGGCTCAGGTAGGCGACCTCGTCGCCGGGCAGGGCGACCACGCGCTTGATGTAGTCCTGCCGCGGGTCGACCGGGTAGCGGAACACGACCACGTCGCCGCGGGCCACCGGCTGGTTGTCGACCACCTTCGTGTTGATCACCGGCAGCCGGATGCCGTAGTGGAACTTGTTCACCAGGATCAGGTCGCCGACGACCAGGGTCGGCACCATCGATCCGGAGGGGATCTTGAAGGGCTCGAAGAGGAAGCTGCGCAGCAGGAACACGATCAGGATCACGGGGAACATCCCCGCGGTCCAGTCGAGCCACCACGGCTGCATCAGCAGCCGCTCGCGCGCCTGGGCGACGTCGCCGTCGACCTGCTGGATGCCCTGGCGGGCCAGCTCGGCGCGGCGGGCAGCCGCCTGCTGCTCGAAAGCGGCGGCGGCGGCCTCGCGCGCCGGCCGGAAGCGCAGGCGCTCGGCCAGCCAGTAGGCGAAGGTGACCACCGTCAGCACGAGCAGCAGCAGCGAGAAGTTGCCGCTCCACTGGCCGAGGAACCAGCCGCCGAGGTAGACGACGAGCACGCCGTACAGCGCGCCGGTGAGGAAGCTCATGGGGGTACCGTCGCCTGGTTCGGTGTCAGTCGTCGACCTGCAGGATCGCCAGGAAGGCCTCCTGCGGCACCTCGACGGTGCCGATCTGCTTCATGCGCTTCTTGCCCGCCTTCTGCTTCTCGAGAAGCTTGCGCTTTCGGGTGATGTCGCCACCGTAGCATTTTGCCAGCACGTTCTTGCGCAGGGCCTTGATGTTCTCGCGCGCGATGATGTTGGCGCCGATCGCGGCCTGTATCGCCACGTCGTACATCTGGCGCGGGATCTGCTCGCGCATCTTGGCGGCCACCGCGCGGCCGCGGTACTGGCTCTGGGCGCGGTGGACGATCATCGCCAGGGGGTCGACGCGGTCGCCGTTAATCAGGATGTCGACCTTGACGACATCGGCGGCGCGGTACTCCTTGAACTCGTAGTCCATGCTGGCGTAGCCTCGGCTGACGCTCTTGAGCTTGTCGAAGAAGTCGAGGACGATCTCGGCCAGCGGCAGCTCGTAGGTCAGGTGCACCTGCTTGCCGTGGTAGGCCATGTTCAGCTGGATGCCCCGCTTCTGGTTGGCCAGCGTCATCACCGGGCCCACGCAGTCCTGGGGCATGTACAGGTGCACCGTGACGATCGGCTCGCGGATCTCGCGGATGCGGCCCATGTCGGGCATCTTGCTCGGGTTCTCCACCAGCAGCACGCTGCCGTCGCCGAGCTCGACCTGGTAGACGACCGAGGGCGCGGTCGTCACCAGGTCCTGGTCGAACTCGCGCTCCAGGCGCTCCTGCACGATCTCCATGTGCAGCAGGCCGAGGAAGCCGCAGCGGAAGCCGAAGCCGAGCGCCTGGCTCACCTCGGGCTCGTAGCGCAGGCTGGAGTCGTTGAGCTTGAGCTTCTCCAGCGCGTCTCGCAGCGAGTCGTATTCGCTGGCCTCGGTGGGGTACAGGCCCGCGAAGACCTGCGGCTTGATCTCCTTGAAGCCCGGCAGCGGCTCGCCCGCCGGCCCGGCGTTGTTGGGCAGCTTCTTCTCGAGCGTGATCGTGTCGCCGACCTTGGCGGCCTGCAGCTCCTTGATGCCGGCGATCAGGAAGCCGACCTCGCCCGCCCTGAGCTCCTCGCGCGGCACGCTCTTGGGCGTGAAGACGCCGATCTGCTCGAGCGGGTAGACGGCGTTGGTGGCCATCAGGCGGATGCGGTCGCCCTTGCGCAGCACCCCGTCGACCACGCGCGCCAGCATCACGACGCCCACGTAGTTGTCGAACCAGCTGTCGATGATCATCGCCCGCGGCGGGCCGTCGGGCCTGCCGCGCGGGTGCGGCATCCGATGCACGACCGCCTCCAGCACGTCCTCGATGCCCTCGCCGGTCTTGGCGCTGCAGGGGATCGCGTCGGCGGCGTCGATGCCGATGACGTCCTCGATCTCCGTCTTGGCGTTCTCGGGGTCGGCCTGCGGCAGGTCCATCTTGTTCAGGACCGGCACCACCTCGACCCCGAGGTCGAGCGCCGTGTAGCAGTTGGCCACCGTCTGCGCCTCGACGCCCTGGCTGGCGTCCACCACCAGCAGAGCGCCCTCGCAGGCGCTGAGCGAACGGCTGACCTCGTAGCTGAAGTCGACGTGCCCGGGCGTGTCGATCAGGTTGAGCTGGTAGGTCCTGCCGTCGCGCGCCTTGTACTCCAGCGCCGCGGTCTGGGCCTTGATGGTGATGCCGCGCTCGCGCTCGATGTCCATCGAATCGAGCACCTGCTCCTCCATCTCGCGGTCGGCCAGACCGCCGCAGCGCTGGATGATCCGGTCGGCCAGCGTGCTCTTGCCGTGGTCGATGTGGGCAATGATCGAGAAGTTGCGGATTTGGTTCACGGTGATCGAGGGCGCGAGACAAAGCGGCGGGGCCGCTTCAGCGCAGGCTCACATCGGCCGACGATGTGAAGGCCCGAGGGGTCGGGCAGAAGCCAAAAAAAAGGCGCGTCCAAGTTCGAGACGCGCCTTCCAACAAAGACTTTGGCAACTGCTTGTTGGGCGTCCATTCTATCCCAAAGGACCGGCCGGGAACCCGCGCCAATGCTTGGTTTTCGGCCGTTGCGGCTGGCCGACAGGCGATGATTGTCAACAGCTTATCAACAGGCAGGGTTCGCCACTTGCGGGGCAGGCACGGGTCTCGCTTGAGGCGCCCCGATCGGCTGAAACGCCCTACGGATCGGTCAGATTGTAGACGCCCCCGCCGGTAATCCCGCAGCGTGGGTTTCGAAGTGAAAGGTCACTGACCGATAGCCTCCCGATACGGGACGAAGTGGACAGGCGCTCACTTCCGATCCAAACCTGCCCAGGAGTCTGGTTTTTTGCAATGCAAAAAGACCCGGCCGTGAAGTCGACTTCACAGCCGGGCCGGCCCCGGAGCTCAGCGGCCGGGGCGGATGACCAGGTAGGTCACCATCTCGCCGCGCCGCACCAGCAGGCTGACCGCGCGCGCCTTCTCGACGCGCGCCGCGACGGTCGCGAACTGCTTGGTGTCGGTGATCTCGGTGTTGTCCATCGACAGGATCACGTCGCCCTCGCGCAGTCCGCCGCGCGCGGCGGCACCCTCGACGGCATCCACGCGGACGCCACCGCGCACGCGCAGTTCACGCTTCTGGGTGTCGGTCAGGTCGCTCACCGTCAGGCCGAGCGCGCTGCGCACGGCCTGCGGCGCGCCGCCGCCGGGCTCGGCAGCGGCACGCCGCGTGCCGCGCTCGGGCTCGAACTCGGCCACCGAAACCAGCAGGTCGCGCGTGCTGCCACGCCGGTAGACCTGCAGCGTTGACTTGGAGCCGGGCTTGGTGCCACCGACGATGCGCGGCAGGTCGGCCGAGCGCTCGACGGCCTTGCCGTCGACGCGCAGGATGATGTCGCCGGCCTCGACGCCGGCCTTGTCGGCCGGGCCGTCCTTCTCGACGCTCTGCACAAGCGCGCCGCGCGGCGCGCCCAGGCCGATCGACTCGGCGACGTCCTTGGTCACGGCCGCGATCTGCACGCCGATGCGGCCGCGGATCACGCGGCCCACCGTGCGCAGCTGCTCGGCCACGCGCATCGCCTCGTCGATCGGGATCGCGAAGCTGATGCCCATGAAGCCGCCGGAGCGGCTGTAGATCTGCGAGTTGATGCCCACCACCTCGCCGCGCAGGTTGAGGAGCGGGCCGCCGGAGTTGCCGGGGTTGATGGCCACGTCGGTCTGGATGAAGGGCAGGAAGTCGCCCGTCTCGCGCTGCTTGGCGCTGACGATGCCGGCGGTCACGGTGTTCTCGAGGCCGAAGGGCGAGCCGATCGCCATCACCCACTGGCCAACCTTGAGCTGGCCCACGTCGCCGACCTTCACGGCCGGCAGCCCGGTGGCGTCGACCTTGATCACGGCCACGTCGGTGCGTCGGTCGGTGCCCACCACGCGGGCCTTCAGCTCGCGCTTGTCGGTGAAGGTGACCAGCACCTCGTCGGCGCCGTCGACGACGTGCGCGTTGGTCATGATGAAGCCGTCGGCGCTGAGGATGAAGCCGGAGCCCACGCCGCGCTGCATCGACGGCCCCTCCTCGTCGCCACCGCGCGGGCCGCGCGGGCTCGGGCGCTGGGGCATCGGGATGCCGAAGCGGCGGAAGAACTCCTCGAGGTTCGGGTCGCCCTCCGCTCCGCCCTGGGCGCTGCGGCGCTCCATCGTGCGGATGTTGACGACGCTCGGGCTGACGCGCTCGGCCAGCTCGCTGAAGTCGGGCAGCGTCACGGTCTGCGCGACGGCGGGCGACGGCGCGAGCAAGGCCGGCGCGGCGACCAGGCCGCCCAGGGCGGCCAGCGCCAGCGCGCCGCAGGCAGCGGCGCGGCGCGGGGTGCGGGTTCTCGATGCGAAGGTGTCGGCGGTCATGGTTGGGGCCTCGGGAGGTGTGGGCGTCTTCGAAAGCGTGGCTGCGGGCGTCACCGGCACCGGTGGCAGGTGCGCAGGAACGGCGGGCGTGGGGCCGGGCGTCGGCATGCCGGGGCGTGCGGCGTTCAGCGCCGGCGCTCGAGCGCGTCGGCGAACAGCTTCAGCGTCGCCGCCGGCACGTCGCCGATGACGGTGACCCAGTGCTCGCCCAGGCGCCGCATCACGGTGTGGGCGGCGCCGAACTGCGCCTGCATCTCGGAACGGTGACGGTCGCTGCGATAGGGCTCGACGAAGAGGGAGACGTGCGTCAAGCCGTCGGAGAACACGGCCTGCAGCACCGAGACGGGCTGGCCGGCGGACTCGATGCCGCGCACGACGCAGCCGGCCAGCCGGAAGCCCGGCACCTGCTGGCGCAGCGTCCAGCCCTCGGCCTCGAGGTCGGCGCGGCGCTGCGGCGGCCGCACGACGTGCCAGACCTCGGCCCGCTCGTCCGCCGGCGCCGGCTCGGCACGCAGTGCCGAAGAGGCCTCGGGGCGGCCCGGGGCGCGCAGCGACGCCGCCGGACCGGACCGGCCTGGCGGCTCGGCGCGCGCGGAGCCCGAGCGCGCAGTCTCCTGGGCATCGAGCCGCGCCGCAGCGGCGTCGATGCGGCGGATCGCCTGCAACACGGCCTCGGGCTGCGGGCGCACGCCGATCTCGATCTCGGAGAAGGCGGCGGTCTCGAGCACCGGGCGCGAGGCGCCGGCCGGGGCGGGCCCGAGGACGTCGGCGCGCAGCATCAGGCCGGTGCCGCGGTCGGCCCACAACCGCTGCGCGAAACGCAGCCCGTCGCGAGGCTCGAGCAGGAAGACCGCGGCGTCGCGGCCGGCGACTCGCGCGCTGCCCTCGGCGCGCAGCTCGTAGTTCTCCAGGGCACTCGGCTCCACCTGCTGCGGCGTGGTGCCCCAGCCGGCGAGCGGCTCACGCTTCTCGACCACGGCCACGCGGTCCTGGGGCCACACCGTGCGCACCTCCTCGTTGTGGCGGAAGACGCGCTGGTGGCGGCCGTCCTGGGCCTCGAGCCGCTCGAAGGTCTGGTCGCCGACGCAGTAGTGCCAGACGCGCGTCGACGACATCGAGCCACCGGCGCTGAACACCATCGTGCCCTGGTAGTTGCCGCTGGTGGCGGCGTTGCGCATGCGCTCGAGCCACCCGCGCGCGTCGGTCTCGCCGGCGCAGGCGGTGACCGGCAGCAGCGCCACCAGCGCCAGCACGCCGAGCCAGGGCAGCGCGACGGCCGCGCGCCCGCAGCCGGGGGACGCGCTCACCGCGGCACGCTCGCAGCCAGGCCGGCCGCGCTGCCGGCCGGGATCACCACCATCTCGGCATTGCGCAGCCCGCCGCCGGGCAGTGCGGCCGGAGCGCCGCCGCGGGCCGCCTGGTGGGCGCGGAGGTAGGCCTCGAGCTGGGCGTCCAGCCGCGGATCGCGGATCTGCGCGACGCCGCCAGCCCCGACGGTCGCCACCGGCAGCACACCGGTTGCGGGCGCTCGGCCCGCCAGCGTCGGGCCCGTGCCTTCGGGGGTGGTGCCGGGGAGGCCACCGCGCGTGACGACGAGCACCGCGGCCACGGCCGCGAAGCCGGCCGCCACCGCCGCAGGCGCCCGCCAGCCCATCCGGCGACGCAGCGCGACGAGGCCGTCCCCGTGGGCGGCGGCGGACGCGCCGACGGGCGCCGCCGCGGCGGCCACCGCGGCAGCGGCGGACGGCGCCATCGGCACCGGCTCGGCCGCCAGCCGCTCGCGCAGCGCCGCCAGGAAGTCGGCGTCGCGCGCCGGTTGCTGCGCGAGCTCGTCGGAGCGCATGGCGTCGCCGATCAGGTGCACCGTGTGCCAGTAGCGCCGCGCTTCGGGATCGTCGCGCCACAGCGCGCAGGCGGCCGCGGCGGCCTGCGCGTCGCCGTCGGCCAGCGCGGACAAGGGGCAGTACGGATGGCCGCCGTCGGCTTCGGGGGAGGCGTCGGGGCGCGAGGGTGGGGCGGTCATGGCAATGCTCGGTACGACAAGGGTAGCGGCGGGCGGCAACGGACGCCGGGCGATGGTCAATGCGACGGTCGGGTGGCGCTCGGAGCCGGTGCGGTTCGAATCGGGTCGGGGCAGTTCGGGTCGATCGGGCCGCGGCGCTACCAGCGCTCGCCCTGCCGCGTGTCCAGCAGCGGGCGCAGCCGCGCGGCGATGGCTTCGCGGGCGCGGAAGATCCGCGAGCGCACGGTGCCGATCGGGCAGTTCATCGCTTCGGCGATCTCTTCGTAGCTGAGCCCTTCGATCTCGCGCAGGGTGATGGCCTGGCGCAAGTCCTCCGAGAGCGCCTCGACCGCCGCGTTGACGGCCGCCGCGATCTCGCGGCTGGCCAGCACGGCTTCGGGCGTCTCGACCTCCATTGGTTCGTTCTCGGCGCGCGAAGTTTCGTCGTCGTCGTCGGAAGCGGACGTGAGGGAAGTCTCGGTGACCACCGGATCGCGTCGCAGGTCGACCAGGGCCTTCTTGGCCGTGTTGACCGCGATCCGGTAGAGCCAGGTGTAGAAGGCGCTGTCGCCCCGGAACTTGGGCAGGGCGCGGTAGGCGCGGATGAAGCTTTCCTGGGCGATGTCCTGCACCAGGTCGACGTCGCGCACCATGCGGCCGATCAGCCGCTCGATGCGGCGCTGGTACTTCACCACCAGCATCTCGAACGCCCGCGTGTCGCCGCGCTGGGCACGCTCGACCAGCAGCGCATCGGAGTCGGGGGCGGGGGTCACGGAAGGGGTCGCGCCGGAGGCACGGAGGGTGGATCGGCGGACGGCCGTGCCGGGTGCACGGATGGCGGGGTGGTCCCCGGGGCGGAGGGCAGGGCGAGGGGCGGGGCGAGGGGCGGTCGGGGGGGCGATGGGACTGCCGGCACGGCCGGCTGGGCGTACAGCGCCACCCTCAGAGCATGCAACGCGGGACCCGCCTCGGCCGCGGACACGGCCACCCAGCGCACGCGGTGGCGCCGCAGCGCAAGCCAGCGGCGCGGTCGCTCCGGTGGCGCCGACCCGGCGCGCGGCGGCGGTTCATCGCTGACGAAGCGCAACAGCAGCCAGCGCTGCAGGTCGATCGCCACCTCGGGCCGGCCAGGCGACCCGGACAGCGTCCAGGCGCTGCCGTCGAACCGCAGCTCGGGCGCGTCCATCGCATCGGCAGCGGCCGGGCCGGCGGGGCTGCCCGAGGCGCGGGCACCGCGCCACAGCCGCAGCACGAGGCCTGCCGTCGCCACGGCAGCGAGGGCGGCCAGCGCGGCCGCCGCGGTGCCTGCACCGGCGTGCCGCGCCGCCCAGGCCGCGAAGACCGCCAGCGCCAGGCAGGGCAGCGCGAGGTTCAGTGCCCGCCACAGCGGCCCGCCGCCGGTCGGCACGCTGACCGCGGGCGCTGCTCGCATCGGCGCTCAGACGCGGCGGAAGACCAGCGTGCCGTTGGTGCCGCCGAAGCCGAAGTTGTTCTTGACGGCGACGTCGATGCGCATCCGCCGCGCCTCGTTGGCGCAGTAGTCGAGGTCGCACTCGGGATCGGGGTTGCGCAGGTTGATGGTCGGCGGCGCCACCTGGTGGTGCACCGCCAGCGCGGTGAACACCGACTCGATGCCGCCGGCGCCGCCCAGCAGGTGCCCGGTCATCGACTTGGTCGAGCTGACCACCATGTCGCGCGCATGCTCGCCGAACGCGGCCTTGATCGCGTTGGTCTCGTTGACATCGCCCAGCGGCGTGCTGGTGCCGTGCGCGTTGAGGTAGTGGACCTCCGAAGGGTCGATGCGCGCGTTGCGCAACGCCGCCCGCATCGAGCGCTTGGGGCCGTCGACGTTGGGGGCCGTCATGTGGAAGGCGTCGGCGCCCATGCCGTAGCCGGCGAGCTCGGCGTAGATCCGGGCGCCACGCCGCCGCGCGTGCTCGTACTCCTCGAGCACCATGACGCCGGCACCCTCGCCGAGCACGAAGCCGTCGCGCTCCTTGTCCCAGGGGCGCGAGGCGCCGGCCGGGTCGTCGTTGCGCGTCGACAGGGCGCGGGCGGCCGCGAAGCCGCCGATGCCCAGAGGCGACACCGTGCTCTCCGCGCCGCCGGCGATCATCACGTCGGCGTCGCCGTACTCGATCAGGCGCGCGGCGTCGCCGATGCAGTGCAGCCCGGTCGTGCAGGCGGTGACGATGGCCAGGTTGGGGCCGGTGTAGCCGTACCTGATCGAGACGTGGCCGCTGATCATGTTGATGATCGCGCCCGGCACGAAGAACGGCGAGATACGGCGCGGGCCGCGCTCGCTGTACTCCTTGTGCGTGGCCTCGATCAGCGGCAGCCCGCCGATGCCCGACCCCACCAGGCAGCCCACGCGCTCGGCCTGCTCCGCCCCGAGCTGCTCGCCGGTGGGCAGGCCGGCGTCCTTCACGGCCTGGATGGACGCGGCCATCCCGAACTGGATGAAGGTGTCCATGTGGCGGGCTTCCTTGGCCGGGATGTACTCCTCGACCTCGAAGCCCTTGACCTCGCCCGCGAAGCGGCAGGCGAAGGCGCTGGCATCGAACTTGGTGATGGCCGCGATGCCGGAGCGGCCCGCCACCAGGTTGGCCCACGCCGATTCGACGTCGTTGCCCACCGGGCACACGACCCCCAGGCCGGTGATCACGACGCGACGGCGGCTCAAGGCGGGCTCCCCGCTGTGGGCGGCACGGTCATGCGCAGGCGCGGGGCTCAGCCCTTCTGGTGCGCGAGGGCGTAGTCGATCGCGAGCTGCACCGTCGTGATCTTCTCGGCCTCCTCGTCCGGGATCTCGATGCCGAACTCGTCCTCCAGCGCCATCACCAGCTCCACGGTGTCGAGGGAATCGGCGCCCAGGTCGGCGACGAAGGCCTTCTCGTTGGTGACGTCGGCCTCGGGCACGCCGAGTTGCTCGGCAACGATCTTCTTGACGCGCGCTTCGATATCGCTCATGTCTCCTCCGGGAGTCGGGTCGCAAAAAAGCAGGGGCGGATTCTAACGGCGGGGTGGCGGGCGGCCCGGGGCAAGGCCACCGCCCCGCCCGCGACCGCCCCGGGCCGGCCTCAGGCCATGTACATCCCGCCGTTGACGTGCAGCTCGGTGCCGGTGACGTAGCCCGCCAGCGGGCTGGCCAGGAAGCACACCGCGTGCGCCACCTCCTCGGCCGTGCCGAGGCGGCCGAGCGGGATCTGGGCCAGCAGCGCCTGCTGCTGCGCGTCGGGCAGGCCGGCGGTCATGTCGGTGGCGATGAAGCCGGGCGCCACGCAGTTCACGGTGACGTTGCGGCTGCCGAGCTCGCGGGCCAGCGCCCGCGTCAGGCCGGCCACGCCCGCCTTGGCGGCGGCGTAGTTGGCCTGCCCGGCGTTGCCGCTGGCGCCGACCACCGAGGTCACGTTGACGATGCGCCCGTGGCGCTGCCGCATCATCGGCCGGATCGCGGCGCGGCACAGCCGGAACACCGCCTTCAGGTTGGTCTCGAGCACCGCGTCCCAGTCCTCGTCCTTCATCCGCATGGCCAGCGCGTCGCGCGTGATGCCGGCGTTGTTGACCAGGACCTGCAGGCCGCCCTCGGCCTTGACGACGGCGTCGATCGCGGCGTCGCCGGCCGCCGCGTCGGTGACGTCGAGCACGATGCCGCGCCCGCCGCGCGGGCCCAGCGCCGCCGTGATGCCCGACGCGCCGGCGGCGGTGGTGGCGGTGCCCACGACCTTGAAACCCTGCGCGGCCAGCGCCAGCGCGATCGCGCGGCCGATCCCGCGCGAGGCGCCCGTGACCAGGGCCACCTGCGCGCCGGCGGCGCCCTGCCCGCCC
>Ga0068877_10001863_pt1 | contig 17206 bp, 12 predicted proteins | sample NOAtaG_FD_66437 | JGI IMG/M metagenome (GOLD analysis project Ga0068877, IMG submission 66437) | Freshwater lake microbial communities from Lake Erie, under a cyanobacterial bloom - NOAA_Erie_Diel6S_1000h metaG | ecosystem: Environmental > Aquatic > Freshwater > Lake | place: USA: Ohio, Lake... | reverse complement strand
ACGAGGTCCTCGGCCCGCGCCGCGGTCCGCGCGCGTAGCTCGATCCGCGTGCCGGCGGGCACGTCGGCGTCCCAGTCGACGCGCTCCCACTCGGTCGGCCCGACCTCGCACCCGCGCAAGACGGTCCGCAAGTACCCGTTGGGCGCGGTGAACGTGCGGAGCGCGTAGCCGGTGAAGTCCGAGTAGGTGTAGGGCGCCGTACCGGTCGGGAACTCGCGCGCCGCGAACGTCACCGGATCGATCCGTGTGGCCGTCGACGAGAGCTGGTTCACGAGCCAGATCGCGCCGCTCGAGTCGAGCCCGACGCCGGTCGTCCCGCTCCCGGGCAGGGGCGCTCGCTCGGTGCCGAGCGTGCGGATCACCTCGCCGGTCTCGGCGTTCAGGATGGAGAGCCGAGAGATGGGATCGCCGAGGACGATCTCGCCGCCCGGCGCGACCCGGAGGAACGTGTGCGAGCCGCTCACGTAGATGCGCCCTCGGCCATCCGCGGCGATGCCGCGGGTCGCACCCCCTTCAGGCAGCGGAAACGCGCGCCAGCTCCGGCCGCTCGGCGTGTAGCGGTAGGTGTAGAGGCACTGAAAGCCCGCGATCCAGACGCGATCCTCCTCGTCGATCGCGATGCCGTAGCTGCCGGAGCAGCCGTCGCGTGCGACCGCCGCCTCGTCCTCCACGATCGCGCCGGTTGCTGCATCGACGGCCACGATGCGCCCGGTCGCCGCCGCAACGAACCAGACCCGCCCGCGCCCATCGGCGGCGGCGCCGTAGGGCGCGAAGGGCACGAGCCCGCCCGGCATCCGCACCGTCCGCAGGCGCGCCCCGGTGCCCGGGTCGAGCTCCCACGCCTCGCGTCCGTTGTGCAGCCCCACCCAGACGTGACCGCTCGCGTCGATGGCGATGGCGCGCGGGATGCCGTCGGTTCCGCCCACGTCGACCGTCCAGAGGATGCACTCGTCCTCCTGACCGAGGAACTCGCCCGGCACGCTGCGCTCGATGATTCCGTCGGCGTCGAGGTCCCGCGAGGTGTCGATGCGGCCGTTGCCGTTGCGATCGATGCAGTCCTCCTCGAAGCCCGCGATCTTCGTCACCGTGCCCTGGGCGAAGAAGGCGCGATTGGCGACGTAGACCGCGCCGGACAGATCGACCGCGGTGCGCGAGGGACAGTTGCCGCCCCGCCGATCCTGCTCGCACTCCTCACCCGGCGGACCGGCCCCGTTCGTACCGTCGAGCAGGGCCGAGTCGTACTCGGCGAGCTGCGCGCCGGTGCGCGTGTCGATCTGGGTGACCGTCGCGTAGAGGTAGTTCGCGATCCACGCCGAGGTCGTCTCGGTGCGCGTCGTCGAGAGGCGCAGCGCGCCGTCCGGGCCGATCTCGAGGCCCTCCGACCGGTCGAGATCGAAGCTCCCGCCCTCGGGCGGCAGCGGCTCGATCCGGCAGCCCGGCCGGCAGTCCCCGCAGGCCGAGAGCACGCCCTCGTCCGCCCGGCCGTCGCAGTTCTGATCGACGAAGTCGCACAGCTCCGCAGCTCCGGGAAAGACGCTCGCGTCGTCGTCGCGGCAGTCCCCGGAGCAGGTCGAGACGCCGTCTCCGTCCGCGTCACGCTCGTCGCGCAGCGACACGCACGCGTCGGCCGCGGCATCGCACCGATCGTCGGTGCACGGGTCCCCGTCGTCGCAACTCGGTGGGATCCCAGGCAGGCACGTTCCATCCTCCGCGCACGCCTCCGCGCCGTTGCAGAAGAGTCCGTCGTCGCACGCCGGGCAGGGCATGCCGCCGTCGAACCGCCCCGCGTCGATGCGTCCCGCGTCGGGCCGACCCGCGTCGCTCCGCCCTGCGTCAGGTCGGGGAGGCTCGTCGAGGCCGGTCCGTGCACCGCACGCGAGGAGCAAGAGGGCCACAGGCAGGGCGCGCATCCTCGGAACCCTCGCGGATGCGTCGGCCGGAATCAATCGCTCTTCAATCATCGCGCCGCCGCCACGTTGCCAGCACCCTGCGCTCCTCGACCTCCCAGGCTTCCGCGCCTTCGGTCGCGAAGCGGTAGCGCGCCCGCACGAGGCGCAGCGCCCGCGGTCGTGCGCCGCCGAGGGGCAGGCGCCGGAACATCGCCCGCAGCTCGGCGCGATCCTCGAGGAGGCCGCGGACGAGCCGCAGGACCCACGGCTCCACGTGCGCGGCCCCCGGCGTATCGGCGCTGAGCGCGGCGAACCACAGCATCCAGTCCAGGCGTGGCAGGTGCGGCACGCACCAGCGCGGCCCGCGCGCCGGATCCCCCGGCTTGTATGCGAAGTCGTAGGCCTCCCAGCCCTCCTCCGAACCGTCGCGGCTCGCTTCGAGGAGCAGCTCCGGCCGGTCCGTCGTCATCACCGCGAAGAGCCCGTACTGGCCCGCCACGTGGAAGCGGCCGATCCGGTCCGAGGTGGCCTCGAGCGGAGCGGGCAGCGCGAGCCCCATCGACTGCGCGAACGCGAGCGTGGCGACCCACGCGTAGGCGATCGCCGGGATGCGCCGGGTCGCGCCCTCGGGCGCGACGGGCACCGTACCGAGCCGCGGGACCAGCCACACGAGGGCCTCGTCGTCCAGCAGCGGCAGGCAGAGCGCGGCGGTCAAGAAGCCGAAAAAGCCGTAGTTGCCGCTCAGCCCGATGGCGAGCATCAGCGCGACGCAGAGGGCCGCCGAGAGCCGCCGCGCGCGTGCGCCGAACAGCACCAAGAGCGGCGCGCCCAGCTCCAATGCCAGCGTCGCGTAGGTCGCCATCGCATGGAGCGGGGCCGGCAGCCCATGCAGCCACGGCGCAAGCGGCGAGGGCAGGGGCTGCGTCCAGTGGTGGAAGGCCAGCGCGCTCCCATCGCGCCAGGTCGGATCGCCCGACAGCAGCTTCACCAGCCCGCTCGCCAGCAAGAGCCGCGTCACGAGCGACATCCCCACCCAGCGGAGGAGCGGACCAGGCGCCTGCAGCGCCGCGGGCCGGCTGCCTCCGCGCCAGCGACCGAGCAGCGCGCCGAGCACCAGGGCCTCGCAGAGCAGCGTGTCCCACTGCAGAGGCAGAAAGGGCCAGCCCAGCGAGACGAACGACAGATAGAGGACGAACGAGAGCAGCGCGAGCGGCCCGGGCAGCAGGCCCAGCGCGAGCAGGCCTGCGGACAACCCGCCGAGCACCACCACCGCCTCTTGCGCCGCGAGCGAACCGCCGAGCACGAAGAACACGCTCGGCGTCGAGAGCGCCGCCTCGAGCCAGCCCTCGCGGGCCACCAGCGCCTCGATCCGCTCGCCGAGCGGCACGATGCCCCGAGGCCCGAAGAGGCCGGGCAACTGCGGGTGGAGCGAGAGCCACGCCAGCAGCGTCACCCCGCCGAGCGCGCGCACGAAGAGCTCGTGCGAGAGCGCGTGGCGCGGCGCGTTCTTCAGCCCGTCAGGCACCGCACGAGCGCGGGCAGGTACTCGGTCGCGCTGCCGAAGAGGACGAGACCCTCCGGCGCCTGCGCAGCGGTCTCGGTGAAGGGGCTCGGGTCGCGGTTGATGCATACGAGCGGGATCCCCCGCTGCGACGCGATCTCCACGATGAGCGAGGGCAGCGTCGTCGCCCCCGACGTCCCCACGACCACCACCATCGCCGCGCGCCGCGCTGCGGAGACCGAGCTCTCGAAGCGGAAGAGCGGCTCGTCGTAGGACTCGTCGAACCAGAGCACGTGCGGGCGGGCCCAGGTCCCGCCCGGCCGCTGCAAGAGGGCCCGCTCCGCCTCGCCGAGGCGCCGCGCCTTGGGCCAGTCCACCGGGATCGCCTCGGGCAGCGGTCGCGTCCGCGGGTGCTCGTCGGTCCAGCGCAAGAGGTCGATGTTCCCGTGGATGCAGAACGTCCGCTCGGGCGAGTTGCCCGCCCGCACGTGCAGCCCATCCACGTTCTGCGTGACCAGCACGAAGCGCTCGCCGAGCGTCCGCTCCGCCTCCACGAGCGCGAGGTGCGCCGCGTTCGGACGCGCCGCGCGGCACACGCCCCGCCGGTAGAGGTACCAGGCCCAGACCTCCTCGGGCATGCGCCGGAACGCCGCGTTCGTGGCGAGGTCCTCGGGGTGGTAGTTCTCGCTCCCGACCTGCCAGTAGCCCTCGGCGCCGCGGAAGGTCGGGATGCCGCTCTCCGCCGAGACGCCCGCGCCGGTCAAGAAGAGGATCGGCCCGTGCGCCGCGAGCGCCCGCTCGCACAGCTCCATGAGGCGAGGTTCCATCGCCCGGAGGATACGCCCGTGCGCTCGCTCCGGCGTGCCCCTTGCGCGTTCGCGCCTGCCGTGACGTTCTCCGGCCATGCGATCCTGCGCGCCTGCCCTCGCTCTCTTCCTTCTCGGCTGCCCTTCCGATCCTGCTCCGACCGACGCGGGCTCCGACGCGCCGCTCGCCCCCGACGCGCCGGCGATCGACTGGCCTGCGAGCGAGGTGCCCGCTTCGCACACCCTCGAAGGCGGCGTCGTGCGCGACGTGATCCGCCTGCCCGCCTCGGTGCCGCCCGCCACGCCCGAGGGCGTGGCGACGCCTGCCGAGCTGAACTTCACCCAGGTCGCGCGCTACCACCTCGAGGGCGCCACCACCGCGCGGGCCATCGTGCTCGCGATGCCCGGGTTCCTCGGCGGCGCAGGGTCGTTCGACCGCCTCGCCCGCGAGCTCGTGCGCCTCGGCGGCAGCGAGCCCGCTCCGCTCGAGGTGTGGGCCATCGATCGCCGCTCGAATCTCCTCGAGGATCTGCGCGGGCTCGACGCTGCCGAGGCCGAGGAGAACCCCGACATCGCCAAGGGCTACTACTTCGGGCGCGACACCGTGGGCGGTGAGGCCTTCGCCGGCTTCCTCGAGCAGGACGAGGTCCCGTACCTGAGCGAGTGGGGCCTTCGGACGCACGTCGAGGACATCCGCCGGCTCATCGAGCTCGTGCCCGAGGCCGACCGCCTCGGGCACGTCTTCCTCATGGGCCACAGCCTCGGCGGCTCCTTCGCCGAGACGTTCGCCGCCTGGCGCTTCGAGGACGGCGTGCGCGGCGCCGATCTGCTCGCCGGCGTCATCCTGATCGACGGCGCCCAGGGCGAGACGCCCTCGACCGAGACCGAGTACCGCGAGGGCACGAGCGGCGGCTTCATGGCCTCGCCGGGCCTGAACGGCGTGCGCGACGGAGCCCGCTACTTCGAGCTGCCGCTCCTCGGCAGCAGCGTCTACACGAGCGCGGAGATCCTCTCGCTCGAGGCCCAGTTCGCCCCCGACGCGGTCGTCTCCGACCGCGTGCGCGAGCAGCTGCTCGTCACGCTCCTCGGCCTGCCCGGCCGCGCCGCGGTGCCCGACATGACGAATGAGGCGGCCCTCGGCTGGGGCTTCGACGACGCCTCCAACGGCCTCTCGTTCGCCGCGGTGAGCTGCGGCGCCTCGACCGGCGGACCGACCGCCGAGTACGACTCGGTGCTCGGCGCGCGTCTCGTTCAGCCGAGCGATCCGAGTGCGACCTACGCCTGGGTCGATGCCTACGAGGCGAGCCCCGCCGAGCACACCCCGATCGCCGCGCTGGCGGCGAGCTGGACACTCGGGCGCACGAACTTCGGTGAGTGGTATTTCCCCCAGCGGCTTCCGCTCGATCTCGCCGCGGTGGCCGGCCTCGCGGTGCCCGAGGACGGCTGGGAGGCCGCGGAAGGGCTGCGCGCCTTCGACGGCGCTTCGATGGACGCCCCGGTGCTCGCCATCGCCGCGGGCCTGCGTCCGGTCGAGAGCTACGCCTCGAGCCGCGCGCGCGGCGCGCCGATCGGCGCGGGTCGCCCCCACGCGGGCACGCCGCGCACCGACGAGCTCGCCTACCGCATCATCGACGCCACCTTCCTGACCCACATCGATCCGCTGTCGGCCCCGGACAGCGCCGCGAACCCCGTCCCCGACGCGATCCTGACCTTCATCGGCGAGCACGTCGGCGACGGTACGACGAGCGCGGAGCTGCCCTGACCCCGCTTCTCCGCGATCCTTCGCGGCACTATACCGGCGCTGGATGAGCCTCTCGTCGCACTACGACTGGATCGTCATCGGCTCGGGCTTCGGCGGCAGCGTCTCGGCGCTGCGCCTGAGCGAGAAGGGCTACCGCGTGCTCGTCGTCGAGAAGGGGCGGCGCTGGGCCAAAGACGATTTTCCCCGCACGAACTGGGACGTGCCCCGCTGGATGTGGCAGCCCGAGCTCGGGCTGCGCGGCATCTTCCAGATGTCCCTCTTCGACCACGTCACCATCCTCCACGGGGTCGGCGTCGGCGGCGGCTCGCTCGTCTACGCGAACACGCTCCCGCTCCCCAAGGACGGCTTCTTCCGAAGCGGTTCGTGGGCCCACCTCGCCGACTGGAAGCCCGAGCTCGTTCGTCACTACGCTACGGCGCGGGCGATGCTCGGCGCCGCGCCGAACCCCTCCTTCACCCGCGGCGACCGGGTGCTGAAGGAGATCGCCCACGACCTCGGCCGGGCCGAGCAGTTCGCGCCTGCCGAGGTCGCGGTGCACTTCGGCACGCCTGGCCTCGAGGTGCCCGATCCCTACTTCGGCGGCGAAGGGCCGCCGCGCACCGGCTGCACGTTCTGCGGCGCGTGCATGACCGGATGCCGCGTCGGCGCCAAGAACACGCTCGACCGCAACTACCTCTGGCTCGCGCAGCGGCGCGGCGCCGAGGTGCTCGCCGAGACCGAGGTCGAGGCGGTGCGCGAGGCGGGCCGCGGCTACGTCGTCGAGACCCGACCGAGCCTGGGACGTGGACCTTCGCGCACGCTCACCGCCGACCGGGTCGTCTTCGCCGGCGGGGTGCTCGGCACCGTGCCGCTGCTGCTCCGCATGCGCGAGGATCCCAAGGGATTGCCGCGCCTCTCGCCCCGCGTCGGTACCGGCGTCAGGACGAACAGCGAGGCGCTGATCGGCGTCATCGCGCCGAACCCTGCTGAGGACTTCAGCAAGGGCGTGGCGATCACCTCGATCCTGCACACCGACGATCACAGCCACGTCGAGCCGGTGCGCTACGGCGCGGGGAGCGGCTTCTTCCGCACCCTCGCGCTGCCGCACGCGCCGGCGCCCGACGTACTCGGCCGGCTCGGCGGCACGGTGCGGAGCTTCCTCCGTCAGCCCGGCACCTGGGTGCGCGCGCTGACCGTCCCCGACCTGGCCAAGCAGAGCCAGATCCTGCTCTACATGCGCTCGCTCGAGGGCACGCTCACGCTCGAGCTCGGCCGCAGCTTCTACACCGCGGGCCGACGGGCCCTCGTCACCCGCCTCGATCCCGGCTCGCCTGCGCCCTCCGCGTTCATCGCCGAGGCGACCGACATCGCGAACCGCTTCGCCGCGAAGGTCGGCGGCGTGTCGATGACGCTCGCCACCGAGACGCTCACCGGCGTGCCCTCGACCGCGCACATCCTCGGCGGTGCCTGCATGGGCACGGACGCGGAAGAGGGCGTGGTCGATGCGCAGCACCGCGTGCACGGCCACGACGGCCTCTACGTGATCGACGGCGCTGCGGTGAGCGCGAACCCGGGCGTGAACCCCTCCCTCACCATCACCGCGCTCGCCGAGCGCGCGATGTCGTTCGTCCCCGCGAAGGCCTGAGCCCGCCTCAAGGACGCGCGGGCCGCTGCGGCGCAGGGCAGCAGGTCGCCGCGCACGGGTCGGGGGAAGGGCCGATCACCGAGAGCGCCCGCCGCGCCGCGCCGCCTCGCTCGCTCACCAGCTCGAGGACGAGCTGCACGAGCCGCGGATCCTCGCCCGGCGTGCGGGCCCGCGCGAGCGTCACTCCGAGCGCGTCGCAGCGCTCCTTCAGCGCATGATCGAGATCCCAGATCACCTCGACGTGATCCTGCAAGAAGCCGATCGGCGCGACGATCACCGCCTCGACGCCCTGCCCGTGGATCGCCTCGACGTGATCGCCCACGTCGGGCTCGAGCCACGGCACGGTCGGCGGACCGCTCCGCGACTGCCACGCGAGGTCCCAGCGCGCGTGCCCCGCCCGCTCGGCGATCAGCGCCGCGGCCGCGCGCAGCTGCGACTCGTAGGGGCCGCCCGCCGCCATCGAGCAGGGGATCGAGTGCGCGGTGAAGATCAGACGCGCGCCCTCGGGCGAGGGCAGGCGTGAGGAGGCCTCGCGGATGGCATCGACCCACGCGTCGACCAGCAGCGGATGATCGAAGAACGTCCGGAGCTTGTCGAGCTCCGGCGCCCCCTCGACCGCGGCCTGCGCCCGGGCGAGATCCTCGCGGTACTGCCGGCAGCCCGAGTACGAACCGAACGCGCTCGTGGCGAAGACGAGCGCGCGCTTCACGCCCGCGTCCCGCATCTGCCGCACCGTGTCCTCGAGCATCGGGTGCCAGTTGCGATTGCCCCAGAAGACCGGCATCGGCGCGACCGCCTCGGCGAGCCGATCGCGCAAGAGCCGGTTCAGCCCGTTGATCGGCGAGACGCCGCCGAGCGCCCGGTAGTGCTGCGAGACCTCGACGAGGCGCTCCTTGGGGATGCCGCGGCCCCGGGTGACGTTCTCGAGGAAGGGCAGGACGTCGTCGGGACCCTCCGGTCCGCCGAAGGAGAGCAGCAGCAGGGCGTCGTGGGTCATCGGCGGACGCTCGGGCGCGCAGACGCCCGCGTCAAGGCGTGACGGAGCACGGCGGCCGCGCCAGGCAGGACCCGGCGCGGCCGTCGTGGGGAGGATCGCGGTGGCGTCAGCGGCAGATGCCGTCGACGCAGCTCTGGTCTGCGAGGCAGTCCGACTGCGCCGAGCAGTCGCTCGTCGCCTCGTTCGTCGTCGCGCAGAGGCCCATCAGGCAGAAGTTGTACTGGACGTCGAAGGCGGCGCACTCCGGGGCGGTCGAGCAGGGGATGCGGCAGGTGCCGTTGAGGCAGACCGAGCCGGTCGCGCAGCTGCGGGTCGCATCGCAGCTCGGTCGCGGGCGGTCATCGACGCGGCAGCGGCCCTCGAGGCAGTAGCGGCCCGCGCCGCACTCCGTGTCGGTGCTGCACTCGTCGAAGCAGGCGCCGTCGCGGCAGACCCGACCCTCGCCGCAGTCGGCGTTCACCACGCACTCGCCGACCGGGGGCGTCTCGACGCAGAAGCCGTCCACGCAGGTCGTGCCCGCGGTCGCGCAGGGGCGCGCCGTGTCGCACTCGGTCGTGCACTGCTGGTTCACGCAGACGCGGCCGGTGCCGCACTCGCTCGAGAACTGGCAGGTGGCGGCGGGGGCCCGGCACTCGCCGGCGACGCACTCGAGGCCGGCGGCGCAGGGCCGGTCCGCGTCGCAGCCCGGGGTGACCGTCGGGACGCAGGTCGCGTCGACGCACGCGAAGCCCGCCTCACAGTCGTCGTCGATGCGGCAGCCCATTCGGCACATGCCCTCGATGCACAAGAGGTCGCCGCACTCGGTGTCCGCGGAGCAGCTGCAGTCGAGCTCGGTGAAGGCCTCGCGGACGCGGGGGGCGGAGAAGCCGAGGCAGAGGCCGTCGATGCAGGTGCTGCCGGAGGGACACTCGGCGGCGACGCTGCACTCGGTCACGCAGCCGAGCGTGTCGTCGCAGCGCGAGCCCTCGGCGCAGGGGCGTCCGCAGTCACAGGCGGCGCGGCCGGGGGGTGGGGCGGTGCGGCAGCCGACGCCGTCGCAGTAGAAGCACCCCTCGTCGTTGCACTCGGAGTACTCCTGGTTCGAGCAGGCGCCGAGCAGGGTGAAGGAGACGAGCGCCAGCGGGACGGCGAGCCGCGCGAGGGGCGAGGAGAGACGAAACACGGGCTGGGGCACGATGCACCTCCGCCGGCGAGGTCAAGAGCCTCGCGGGCACGAGGCGCGTTCTACCAACATTCGTGCCAATCGTCCCGTGGGCCAGGTTCCCGAGGGAGCGACCGTGAATCGATCGCGATCCGCCGGCACCCGTGTCCGATGCGGTGCTCCGCGTGTGGACGCCGGTTCACGGCCCTGTGAAGGCCGCGGGTGGTCCACCAGCGCCGGGCTGGGGTAGGGTGCCGCCGGTGCGTGCTGCCGTTGGACTGCTGCTTCTCGCCGGATGCGCCGGAGATCCGTCGCGCCGCGCCGCGCTCGCGCAGGCCGAGCTCGCTCAGGCGCTCGCGGAGCGCGACGCCGTGACGCTCGGGAGGCTCCTCGGCACCGAGCCTGCCACCCTCGCGCTCGCGGGGGTGCAGGACGAGCTCGCCGCGCTCGGCCCGGTCCTCGCTGCGGCGCCCATCGACGAGCGGGCGCGGGCCCACACGGGCCGCGGCACCGTCCTGTTGGTCCGGGAGGCGGAGGGCTGGCGGATCGACCGCGGGCTGCTCGGAGCCCCGACCCTCGCCACGCCCGAGCAAGCCCTCGCGGCTTTCGCCGAGGCGCTCGGCAGGGTGCGCCGTAGCGGCCTGGCGGACGCGCTCGGGCGCCGCGCTCGGGCGCTCGTCCTCAACGAGCTCGCGCGCTGCGAGCGGGGCCTGGCCGACCCCTCCGCGGTGGCCATCGAGGTCGCCAGGGCGCGGGCGACCGCGGTGCTGCCGACCGGGCTCGTGGTCGAGCTCGTGCGGGAGGCCGACGAGTGGCGGATCGACGACGTCCACGAGTAAGCCTTCGGGCTTGCCCCCCGGAGCCTCGCTCCGTAGGCTCCGGCGCCCCGCTCTCCGGGGCGAGGATCGCACGAGGAACACATGGCAGCGGGCGCAGGAACGGACTCGCTCTTCGGGCGCATCGGCGAGTACTTCACGCTGAGCGCCGCGAGGGCGGCGCAGGGCAAGCTGGGCGAGCCGGCTCGGAAGGCCATGGATCAATCGCTCGGCCTCGGGCGCCAGCGCGCCGACGCCGCCGAGAGCCTCTGGTCCAACGGGCACACCGCCGAGGCCCTCCGGCTCGCGACCCGCTCGCTCGAGGACACCCTCGCGGCCGCGCCGGAGTACGCGCGCGCGATGGGGCTCGGCGCCGCGCCGCCGGCCACGCCGGCTCCCGCCGAGGCCCCGCCAGCGGCCCCGCCGGCCGAAGGCAGCGAGGTCACGACCGACGGCGAGGCATCGAAGGTCGAGTCGAGTGAGGAGCATGTCCCGGCGGCCGCGAACGGCCCCGAGGTGCCCGCGGTCGAGTCCTTGGACGAGTGGTCCGCCGCGCTGCGCGCGCGGGGCGCATCGAGCGCGCAGCTCGACAAGGTGCGGGCTGCGCTGTCGGCGGCGCGTGCGGCCACCCTTCCGCTGCTCGACGCCGACGTGAGCGCCGCGCACGCCGATCTGTTCCAGCAGGTGCTCGACGCGCGGCACCTCGTCGACCGCTCCTTCGGGATGGTCGCGTTGCCGGCCCGCGATCTCGGCTGGACGCGCGTGTCGCGCATCGGCACGACCTCGCTGATCGCCGCTGTCCTGCTCGTCGGGCTCTTCGTCGGGCTGCGCACGCCGGAGGGCATCTTCGCGGACGCCTCGGACGTATGGGCGCAGAGCCCGATGTTCGCCGCCGAGAACGTCATCGACGGCAACGAAGACTCGTACTGGCTCCTGCCGGACGGCGCGACGGGCTGGGTCGAGGCCCGCATCTCGCCGGCCGCCGACATCTCGCGCGTCCGCCTGCTCAACACCCACAACCCGCCGCACAACGATCGAGCGACGCGGGAGTACGCCGTGGAGATCTACAGCGGGGGCGAGCTCGCGCAGACCATCGAGGGGACCTTCGAGTTCTCCACCCGCCCCGAGTTCGTCGTCCACGACGTCTCGGTCGGTCACGTCGACCGCATCCGCTTCGTGGCCCGCAGCCACCACCACGTCGGCGCCGGGCTCGCCGAGCTCCAGTGGGAGTGAACCGCCGGGGGCGGTGATGCTGGGCGGCTCCGCCTCCGCGCGCCGCGGTCACGGGCTCGGATCGACCCGCGTCCAGGTCGCGCTCGCTGCGATCGTCGGCTGGCTCGCCCTCAGCGCGGCGCTGCACCCCGACTTCACCCGCGTCCACGGCGACGGCTACTACACGTACCTCTGGACGCGATCGATCGTCTTCGACCACGACCTCGACTTCCACGAGGACTACCGCACCTGCCCCGATCCCTGGGGCATGGCGCACATGGTTCATGGCGACGATTGGAACCAGTGGAACCCGGGGCCCTCGCTGTTCTGGGCGCCCTTCCTGATCTGGGACGTCGTCACCGGGCACCCCGCGCTCACCGAGGGCGGTCCGAGCGAGCGGAGCGGGTGCACCGGCCCGCTCCCCGACCGCGCGGTGCGTGGCTCGTTCCTCGCCGGGATCCTCACCGTGCTCTGCGCGTACTGGGCGAGCCGCCGGCACTTCGGCGAGGGCGCTTCGCTCCTCGGGGTCGTGGTCGCCTGCGTGCTCTCACCGGTCGCGTTCTACGCGGCGATGCTGTGGAGCTACGGGCACGCGGCCTCCGCCGCGACCTCGGGCCTCGTGGTGTGGCTGTGGATCCGGGAGCGGAGCCGGCCGAGCCGCTGGGGCTGGCTCGTGATGGGTGTGGCGATGGGCCTCGCGATGCTCACGCGCCCACAGAACGCGATGCTGGTGCTCCTGCCGCTCTCGAGCTGGCTCGCCGAGGCCCGCGCAGCGATGGGGGATCGCGCCCGCCTGCTCCGGCACGTCGCGCAGGGCGTGCTGTACGTGACGGCGATCGTCGTGGTGTTCTCGCCCCAGCTCTGGTTCTGGTGGGACAGCACCGGCGAGCTCTTCCTCGTGCCGCAGAGCGAGCACTACATGCGCTGGGGAGCGCCGCGGATCTGGCAGACGCTGTGGTCCACGCAGGCCGGCCTCTTGACGTGGAATCCAGCGCTCTACCTGGCCATCGCCGGGCTCTTCCTCCTCGCGTGGAAGAAGGACACGCGCTCGTTCGGGCTGCCGCTCCTCGTGGTCTTCCTGCTCTACACCTACGTCGTCGCGGCGGTCTTCGACTGGTGGGGCGGTACGAGCTACCCGGGCCGCCGCTTCGACTCGATGGCGGTGCCGATGGCGATCGGTGCCTCGGCCTTCGTGAACGAGCTCGTGCTGCGCGCCAAGGCCCGGCCGCGCACGATGGGCGCGGTCGCGACGGCGCTCTTCCTGCTCGGAGGCCTCGTGTGGAACGCCGGCGCGTCGGCGACGGCGGTCGTCGGCGCCATCTCGCACGCGCCCGATCGGGCCGACCGGATCTGGGCGCGTACGTGGGAGCGGACCAGCGGCCCGGTCTGGGAGGCGGTGGGCAACCCGCTCGCGTGGCCGGCATCGCTTCCGTTCGCCCTGCGCCATGGCCTCCATCCGCGGGCCTGGGACGTCGCTGGCGCGCCCGAGCTGTTCTTCCACCACTGGCTCACCATGGAGCAGTCGGGCTTCGACTGGACCTTCGACGCGGTCGATCGCCACGCGGCGCTGCTCGCTGGGTTCGATGCGACCCCGGTGAGCATCTCCGGGCGGCGGGTACGCCTCTCGAGCGGAGAGTGGGCGCACGGCGTCATCCCGCTGAGCTGGCCCGCGCTCGGCGCGCTGGATCTCGAGGTGGCAGTTCCCGAGGAGGACGCGGACGGAGTCGACGTGTGGATCGCGCTCGGCGACGAGGATCTCGGCAGTCACCACGTTCGGTCCGGGCGGAGCACGCTGCACGTGCCGACCTCGGGGCTCCACGATCACGATGGCCTCGAGGCGCTGCGGCTGCGTGTGCTGGGCGGACGGTTCGGCCTCGCGCAGATCCTCCTGCGCGACCCGTCGCCGAGCCCGGCCGAGCGTCAGCGCGCGATCAACCTCGCGAACCTCACCCGGCGCCGGGCGTGGCGCGAGGCACGGCGCGCCCCGCCCTGATCTCCGCCCCTGCGGTCGCGTCGCGGCGGGCTTCTCAGCCGCAGCTGCAGCCCGCGGCGCGCCGCTCCGTCGAGGCTTCCCGCTCCCGCGCATCCTCGCAGAGGAATTGCGTCGCGTCGTCGTGGTCGTCGTTCCGCGCAGTGTCGCAGATGCGCTCGGTGAGCTCGTGCACGCGGTCGTGCCGGGCGCAGGCCTCGGCGCACGCGGCGCCCTCGGCCGGCGCGCCGTCGGTGTCGCCCGAGAGCCGGACCACCTCGTCGTGCTCCGCGCGCGAGGACAGGGCGCGGTCGTCGCGGGTGTGATCGTCCCGGCTCAGCTCGGCCGAGGTCCCGCATGCGGGGACGAAGGTGAGGGCACCGAACGAGAGAGCGAGACCGAGCGCGCGGTTCATGGACGCGCAGCTTGCTCCGAGGCGCGCCTCTCGGACAAGGCCTCGGACCCGGGCGAGGCGGCTCGGGCGGGCTTGGCTGCGGGCTGCCCGCCGAGCACCTGGGCCAGCGCGATCGCGGCCGCGGGGACGGCAGCGGCCGCTCCGATCGCGCCGAGCTGGGCCGGACCGGCCGCAGGCAGGCCTGCCTCGGTCGCGCTGAACAGGGCCTCCGCAAAGGCCCACGTGAAGCCCAGCGCCGCGATCGGCGCGCCGCCGCTCGAGCCATGATCATCGACGAACGCGAGCAGGGTGAGGCCGAGGTGCACCACCAGGGTGAGGCCGACGAGTGGACCGAACGCGGCCGCGAGCTCCAGCCGGGCCACGGTCGCGCCCTCGATGCCGAGCGCGAGCAGCCACGAGGCGGCCAGCACCCCGCCGAGCCCCACGAGCCCGCGCGCCCGCAGCGAGCCGTGCCGCTGGGAGCGCAGCACGAGCCCTGCGTTCGTCGCGAGGGCCGACGCGCACGCCACGCCGCCGCCGGGTTCTCCTCGAAGCCACAGGTCGGTGACCAGCAGCGAGACCGCGAGGGTGAAGGCTGCCGTGGAGCGCTGGGGCGGAGGCAGCGGAAGGAGGGTGGAGAGCGCGAGCCCCACCCCGAGCAGGCCTGCGGCGATGGCTGCGGGGCCGAGGGGCGCCGAGGAGAACGCGAGGAGCATCCCGACTCCGACCGCGCTCGTGAGGCCGCCGAGCGTCGCGGCCATGCGGCCGGCAGAGGGGGCGATCGGCTCGCGCCGCTCGTCGCGCGCACGGAGCAGTTCCGAGGCGAGGAAAGGTGGACGGGCCGGAAGGCGCAGCGGCTCACGGGGCGAGGCGCTCGCCGAGGCGCTTCGCGGCATCTCCTTCGCGCGCGTGCTCGCGGCGGCGGTGCGGGGCGGCTCGCGCACCGGCGCCGGCCGGGCTTCGGCAGGTTTCGGCATCGCCTCGATGGCCTCGTCCTCGGCCACCGTGTCCGCGCCCTCGCTCGCCCACGTCCCCGTCGGTGCGTGGGGAGTGGGCTCGTCCCCGTCGCTCTCACGCGGCGCGCTGGGCTCGTTCACGGCGTGGCGAGCATAGCAAGGCCCCCCGGGAACCGCTCCCGCCGGCTCTGGTAGCATCCGCGCTCCATGCAGACCCTCGCCGACCTCAAGCGTCACGCCGACCAGCAGCTGCTCCAGGGAGATGCGCACGCGGCCCTCCACGCCTACGCGGCGATCGTGCAGCTGCAGCCGGTGAACCTCGACGCCCGTTTGCGCGTGGCCGATGCGCTCCTGGCTCTTGGGGACGTCCAGCGGGCGGCCGTCGTCTACACCGCCCTCAGCCGGTATGCGGCGAACGCCGGCTATCCGCTTCGCGCGCTCGTCGCGCTGAAGGTGCTCTCGGCGCTCGAGCCCCAGCTCGAGGTGCTGCTCCGCGGGGTGGCCGAGCTCTACGCCGTCGACTCCCCGCGGCTCGGCCGCGGCGTGCGCCTGGCGCCAGGCGATCTCGCTTCGCCCCTGCCGCCGACCCTCGATCTCGGCCGGCAGATCCCGCTCGCGCAGCTCGCGCCGCATGCCGAGCGGGTCGCCTCCGACCTGAGCGGAGCCGCCTACCCAGAGAAGCTCCCGCCGGTGCCGCTCTTCAGCGAGCTCTCCGCGGGCAGCTTCGGCGCGGTGCTCTCGGCGCTGAAGCTCCGGCGCGCACGCCCCGGTGAAGTGATCCTCGCGGAGGGCGAGCCCGGACAGTCGTTCTTCGTGCTCGCGCGGGGCGAGGTGAAGGTCACCAAGCAGCTCGCGCAGGGTGGACGTGTGGAGCTCGCGACCCTGCACGAGGGATCGATCTTCGGCGAGATGGCGCTCGTCTCGGCGGCCCCGCGCTCGGCGACGGTGACGGCCGAGACCGACGCGGATCTGCTCGAATTCGATCGCGACGCACTGTCCGCCGCGAGCCGCGAGGTCGGCACGCTGGCGGCGGCGCTCGACAAGTTCACCCGCGAGCGCCTGCTCTCGAACCTCATCTCGACCTGCCCCCTCTTCCTTCCGCTCGATCGCAAGCAACGTCTCGATCTCGTGCGGCGCTTCACCGCGCACGACGTCGCGCCTGGGGTCGTCGTCCTGCGCGAGGGCGAGCCGGGGCGCGGGCTCTTCGTGCTCCTCGCTGGCGAGGTCGACGTGAGCAAGGCCGACGGCGAGGAGAAGGTCCTACTCGCGACGCTGAAGTCCGGCGACGTCTTCGGCGAGATCTCGCTGCTGCACGACCAGCCGGCGAGCGCCACGGTGACCGCAGCGCGGCAGAGCACCGTGCTGTTCTTGCCCCGCGAGGTCTTCCTTCGCCTCGTGCAGGCCTTCCCGGAGATCCGCGACTACGTCTCGCAGCTCTCCGACGACCGCCTCCTCGACACGCGCCTCTTGCTCGAGGCGGGGCACGACGAGGAGGTCCTCGACGACGTCGACATCGTGCTCGTGTGAGCCGTGGCGCATCGACGATCTCCGCGGCGGCCGGCTCATGTACCCTCGCGGGCCCATGACCGAGCGGTTCGACGACGCGCCCAATCTGGCGATCTTCTGCGACTACGAGAACGTCGCGATCGGTGTGCGCGAGGCGCGCTACGACGACTTCGACATCCAGCTCGTGCTCGAGCGGCTGCTCGACAAGGGCAAGATCGTCGTGAAGAAGGCCTACGCCGACTGGGAGCGGTACAAGTCGGCCAAGCGGGGGATGCACGAGGCGGCCTTCGAGATGATCGAGATTCCGCACGTGAGCTACTCGGGGAAGAACTCCGCCGACATCCGGCTCGTCGTCGATGCGCTCGACCTCTGCCACACCAAGCAGCACGTGGACTGCTTCGTGATCGTCTCGGGCGACAGCGACTTCTCGCCGCTCGTCAGCAAGCTGCGCGAGAACGCGAAGCAGGTGATCGGCCTCGGCGTGAAGTCGAGCTCGAGCCACCTCTTGATCGACAACTGCGACGAGTTCATCTACTACGACGACCTCGTCCGGCAGAAGAGCCAGCCTGCGCGCCGCACCGAGAGCGGGACGCCCTCGCCGCAGCCCAAGCGCAGCCAGCCTCGGCCGGCCCCG
>Ga0068877_10001862_pt1 | contig 17209 bp, 14 predicted proteins | sample NOAtaG_FD_66437 | JGI IMG/M metagenome (GOLD analysis project Ga0068877, IMG submission 66437) | Freshwater lake microbial communities from Lake Erie, under a cyanobacterial bloom - NOAA_Erie_Diel6S_1000h metaG | ecosystem: Environmental > Aquatic > Freshwater > Lake | place: USA: Ohio, Lake... | reverse complement strand
GTCTTGGCCACGAAGTCGGCGGCTTGATCGGGGTCGGTCAACAACTGATCGTGAGACAACGTGCCTTCGGCGCCGTGTCCGTCCTCTTCGCCTGCCGCACCCGACTCGAGCGAACCGAGGCAGCCGAGCTCACCTTCCACCGAGACGCCGACCGCATGGGCGATGCGCACGACGTGACGCGTGACGTCGACGTTGTACTCATAGGACGCCGGGGTCTTGCCGTCTTCCTTGAGTGAACCATCCATCATCACGCTGGAGAAACCCGAGCGGATCGACTGGATGCACACCGAGGGGCTGGCGCCATGGTCCTGATGCATCACGATAGGAATATGGGGGTAGGTTTCGATGGCCGCTTCGATCAGGTGACGAAGGAAGGCTTCACCCGCGTATTTCCGCGCACCGGCCGAGGCCTGCATGATCACCGGGCTGTCGGTCTTATCCGCCGCCTGCATGATCGCCTGCACCTGCTCGAGGTTGTTGACGTTGAAAGCCGGCACGCCGTAACCGTGTTCGGCGGCGTGGTCGAGCAGTTGACGCATCGAAATGAGAGCCATGGCGGAACCTCGTCAGGACAGGGTTAAAACAATAATTTGAATTCTAAACCACCGCGATGCTCAGGCGCGAAGCGGCAGGGGGATATCGGCGAACAGCCGGTCGACTTCGTCCTGGTCAGCGGCCCGTTCGGCCTTGTGAACCCGGGTTCGGTCGAGGTGCGGGGCGAGTAGCTGCATGAAATCGAGGGTGTAACGGCGCAAAAAGCTGCCGCGGCGGAACCCGACCCAGGTCAGATGCCGTGGGAAGAGGTGCGTGGCGTCGAACGACACCAGATCGGCGTCTTCGGCCGGATCGAGCGCCATGGCGGCGACGATGCCAACGCCAAGTCCGAGTTTCACGTAGGTCTTGATGACGTCGGCATCACGGGCCGTCAACGCAATATCGGGTTCAAGCCCCTCGGCAGCGAAGGCGTCCGGCAAGGAAGCAGGGCCCGTCAGGTTGAACACGTAGGTGACGAGGGGGTACCCGGCCAGCTTTTGGAGGGACAGTGTCTTGGCGCGTGCCAAGGGGTGATCACGCGGCACAACGACGCGGCGGTACCACTCGTAACAGGGCAGCAGCACGCAGTGCGGCATTTGCTCCTTCGCGCCGGTGGCGATGGCGATGTCGACCTCACCATCGACCAGCATCTGCGAGATCTGCTCCGTCGTGCCCTGATGCAGATGCAGCCGGACTTGCGGATATTTTTGACGGAAGCGGCCGATGACCTCGGGCAGCACATAGCGCGCCTGGGTGTGCGTCGTCGCAATGGACAGCGAACCGTGCGAAGGATCTCTGACATCCTGCGACATGGCGCGGATGGCTTGTGTCTCGCGTAGCACTTTCTGCGCGCGCTCGTAGACCTTTTGGCCCGCCGACGTGAGCTTGAGCAGGTTACGCCCGTCACGGACGAACAGCTCGAAGCCGAGCTCGTCCTCAAGAACCTTGAGCTGTCGGCTGACGCCCGGTTGCGACAAGTGCAGCTTCTCGGCAGCTGCGGAAATCTTGAATCCGCAATCGACGATGGCCGTGAGGTAGCGAAGCTGAGCGAGTTTCATGGCCCGCGGATCGGCTCAGAACGTGTAGTTCACGAACGCCTGGGGTCCACGATAGGCCCAGTCGACCGTGCCGCGAAAGTCTCCGTCCTTCAATCGTACGTCGACTTCGAAGACGTCGTAACCGAGGCCGACGCCCCAGCGTGCGGCCGGTTGCCAGATGATCGCGGCGCGCCGATTGCTGAGGTTGCCGGCGATATCGTTGATGGTCAGCGAGAAATACTGCACCTGCGCATCGAGGTACAGGTTCTTGCCGAGACGCCACATGCCCCGCAACCCGACCACCGGCAGCGGCGCATCGACAGGAGCCTCCCCGCCCACCGTGCGTGAGCCTACGCCGGCGCTGTTGAGTGTGGCGAGGAGCTCGGCCGACAAGGCCGTGTAATGCACACCGAGCGATGCGGCCACTTCATGGTTCGCTCGCTTGAGGAAGGTGTATTCGTAGGCAAGTTCGATGATCTCGAAGCCGAGGCGACCCGTCACGTCGCTGTTGACCGGGATGAGCTCATCGCCCCACTGAATTTCCTTGTCGATGCGCGCCCGGTCGGTCTGCGAGTAGTCGGTGTATTGGAAGCGCAGGTGATGTCGGGGCTTGAACCGCCACAGGCCATCGACACGGAAGCGATGCGAGTCGCCAAGGCCGAAGCGTTGATCCCAGTCGACCTCGGTACCCGCTTTGAGCGACGAAGGGTCGAAGCGGATCTGCAGGTCGGTGCGGTTAGAGAACACACCGGCGGCAAGGAAGCCACGGCCCGACAGCAGATCAGGCGCGGTCTCCGCTGACGCGGCAGGTCTGGTGTGGGCTCCGAGGACCAGCATTGCCACGAGAGCCACCCAGTGCCTGCGCATCGGCGGTGCCATGTCAGTCCTCGATGAGGAAGCTGCGCAGCTGCTCGGAACGGCTCGGATGACGCAGCTTGCGCAGCGCCTTCGCCTCGATCTGGCGGATGCGCTCTCGCGTGACATCGAACTGCTTACCGACTTCCTCGAGGGTATGGTCGGTGTTCAGGTCGATGCCGAAGCGCATGCGCAGTACCTTCGCTTCGCGAGGTGTGAGCTGAGCCAGCACGGCATGCGTGGTTTCGCGCAGCGACTCCGCGGTCGCCTGATCGATGGGCGAGGCCACCGAAGTGTCCTCGATGAAATCGCCGAGGTGCGAATCCTCGTCGTCGCCGATCGGCGTTTCCATGGAGATTGGCTCCTTGGCGATCTTCAGCACCTTGCGGACCTTGTCCTCCGGCATCTCCATGCGCACGGCGAGTTCGTCCGGCGTCGGTTCGCGACCCATCTCCTGCAGCATCTGCCGCGAGATGCGGTTGAGCTTGTTGATCGTTTCGATCATGTGCACCGGGATGCGGATCGTTCGCGCCTGGTCGGCGATCGAGCGCGTGATCGCCTGCCGAATCCACCACGTCGCGTACGTCGAGAACTTGTAACCGCGGCGGTATTCGAACTTGTCCACCGCCTTCATCAGGCCGATGTTGCCTTCCTGGATCAGGTCGAGGAACTGCAGGCCGCGGTTGGTGTATTTCTTGGCGATGGAGATGACCAGACGCAGGTTGGCCTCGACCATCTCTTTCTTCGCGCGACGAGCCTTCGCTTCGCCGATCGACACTTCACGGTTGATGTCTTTGATTTCGCCGATCGAGAGGTAATGCAGCTTCTCGATTTCGCCGAGCAGCAACTGCCGCTTGTGGATTTCGTCCTGGTACTTGGCGAGAGGCGCCGACCACTTCTTGCCCGCCTTGATGTGTTTGGCGAGCCAGCGATCGCTCGTTTCGTTGCGCGGGAAGGTGGAAATGAATTCCTTGCGGGGCATCTGCGCATCGCGCACCGCAATGACCATGATTTCCTTCTCGAGCTGACGGATTTCGTTGACGTGCGCGCGCAGGTTGTCGATGAGTGCTTCGAACATGCGCGGCGCGAGCTTCAGTTCCATGAACTCGCCCGACAGCTTGCTGCGGATCTTCTGCGTCTTCGGATCTTCGACGCCGATCTTGGTGATCGAGACGATCAGCTGCGCATGCAGCTTCTGCAGCGACGCGAACCGCTCGGCCGCCTCGACCGGATCCGGGCCCGTATCCACGGCCTCTTCGCCGTCCTCGCCATCCTCGCTCTCTTCATCTTCCGCCGCCGGAGCGACCGCCTCGACCTTGGTCGGATTTTGCGGCTGGGCGATGACGTCGGGCGCGTTGGGGTCGATGAAACCGACGATGATGTCCGCGAGGCGTCCACCGCCCGGCGTCTTCACCGGCTCGTAGGCCTTGAACAGGAAATCGTAGGTCGGGGGGTACAGCGAGATCTGCTTGCGAACGTTGTCGAGGCCTTCCTCGATGCGCTTGGCAATGCTGATTTCACCCTCGCGGGTGAGCAGCTCGACGGTCCCCATCTCGCGCATGTACATGCGCACCGGATCGGTGGTGCGACCAAGTTCTGCATCGAGCGCGGCGAGGGCGGCCGCAGCTTCTTCGATGGCCTCCTCGTCGGAGGGCGCAGTGGTCTCAGGCGCGAGCAACGAGTCGCTTTCCGGTGCCTTTTCGTACACCGGGATGCCCATATCGTTGATCGTGTTGACGATCTCTTCGATCTGCTCCGGATCGACGATCTCCGAAGGCAGGTAGTCGTTGACCTGCGAGTAGGTGAGGTAGCTCTGTTCCTTGCCGAGCGCGATCAGTTGCTTCAACTGCGACTGACGTTCCTCGGGCAGCGCCAGAGGGCGCCGATCGGGCATCGCCAGAACCTTGCTGCCTTCTGCGGCAGCGGCCTTGCTCGCCTTGGTGGCTTTCGCGCCTTTGGCGGGAGCGGCCGGCGCAGCTGCGACGGCTGAGGCTAAGGGAGCGGTGGCCGCGGGCGTGGCCGCCTTCGCGGGCGCAGCGACTTTGCCCGGGGCAGCGGGCTTGGCGGCCGCGGGCTTGCCAGCGACCGTCTTGGCTGCAGCGGGGGCCTTCTCGACAGTAGTCTTATCGGGACTCGCCTTGGCCGGTGCGGGTTTGCTGGCTACAGGCTTTGCGGCAGCCGCCTTGGTGGCGGCGGGTTTGGCCGCTGCGGGTTTCGTTGCTGCAGGCTTTGCCGCAACTTTGGCCGCGGGTTTGGCGGTGGTCTTCGCTGGCGCGGCCTTGGCGGGCGCCGGCTTGGTCGCTTTGACACTCGCCTTGCCGGTGGCCTTGCTGGCCGGAGCCGCGGCTTTGCGCGGGGCTGCCTTGGCCGGAGCCGGGCGTGCGGGTTTCTTGGCGACGGAAGCCTTGGGTTTCTTGCTCATGCTGAGGGCCTGTCGGGGCGTAGCCCGGGCGGTTGAAGCGAACCGCCAATTATACCGGAAAAGCGCGGCCGAGTGAGGGTCAGACGGTCTTGGGCCGGGCCGGTGGGCCGACAATCAGGCGTTGCAGTTCCTGCCGTTCTTCCGGGGTCAGCCCGGCGGTTTTTTCACGCTCCAGCAGTAGGTCGAGACGGCGCTTCCACTGCTCGGCCTGCATCCGCGAGAGGGCGTTGCGGAACTCGCGAAGCGCAGCCGCCGCATCGGCGATCAGCGTTTCGACCGCAGCCAGCCGACCAAGGCGTTCGGCTTCGGGTCGGTCGCGCCAGCGCTCGAGCAGTTGCCCGGTGCTCGTGCAGGGCGTTCGGCGCAGATCCTCGATCAGGGCCCGCAGGATATCGGCGCCCGGTTCGTCGATCTCGGCCAGCGTGTCGAGGTCGCTGGCTGCGAGTTCGCCGGCGATGCGCGGATGGTGCACCAAAGTCAGCACGGCTTGACGCATCAGGCCGCCGCGGCCGGCGCTTTGCCCAGCTCTGGGTGCCGAGCGCGATGATTCCCGCGTCGACTCCTCGCGGCGCGCCGGAGTGGCCGTGTTGGCGGCGTTCCACAGTTCCTTCAACCGGTTCGAAGGCAAACGGATCGCCTCGGCCAGGCGCTCGACCAGCAACTCCCGATACACACCCTCGGGGATCCGCGCCACCAGTGGACGAGCGATTTCGGCGAAGCGGGCTCGGCCGTCCGCATGGGCGAGGTCGGCTTGTGCGGTGATCTCCTGCACGAGGTATTCGGAGAGTGGCAGCGCGCCCTCCAGTCGCTGCTCGAAGGCCTGTTTGCCCTCGGCGCCCACCAGCGTGTCCGGATCATGCCCGTCGGGCAAAAACAGAAATCGTAACTGCCGACCTTCGCGCACTTCGGGCAAGGCATTGTTCAGGGCGCGCCACGCCGCCGCGCGACCCGCTCGATCGCCATCGAAGGCGAAGACAATTTCGCTGACGAGGCGAAACGCCCGCTTGAGGTGTTCGGGTGTCGTTGCCGTGCCGAGCGTCGCCACGGCGTATTCGATTCCGGCCTGATGCAGTCGGACCACGTCCATGTAGCCCTCGACCACCATGAGGCGACGCAGTGTCTGACGACTCTGGCGCACTTCGTAGAGGCCGTAGAGTTCGCGACCCTTGTGGAACAAGCTCGTCTCGGGCGAGTTCAAATATTTGGGCTCGCCCTGATCGATGATGCGGCCACCGAAGGCGATCACTCGACCCCGCGCATCGCGGATGGGGAACATGATTCGGTCGCGGAAACGATCATAGAGCTTGTCTCCGCCCGGACCCGCCGCAGCGTCGCGCTCGATCACAAGGCCAGCCGCCAGCAGCGCCTGCCGATCGCGGGCCTGGGCGCCGAAGCGCTGCAACACATCGTTCCAGGATTGCGCGGCGTAGCCGATCGAAAACTTCTGCAGCGTTTCCGGGCTGAGGCCACGCCGCGCCACGTATTCGGCCGCTCGTTTTTGTGTCGGCAACTGCTGGTTCCAGTAGGTGGCCACACGCGCCATCAATGCGGCGAGGTCCGCATCCTCGCGGCTGCGACCGTCGTCGGGGCGCGTGTCACGCGGGATTTCCACGCCCGCACGACTGGCGAGTTCCTCGATGGCTTCGGGAAAACTCAGTCGGTCGTAGTTCATGAGAAAGCCGAGCGCCGTGCCATGCGCGCCGCAACCAAAGCAGTGGTAAAACTGCTTGTCGGGGCTGACCCAGAAGGAGGGCGACTTCTCGTCGTGGAACGGGCAGCAGGCCTTGAATTCCCGGCCAGATTTTTTCAGCGGTACTCGCGCACCGATGAGTTCGACGATGTCGGTGCGACCGACCAGATCATCGATGAAACTTTGGGGGATGCGCCCGTTCATGGGCGACTAGGATAAGCGCGTTTGCTCAGCCCGCGCCGAGTTTGGCTTTGATGAGCGCGCTGACGGCCGCCATATCGGCCCGGCCTGCGGCGCGGGTCTTGACGAGTGCCATGACCTTGCCCATGTCCTTGATGGTGCTGGCGGCAGTCTCGGCGATCGCTGCGGCGACCAGTGCCTCGACTTCGGCCGACGACAACTGCTCGGGCATGTAGGCCTGCAGCAGTGCAATTTCGGATTGTTCTTTGGCTGCGAGATCCGCACGGCCACCGGCTTCGAACTGAGCGATGGCTTCCTTGCGCTGCTTGATCATCTTTTCGACGACCGCCAGCACTTGCCCATCGTCGAGCGTGATGCGCTCGTCGACTTCGCGTTGCTTGATGGCAGCCTGCAACATGCGGATGTTGCCCAAACGCTCCTTATCACCGGAGCGCATGGCATCTTTCATGTCTTGGGTGATGCGCTCCTTGAGCGACATCAGTGAGTGCCTCGTGAGGGAACGGGTGGCAGCGACGCGCTTAGCGCGCGCGAGCCACGCCGACCCGCGGCGAAGAACGCTTGGCGTGCCGCTTCACGGCGGCGGCCTTCTTGCGCTTACGCTCTTGGGTCGGCTTCTCGTAGAATTCACGCCGACGCAGCTCGGTGAGGACACCAGCCTTTTCACAGGCGCGCTTAAAGCGGCGCAGGGCGGCGTCGAAATACTCGTTTTCTCTGACACGAACGCTCGGCATTAGAACCTCAAACCCTTGATTTAGAAGGAATTCCCACCAAGCCCTGCGAGGACCGGGGCGGGGATTCTAATGATCCTCGCTGCAAAAGGCAAAAATCCCCGCTCCCCATGCGAGTTCTCGCCATCGAATCTTCCTGTGACGAATCGGCCGCCGCGGTCCTCGACAGCGAGCGCGGCTTGCTCGCGCATGAGTTGTACTCGCAGGTTGATCTGCACCAGATTTATGGCGGCGTGGTGCCCGAGTTGGCCTCGCGCGACCACATCCAGCGGCTGCTGCCGCTGATCGAGCTAGCGCTCGAGCGGGCGGCGACCTCGAAATCCGACCTCGACGGTGTGGCCTACACCGCGGGGCCTGGATTGATCGGTGCGCTGCTCACCGGCGCCGCGCTGGCACGGTCGCTCGCAAGTGCCTGGGGTCTGCCGAGCGTCGGCGTCCATCATCTGGAGGGGCATCTGCTGGCACCGCTGCTCGAGCCCGAGCCGCCGTCGTTCCCGCACGTGGCTCTGCTGGTGTCGGGTGGGCACACCATGCTCATCGAGGCGCGCGGTGTCGGCGAGTACGTGTTGCTTGGCGAGACGCGCGATGACGCCGCGGGTGAGGCGTTCGACAAGAGTGCGAAATTGCTGGGTCTGCCATATCCGGGCGGCGCGCATCTGGCGCGGCTTGCACAGGAGGGGCGCGCAGGACGCTGCCAGTTTCCACGCCCGATGCTTGATCGGCCGGGTCTCGAGTTCAGTTTTTCCGGACTCAAGACGGCCGTGCTCAACGCGACGCGGCGCATGGGACCGGAGTTGACGCGTGCGGACGTCGCGCTCGAACTGCAGGAGGCGATCGTCGACACGCTGCTCGCCAAGAGCCTGCGTGCACTCGAGCAGTCGGGGCTCGGCACGCTCGTGGTCTCAGGGGGTGTCAGTGCGAATCAGCGCTTGCGGGAGCGCTTCGAGCGCGAACTGCGCAAGCACGGTGTGCGCGTGTACTATCCGCGACTCGAATTCTGTACGGATAACGCGGCGATGATTGCCGTCGCCGGGCTCGCGCGTTTGCATGCCGGCGAGCGCGATGCACCGGGGATTCGTGCGCGCGCGCAGTGGTCACTCGATACGCTGCGTCCGCCGGGCTGCACCACTGACGCAGGGCTACGCTGACCATGACGACGAAACAGGACACCGTGTTCGTGCGCGGACTCGAAGTCGAGTGCATCATCGGGTTCATCGACTGGGAACGCCGCATCAAGCAGAAAGTGGTGCTCGATCTCGAGTTGCCCGTTGACTGTGCGCGGGCGGCGGCGAGCGATGATGTGATCGACACGCTCGATTACATGAGTGTGGCCAGTCGCGTGCGCGAGTTCGTCGGTCAATCGCAATTCATGCTGGTCGAGACGATGGCTCATCGCCTCGCTTTGCTTCTGCTCGAAGAATTCGGCATGGAGTGGGTACGCCTCTCGATCAACAAGCCTGGCGCCGTGCGCGGCTCGCGCGATGTCGGCGTGTCCATCGAGCGCCGGCGCGATGCGCTTACCAACTGACGCTTCGGCCGCCATCCACCGGCATGATCTGTCCGGTGATATATGGGGCATCGGCAGCGAAGAACAGCGCCGTGCGCGCCACGTCCTCGGCCGAGCCGGCGCGCTTGAGCAACGTCCGGCCGATGATTTTCTCTTGCAGTGCCGCGTCGGCCACGCCGTCAGCAGGCCACATCACCGGGCCTGGCGCGATCCCGTTGACCCGCACCTGCGGGGCGAGTTCGCGAGCGAGCGAACGGGTCAGCATGATCAGACCCGCCTTGGCAGCCACGTAGACCGGATAGCGACTCAACGGACGCATGCCGTGGATGTCGACGATGTTCAGGATCAGGCCTTGCGAGCGTTTGAGTGCCGGCGCGGCCGCTTGAGCGAGGAACAGGGGTGCCTTGAGGTTGGAGCCGAGCAGATCGTCCCAATGGGCTTCGGTGATCTCGCCGACCGGTGTCGGATAGAACGTCGAGGCATTGTTGACGAGTACGTCGAGAGCGCCGAACCGCTGCTCGGCGTGTTCGATGAGTTCGCCCAGCCGCGCCGTGGCATGCAGGTCGAGACTGATCGTGCTGGCACTGCCCTCACGCCGCGCGTGGAGCTCGGCAGCGAGCGCCGCTGCTTCGCTCACCGAGCGATGACAATGGATGACGACGTTGGCGCCTGCGGCGTGCAGCGTGCGCGCGATGGCGGCGCCGACACGGCGAGCGCCTCCTGTGACAAGGGCCGTTTTGCCGGCGAGTGGAGTAGGCGTGGTCATGGAGACGAATTATGAACCGTCCCATGCCCGATGCCGCGGCGGTGGCGCACTCGCGCCGCGTGCAGGATGCGGTCGTGGCGGCCATCGAGTCCGCGGGCGGCTGGATCTCCTTCGCGGCGTACATGCAACTCGTCCTGCATGCGCCGGGTCTCGGTTACTACAGCGCCGGGAGTGTGAAGTTCGGTGCCGACGGTGATTTCGTCACGGCACCCGAGCTCTCGCCGATTTTCGCCGGCGTGTGCGCGCGGCAGATCGACTTACTGCTGCGTGCGCAGGGCGGTGGTGCACTGCTGGAGCTCGGACCGGGAACGGGCGCTTTTGCGATGACAGCGATCGACCGGCTCCGGCAGTGCGCGAGTCCTCTGCACGCCTACGAATTGCTCGAGATCAGCGCCGATCTGCGCGAGCGTCAGCGTCAGCGGGTGAGCGACCCGATCGCGCGGTGGCTCGACGCCTTGCCTGCGCCCGCGCCGCGGATCGTGTTCGCCAACGAAATCATCGATGCCTTGCCGAGCGAGCGCTTTGTCATCCGCGAGGGCGACTGGTGGCGGCTGGGGGTGGGTCGCGGCGAGGGTCTCGAATGGCGCGTGCGGCCTGCTGATGGTGAGGTCGACGGGGATGCGGCATTCGCGCAGCGTGCGGCAGCGCTCGCAGCAGACTTGCAGCGTCGCGGCGTGCAGTTGCCCGAGGGCTATTGCGGCGAATGGCATCCGCAGTTGCGCGAGTGGGTGGCGGCGCTGGCAGCGGTGGTGGAGCGCGGTGCGATCCTGTTTGCCGATTACGGCTTGCCCCGAGCCCAGCTCTATCATCCCGATCGGCTGCAGGGCAGTTTGCGGTGTCATTACCGCCATCACGCGCATGGCGATCCTTTCTCCCATCCCGGTCTCACCGATATCACCACTTGGGTGGATTTCACGGCCGTGGCTGAAGCGGGCGAGGCTGCAGGCATGCAGGTGGCGGGTTTCACGACCCAAACCGCATTCCTGTTAGGCGGCGGACTCGAGGCGGAGTTGCAACTCGCGGCGGCGCAATCGAGCGATCCTGTGCAGGCGGCGCGTCGCGCGGCTGGGGTTCGTCAGCTGATGTTGCCGGGCGAGATGGGTGAGTCGGTCAAACTGATGCTGCTCACCCGCGGCATCGAGACTGAAAGTGCCGCCTTCGGTCTGCGCGATCTGCGCGACTCTCTCTAGCGCGGCCCGGCACTCAGCTCGACAGCGACTGGATCGCAGCGAGGCGCTTGCGACGCAGCCGCTCGCCGATCGCGGCGCCGATGAGACCTTCGCGCTCGTCAGCGGTTAGCGTGGTGGTGCTGGCGGCCTCGAGCGCCTTCTCAACGCGCGCGCGTTGCGGGTAGGGTCGATCAGCAAAGCCGAGCCGGCCTCGTGCGTCGCACTCGCAGACCTCAAGAAATTCGACGAAGCGCGCGGGGCGTCTGAAGGCATCGGCCGATTCGAGCACCTCAAGCACAGTCGTTGCGCGCAACTCGAGGCCGCGATGAACATGGGTATGAAATCGACTCGCGAGCACGGCGAGATCCCGATGCTCCTGGGGTACGCGCAATCTTTGACAGAGTGATTCAATGGCCGCGATGCCGCGCGCCTCATGGGCAATGTGCCGCGGCCACTCGGCACGTGGCGTCAGCGCCTTGCCGAGATCGTGCATCAACACGGCAAAGCGCACGCTGACGGGCGTCGCACGTGCGGCGGCGACCTGCAGTGCAAGCAGGACGTGTTCGCCCGTGTCGACCTCCGGGTGCCACTCGGCGCTTTGCGGCACGCCGAACAGCGCATCGACCTCGGGCAGCACGACACGCAAGGCACCGCATTGACGTAGCAGTTCGATGCCGGCGCGCGGCGTGGGTTCGCCGAGCAGGCGCTCGAGTTCTCGCCATACGCGTTCGGGCACCAGCGCATCGAGCTCACCTGAGGCGCTCATCTGTCGCATCAACTCCAGCGTTTCCTCGGCCACTCGAAAGCCCAGGTGCGCGAAGCGCGCAAGGAAACGCGCGATGCGCAGTATGCGCACCGGGTCTTCGACGAAGGCGGGTGAGACATGGCGCAGCAGGCGCTGTTCGAGATCGGCCCGCCCGCCGTGCGGGTCGATGATCCGTCCGTCGGCGCTTTGCGCCATGGCGTTGATGGTCAAATCCCGTCGGGCGAGATCCTGTTCGAGGGTGACATCAGGCGCGAATTCCGTGACAAACCCGCGATATCCGGGGGCGGTCTTGCGCTCGAGACGCGCGAGGGCATGCTCCTCGCGGGTGTGCGGATGCAGAAAGACCGGAAAGTCCCGGCCAACGGGGGTGTAGCCCTGTGCTTGCAGTTGCTCGGGCGTCGCGCCGACCACCACCCAGTCCCGTTCTGCGACTGGGCGGCCGAGCAGCGCATCGCGCACCGCACCACCGACGAGATAGATGTCCACGCGCCGATGTTAGCGCAAGCGTCGCGCTCAACGACCGGCGGCGCGGCGCCAACGATCAGCGTTTTGGCCACCCAGGTAGGTGGGCACGATCGAGGCCATCGACGCCGGGCGGATGCCGAGGCGCGCGAGACCGTTGCTTTCGCAGACGTTGTCGACCGTCAGCGAACGGAAATTGTCGGAGGAGAAAGGCTTGCCGGGCACGAAGTCCATCACTCGCGCCTGCAACCGGCCGATGGCATCGGGCAGGGGAATGATGCGGGCCGGCGTGCCGGAGTAGCGTCCGGTCAGGCGCACGAGATCAGCCAGCGTCACGATGTCCGGGCCGCACAAGTCGTAACTCTGGCCGATCGTGGCGTCATCCTGCAGCGCGATCTCGAAAGCGTGGGTGACATCGCCCACCCACACCGGCGCGAAGCGCGCCTCGGCGCGGGCGAGGGGCATCAGGCCGCCCGTCAGGCGCAGCAATCCTGCAAATCGGTTCACCAGCGAGTCGTGCGTGCCGAAGATCACTGAGGGGCGAAAGATCGTCCAGCGCAATGCCGTTGGCGCCTCGCGAATCAAGCGTTCGGCGGCACCCTTGCTGCGCAGGTAGTGGCTCGGAGCCGTTTCACTCGCACCGAGCGAGCTCATCTGCAAGAAGCGCGTCACGCCATTGGCGGTGCACGCGGCCAGCGTCTTGCGCACGAGGTCGGTGTGCGCCGCGGCAAAACCCCGTCCGGAGAAGCCGGATTCATTGAGGATGCCGACGAGGTTGATCACCACATCGCTGCCGGCGATGGCCCGGGTCAGTGATTCGGCGTCATGGACCGCCGTCAGACGCTGTTCGACCTCGGGCAGCACCGCGAGCGTGCGTGAACCACGCGAGTCGCGGGTCAGCACCCGGAGGCGATAGCCCGCTCGAGCGAGACGGCTGATGAGCTCGGTGCCGACGAAGCCCGTGCCACCGAGCACGGTGATGAGCGGCTTCATCGCAGCAGCACGATGGTCAGTTCACCGCTGCGGCGGACTTGCAGCACGAGCGTATTGCCGCCGCGGGCTGCAGCGGCGCGCCAGGCAGCGCTGAGGTCAGTGCGATTGCCGATGCGATTGCCGTTGGCGGCGATGATGACGTCGTTGACGCGCAGGCCTGCGTTGGCGGCGGGACTGCCGGGCGATACGGCCCGCACGATGACGCCGCTGCCGGTGCCGGGGCCATCCTCGAGGAGTGCGCCCTCGAAACCTCGATGCTGGCTGCCCTCGGGCAGATTTTTGCCATCGTCGGTGCCCGCGGCAGCGGTCTGCGCCGTAGCCGGATCGGCAATCTCGGCAGTGACTTTGCGCGACTCGCCATCGCGCAGGAAGGTCACCTCGACCTTCTCGCCGACCCGCAGCAAGCCGATGGCGTTGCGCAACTCGGAGGCGGATTTGACCTTGCGGTTGTTGAGGCCCGTGACGACGTCGCCCGCCCGGATGCCTGCTCGCGCGGCCGGCGAATCTTTGACCACCTGGGTCACGAGGGCACCCCCGCCGCTCGCGATGCCGAGCGCCTCGGCGATATCGGGCGTCACCGGGGAGATGGTGACGCCAAGTTGGCCGCGCTTGACCGAACCGAAGCGGATGAGTTGGTCCATGATGCTGCGGGCCATGTTCACCGGGATGGCAAAGCCGATACCGATGTTGCCGCCGCTACCCGAGAGGATCATGTTGTTGATGCCGACGAGTTCGCCGCGCAGGTTGACGAGCGCGCCGCCGGAGTTGCCCGGATTGATCGAGGCGTCGGTCTGGATGAGGCTTTCGTAACCGTCCGGACTCATGCCGGAGCGGCCGAGTGCACTGACGATGCCGTAGGAGACCGACTGCTGCAGGCCGAACGGATTGCCGATCGCCGCGACATAGTCCCCGGGCTCGAGCTTGTCGGAGTCGCCAAGCACGATTTGGCTCAGGTTACTGGCCTTCACCTGGATCACTGCAATATCCGTACGCGGATCACTGCCGATGATCTTGGCCGGCACTTCGCGCTGGTCGGAAAGTGTCACGGTGATGTCGCGCGCGTTTTCGACCACGTGCGCGTTGGTGATGATGTAGCCCTGCTTGGCGTCGACGATCACGCCGGATCCGGCGGATTGGAAGGGACGCTCACGCGTGCCGGCGTCGGGCGGCACGTTAAAGAAGCGGCGGAAGAACGGATCATCGAACAGCGGATTGCGCTGTCCCTGCTCACGCACCGTGCCCTGGATGCCGATGCTGACCACCGCCGGCGAGATCCTGCGGATCATCGGCGCGAGCGAGGGCATGGGCGCAACGGTTCGCGAGTTCGCCTCCGCGGGCGCATCGACGGCCTGCGCCTGTACCGGGGGAGTCATCGCCAGCAGGCTGCCGACGAGAGCCATGCCCCACAGGGCCGATGGGCGGGGTCGCAGGTTCGAGAAGCGCAGTGTGCTCATGGGGCGCAGGATCCAACGATGTGAAGGGGGGTTGCGACCGCGGGCGGGGTAGGGCCGGACGCGGGGCACGGCCGGGAATTCCGACCGTGCCCGGGATTCTAGCCTCAGGCCGCCTCGACGGTGATGCGTCGTGGCTGCAGTTTCGGGGTCTTGCCGATGGAGATCTCGAGTACGCCGTGGCTGCTACGTGCCGTGATGTCCTCGGCCTGCGCATCCTCGGGCAGCGTGAATCGCCGCTGGTAGCTCACCGTTCCGCTCTGGCCGGCGCTGCGCTTGGCGCTCAGGGTGAGGATGCCCTGGTCGGTGGTGACCTCAATGTCCTGCGGCGTGACGCCGGGCAAATCGGCCCGCAGTACGTAGCGCTCGGCGAGTTCCTGCACCTCCACCCGCGGGATCAAGGCGACGGGGCGGCTTTCACTCAGCACCTGCTCGAGGTCGCGGTGCAGACGGTTCATCAGTCCAAAGTCAAATCGGGCGAGGCTCATGGTTCGGTCTCCGTTCGTAGGCGGCCGCGCAGCGCGACCTGTTGGCTTCGGATATGCGGATTGGCCTCGCCGATTCAAGGGGACAACCTGTGGATAGGGTGTGCAGAGGCGGAAACACAACATGTGGTTTTCCGGCAGCGACCCGCCCGGAGTGTAATTTCACCCCGGTCAGAGCAGTCTTTTGCGGCTAGATTTTTTATAACGTTATGATTTAAATACACTAATTCGGGTGAGCAAATTTTTTTCGCAAGCCTTGACGCTCCGCGGAGTGGTGCTTACGCTCCTCCCCGCGACACAACATCTTGTGTGTGGGTCAACCGCACCGATCGTTGGGGGGTCGGGGTTAAGGGAGAGAAGACGAACAAGAACCCGGTGAGCCTGCGGCCATGGGGCGTTCGCGACATTCACCATTTTTTTAGAGGGCCTCGGGCCGAATGAACAGCGTCATCAAATTGCAATCGAACGACATCGACGGGATCCCGTTTCAGGACGCCTCGCTCGATATCTGGGACAAGAAATACCGTCTGGTTTCCAAGCTCGGCGAGCCCGTCGACAAGTCGATGGACGACACGTACAAGCGTGTCGCCCGTGCTCTGGCTGACGTCGAGCCTGAGGCGCAGCGCGAGCATTGGTATGAGCGTTTTCTTTGGGCGTTGCGCCGTGGCGCCATCCCTGCGGGGCGCATCACGTCCAACGCCGGCGCGCTCGAGCACAAGCCGGCCACCTCCACCATCAACTGCACGGTGTCGGGCACGATCCGTGATTCGATGGACGACATCCTCGGCAAGGTGCACGAGGCGGGCCTGACGCTGAAGGCCGGCTGCGGCATCGGCTACGAGTTCTCGACCCTGCGGCCGCGCGGCGCGTACGTTTCCGGTGCCGGTGCCTACACCTCGGGTCCGCTGTCGTTCATGGATATCTACGACAAGATGTGCTTCACGGTCTCCTCCGCGGGCGGCCGTCGTGGTGCGCAGATGGGCACGTTCGACGTGGGCCACCCGGATGCCATGGAATTCATTCGCGCCAAGCGCGAGAACGGTCGCTTGCGCCAGTTCAATCTCTCGCTGCTCATCACCGACGAGTTCATGCAAGCGGTGCGCGAGGATCGCGAGTGGAAGCTGGCCTTCCCGATTCTGCGCAAGGAATACGACGCCGAGAAACTCGATCTGACCGACGCAGACAAGTTCGTCTGGCGCGAATGGCCGTACAACGAGAATTTCGTCGTCAGCGAAACGGGGCTCGTCGCCTGCAAGGTGTACAAGACGGTGCCGGCTCGTCGCATGTGGGACGTCATCATGTCCTCGACGTACGACTTCGCCGAGCCCGGCTTCATTCTCATCGACCGGGTCAATGAAATGAACAACAACTGGTGGTGCGAAAACATCCGCGCCACCAACCCCTGCGGCGAGCAACCGCTGCCGCCCTACGGCTCGTGCCTGCTGGGTTCGGTCAATCTCACCCGCTTCGTACGTCAGCCGTTCACGGAGCAGGCGGAGTTCGACTGGCAGGAGTACCGCGAGGTCGTGAAGATCTTCACGCGGATGCTCGATAACGTGGTCGAGGTCAACGGTCTGCCGCTCGAAGGGCAGCGCAACGAGATCCTCCGCAAGCGCCGTCACGGCATGGGCTTCCTGGGCCTCGGCAGCACGATGACGCTGCTGCGCATGAAATACGGCTCACCCGAGTCGGTGCAGTTCACCGAAGATGTCTCACGCGAAATGGCGATTGCTGGCTGGGAGGCGTCGCTCGACTTGTCGCGCGAGAAGGGCCCTGCACCGATCATGAACGAGGAGTTCACGGTCACCGGCGAGATGCTGCGCAAGCGTCCGGAAATGGCGCGTGACGGCTGGAAGGTCGGCAGCAAGATCCCGGGTCGCGTGCTCCACGCTCGCTACAGCCGCTATATGCAGCGCGTGGCGGAAGTGGCGCCGGCGCTCGTCGATCAGCTCGCGCTCGTCGGCGCGCGTTTCACGCACCACACTTCCATCGCGCCGACCGGGACGATCTCGCTGTCGCTGGCCAACAACGCGAGCAACGGCATCGAACCCTCGTTCGCGCACCACTACTTCCGCAACGTCATCCGCGAAGGCAAGAAGTCCAAGGAAAAGGTCGACGTGTTCTCCTTCGAGTTGCTCGCCTA
>Ga0068877_10001861_pt1 | contig 17210 bp, 13 predicted proteins | sample NOAtaG_FD_66437 | JGI IMG/M metagenome (GOLD analysis project Ga0068877, IMG submission 66437) | Freshwater lake microbial communities from Lake Erie, under a cyanobacterial bloom - NOAA_Erie_Diel6S_1000h metaG | ecosystem: Environmental > Aquatic > Freshwater > Lake | place: USA: Ohio, Lake... | reverse complement strand
TCCTCGATTATAAAGATGCGCCAATCCTGATTGTGGTCGCTATTTATGAAGCACTACGCTAGAGTGCTGGCAGGTCGGCTCTAGTGTTGCCCTTTCTGCTGCACACTTCGCTTACAACACAGTAGCAATATGTGCATCTGAACATAAGAGGAGTTATGCGCAGCCCTTGATTATGTCCAGCCGGGACCACGGCGATCCCATAACTCGCCATTCGTGATGAGGTTGAGCTGTGCATAATTCGCTAAAGCCGCCGCAAGAAGCCAAGCAGTCCGCCGGTTGGCCGGTACCGCATGGTCGCCTTCATCTTTGCTGGTTCGACAAGCTTCAGCGCTTTCTCCTTCATCGCCATGTCGGCCTCCACATGGATGTGTGTTGACGCCGGGCTCTCGTATCCAAGCCAAAGAGCTACCATCGTGATGTCCACGCCTGCTTGTTGCAGGTGCATGGCCGTAGGGTGTCGGAGCGTGTGGGGCGAGATCTCACGGCTTGCTAACGATGGACAACTTGAGGCTGCCAGTGCCGTCGCGAGATTCAACCGTTCCGTTACAATGATTCGCGAAAGGGCTCCTCCTCCGCTGGCAGAAAAGGGAAACGCAGCTGGGGTCGAATCGATTCTTTTCAGCCAACGTCGGATTTAGGACGCCGTTCCAGGCCAAAGCGGAACGGCTTGATCCTTGCCTCTTTTGCCATGCAGATGGATGTTCGGACTACGCACCGGAGCAACGTCGGAAACCTTGACACGGATCACCACTGACCCGCGAGCGCCCATGTTGTAAAAGGCCGCCCCAGGAACGCGATCGCGTTTGCCCGCCCACGTTGACGAGGCCGGCGCGTTAATGACCGCTTGAACCTCCTCGTGGGATAAGCATCCGGCCAGTGGCCGTTGGTAGCGCTTCATCGGAATAGCGAGTGCACCGCTGAACGAGCGCCAGGGGCTCCGGTTCTTTCCAGGCCGCGAACTGCGGCAATGAACGCAGAGCGGCCAGCCGGGCATTCCAGCCGCGGATGGAACTCCTCCGGCTTTCTTCCAGATGATCCAGAAATGCCAGCACGAAGGGCGCTTCCAAGTCAGCTAACCCTATGCGCCCTGGCGGCGTGCCGCGCTGGTCCCGCGCAAACGCGAACAATAGCCGGAAGCAGTCGCCATAAGCCGACATGGTTTGCGGACTCGTGTGACCTTGGCGTATCAACCGGTCGAGAAAGAACTCTTCGATCAGTTTGGCAAAGCGGCTCTGCGGGGATATGACTTCCATCGGCTGCCTCCCGCCCAAAAGCGGGCAAATCGCTGTGATGCTTCACCCATCAGCTCCGAAGTTGCCGAGATATACCAGTAGGTGTTAGATACCTTGACGTGCCCAACATAAGTTGCGATTGCGTCCGCCGCGCGATCACACTGCTGATCCTGTTGTCCTCGCAATAGCGCTTTGCCGATGAATCTATGTCGCAAGTTGTGGATGCACGGCTGACACAAGCTGCCGCGGGATGCCCAGCCCAGACTCCGGCGCAATTGGGCAAAAGCACCATGCACTGTGCGACTCGCCAGGGGCCCGCCAGAGGAGTTCCGATGCTTCAACTCGGGCAGAGTGTTTTCTTGCGAGCTTCCCTACCCCTGCCGCTACAAAAAAAATCTGCCATCTCCTCCCTCAAATCCTATCGACCAACATCTACACTGCCCCCGGTTCGTCCCAATCGCCCCATGCTATTTGCCAAAACCCCTCTCCCGCCACTTACCCCACGGATGTCTGCTCGTGAAGTCGCTTTACCCCGGCTGGGCTCCTACCCTTCAAGCAAATTCGGATCAAAGCCAATTGAGCACTTGAAAATCCAAAGCTAACAAGTTGCTGAATCCCGATTCCCCTCCCGTCTACAACTCCTTCACCCGGATATTCCGGAACTCCACCCTCGTCCCATGACCCAAAAACCCGATATGCCCGCTCTTGCGCGCCAGCCCAGGATGCTTCTTCAACACCGCCTCATCCTTCACGGTGTCGAGATCGACATCCGTGATCAAGACTCCATTTAGCGTTACTTTCACCTTCCGCCCCTTGGCCTCGATTTCATTGCGGTTCCACTCTCCATTCCGCTTCACATGACCGCTCTTGGCCGCGAACACGTCATACACCGAGCCGGTCATCTGCGTCGGCTTCAGCCCCGCCCCCTTCTTGTACTTCTCGCTCTCCTCATCGAGCACCTGAATCTCCATGCCTACATAGGCCGAGTCCCCCTCGAGCGGCGCGCGGATCCCCACCCCGTTATTGCCCCCATCCCAAAGCCGCCACTCCAACCGTAGATTGAAGTCGGCATACTCTTTCTCAGTAAACAGATTCCCGCCCCCGTCCTCCGGGCACACCAACACGCCGTTCTCCACGACATAGCCTTTTCCGCGCCCCTTCACCAGCCTCCAGCCCGTCAAATCCTTGCCATTAAAAAGCTGCTTGTAACCCCGCTCGGCGGCACTCATTACGGCCGCGCCCATCAGGGTCAAACTGAGTTCTCTGCGAGTCATACTGCGAGACTATCAGATAAGCCGGATGATATGATCGGCGCATGCGGATTTGGCTCTGCCTGCTTGCCTCCCCTCTCCTGGCTCAGCCCGACGGCGCGGCTCTCTTTGAATCCCGCATTCGGCCTCTGTTTGAGGCAAAATGCCTGTCCTGCCACTCCTCTGGAAGCCAGCCCATCATGGGTGGCCTCCGTCTCGACTCGCGCGCCGAACTCCTGCGCGGCGGCAGCCGCGGCCCCAGCCTCGTCGAAGGCAAACCCGCCGACAGCCTGCTGCTCAAAGTAGTCATGCACACCGCCGGCCCTCTCAAAATGCCGCCCGGTCCCAAACTCAAGGACGCGGAAATCGCCGACCTCGCTCAGTGGGTTGCCCTTGGCGCCCCCTGGGGCCAATCGCCCCTCGTAACTTCGAAGTCCCAGAAAGAAAAACACTGGTCGCTCAAGCCCGTTCTCAACCCTGCCATTCCTTCCGTCCGCAAGCCGGCCTGGGTGCAGTCCCCCATCGATGCCTTCATCCTTTCCGCCCTCGAAACCAAAGGCCTCTCCCCCGCTCCCCCTGCCGACCGCCGCACGCTCATTCGCCGCGCCACCTACGATCTGACTGGCCTCCCCCCCACGCCCGCCGAAGTCGAAGCCTTCCTCAACGACAAGTCCCCCGATGCCTGGCCCCGCCTCATCGATCGCTTGCTCGCCTCTCCTCGTTACGGCGAACGCTGGGCCCGCCACTGGCTCGATGTCGCCCGCTATGCCGACTCCAATGGCCTCGACGAAAACCTCGTCTACAAGAACGCCTTCCGCTATCGCGATTACGTCATCGCCGCATTCAATAAGGACAAACCCTACGACCAGTTCCTCCGCGAACAACTCGCCGGCGACCTCCTGCCTCCCACCGGCGATCTCTCCACCGAACTCGAACGCTGGACCGCCACCGGCTTCCTCTCCCTCGGCGCCAAAATGCTCGCCGAAGACGACCCCATCAAAATGCAAATGGACATCGTCGACGAACAGCTTGATACCACCGCCAAAGCCTTCATGGGCCTCACCGTCGGCTGCGCCCGCTGCCACGATCATAAGTTCGATCCCATCTCCACCGCCGAATACTACGCCCTGGCCGGCATCTTCAAAAGTTCCCACACCATGGACCACCACAAGGTCGTCGCCAAGTGGCATGAGTATGTTCTCGCCCCCAAGCCCGACCGCGACCGTCTCGCCGCTCACGAAGCCCGCATCGAAGCCGAACGTAAACGCATCACGGAACTCACCAGCGCGCAAAACAAATCTCTCGCCGCCGCCGCCATGCGCCGCGTCGGCGCCTACCTCCGCGCCGCCCGCCTCTTCGAGCAATCCAACCGCATCCAACTCGCCGCCGCCGAGAAAGAGTCTGAGGGCATCGTCCTCACCACCCCCACCAAGACTTCGGAAAAACCATTCCTGGCAGAGTACACCGTCCAAATCACCCGCCCCGGTCTTTACCAGCTCGATCTCCTCAATGAAGAAAAAGGCGGTGGCACCGCCGACATCTACCTCAATGGCGTCTGGCAGCGCCAAGGCCTGCCCCCGGTACAGAATCGCGCCGCCTCGCCCGAGTCCGGCGGCTGGTCGGTCGCCCTCGTTCTCAATCTCAACGCCGGCGCCAACACCATCCGCTTCGAGCACACTCGCAGCATCCCGAAATACGGGAAAATCCTCCTCACGCCCCACTCTTCCCCCGAATACCCTCTCTCCATCGTCCAGGCCGCCAGCCGCTTCGACCTCAATCCCGGTTACCTCACACAGTGGATCGATTACTTTGACCGCTCCCAGGCCGCTCCCGCTTCCCCGCTCTACGCCTGGGAAATCCTCGACCGCGACGCCCCTCTCAGCGCCTGGGCCAACCCCGTCGCCAAGCTCTTTCCCTCCCCGCTCACCACCCCCGACGCCATCGCCAGCCACTACGAGCAACTCTTTCTCTCCGCCCTCGAACAGGGTAAAGACAGCTCCGACCCAGGCTTGAAGGTTCTCTACACCTTCCTCCACGAAAAGTTCGGCCCCTTCCGCGCTCCCGCCAACGTACGCCGTTACTATCCTGAGCCGCTGCGCGATCAGATCAAAGCCATCGAATCGACCGTCGCCGAACTCGAAAAACAAACTCCCGATCTGCCTCGCGCCATGGGCGTCCGCGAAGCAGCCAAAGCCGAGGATATCCCCATCCACATCCGTGGCAGCCACTGGACTCTCGGCAAGGTCGTCCCCCGCGGCTTCCCCAACGCCATCGAAACAGCCCACCGCCCCGCCATCGCCAACCAGTCGAGCGGCCGCCTCCAACTCGCCGAATGGCTCACCCAGCCCGACCATCCCCTCACCTCCCGCGTCATGGTCAATCGGCTCTGGCGCTGGCACTTCGGCCGCGGCATCGTTGCCTCCGTCGATAACTTCGGCCGCCTCGGCGACAAGCCCAGCCACCCCGAACTCCTCGACTATCTCGCCACCCGCTTCGTCGCCTCCGGCTGGTCCATCAAGGCCATCCACCGCCTCCTACTGCTCTCGAGCACTTACCAGATGAGCAGCGCCTACGATAGCAAAGCCTTCGAAACTGATCCCGAAAACATCTCCCTCTGGCGCATGCCCCGCCGCCGCCTCGAGGCCGAATCCATCCGCGACGGCATCATGACCGCCTCCGGCGGCCTCCGCTTTGACACCGGCGGCAGCCTCCTCACCTATAAGGACCGTCAATACGTCGCCAACACTGCCAAGGGCAGCAGCGTCGACTACGATCGCCCCATCCGCTCCATCTACGTCCCCGTCTTGCGCAGTTCTCTTTATGACGTCTTCTCTGCCTTTGACCTGCCAGACCCCACCATGTCCAACGGCGACCGCGATTCCACCGTCGTTGCCCCCCAGGCTCTGTTCATGATGAACAGCTCCGTCATGCTCAACCACAGCCGAATCCTCGCCGAGACCCTTCTGAACACTCCCAACCTCGAACCCTCCGCCCGCATCCGCCTTGCCTACGAGCGTGCCCTCGCCCGTCCAGCGACGAACCAGGAAATCGACGCCGCCCTCAGCTTCATCGCCTCCATGCAAAAAGAATGGAATGGCGACGGCAAGAAAGCCTGGCAGAGTTTCGCCAAATCCCTGCTCGCCTCAAACGAATTCATCTATCTCAACTAAAGCCATGAACCCCCACTGGAACACTCATCTCAATCGCACTCTCAGCCGCCGCGACCTCCTCCGCGTCTCCTCGATTGGCTTCCCTTCGCTCGCCTTCGCCGCTCTCGACCCCCTCGCCGTCAAGCAGCCCCACTTCCCCGCCCGTGCCAAGCGTGTCATCTTCCTGTTCATGCACGGCGGCCCTTCCCAGGTCGACACCTTCGACTATAAGCCCCTGCTCAAGCGCGACCACGGCAAGCCCCTGCCCTTCGCCCGCCCCAAGGTCGTCTCCGGGGAAACCTTTAATCTCCTCCAATCCCCTTGGGCCTTCAAGCAATACGGCCAATCCGGTGCCTGGGTCAGCGACCTCTTCCCCGAACTCGCTAAGTGCGTGGATGACATTTGCTTCGTCAAATCCATGCATGGTTCCAACTCCCGCCACGGCGGTGCTCTGCTTGAACTCCATACCGGTTCAGACACATTCATCCGCCCCAGTATGGGTTCCTGGATCACCTATGGCCTCGGCAGCGAAAACAACTCCATGCCCGGCTTTGTCACCATCTGCCCCACCCAGTCCCACGGCGGCGCCAACAACTTCGGCTCTGCCTTCCTCCCTGCCCCTTATGCCGGCACCGCCATCGGCGCTGTTGGCGTTCCCGCCCGCGACGCCCGCATTCCCTTCATCTCCAACACCGAAACCCCGCGCCCCATCCAGCGCCGCGAAATCGATTACTCGCAAACCCTGAACCGCCGCCAACTCGAACTCACCGGTCCCGATCGCGCCCTCGAAGGCCGCATCGAGTCCTTCGAACTCGCCTTCCGCATGCAGACCGAAGCCCCCGGCTTGCAGAACATCGAAGACGAATCCCCCCTCACGAAAAAACTCTACGGCCTCGACAATCCCGTCACCGAAGACTTCGGCCGCCAGTGCCTCATGGCCCGCCGCCTTTCTGAAAAAGGCGTCCGCTTCGTCCAGGTCTCCCACACCTACAAGTGGGACCAACACCAGAACCTCAAGCGCGACCACTCGCAAAACGCCGCCGAGGTCGATAAACCCATTGCCGGCCTGCTCCGTGACTTGAAATCCCGCGGCCTCCTCGAAGACACCCTCGTCCTCTGGGCCGGTGAATTCGGCCGCACCCCCACCGCCGAAGGCTCCGACGGTCGCGACCACAACCCCGAAGCCTTCACCATCTGGATGGCCGGCGGCGGCGTCAAGCCCGGCTTCAGCTACGGCGCCACCGACGACTACGGCTACTACTCGGTCGAAAAGAAGGTCCACTTCCATGACCTCCACGCCACCATCCTCCACCTCCTCGGCCTCGACCACCTCAAGCTCACCTACCGCTACGCCGGCCGCAACTTCCGCCTCACCGACGTCCACGGCAACGTCGTCCACGACATCATCGCCTAGAGCTTGTATACTCCTCCGCAGTCCTGGAAACGTCCCACCACATGAAGCTATCGGACTTCCAAAGACGAGAAGATCCCCAGATAACCAAGCTCGGCTGTATTTTGTCGATAGTCGGCATGGTTGGCTTGATAATCCTTTATTACCTGGCCATGACTTCAAGGGACTATTACTTGATTCGGGTCCTAATGGCTAAGGGCTTCGTCTTTTCTCTGCTGTTTCCGATCCTCAGGCTTCTGCAGAAACCCGCCCGACAATTAAATACCATCAGCTATCCCCCGCGAAAAACTTTTGCAGCCACAGCAACAATTTGTTCGTATTAGATGTCAGTATGCTGCGGCGTTCGTTTCTCTTCACCCCGGCCCTCCTCGCCCAAATTCGAGTCGAGGTCAGCCTCGTCAACGTCCCCTTCACCGTGCGCGATAGCAACGGCGCCTGGATCACTGACCTCAACCCTTCTGATTTTGAAGTCTTCGAAGACGGCATCCCCCAAAAAATATCCTTCTTCTCCCGCGCCGCCGATTCCCCGCTCACCATCGCCATCCTCGCCGACACCTCTGGCTCCCAGGACGACTTCATCCGGGACCACCGCCGTGACATCCGCCACTTCCTCTCCACCGTCATGACTCCCCGCGATCAGTCCCTGCTCGTTTGCTTCAGCGACACAATTCGCCTCGTTTCGCCTCCCGGCAAACAACCGGACAAACTCGACGAAGACCTCAAAAGTTACCAGAAACGCCGAAACATCAAAGACTACCCCCGTCTCGGCGAGAAAGAAATCTACGAGAACGCCTCCGCCGTCTATGACGGTATTGTTGAAACTGCCCGCTACCTGGGCTCCCTTACGGGCCGCCGCGCCATCATCCTCTTGAGCGACGGTGAAGACAACACCAGCGCCCGCAATCTCTACGATGCCGTCGAAGCCCTCCAGGAATTCGGCGTCACGCTCTTCTCTCTCCGCTATTCAGAACTCAGGAAAAACACCTGGTCCGCCCGCAACAAATACGGCCGCGCCACCATGACCCGGCTTTCCTTGGAGTCTGGCGGTCTCGATTTCGACGCCAGCGCGAGCGACGACCTGCGCAATGAGTTTCGCCTGATCGCCACCATGCTCCGAGCCACCTACGACCTTGCCTATACAAGCAGTGAATCCGAGCGCGACGGCGTCTTCCGCAAGATCCGCATCCGCGCCAAACGCCCTGGCCTCACAACCCGGCACAAGACCGGTTACTATGCCCGGCCTTAGCCGCCTCCCCATCGAATAGCCGCAAATACTGCACCAGCGGCGGCTTCGTCGGCGCCAGCGTAAATTCCACTTTCACCGGCCCCTGCTCGCAGTCGATGCGGAACTCACCCCGCAACCAGTTTTCCGGCTCGAGCGGCGCATCCGCCCTGCACCCCGTGTACTTCCCGCGCAACTCGGCAAACCGCGCCGCAATCCTCTCCCGGGGCTCATCCAGGTACAGGTTATCCGCCGCCAGCTTGTCCATCAGCTTGTCATCCCACTTGTCCCACATTTGCAGCAAGCTCTTCCGCGTCGACTCGAGCACCGGGCTCGCCGCCAGCCGCCGCGCCGGAATCGCACCCTTCTTCTCGAGCAGCCGCAGCGCCTCCATCATCGGAGCCGAAGGGCCGGAATAGGTCAAATTCGCCATCGCAAACATCCCCACTCCCCGCTGTGGCAGCCACATCATGTAGCTCCCAAACCCAGGTAATCCGCCTCCATGCGACACCACGCGCTCAAACTCACAAGTCTGCGACACCCCCAAGCCATACCCGTAGCCCCGCGCCGTCGCACCCTCGCGGCTCGCCCTCATCCCGCTCATGCGCCACACCCGCTGCATCTCCCGCAGGCTCGACCGCTTCACCGGCCCCGCCTCCGCTTCATCCCGCGCCGGCTCCGCCGATAGTTGGTATGCCACATATTTCCCCAAATCCCGCGCATCGATCAGCAATCCTCCCATCGCCCCAAATGCACCGTGCGGCAGACTCGCAATCTCAAAATACTTCCCGTCCCGCCGTCCATACCCCACCGCCCGCCGCCCCGCCGGCGCCTTGCCCGCCTCAAGCGTCGCCGACTTCAATCCCAATGGCTTCAAAATTTCCTGCTCCAGGTAGCTCTCATAGCTCCGGCCCGACACCTTCGCCACAATCCGCCCCAGGAGCCCAAACCCATAGTTCGAATACTCAAACGCCGTATCGGGCGGCGTCGAAAACGGAATCCCCCCATCCACCCACTCGCCCATCTTACGGTCCGCAATCCCTAACTGCCGGTCCCCCCACGGATTGTCCTCCGGGAACCCCGCCCCATGCGTCAGCAATTGCCGCACCGTCACCGGCGCCGAATCCCGTGTCGGCAATTTCGTTCCCGCGAACTCCGGCACCCACTTCACCACCGGATCCTCCAGACTCAGCTTCCCCGCATCCCGCAGCTTCAGAATCGCCAGCGCCGTAAAGCTCTTCGTCATCGACGCGATCCGGAACACCGTCTCGGCGCCCACCGGCGTCTTCTTCTCCACATCGCTCACGCCCCATCCCTGGACGTGCACTACTTCCCCGTCCACTACCACCCCATACACTAGCCCCGGCGTCTGACTCTGCTCAAAATACTTGGCAAACAGCGCATCCATTTCCCCCGCCAGCCCCATCACCTTTTGCTTCCTCGCCGCGTCGGCAAATTCCGGCCTCTGCCCCCATCCCAGCATCACCGCCACGGCAATCCCAATAAGACTCCTCATAACTCTCAAGTATAGTGATTAAAAGTGCTTGATCCTCTCTCCGCGGCGGTCTCCTTCGCCGCCTCCTTCGTCGCTGGCGCCATCAATTCCGTTGCCGGCGGCGGCACCCTCGTCAGCTTCCCCGCCCTCGTCTGGCTCGGCGTCCCCTCCGTCGTCGCCAACGCCACCAACACCCTCGCCATGTGGCCCGGCTCCATCAGCAGTTTTTGGGGCTATCGCCGCGATGTCGCCCAAACCCCGGCCCGCATGCTCCTGCTGATCATCCCCAGCCTCATCGGCGGCATCCTCGGCGCCATCCTCCTCCGCCTTACTCCCCCCGGCATGTTCGACCGCCTCGTACCCTTCCTCATCCTCTTCGCCACACTCCTCTTCCTCGCCCAGGAACCCCTCCAGCGCCGATTCAAATCCACCGCCTCCTCCGCGCACAATACCGCCACCTGGCTTTACGCCGCCCTCGCCTTCCAGTTCCTCATCGCCCTTTACGGCGGCTACTTCGGCGCCGGCATCGGCATCCTCATGCTCGCCGCCCTCGGCATCATGGGCCTCACCGACATCCACCAGATGAATGGCCTCAAGAACATCTTCGCCACCTGCATCAACGGCGTCGCCGCCATCTACTTCGTCTTCGGCGGCCTCGTCGATTGGCCCTTTGCCGCCATCATGACCCTCGGCACCGTCTCCGGCGGCTACCTCGGCGCCGGCGCGGCCAAGAAAATTGGCCGCCCTGCCGTCCGCCGCATCGTGGTCGCCATCGGCCTCATCATGACCGCCACCCTCTTCCTCCGCACCTGGCTCTAAGCTAATCCGCGATCAGCCGCAAATCATCCTCGAGCTCATAAATCCGGTCCTCAATCGCCTTCGTCGGCTTGCCCGCCGCCCGCACTTCGTTCAGCTTCTTCTGCTGTGCCTCGATCTTCTTCTTCAACGCCGCCACCTCGGGGCTGTCTTTGATCACCGGCGCGGACACAACCGCCACAGCCGCTGCCGCTTTCTTCGCCACACCCTTCTTCGCCTTCGTCGGGATCGTCACCTTTTCCCCAAAATCCTCAAGCAACTCCCTCTGGATCTGCAGCAACTCCGCCGACACCTCATGAAACCGCGTAATCAGTTCCTTCTTCGCCTGGTTCCGTAATTTCATCCAGTTCTGCCGGGCTTCCCGGTATTGCGCAAGTGTGTTCGACATAGGTGACAATCCCCCAGTATAGGGCCCTCCACGCCGCCAGTACCGCCCAACCCGCTTTTCTCCCTCGCGATCCCAATCCGCCCGCGGACAGGCCAGGCACTGCGGCCAGACTGCGGATTCTCGATTCAAGCTTGAACGGTCTCGAGCGAAGATTCACCCGTGGCTCAAATCCCGCACACGCATAGCTTTCTGAACTCAAGCCCCCGCCGCCATCGCATTCCCCTCCTCCACCCTCCCCCGCAATTCCGCCAGATTCTCCGGCGTCACCAAGACCACATGCGGGTTCAACCCCGTATACCGCCGCACCGCCCCCAACAGTTCCTCCCCTGGCAACTCACTCGTTGCAACTCGCAGCCCCACCTCATCACACCCCAGCACAACCAGTTCCCACTCCTGCATCACCGCCCGCGGCAGCGCCCGTCCCAATCTCCGGTCCACCTGCTCTCCATCCACCGTCTCAAACTCATACCCCGTCTGCACCGCCAGCGCCCCATACAATTGCCCCCAGCTCATCTTCCCGCGCCGCACTAGCTCCTCTCCCAGCCTCACTCCCTCGCCGCGTCCCCCCAGTGCCGCCTCCACCTCCCAGTCCTCCACCAGCCCCAGATCCACCAACACCTCGCCCAGCCTCCGGCCATAAGTATTCCGTGATTGCCGGTTCGGATAGGCATGCTCCGTTTTCAGCCACACCAGCGGCTCCCGCCTCGCGCGCGCCCGCGCATACCGATAGATAGCCGACAACGTCGCCAGCGTGTTCACCAGATTGATCCATGGGATCCGCAGCGGCGCCAACATCGCATAGCCCACTCCATAGATCCGTCCCGTGCAGTACATCCGCCAGCCGATCCGCAACGACTGCAGCGTCAATCCCATCCCCATCATCATCAACAGCGTTCCTTCGATCCGCGGCGCATACCCGCATACCCCCGCCAGCATCATCCCATTCGCCACCAAACTCAGCGGATTCCCCACCAATCCCTTGCGGTCTCTCCAAAACCAATACCGATCCCGCCACCCTCCCGGCCAGCCCACCTTCTCCCATGTCTGCAGCGCAATCCCCGTCACCCATCGCGACCGCTGCCGCACCGCCGCCCGGAAACTCCTGGGAAAATACTCCCGCGTCGCCACCGGCTGCCCATTCACCCAAGCCACCGGCAAAAAAATCTGCTTCATCCCCAATTGGTGCATCTTCAGCCCGCTTACATAGTCCTCCGTCAGGCTGTCCGGCTCAAACAGCCGGTTCGACTCCACCTCGGCCAGTTTCTCCACCGCCTCCCGCCTGTACCCCGTTCCCACCCCGCACGAGGGCGTAAACCCCTTCAACAAATTCCGGACAGGCAGATCCTTCTGTTGTGTCTCCGCGAATTCATCGCAATACACTCCATGCGTGAATTCCCACCACGGCGTCGGTAACGCCAGCACCGGCACCTGCACAAAGTCATACTCCCGGCAGTACGCATTCAACCAGCGAAACTCCTCCGGATGAATCAGATCCTCGCTGTCATGCACCACCACAATGTCAAACCGTTCCCCCCGCCGCTCTTCCACCTCGCACATCGCCTGATAGATCCAGTTCAGGTTGTCCGCCTTCGACGTCGGCCCATCATGCGGTGTCAGCGACAAATGGAAGTTCTCATACTTCGCCTCCAACTCCCGCATCACCTCAAGCGTTGCTTCGTCGTTGGGATAAGTCCCCGCGAATATGTGGTATCTCCGGTAGCGCAGCGCCGCCACGTTATGCGCCACCATCTGCGCTATCACCCCAGCCTCCCGCCACGCCGGCACCCACAACGCAATCAGCTGCTCCGGCATCCCGGCAAACTCTTCCGGCTGACGCTCCCTCTCCCGCTTCCCCACCCGTCGCAATACATAATAAAAATCAACCAGTAAGTCGTCGAGTCCGCTCACGACCATCCAGCAGGCGAGCAATAGGTAAAAAGCTTCTACCAAGACCTAATTAGTGGCCCCACCACCCCATTTTTCTCAGTTTTATTTGCGCAATAGCCGCGCCGCCGCTTCATCCACGAACCACTCCGTCGGATAGGGCGGCTTGGCCGCGATCTGGCACGGGTGCGCCCTCTCATTCGGCTTGCCCTCCAGCACATCCCATAACGCCTCCGCCTTGTCCGCCCCCGGCGCCAGAATCACCGTATGCCGCGCCGCCTTCAACACCCCCGGCATCAGCGTCACCCGGTGCGACTTGAACTTCTCCACATACGTGTTCGCCGCGATCTCATACTCATCGTCCACCAGCGGATCCCCCGGAAACAAACTCGCCGTGTGTGAGTCCGCCCCCATCCCCCGGTGAATCAAATCGAACACCGGCAACTCCCCTTCTTTCAACTGAAAATCAACCTGGATCTCCGATACATAATGCGCCGCCGCCTCCTCCGGGTAGCGTTCCCCCGCAATCCGGTTCAGATTCTCAATCGGAATCCCCGCCGGCCGGATCAAATACTCCATCGCCATCCGGTAATTCGAATCCGGGTCCTCCGGCGGCACCACCCGCTCATCCACCCAATAGAGCCAAACTTGCTTCCAGTCCATTGGCAGCTTCGCCAAATATCCGAACATCAGCTTCGGCGTGCTCCCTCCCGACAGCGCCACCCGCGCCTCGCCCCGCTGCTCAATGCTCTCTTTCATGATCCCGGCCATCCGCTCGGCGCAAGCCTGGGCCGCTTCTTCCGCGTTCGCATACGTATGTACTGTTGGGGACATCATCAACTCTTGCTAATTACCTCGATCGTTCGGGCAAAGATCGGATCTCTCTCCAATATCGCCAGTTCCTCCCGCACCAGGCGGGCTTCATCTAATATCTCGAACACACTCCTCGTCCGAAACGAATCAATGTGCGACTCCACAATCCCCTTCTCCACCCGGTCAATCACCACATCGCGCCCCCGCGATTCAAAACGCACCTCGCGTATCTGCCAGCTCCCCTCGCTCTCGCACCGCTCGCTTTCGATCTTTACCCCCGCCCCCATCACAGTCCTCAGCCACCCCTTCAAATACACCACCGCCATCGGCTCCGGCGTCTGCGTATACTTCACCACCACCCGCTCCATACTCCCCAAGAATTCCTTGCAGTCGATCCGCTCGAACACATGCGCGATCGTCTCCCGCCACCGCGTCAGCCGCGTCCACGTCAAGTCCCCATACAACCGCCCCAACTTCAACTGCTGCGCCACATACCGCACCCCCGCCTGCGGATCCCCGAGCCCCCTCGTATCCAAAATCACCTTATCCGCCATCCCCGCGATCAACCCATACGCCTTCTGCTCAAACAACCGCGCACTCCGGCACCAGAACACCACCGGCAGATCCGGCGCAATCAACCCCCGCAACACCGACGCCACATCCTCCAGATTCTTCGCCCCCGCGCTTAGCTCAATCTGCTCACAACAGATCTGTTGCCTCCTCCCAAACGGCATCCAACACTGCGCATACGCCCTCCCCTCCACCACCTCGCTCCCGTTCTTCCTCAGCTTGATCACGATCGCCCGGCTCGGATGCTCGTGCATCAACTGCGCCAGCGTCTCCCCCGCCCCTTCTTCTTCCCCCTCTTCCACTCCCAAAATAAACGTCATCGTCACCGCCCGCAGCACCCCCGCCGAACGGTCCGATCCCTCCACCTCTTCCTTGCCCAATTCCGTCCACAACCCGCTCAGAGCCTTCAGCAGTTCCTCCGGCCGGATTGCCGTTACGCTCACGGGATCCTCCATTGATGCCCACGCCGCTCCAACATCTCATCACTCTCCCGCGGCCCCCAACTCCCCGCCTCATAGTTCGGAAAATCAAACCTCCGCTCCTGCCACCGCACCAGAATCGGCTCCACCGCCCGCCAGCTCGCCTCCACCATGTCCTGCCTCGTGTACAACGTGCTGTCCCCCGCCAGCGCATCAAGCAGCAGCGTCTCATACGCCGACGGCGTCCGCGTCCCAAAGCTCGACCCGTAGTTGAAATCCATCGACACCGGCCGCAGCTTCATCCCCCCGCCCGCCGGATCCTTCGATTGAAACCGCAAACTGATTCCCTCATCCGGCTGGATCCGCAGAATCAGCAGATTCGGCGCCGCCAGCGGCGAATCCTCCGCCCCCGGGCTCGTGTTGAACAGCGACAACGGCGCCGCCTCAAACCGGATCGCGATATCCGTCACCCGCTTCGGCATCCGCTTGCCCGTCCTCACATAAAACGGCACCCCCGCCCACCGCCAGTTATCCACGAAAAACGTCACGGCCGCATACGTGTCCGTCTGCGCCTCCGGGTCCACCCCCGGCTCCTGCCGGAATCCCAACACATTCTCATTCCCAATCCGCGCCGGCCCATACTGCCCCTTCACCGCGTGGCTGTCCACTTCCTCCGGCTTCAGAATCCGGATACTCCGCAGCAGCTTCGCCCTCTCATCCCGCACCGCGTCGCTGTCAAAATACGGCGGCGCCTCCATCGCCACCGTCGCCATCACCTGCAGCAGATGATTCTGTATCATGTCCCGCAACGCCCCAGCTTCCTGGTAATACGCCCCCCGCCCTTCCACCCCAATGCTCTCCGCCGCCGTCACCTGCACATGGCTGATGTACTGCCGGTTCCACAACGGCTCAAAGATCGAGTTCCCAAACCGGAAGGCCAGCACATTCTGCACCGTCTCCTTGCCCAGGTAATGATCGATCCGGTACACATCCTTCTCCGCCATCACCGCGCTGATCCGCCGGTTCAGCTCATCCGCGCTCGCCAGATCCTGCCCGAACGGCTTCTCAATCACCACCCGCCGCCACCCGCCCCCGCCATGCACCGCCATCCCCGCCGCCCCGATCTGCTCCACCACGCCCGCATAAAAACTCGGCTGCGTCGACAGATAAAACAGCACGTTCCCCCCCGTGCCCCGCTCCCGCTCAATCTCATCCAATTGCTCTTTCAACGCCGCGTAACACTTCGGGTCCCCCAGATCCCCCGGCACATAGAACAAGCCCCGCGCAAAGTCCTCCCACAACGCCGCGTCAAACGGGGAGTTCTCGATAAACTTCTCCACGCTCACCCGCATCTTCTCGCGAAACTGCTCATGCGACATCGCCGTCCGCGAATTCCCCACGATCGAGAACCCCGGCGGCAACTTCCGCTCATACGCCAGCCGGTACAGCGCCGGCAACAGCTTCCTCATCGTCAAGTCCCCATTGGCGCCAAAAATCAACACACTACACGGGGGAATTCGCCGCTCAAAACGCAATGCATCATGAAACGGGTTGGCAGAACCAGAACTCTGCGGCATGAACTCTAGAGCATAGCAAGCCTTCGCGGGTAGCGCGATACACTAAAAAGGTCTATTTATGAGTAACCGGAATTCTTTCGGCGCCGCCTCTACCCTCTCCGTCGGCGGCCGCGACTATCAGATCTTTCAGCTCTCCGCCCTGTCCCGCGCCGGCTTCGCCCTGCCCCGCATCCCCGTCTCGATCCGCATCCTGCTCGAGAACCTCCTCCGCTTCGAAGACGACCTCACCGTCAAAAAATCCGACATCGAATATGTCGCCTCCTGGAAGCTCAACGCCCCCGCCCAGGAAATCAACTACCGCCCCTCCCGCGTCCTCCTCCAGGACTTCACCGGCGTCCCCTGCGTCGTCGATCTCGCCGCCATGCGCGATGCCCTCAAGAAAATGGGCGCCGACCCCAAACTCGCCAACCCCCTCATCCCCGTCGACCTCGTCATCGACCACTCCGTCCAGGTCGATAACTACGGCGCCAAGGATTCCTTCGACCTCAACGTCCTGCTCGAGTTCCAGCGCAACCACGAACGCTATGCCCTCCTGCGCTGGGCCCAAACCGCCTTCCGCAACTTCCGCGCCGTACCCCCCGGCACCGGCATCGTTCACCAGGTCAACCTCGAATACCTCGCCCCCGTCGTCTTCGTCAATGAAGAAACCTCCCAGGCCTACCCCGACACCCTCGTCGGCACCGACTCCCACACCACCATGATCAATGGCCTCGGCGTCGTCGGTTGGGGCGTCGGCGGCATCGAAGCCGAAGCCTGCATGCTCGGCCAGCCCATGTCCATGCTCCTGCCCGAAGTCGTCGGCTTCAAACTCCACGGCAAGCTCGCCTCCGGCGCCACCGCCACCGACCTCGTCCTCACCGTCACCCAAATGCTCCGCAAGCGCGGCGTCGTCGGTAAGTTCGTCGAATTCTTCGGCCCCGGCATGCCCGCCCTCTCCCTCGCCGACCGCGCCACCATCGCCAACATGGCCCCCGAATACGGCGC
>Ga0068877_10001860_pt1 | contig 17213 bp, 17 predicted proteins | sample NOAtaG_FD_66437 | JGI IMG/M metagenome (GOLD analysis project Ga0068877, IMG submission 66437) | Freshwater lake microbial communities from Lake Erie, under a cyanobacterial bloom - NOAA_Erie_Diel6S_1000h metaG | ecosystem: Environmental > Aquatic > Freshwater > Lake | place: USA: Ohio, Lake... | reverse complement strand
CCACCAACGTCGGCATGCACTTCGGGACCTTCCAGCTCACGGACGAAGGTCACCAGCGGCCGGCGGAAGAGCTGCGATCGGCGCTGGTTGCCCACCCCACTTTGGATTTTCGCGTACCGGCGGTGGGGGAAACCTTCCACTTCGAATAAGGTCAGAGATACAATCTTGGAATGTCGCAGACCAGTGGCCCGCAAGTCACGTTGATCAATCACCAGGGCCTGAAGGTCCTTGAGGGCATACAGTTACAATCACCGTCCCCCTCCATTGGGTTGGCCTACATCGGCGCCTACCTCAAGAAACACGGCGTGGACTACCAGGCGATCGACGCCTGCGGCCTGGCGATGGACCACATTCGCCCCTACCGCCAGTCCAAAAACATCTTCATCCAGGGCCTCAGCACCGACGAGATCGTGGCCCGCGTGGTGCCCGGCGCGCGCATCATCGGGCTCACTTGTCTGTTCAGTCACTGCTGGCCGCTGGTGCTCGAGATCGCCGGCGCACTCCGGGTGCGCTTCCCCGAGGCGCTCCTGGTGGTGGGGGGCGAACACGCCACCGCCGACGCCGAGCGCTCACTGAACGAAGGACCGTTCGACGTGGTGGTGAACGGCGAAGGCGAGGAGACTTTCCTCGAACTCGCCCGGCTACATCTGGCCGGGGAGGACTGGTGCGGCATCCGCGGCATCGCCTACCTGAAAACCAATGGCACCTGCCAACTCAACGAACCCCGCAAGCGCATCACCGCCATCGACGACTTCCCCTGGCCCGACTGGGACAGCTGGTGCATCGAGGCCTACATCGCTAACCAGCAGGTGACGGGCATCCACCTGGGCCGCTCGATCCCGTTCCTGGGCAGCCGCGGTTGTCCCTACGATTGCAAGTTCTGTTCGAACGACGGCATGTGGACCCGGCGCTACTTGGTGCGCTCGGCGAAGGGCATCGTCGACGAGATGGAGCATCTCAAGGCGAAGTACCGCCTCGACGGCTTTACCTTCATGGACCTCACTTTCATCGTGAACCGCGCCAAGACCAAGGAGTTCGCCCAGGAGCTCATCGCGCGCAACCTCGGCATCAATTACCAACTGCCGGCGGGCACGCGCTGCGAGGCCTTCGACGATGAATTGGCCCAACTCCTGGAGCAGAGTGGCCTAAAAAACTTCGCCTTCGCGCCGGAATCCGGCGACGAGACCATCCTGAAGGCGATCCGCAAGCAGATCAGTCTTCCAAAGTTCTTTGAAGCGGTGCGGATCGTCCTGAAGACGCGTATGACGGTGGGCTCGTTTTTCGTTATCGGCGTTCCCGAGGAAACTCCCGCGACGTTGCGGAACACCTTGGGTACCATCCGCAAACTAGCCTGGCTGGGCATCCACGACGTGACGGTGTCGCAGTTCACGCCCTATCCGGGGTCGGATTACTTCCGCATGCTGGAGAAGCAAGGCAAGGTTTGCACCGACGCCACCTCGCTGGAACAGATCATCAATTTCTACTCCTCGCGTGCCAACTCCTACTGCCCGGCGGTCTCGAACACAAGTCTGCACCGCTGGATGCTGTGGATGTATCTCAACTTCTATGTGATCTCGTTTACCATGCGTCCCTGGCGCCTGTTGATGAACCTGGCAGACTTCGCCTTCAAGGGCGTGGAGAACACGCGCTACATGCGGCTCTTCGGCGAGCTCTTCGTGCGCCGGGGGAAGTGGCAGCGCCGCTCCGATGGCCCCGGTTCTACCACGCCTGTACCGTGATGGTGAGCACGTCCTGGTAGTCGCCGTCCAGCTGGGTGTCCGGGATAGTTCCGATGCGCACCTTTATGTTGTAGCGTTGGCCCGCGATGTTGGTACCCTTGCCCCGCATCGCCACGGTGTACTGGGCGCCGGCCGGCGTCGGGATGAAGTAGGCGGCGTTGTCCACCGAGAGCATGTAGGGCACCTGTTGCGTTCCGTTCATGAGCCGCCCGCCGTTCTGCGAGGACAGCATCACGCCAAAGCCGACGTTGCCCACCACGCGCATGTCCGCGCCGAGCACTTCCTGGGATTCCAGCGTACCGAAGTCCATGATGTAGGAGGTGGAGGAGGGATTGTGGGGGGCGTTCTCGGGTACGAGGCTCAGCTCCGCGTAGCGCGGAATGGTAAAGGAGAGGGTGAGCGAGCGCGTGGTTTGATACTCGAGGGTCCCATTGGATTTCACGCTGTAAATGTTGATGGGCACGACGTCGGTGTAAACGCCGGGGGCGAAGTTGAAAAGCTTCGCTAGGTTGTCCACGCCCACGTACCAGGTCACAGATTTGGGGACGTCACGGGTGGGGATGTTGGCGATGAGATATTCGTTGGGCCCGGCGTCGCTGAAGTCCTTGAGGATGTCCCCGCGGTTGACCGTGCGGTAGATGTTGTAGGGCATGGCATTCGCGCCACTGTAGGCGGCGCGCTGGTAGGCGTTTGCCTGGCCCTTGCCGAAGAAGACCCGATAGTTTTGGCAGTTTGAAGAGTTCGGGCCCGTGCGGGTGATGCTCATGGAGTGGGGCAGCGTCTGCGGCAGGTCCTGCACCGCCCCCGTGAAGCTCCCCATGGAAATGGTGAGGTTGCAGTTCTGCGCGTGCGCCACCGCGCACGCTAGCCAAACGAGCAGGAAGATAATTGGCTTCATGGGGCCTCCTCGTAAACAATGTCGCCCAGGTCCTTCACGCCCCGCTCAAGCGGCGAGACGGTCAACTTCGTGCCGGGATCTTCCTCGGCCAGCTTCAGCAGGTGCGTGCCTTTATCCAGGCCCTCGATGAAAAATCGCCCTTCGCGGGTGGTGAAAAAAGGTCGTCCGCCGGCCGAACCCACGCGCAGACCCAAGGGGTTGCCCCTGCGATCGCGCAGAACACCCGTCAGCACCACAGTGCCCTTATCCCGCAGCGGAATCAAGTGGGCGCTGCGGTAGGTGGGGTAGATGACGAATTTCTCCTGTACGAGGCTCGTGCCCTCGTCCAGGCGGGAAGGATCGAGCTGGATTTCGCGGTATTGGTAGGGCAGCAGGTTAGTGAAGGTGATCTCCCCAAAGGGCCCGGATTCACCCTCGGTGAAAGGTGAGGTGGATTTGAGCGCCACTTTCTGGCGGCGCAGTTCGCGCGTGGGCCGAAAGAGCACGAAGCTGTTGGGCACGGGACGCGAGAAGCCCACGCCCATTTCTCCCTCGCGGTAGGCGAACACCAGTGCCGAGGCGACGCGCGCTACCCCGCGGGCGTAGCTGTCCTCGTCGTTGCCGTAGCGGGCAACGGCCACGCGGCCGCCGAAGTCCGCCATGGGGGTGGGGACGAAGCCGTCGAGCTCCCCGGCGTCACGGGTGGGGCCCTCCTCCGCGGTGGCGGAGAGTCGGGGGGAATAGAGGCGGTTGTTGTTGTCGCGCACGACGTTCAGCCGGCTCACCTTCTCCTCGAAGTCGTGGAAGCCACTCACCAGGTGGTTGGCGCCGTCGAAGGTCCAGGTGAAGAACGCATAGGCGACGTCGTTCCAGTTGGCGTACTCGTCGCGCACGCGGGAGACGAAGAAGTTGACGTTGAAGTTGCGCAGGGCCCGCACGTTGAGGGTGGCGTCCCAGCCGCGGCGGTCCTCCAGCGCAGGATCGCGGGCGTCGCCGCGCAAAATTCCGAGCGACGCGGTCAGTGTCTCTTGCAGCGGGAGGGTGATGTTGAACTGGGTTTGTGCCTGCTGGGTCTGTGTTACGGAGGCACGGGTGGTGCGGAAGTCGCCGCTGTAGCGCTCGTGGCGCGCGGTTAGCGTGTAGGTGCTGAAGAGCTCCTGGCCGATGCGCTGGAACTGCCAGGTGAGCGAGCCCGCATCGCCGACGTCGCCCGCGTTGCCACCGTTGGCAGCGCCGACGAAGAAGTTCCCCGCGAGTGTGGCCATCCCGGCCTCGAGACCCATGAGGCGAAACTGTTCCTGGCGCTGGCCGTAGGCGCCGAGCGAGAAGTGGTCGGTGAGGCCGTGCTGGACGTAGGCGCTGGTGAGCTCGTCTGAGGCGGGCCGGTACTCGCGGTGGAAGAGGTCGTCGGTGAAGGGGCGCCCGTGCGAGAAGGAGAAGTTCCAATCGCCTCCGCGCAAGAGCTGCACGGAGGTGGGGAGGCGAAACTGGTAGACGCGTTTTTCCCCGAGCTCGTCGGTGACCTCCACCAAAACGGTGTTGAGGCCGTTGGCCAGTGGCACGTCTCGCAGATCGTAGTTGCCCGCCGGCAGCGTTTCGTCCTTGACCTGCGTGCCGTTGACGAAGGTGCGCACCCGCGAGCGCGTGCGCAGCAGAAAGCGCCCGTCCCCCTGGGGGAAGGGGACGATGTAGGGATTGAGTGTGAAGTTGCGCGCGATCATCACGCCCCCCACCGGGGTCGACGGCATGAAGCCAAAGCTCGCCGGGTACACGTCACCCGCCGAGGCGCGCACGCGCTGACGGGGGAAGTCCTTTACGAGCCGTGTGTCCCCGCGAAACCACCCGGTGCCTTCGACGGCGGTGGTCTGGTAGTTGCTCTGGTTCTCTAGCACCACGCCGCCCATGTTCACGAAGGAGTCGAGGTAGGCGCTGAAGGTTTTGCCACCGAGCTCCTGTGCGCCTTGTCCCTGCTCCAAGCGGTAGTTGATGGCGCCGCCGAAGGGCGCGGGCCTGAGCGCTTGAGAACCGTAGATCTCCTCGGGGTCCTGATTCACATCGATCCTATGCGCGGCCTGTTGCTCGGGGGGCACGTCCAGCACCAGTGCCAGCACGGTGGGATCGTAGCGGACCGACAGACCCACCTCCTTCGGCGCCACCCAGGCGGCGGCGGCCTCGAGCTGCGAGAGACGAGGGGCGTCCACTAGGGGCCGCAGCGCCGCCAGCAGACTTTCCTTTTCGATCGCTACCAGCTCCTCACCCCGCAGCCGCAGGCGCACCTCCGCGCCTTCGGTGCCGTTGAAGAGTAGCGGGAGCGCGGCCTCCTGTTCGGCGGCGGCGAACGTCTTCGCTGCCGCGGCAATCTGGGCCACCGCCGTGGGCGCAACGCTCATGGCGGCCAAGAAGAGGAAGGCGCGAAGTCTACTCAAACTTCAGCGAGCCTTTGAAGGGGCCCACGACGCCCTCGGGGAGCTCGACCTTGAAGACACGCTTGGTGCCCGCCAGGACGTTCTCGCCGTTGAGGCCCTTGAGCTGATCGCCGCTGAGAACCACGGTGCGGTTCTTCGCAATCAGCGTGAGTTTGGCGGAGGTCAGGGGGGCGTGCTGGCTGCCTTGGTTGTGGACGGTGAGGAGCAACTGCTTGGCCGCCTCGATCTTCTCCACCACCACTTTGGGGGACGTCTCACCGGGATCGACGTAGAGGGCCGCCACGTACTTGAGAAGCATCTTGATGCCGGTGCCCTTGCGCTGCTTACCGTCGACCTCCAGCGGAAGCTGCTCGGCGACCACGCGGTAGGCTTTCTCGCTGTTTCCTTTGGCGCCGACGAACGTCACTCGGACGGTGCGCTTCTCTTGGGGGGGCACGATCATCTGGGGTGGAAAGGCGGCCAGGTCCTTGGTGACCGGTTGATCCTCGGTGCCGTCTTCTTTTTGAATGCGCTCCCGCAGCGAAATCTCCACGGCCATCGGCGAGTCCGTGGGGTTTTCCACGAGATAGAGGGCCTGCTTTTGGCCTCCGTCGAGCTCGATGGTTTGCGACATGGGGCTGAAGGAGAAGGCCTGCAGCAGCAGCAGGAGAGGAAGAACCAGCAAACGTGCCATCTGCGCACTCCTTGGTGTGTCTCCAAGGTACCATGCGGGGGACAGCGCGCGCCACTACTGCGGGGTGATGGTCACGACTTTGATGCCTGCCTGTTCGCTCTGATTGATCTTGGTACGCAGGCTGTTGGGGCCATGGTTGGTCTGTACGAAATAGCGGACTTTTTTAACGGCCACCCGGCTACCCTGGAGAACCACTCGCGTGGTAGCTGGTACCCTCGCGCTTAGGAACAACAGGCCCGACGATGCGGCCTCAGCGACGGACATGGTGAATAGCACGCAGGCCAAAACACGAAAACCCATGCCAGCTTATCGGCATGGGTTTTAGATCTCTTTAGTCAGGTATGTAAGTGGCTGAAGTCTAGTTTGCAGCGATGGTAAAGGTCACGGTATCGCTGTACTGACCTTCCACCAAAGATTCGTGAGGCACGCCAGTGTAGCTGATGTCGACGTTGCGGTTCACGTTGGCCAGGCCCCCGGTGGCGTAGGTGAAGGTCTGGCCCGAGGCCAGGTTCACGCTGCTAGCGTTGTAGCGGAGGGTATAGTTCACGGTGGAGCTGGAGACCGACTGGTGCACGAGCTTACCTTGGTTGGCAGAGGACACGCTCACTTTATAGCCGGTGTTGGAGTTGGACTTCTCGTTGACCACTGCCACCTTAGTGTTGCTCTGGGTGGTGTTCAAGGGGAGGTTGGCGGCGATGCTCTCGGCGGTCACGAGGATGCTGATGGAGCGGGGTACGGTGCCCTTAAGGAGCAGCGTGCCGCTGGTGGACGCGATGGCCGCCGAGGTCGTGAGTGCGAGGCCGATGGCGAAAATCTTTTTCATGGTGAGTCCCCTTTCCTTGGGTTGTATCTATTTGTCCTATCGGACATTCTGGCTGCTTCGATTATCCCTTTTCTAAGAGATATGACGAAGGCCTGGGTAAATAGTGCCCTCACGTGATTACGTGTTTCTGGAAATGGCACTCAGGTATTCCCGCGGGGACGTCACGTGTGCTGGCATACTTGGACGGCCGGCCGGACCCGAACGCAGAAAAAAATGTAAAAAAGTTGCGCGCGCAACGCGCTTGACCTCACTGAACCGTGAGGTGGAACTGGCGCTGAATGCGGGAGCGCTCGTCTTCGTCGAAGGGGTTGTGGTCGATGGAGACGTGCTGCAGACGCGGCAGTCCGCCCAGCAGGTCAGGGAAGCGCGCGAAGGCGTTATGGTCGAGGTTGAGGCGTTTGAGCGCCTTGAGGCCACCGAAGGTGAAGGGCAGCTCGGCGAGGTCGTTCTCCGGGAGATAGAGCTCTTCGAGCGATCCGTACTCGCCCAGCTCCAGCGGCAGCACCCTGAGACCCGCGTTCTTGAGCGTGAGGGTGCGCAGAGGCGCTAGCGCCTCGCCAAGTGGCAATAGCAGCGGTTCAAGGGGCGTGTCGATCGCCTTGAGATTTTCCAGACGCGCAAGGTGGAAGAGTGGTGCGAGCGATCCCCGGAAGGCGGGAGCGCGCAGAGAGAAGAGTCGCAGGGTGCGCAGGGCCGCCACGTCCGGCAGCTCGGTAAGCGCGGCGCCCTCGAGATAGAGCTCTTGGAGTCGGGGCAGGGCCGTGAGATCCTCCGTCACCCGTGCCCCCTTCACTGAGAGCTTGAGCACCGTGCAGTCATCAGGGTTCTTCAGCGCCTCTTTGAGGTTCTTATAGTGTCCCATCGAGGTGTCCCCCGGGGATACCCAGGAAATAGAGGATGGAGGTCATGGGGCCATGGGACATCTGGTGGCGGGCCTCGCGGCGGACTTTTTCTTTGGCGTGGAAGGCGATGCCCAGTCCCGCCTTGGCGAGCATAGGTAAGTCGTTGGCACCATCGCCGATCGCCACCACCTGCTCCATGTGGATGCTCTCCTGCTGGGCGAGCAGCTCCAGGATGAACGCCTTCTGCTGGGCGTTCACCACTTGGCCCGTCACCTTTCCGCTGAGGGCCTCGCCGTCCCAGTCGAGCTCGTTGGCAAACGCGTAGTCCATGCCCAGGCGCTGGCGGAAGTTCTCGGCGAAGTACTTGAACCCACCGGAGACGATGGCGGTTTTGTAGCCCAGGCCCTTCACCGTGCGGATGAACTGCTCGACGCCGGGGTTGAGTTCGATCTTCTGGTAGATCTCGTTGAGCTTTTCCCGCCTCATGCCCTTGAGCATGGCGACGCGCTCCTTGAGCGCCTGATCAAAATTGAGCTCGCCGTTCATGGCGCGCTCAGTGATCAGTTTCACCTTGTCACCCACGCCGTGGACGGCGGCCATCTCGTCGATGACCTCGGCGCTGATGAGCGTCGAGTCCATGTCGAAGACGATGAGGCGCTTGTTGTGGCGAAAGGGCGTGTCGAGCATGAAGGCGACATCGATGCGGTGGACGTTCGAGATGTGCATCATCTCCATCTTGACGTGCTGCTGGTCCACGGGCCGCTGCGCGTGGGCGGCGATGTCGAGGCTCTTGAAGTCGCCCTGGGACATGTTGTCGATGCGGTGGATGTTGATGCCGTGGCCCGCCAGCGTCTCGGCGACGTCGGCCATGAAGGCGGCGGTCACGCCGTCGGGGGCCACACAGCTCAGGATGTACTTGTCGCGCGCCTCGCGCTCCCTAGGGAGGTGGTCGATGACCTTGAAGTCGAGGTTCATACCGAGGCGCTTGGCCTCGAAGAGCAGGTCCTTGAGTGTGCCGTCGTCTTCGTTGCTGCCGGAGTCGAGCAGGAAGCTCAGAGAAAGCAGACCGTGGGTCACCGCCTGGCCCATGTCCATCAGCGAGGCCTGGTTTTTCACCAGCGTCTTCATGAGGGCGGAGGTGATGCCGGGACGGTCGGGGCCGGTGACGGTGACGAGTACGTTCATGGGACCTCGGTGGAGCGGGATTTACGTTGGGCGCGGGCCACTTTAAGGCCCTTCATCATGTCAAAGGTGTAGGAGATCGCCGAGCCAAGCGACAAGAGACCCGCGACCCAAATGCAGCCGGTGCCGATTTCATGCCAGGGCATACCCAGCCACGGGTAGCCCACCATCAGCATGGGCATGGCGGTCATCTGAAAGCCGGTCTTCCACTTGCCACTCTTACTGACGGGAATGGTGAAGCCCTCGTGGTTGGCGAGCAGGCGTAGCGACGTCATGTACATTTCCCGCAGCACCAGCACGATCACCACCACCTCGTGTACGCGATTGAGGCCTGCCAGCATGATCAGGCCCGAGACCACCAGGAACTTGTCGGCGATGGGATCGAGGAAGGAGCCGAAGACGGTGACGATGTTGCGCTTGCGCGCGATGTAGCCGTCGAGCCAGTCGGTGAGAGAGGCCACCACGAAGGTCCAGGTGGCGAGGTGTCCGAGGAACCACGTCGGCACTGTGCCCGTGCCGTGCTCGGGGTGCCCCACGAAGTAGAGCGCCAGCACGACCACCGGGATCATCAGCATCCGCAGGATCGTGAGGCGGTTAGGGAGGTTGTCAATTTCGAGGTCGTCCACAGGGATCCTTATGGCCGAGAGTTTAGCAGTGGTGAGGAGGGGGGGCAAAAGAAAGCTTTGCCGACTGCGCGCTGACCTGCGAGCGGCTAGAATGGAAACTCACCTTCACAAGGATCCCCATGCAGACCGAGCGCCGCTTCAATCTTATCAAGAGCGATTTTCAGCAGCAGGAGAAGCGCATTTTTCCGCGTTTCCCGGTGTGCTACCTGACGTTTAAGCCCGAGCGCGCCACGCGGGCTTTCGAGGTCAAAGACATCTCCCACACCGGCATGCAGCTCGGCATCCGCGAAAGCGGTCACGTGCTCGCAGAAGGCGAAACGGTCAATGGAACTGTGCATTGGTTAGGGGAGAGTCTGTCATTGGCGGGTAAGGTCATGTGGGTCACTCCCGGCCGCGCTGGGGTAGAATTCGTCAAACGCCAAGAGACCGCGCAGGCGGTGGTGAAGTTTTTAGACGAGGAACGCCTGGTCGCCGCCTTGAAGCCCCTGCATCGCCTCGACTACGGAGCGGAGCTGCCCTCAAAACTCAAGTATTGGCTGCGCTCGGATGGGCCGGTGGAAATCTTCGTGTGGCAACACCAAGACGGAGAGCTCGCCCAGTTTCAAGTGCTGCTGCTGGACCAGTTCGTAGAGTGGCAAGACGGCCAAGGTCTGCGTAGCGGTCGCATCATGTCAAAGCGCAATGTCGACACGCCGCTGGTGGACGAGGACGAGCTGATCTTCCGAGTCGACCAGTCGCTCGACGACGACAAGTTGCGGCGCGTGCGCTCGCTGGTGGCCCGCCTGCCGGAGGAGCTGCTCGTCGCCGACGCCAAAGACTTCCTTCTCATGAAACTCGGCTGAGGTTAGGATAGGGGGGCGTTGATCACTAACAGGAGTCCCCATGAACCGCAACCTCGCCATGGAGTTCGTGCGCGTCACTGAGATGGCCGCCATCGCCTCCGCGCGCCTGATGGGTCGCGGCGACGAAAAAGCCGCCGACCAGGCCGCGGTGGATGCTATGCGCTCGATGCTCGACTCGGTGGACTGCGACGCCACGGTTGTGATCGGGGAGGGCGAGCGCGACGAGGCCCCCATGCTCTACATCGGGGAGAAGGTCGGCACCAAGCAGGGCCCCAAGCTCGAAATCGCGCTGGACCCCCTGGAGGGCACCACCATCTGCGCCATCGGCGGCCCCAACGCCATCTCCGTGATGGCGATCGCCGAGTCGGGCGGCATGCTGCACGCCCCCGATACCTACATGCTCAAGATCGCCGCGGGCCGCGACTGCAAGGGCATCCTCGACATCCGCCTGTCGGCCACCGAAAATCTCAAGCGTATCGCCGACGTGAAGAAGGCCCGCGTGGCCGACCTCACCGCAGTCATCCTCGATCGGCCCCGGCACAAAGATCTTATCGAAGAAGTGCGCGCCGCTGGTGCGCGGATCCATCTGATCGGTGACGGCGACGTCTCCGCTGCGATCGCTACCGCCAACCCGGACTCGGGCATAGATGTGCTCTTTGGCATCGGCGGCGCTCCGGAAGGTGTTATCGCCGCGGCAGCATTGCAGTGCCTCGGCGGCGAGTTCCAGGGCATCCTCCAGTTCCGCAATGAAGGTGAGATCACCCGCGCCCGCGCCATGGGTCTGGCCGACGCCAAAAAAGTCTACCAGATCGACGACCTCGCCCGCGGCAACCTCATGTTCTGCGCCACCGGCGTCACCGACGGAAACTTCCTCGACGGCGTGCGCTTCAAGTCCTGGGGCGCCACCACCCACTCGCTCGTCATGCGCTCGGAGTCCGGCACCATCCGGCACATCCGCGCCGAACACCACTTCGATAAAAAACCTCGCTACTAAGGAAGGCAGCCATGGCCAAGGCCGAACGCACCGAAATCTTCGACGTCCCCGCGGACAAGTTCTACCAGGCGATCGTCGACTATAAGGCGTATCCCCAGTTCGTTGACGGAATGAAGTCTGTGGAAGTGGTCAGCGGCAGCGGCGCCGATACCACCGTGAAGTTTAACCTCAGCCTCATCAAAGAAGTCACCTACACGCTGAAGCTCACCGGCGAGGCCAACAAGGCCGTGAGCTGGAGCCTGGTCAGCGGCGACATGATGAAGGTCAACAACGGCAAGTGGACGCTGAAGGACCTCGGCAACGGCAAGACGGAAGTCACCTATGCGCTGGAGGTCGAGCTCAAGGGCTTCTTTCCCGGTCTGGGCATGATCGAAAAGACCATGGTAAGCACCAACCTGCCCATGAACATGAAGGCCTTCGCCAAGCGGGCAGGTGCCCTGTGAGCAATGACACCAAAGGTAAACTCGGCGACATCCTCAAGACCGTGGTCTCCACTGGTGCCGCCGCGGCGGCGGTCGGCGGGGAAGCGATGAAGGGCTTCGTCGAAGACGCCAAGGTCGCCAAGGGCGAGATCATGTCCTCGGTGAAAAACGAGATCAAGCACTTCCTCGAGCGCATCGACGTGCGCAACGAGATCGACCGCGTGCTGGAGGACTACGACCTCGAGGTGCAGGCCAAGGTCAGCTTCAAGCGAAAGAAACCCAAGGGCAAGGCCGGTGGTGACGCCTGAGCGCGCCCGCGCGCTGGAACTGAACTGGCAGGCACTGCTCGCCGAGATCAATAACCGCGCGCGGCTGCTGGTCGTGAGCAAGACCCGTTCCGCGGACGAGATCCGCTACCTCTACCAGCTGGGCCAGCGCGACTTCGGCGAGAACCGCGTGCAGGAATTAGAGGAGAAAGCTCTCCTGCTTTCCGACCTCCCGGCGTTGCGGTGGCACCTCATCGGTCCGCTGCAGTCGAACAAGGTCGCTAAGCTCAAGAAGATCGCGGGCCTCAGCGCGGTCCACTCCGTCGGCAGCCTCGCTCTGCTAGGAAAAATGCAAAACGCGGTGGAGCGTCCGCTGGACCTTTACCTCCAGGTCAACACGAGCCGCGAGGACGCCAAGTCCGGCTTCGAGGATTTCGCGTCACTAAAGGAAGCGGCGAGCGCGGTGAGCGGGCCCCTGCGGTTGAAGGGACTGATGACCATGGCCACCTTTCGCACTGACGATCCCGCCGGCGAGGCGCGCCGGTGTTTCCGCGAGCTGCGCGAACTGCGCGACCGGCTCGATCCTGGCCTGGAGCTGTCCATGGGCATGAGCGGGGATTATCCCATCGCTCTAGAAGAAGGCACCCACTGGGTGCGCGTGGGCGGGAAGATCTTCGCGTAAAGAGATTTCTACGCTAATAAAAGCAGTGACATAGGCTTATTGTCCGGTTGCCTAATCCAGGTTACCCCACCCAATTTCCGTATGGGCGAGATCCCTTTTTTTGTTTGGACAACGCATGTCGCCAGTCCTAATTTACGCCCAATTAACCAAGGGGAGACCCATGAGCCACCGTAAAGTCCCAGAGCTGAGTCTTTTGAGCTTCGTGAACGGAACCGCCAACGACAAGGCCCTCTTCGTCGACAACCTCATGGCGGGTCTCAAGGACTACGGCTTCATCGTCATGGTCGACCACACCGTCGACGATCGCCTCACCAAGAAGGCCTACGAGCTCATCCATGAGTTCTTCCAGCTCCCCGTCGAAACCAAACGCAACTACGTGTGCAAGGCCGGCGGCGGCCAGCGCGGCTACACCGCCTTCGGCGTCGAACACGCCAAGGACAACCAGTACCCCGACCTCAAGGAGTTCTGGCACGTGGGCCGCGAGAAGCTCGTGAATGAAAAGTTCCGCCCCATGTTCCCTGACAACGTCTGGCCCACGGAGGTCAAGGAGTTCCGCGAGACCATGCTGGCGCTCTACAACGCCCTCGACACCACCGCAGGCATCGTGATGGACGCTCTGGGACTGGGCCTCGACGTGCCCCAAGACTACTTTCGCACCATGCTCCGGGACGGTAACTCCATTCTGCGCCCGATCCACTACCCGCCGATTGACCCCCGCGCCCCGAAGAACGCCGTACGCTCCGCCGCGCACGAAGACATCAACCTCATCACCGTCATGGTGGGCGGCACGACCTCCGGGCTCGAGCTCCTCGACCGCGACGGCAAGTGGATGCCCGTGCACAACAACGAGAAGCAACTCGTGGTGGACTCCGGCGACATGCTGCAGGTCCTCACCAACGGCATCATCCCCGCGACCACCCACCGCGTGGTGAACCCGACCGACTTCAATTCCACCCGCTACTCGATGCCCTTCTTCGTCCACCCCAACCCGGACACCATGCTCACCTGCGTGCCGTCCTGCCGCGGGAGCGGGGAGAAGTACGCGCCGGTCAACAGCCACGAGTGGCTCATGCAGCGGCTGGCTGAAATCGGTTTGAAAAAGTGAGGAGTGTTCTGACGGGCCTCCTCTTCGTCACTGCCGGCGCCCACGCCGCCAACTGCACCCTCACCAGCGTCGTACCAGAGAACTACCGCGCACTGGACGCCCACGAGTGCGAGACCGGCACATTCGAACAGGACGGCGAGCGCCTCAAGGCCCCGCGCTTCTGCCTCCTTAGGGTGACCAACGCGCGCGGAGAGAGTGGGCTCCATCTCTTCGATGCCGCCAACAACATCTTCGCCGCCCGCGGCGGCTTCTACTCCCCCGAGGATATCAACGTCGTAAGCCGCGGCCACAACATGAATTTCGGGACCCGCAATCGGCCGGCGACGCTGCACTACGCGGTCGAGCACAGCCGCCTCGAGGGTGCCGTGGAGTACAGCCACAAGCCCATATTTGGTTCCGAGCGCGTGATCGCGCGGGCGAACTTCCGCTGCCGCTAAAACTGGCGGCGCAATCCCAGTCCGACGCGCAGGTTGGACTGGGTGGTCGTCTGGCGACCTCCCGTTTCCAGCTTCTCGTCGGTTTTGAGCGTCTCGAAGGCCACCTCGGCGACAAAGTCCCAATCACGATTGAACGGTAACAGCGTCCCCAGCTTAGCGCTCGGAAGTAGCGTCGCGCTGCCCGATTGGGTGACGCCGCTGACGTTGCTGCTGGATTGGCCAAAGCCCAGGCCTGTGGCGACGAACACGCGCGCCTCGTGGAAGGCCTCGAAGGGATCCGAGTAGAACAGCAGATCCCCAAGCAAGGTCGCGCGCTGGGTGGTCAGCGAGGCGACCGGTAGGTTCACGACTTCGCGCTCGTAGCGCAAACCCACATCCCACGCGAAGTGGGGGTGGAAGAGGCGCTCGTAGAGGAAGTCGAAGGCGACGCCGCCGCGCGAGCTGCTCTGGGGCGCGGCCTCGGAGGTGGACTCGCTCAGGCCCCGCGTGGAGGCGGCCTTGACGAGGATGGCACCGGTGGGTTTGTGCAGTACTTTTTGTACCATCTCGCGGCGGGCCGCTTCGGGGTTCAAGGCCCACAGATATTCTTCGGCGGGATGATAGGTCACGACCTGGCCCGGCTTGAAGGGCACCTCGGCACTGTCACTGACAATTTCCCATTGCGTGAACTGCGAGGTCACCGTGCGGGCCCGGGCGTGCAGGGCGACGTCGTCGGCGACGAACGAGGCAGTGAGGCCCTCGATCACGCCCTGGCGCTTTCCGTTACGCGTAACGAATGTGCGCTTGGTCGCGGAGACCGTCTGCACCACCAGCAGCTCAAAGGCCTCGGCGGAGAGCGAAAGCGCGAAAAAAATCACGAATAGGAGACGCATGCTCTCATGATAAGGGCGAACCCCTTGTTTAAACCACAACTGAAGCGCGGCACTCGGGTAATCCAACTGATCAAGTCGGAACGGCGTCCGCACGAAGAGATGGACACAAGGAGGAGAGATTGGCCCACGTTTGGCTGCTCGCTCTATTCATACTTTCGGCGTGCAACGTCGCCGAACAGCCCAGCACCGCGGCCCTCGAGGACGCGGGCGTGACGACGTCCACTCCCGCCACTACCGTCAGCTTCGCTCAGGTGCACACCTCCAGGGCCGAGGGCGGGCCCACGATGAGCTTCCCGGTTTCAATCTCCGCCGTTCGAACCTCTGACACAGTAGTTTCCTACAGCGTCTCCGGCACTACCACCGGCGGCGGCGCGTGCGGTGCAGGCATGGACTACGTCACTCCCTCCGGTAGTGTTACCATCCCGGCCGGCAGCACCACCGCGCAGATCCTGGTCACTCCCTGCACCGACATTGTTTACGAAGGCGACGAGACTTTCATCCTCACCCTCACAGGCACGAGCCCCGCGCTAGGTCTCGGTGCCTACGGCGCTCTCACCGTGCGCATCCTCGAAAGCCGCGCGATTCCGCAGGTGGGCTTCGCTTCGGTGAGCTCCGCCTCGCAGGTCGAGGGCGTGGACGGAGCGTCGACGGTCGTCACCGTCAACCTGACGCTTTCACATGCCTCCGTGCAAGCGGTGAGTGCCACGGTTATCTCGGGCGGCGAGGCCACCGAGGGCGACGACTTCACTTTGTCCGCCTCCAGCGTGAGTTTTGCGGCGGGCGCGACCACCGCCTCGGTTAACGTCACCATCCTCGGCGACGACTTCATCGAGCCCAACGAAAACATCATGCTCACGCTCTCGGAGCCGGTGAACGGTGCGCTGGGCACCACCTACTCCCATACCCTCCAGATCACCGCTGACGAAGTCCCCGCACCCATGACCGCTCAATTGGGTGTCGCAGGCCCCGTGACTGAGGCCGCCGGCACCGTACTGGTGCCCGTGACCGTGGTGGGGCGCATGCAGACGGACCTGGTCCTGCGCTATGTGGTGGACACCGGGGCCACCGTCACAGCACCGGCGCAACTCGCAACGCTAGGTAGCGATTACTCCATCTCCGGCGGCGGCAGCTCGGGTACGCTCACCATCGCCGACGACCCGGCGGTCACCCGCGTGGTCTACATCCCGGTGACCATCGTCAACGACTCCCTCTACGAGCCCACCGAAGAGTTCGTCATTACCCTGATCGGCGCGAGCGACGTGACGATCCTGGGCACGAGCGCCCGCGTGAGCGTGACCGACAACGACACCGCCCCGTCGGTGGCCTTCCTCACCGTTTCCCAGAGCGTGCTCGAATCCAACACGCCCGGAGGCGTCGTCGTGCGCCTCGTGAACGGCAGCGGCAACGAAGTCGCCGCGGGCCGGGACATGACCGTGACCTTTACTACCACCAACAACGACACCGAGGGCGCCTCCGACTGGGCCTTAGGGGTCACCTCGCTCACGATCCCCGCCGGCAGTAGTCGGACAACCCTGCCGCTCTCGGCGGTGGTCGACGACGTGGACGAGGACGACGAGTACTTCGACGTCGCCTTCAACACCTACAGCACGGGCTACGCCGGCGCGGCCGGCCTGACCTCGCACCGGGTGACCATCCTCGATGGCACGCCCGCCGCGCGGTTGAGCTTCACCGCCTCCGACAGTGCGCAAACGGAGACTGACGCCAGCGCAGCGCTGACATCAATGACCGTCCAGCTCGACCGCGCCAGCGAGAGGGCCATCACCCTGCAGTACAGCGCCAGCGGCACCACGCTCTCCACCGCCGCCTGTGGCGCGGGCCACGACATTTCCTCGCCCGGCACCCTCTCGATTCCGGGGGGATCGCCGATGCCCTTCACCATCACCGGCATTAACCTGTGCGGTGACACGCTCTACCGCGGCTCCCGCAGCGCGGTCTTCACCCTCCAGGGTGCGACCAACGCCGTGCTCGGCGCCCAGCACGTGCACACTGTGGCGGTGACCGATAACGACGCCGTTCCCAACGTGGCCGTGAGTGCCGCCATCTCCAGCTTCGACGAGGCGGCCACGCAAGTGTCGTTTTCGGTGACCGTGCAACCCACCGCCAAACCCTTCAATCTCACCTATGGGGTCACCGGCACCGCTACGGTAAGGCAGGATCACACGTTCTCCGCGCAGCGAACCCTTGCGGTCCCGGCCAGCAGCGTGGTCGCGGTCTACACGCTCTCGGGCAACATCGTCGACGACACCACGCCCGAGAACGCCGAGACCATCATCATGAACATCCTGGCGAGTTCGGTGGACGCCAACGTGACGGTCGCTGCGGTGACCGTCACCATCAACGCCAGCGATCCGCTCCAGCTGGCACTGGGCAGCCGTCACGCCTGC
>Ga0068877_10001855_pt1 | contig 17223 bp, 12 predicted proteins | sample NOAtaG_FD_66437 | JGI IMG/M metagenome (GOLD analysis project Ga0068877, IMG submission 66437) | Freshwater lake microbial communities from Lake Erie, under a cyanobacterial bloom - NOAA_Erie_Diel6S_1000h metaG | ecosystem: Environmental > Aquatic > Freshwater > Lake | place: USA: Ohio, Lake... | reverse complement strand
CGCACCTGATAGCTTTTTTGAATGATTCCATAGCCGTGCAGATGATCAAATGCTTTTATCTCGAGCAGTTCTTCTGTTGGCAGCTGCAGGTAGTCGCTCCGCTCGATGGCGCGCTTTTCAAAAACAGAACGAGTATCGGGGTGCGAAAAGAATTGTATGATGCTTCGTTCCTCAAAAAGGTTGTCATCGGGTTTGGTTGATCTCGAAATCAGCAATTGCTCCAGTTGGCCATACTGCTGTTTAGCAAAGGGCATTAGTTCATCGATCAACCAGGTCGTGACCAATCTTCTGCCGGTAACAGGATTGATAAGACCGCCTGCCTGCTTAGAGGCATTGGGGAGATTTCCTGGGTCGAGCACCAGAAACTCTCTTTGTTCCTGCTCCAGAAAATAGCTGAGCCAGGTTCCGCAAAGTCCCTGACCCACGAGCAGAAATTCGGTTTTCATTTGGTAAAGGTAAAGGAAGGACCGTAGCGTCTTATTCGATCAAGATGCTACTGGTTGCTGTACGGTACTCGCGACGGGCAGCATTATAAAGCAGCAATCGACAAGACGGTACCAAAAACTCGCCAGGGTAGCGGGTAGTGAACGGATAATCCCATTGGTACACGCCCGGGCTAAGCCCGTAAAGGGTCATGCTAAGGGCCGTGTCCGACTTGGGTTTTTGCACGATCGATGTTGGCTTTCCTTTTTTGAACTGTACGTTGTTGCCGGTTGGTTGCAGTCCGGCCGAGAGCGGTAGCAGTACCATGCAGCTATCCGTTTTTTGATTGATGTAGATGGACATGCGAAGAACGACAGGATGGCCGACGGGTTGAGTGCTAAAAGGAGTGATCACTTGCTCAGCCACCGATTTCGAAGGTTGCTTATTTACGGTGAACAGTCCAATGCCACCTTTCATCGTTCTCTGATACGCCTGCTGCGCGGCCTCGGTTTGATGATCGGCATCTCTGACATCAAAATATCCGCGAATCAACTGAAGCGTACTATCGATACGGACGGTCAGCTGCCAAAATACTTTTCCGGTAAAGGTATTTGGGATCATGATCGGAAATCGAACCGCATGGTGTTCGCCGGAGGCAAGCGTAAAGTATTGGTTAGCTAATTGATTGTAGAACCATCCGTCGACGGGCTGCTTCTTTACGGCATCAAAAAGTTCAAGTTGCAAATTGCCGGTTTGTTCACTGCGGCCGTTATTGGCTAGCAAAAATTGAAGTTTGGGTTGGTCTCCGGGGTAAAAGAAAGCGGAAAGGTCTGCGGCTGCAGCTATAGAAAACTGTGAATGGGCAGTAGTGTTGATCGCTGACCATACAAACGCTAACAGTAAAAGACAGGTGCGCATTTATTTCTTTAAGACCTCGGCCATCTTCTTTCCGATGTCTGCCGGACTGCTTACCACATGTATTCCGCAGTCGCCCATGATCTTCATTTTGGCAGCTGCGGTATCATCGGCCCCACCCACAATGGCGCCAGCGTGCCCCATTCTTCTTCCGGGAGGAGCGGTTTGGCCGGCAATAAAACCAACTACCGGCTTTTTATTACCATTCGATTTGATCCAGTGGGCAGCTTCGGCCTCCATGCCGCCTCCGATCTCTCCGATCATGACGATGGCATCGGTATCGGGATCTTGCATAAAGAGTTCAATAGCTTCTTTGGTCGTAGTACCAATAATAGGATCACCACCAATTCCGACTGCGGTGGAGATGCCAAGACCGGCCTTGGCTACCTGATCGGCCGCCTCGTAGGTAAGCGTACCCGATTTAGAAACGATGCCCACCCGTCCTTTTACAAAAACGAACCCGGGCATGATACCCACCTTACATTCGCCGGCCGTAATAACACCGGGGCAGTTAGGCCCTACCAGGCGGGTGGGTTTGCCCAGCAAATAATTTTTTACGCGTACCATATCTTGCACAGGAATCCCCTCTGTAATACAAACAACCAGGCCAATACCGGCTTCGGCAGCTTCCATGATCGCGTCGGCTGCAAAGGCGGGGGGTACAAAGATGATGCTCACGTTGGCTCCGGTGGCCTTTACGGCATCTGCCACTGTATTGAACACAGGACGGTCCAAGTGCAGCGTGCCTCCTTTTCCGGGAGTCACCCCTCCAACTACCTGGGTGCCATACTCGATCATTTGGGAGGCATGAAAACTACCTTCGGTGCCGGTAAATCCTTGCACCACTACTTTGGAATTCTTATTGATAAGGATGCTCATGGCGGGCTGCTTAAAAGTTGCCGCAAAGGTAGGGATTTGTGCGAATCAGGGGCGGGTCAACTCGTCCATATTACGCACATTCGGCATCTTTCCTGTTTCCTCCAACATCCGCATATCCTTGGCGTCTTTTAGGAACTCAGAGGCAAAGATAAAATCGTTCAGAAGCTGGTTTTTGCTAAAGATGATATCCTTGCGGGTGCCCTCCCATTCTTTTTTACCTTGGTACATATACAGGATATAATCGCCAGTTTCCATCACAGAGTTCATGTCGTGTGTATTGACCACTGTGGTGATATTGAACTCTACGGTCAGGTCCTTGATCAATTTGTCAATGACTAGCGAAGTCTGTGGATCGAGCCCGGAATTAGGTTCATCGCAAAAAAGATATTTTGGGTTCAGCACTACCGCTCGGGCCAGGGCCACTCTTTTTTTCATGCCTCCACTCAACTCCGCCGGAAATTTTCGATTCACATCCTTTAGGTTGACCCGCTCTAGCACTTCATTGACCCTTTTAAGCTTTTGAGAGTCTGAGTCAGTCGTAAACATGTCGAGCGGAAACATAATATTTTGTTCAACGGTCAAGGAGTCGAAGAGGGCCGATCCTTGAAAAAGCATACCGATCTCCTTACGAATGCTGGTGCGCTGTTCCTGGCTCATCGAAAAGTAGCTCTCTCCCTGATAGCAGATTTCTCCCTGGTCAGGGGTCAGCAATCCTACCATACATTTCATCAGCACCGTTTTTCCGCTGCCGCTGGCACCAATGATCAAGTTGCATTGCCCTGGCTTCATCATGGCACTGACGTTCTCGATCACGATCTTATCGCCAAATTTTTTTTGTATGTTCTTAACTTCTATCATGTATTTGTTACAGCAGTAGAGCCGATAAGATATAGTCGGCAAATAAGATCAGCACGCAACTTACGACCACGGCCTTGGTACTGGCCCGACCTATTTCGAGGGCCCCTCCGCGAACGTAGTAACCATAGTAGGCAGGAACGCTAGAGATGATAAAGGAAAATACATATCCCTTTACCAGGGCAAAGAAAACATTGTAGGGTAAAAAATCGGCGGCCAATCCTTTGTCGAAAATGTTCGGCGAAATAATGCCCGCAGCCGTCCCGGCCAATCGTCCGCCCCATATGCCCAAGGCCATAGCGATCATAACGAGTAGTGGGATCATCAGCATGGCTGCTGCTATCTTAGGTAAAATGAGATAGGTTTTGGTATTGATGCCCATAATTTCGAGGGCATCGATCTGTTCACTAACGCGCATATTTCCCAGCTCGCTGGCAATGCGGCTGCCAGCCACCCCGGCCAGTACGATACAGACCAAGGTAGGAGCAAACTCCAAAATGACCGTATCGCGCACGATCTGCGCTATGGTTGTCAGGGGCACCAGCGGACTTACCAGCTGGTAAGCCGTTTGAATGGTAGAGACAGCTCCGATAAATACGGAGATAATAGCGACGATTCCCAGCGAACCGATCCCGATCTCTACGCACTGATGCATCAGCTCTTTCCAATACATGCTGGCTTTCTCCGGGCGTTTGAACATGCCTTTGAGCATCAGCAAGAATCGTCCTATGTCGCTGAGTAAACCCATGGGAGCTATACAGTTTTTTCTTTTCTAAAGCGTTTCCACCAACGAGACTGTCGCACGATCTCTTGCGTGGGTGTTTGCGTCTTTGACTTTTGCTGGGCGTCCACCACGGCAATAACGGCCATGTTGATGATGCTGCGAATAGAGCTGCCAAGTTGCAGAATATGGACCGGCTTTTTAAGCCCGAGTAAGATAGGCCCCACCGCATCGGCCGTATCCAACTCTTTCATCAAGTTGTAGGCAATGTTGCCGGAGGCAAGGTTCGGGAAGATCAACACATTTACATCTTTATCGGCGAGCTCGCAAAATGGATAATTTTCCTGCATCAGCTCTTTATTGAAGGCGACACTTGCTTGCATTTCTCCGTCCACGATCAACGAAGGATTCTTCTCTTTGACAATGGCACGGGCTCGGGCTACCATTCTGGCCTCTGGCGAGTCACTGCTACCGAAATTGGAGTAACTGAGCATGGCAATGCGCGGCGTAATATTGAATTGTCTGACCTCCTTTGCGGCCAGCAAGGTTATCTCGGCCAGCTCTTCGGCCGTAGGGTTGAAGTTAACTGTCGTATCGGCCAAGAATAAAGGCCCTTTTTTGGTCAACATCATGTACATGCCCGCGATCTTGCTGACACCATCTTCCATACCGATCACCTGGATGGCCGGCCGGATCGTATCGGGATAATTTTTGGTCAGTCCCGATATCATGGCATCTGCCTCGCCGCATTCTACCATCATGGCCCCAAAGTGATTGCGATCTTTCATGATCTTTCTGGATTCATGCACGTTGAATCCTTTGCGGCTACGCTTGGCTAAAAACAGGTCTCCGTATTGATTTCTTTTTTCTTCGAGGGCATCGCTGCGCGGATCGAAAACCGGCAGCCCTTCCAGGTCGACCCCATTCTCTTCCGCAATCGCTTTGATCTTCGCTTCGTTGCCCAACAAGATCGGAAAGCCGATACCTTCATCAAATACCAATTGAGCTGCCTTGAGCACTTTTATGTTGTCTGCCTCGGCAAATACGATCCGCTTCGGATCGCGTCGGGCCTTGTTTCCAATGGCGCGCATCACCTGGTTGTCCAGTCCCAGCCGTTTATTGAGTTCGTTGGTGTACAACTCCCAATCTTTTATGGGAGATTGTGCCACGCCACTTTCCATGGCCGCTTTGGCGACAGCAGGAGCCACGGTGGCCAACAACCGGGGGTCAAGTGGTTTGGGTATGATATAATTGGGTCCGAAACTGATGGTAGACTCGTTATAGGCCATGGTCACAATGTCGGGGACCGGCGTTTTGGTAAGTTCGGCCAGCGCTTTTACCGCAGCCAACTTCATCGCCTCATTAATTTGCCTGGCCCTAACGTCAAGTGCCCCTCTAAAAATATAGGGGAAGCCCAACACGTTGTTGACTTGGTTGGGGTAGTCACTTCTTCCTGTTGCCATGATGATATCTTTTCTGGACTCAGTGGCATCTTCCCAACTGATCTCCGGATCGGGGTTGGCCATGGCGAAGACGATCGGATTTTTGGCCATGCTCTTGATCATCTCTTTTGAGAGGATGCCTCCCTTACTAAGCCCAATGAATACATCGGCATCTTTCATGGCTTCTGCCAGGGTCATGTTCTTGCCTTTGGCAACGAATTCTTTTTTCAGTTCGTCAAGGTCGGTGCGACTTTCATGCACCAGCCCTTTGCTGTCATACACCCAAAAATTCTCTTTTCTTGCTCCCAATGCCACGTAGAGTTTCATGCAGGCAACGGCTGCAGCACCGGCGCCGCTAACCACAAAGCGAAGTTTCTCTATCTTTTTCTTTTGCAACTCAGCTGCATTGAGCAGGGCTGCAGCGCTAATGATGGCCGTGCCATGTTGATCGTCGTGCATGAGCGGAATGCTCATCTCCTCTTTCAACTTTTTTTCGATATAAAAGCACTCAGGCGCCTTGATATCTTCGAGGTTGATACCTCCGAATGTGGGCTCCAGTGCTTTGACAATGGCCACGAATTTATCCGGATCTTGTTCGTTGATCTCAATATCGAAAACATCGATATCGGCAAAGATCTTAAAGAGTACTCCCTTTCCCTCCATGACGGGCTTACTGGCCTCGGGGCCGATATCGCCCAATCCCAGTACCGCGGTACCATTGCTGATCACGGCTACCAGATTTCCTTTGGCGGTGTATTTGTAAACATTTTCTTTATTGGCGGCGATCTCCAGGCAAGGCTCGGCCACACCTGGTGAATAAGCCAGCGAAAGGTCTCGTTGCGTCTTGGCTTCTTTGGTAGGGATCACTTCGATTTTTCCAGGCCTTCCTTTGGCATGATACTCCAGGGCCTGTTGTTTGCGTAGATCGTGTTGCATAATTGGGTATTGAGTTACTTCAATGCGGGTATGTCTCAAATGACGTGCAAGGTACGATAAAATAGGAGTGTCACTCCAGAGAGGGCCATCACTTTCAGTGGCACGAATGATAGCTTATGGCGAAAGATGTGCCCCCAGCCAGGCCATCATAGCAGTCCCGTAAGCGATGGCCTCTTCATCGACCTGAAAGCGAGATGTATGTACGCCGTGCGTATTACCCAAGGAGGGGTTTACCACACCTAGTCTGAAAAAGCAACCGGGTATCTGTTGCGCATAGTAGCCAAAATCTTCGGCCCCCATTCGAACTTCGGTCTCGCTGATATTTTTTTCCCCCACCAGTTGAACAGCCAGCGGAACCACCTTATGATGTAATTGTTCATCATTGTGTACACAAGGATAACCAATGTCGATATGCAATAAGGCCTCGCCTCCCATGGAGGATACTACTTGGTCTGTTACTTGTCTGATCAGTTCGTGCGCTTTGCTTCGCCAATTCTCGTTCATGGCGCGAAACGTACCCATTAGCTTAACCTGGTCGGGTATTACATTGGTGGTATTGCCACCCTGAATGGAGGTGATGGACAGCACCGAGGGATTGAATGGATCATTATGACGGCTGATCAACTGTTGCAGAGCCGTAATAAGATGAGCACTGATCAAAATGGGGTCGATGGTCAAATGCGGTGAGGCTGCATGGCCTCCTTTTCCTTTTATGGTGATGTAAAGTTCATCTGCACTGGCCATTACCTTGCCCGCACGGAACGAAAAAGCACCAGTGGGTAGCGTCGTGCTCACGTGAAGGGCCACTATAGCTTGTGGAGAGGGATCGCTCAGTACGCCATCTCTTATCATCAGAGACGCACCGCCCGGATTTTTTTCTTCTCCAGGCTGAAAAATGAGCTTGACCGTCCCTTCCCAGTCAGAACGCGTTTCTTGTAACATACGTGCCGCTCCTAAAAGACAGGTGGTATGTACATCATGTCCGCAAGCATGCATGATGCCTTCTTTTACGGAACGATAAGGCAGGTCATTTTCTTCTTGAATGGGTAGTGCATCCATGTCGGCCCTAAGTGCGATCACTTTTTTAGTAGGATTTTTTCCCTCGATACAAGCTACTACGCCCGTCGTGGATAAGAGGTGACTGGCTATTCCAAATTCCTTAAGTTTTTCCTGCACAAAGGCGGCCGTCTCTACTTCTTGGTAACTTAACTCGGGGTGTGCATGCAAGTGTCTTCTCCAGCCGATCAGTTCATCGGCATGCTTTTGGGCCCATTGCAAAAATTGGTTTTGCATATCACAAAAATAAGGGATGCGGAAGTGTGGGAACTCAATCAGGCAGATTCGTCTCCTCTTCTCCTGATCCTTTGAGCTTGACCTCGATCACATCATTGACAATAAAAACGCCTTTAGGAAAGAGCAGCTCCAGTCTTCGCTGGTATTGCTCGGCTTCTTTACGCTCTTTAAAGTTTCCGGCCTTGACGCGGTAATAAGGAGATTGATGAAACAGATAGGCCTTGAGCTCAGGAAAGTAAGAGTATACTTTTGTTTTTGCGGCCAGCGCTTCTTCGCGAAGGGTAGTGCTAATGACCAACAGTCTAAACCCTTTGTCTTGGCGCCGCGACTGGCGACTGGTCTCCTCGTTGACCTGGATTTGTTTTTTGATCAGCCAATCGATACGAGGATCTTTCTGTACACTGACTCGGCTGTTGTCGATGGACTTAATGAAAAGGCTGTCTTGTGCCTGCAGGGAATGTAAGACTGACCCTACCAAGAGAAGCTGCATCAAACAAAAAAATCTGTACATGTCACAAAGGTACTTTACCCGCGGCGTTCGAAACTAGTAAGAGGCGCCGCTGCCGGTGATCTGTTGAATAGGGTGCCAAGTAGTTTTGATCTCTTGTAGGTCCATGATCAGGTGCGGAGACTGTGCCTTATTCAAAGACCAGTTAGTATAAGGCCAGTGGATCACTCGTTTTAAATTGCCGGTTGCCCTGGTTCTCAATGACGAGAGCGTGGCCGGATCTCGCTCCGTGTACACCAATGCGTTCACATCACGGTGCTCTGCTAACCAGGGTAAGAGTTCGGCTTTACTTCCGGTCAAAATATTCACCACTCCCCCAGGGACGTCCGAGCTGTTCAGTACTTCTGCCAAACTAATAGCGCATAAAGATCTTTTTTCATCGGCTATTACTACGGCCGTATTTCCTCCGGCCAGGCAGGGTGCCAGTACACTCGTAAGCCCGAGTAGTGGGCTGGTCGGCGCAAAAATGGTGACCACACCCATAGGTTCGCACACCGAAAAGTTATAATGGCTAGAGGCCACGGGATTGACCGTACTAAAAAGCGCTTGATATTTGTCGCACCATCCGGCGTAGTAGATCCATCGATCAATGGCCCCATTCGTTTCGGCCAAAGCAGCAACACGCGATAAACCTTGCAGCTGTAGCTCGGCGATAAATTGATCTTTTCTGGCCTCGAGCATTTCTGCGATCCTGTATAAGATCTGACCGCGGTTGTTCGCTGCGCGTTGATTCCATCCACCCAGCGCTGCTCTGGCGGCTACTATTGCTTCCCGGCCATCTTTTCGGGAGGCCATACAGAGGTTAGCGATCTTATTTCCCTTTGCATCCAGTGCCGCAATGGATCTTCCGGATTCCGTGCGTGGAAATTGTCCGCCGATGTACAGTTTATAGGTCTTTAATACCGAAATTCTGTTTTGTGGTTTTTTCATGGTGGAGCATTAAAAAGTAACGTAAGGTGACAAGCCATGCAATCCTCCCTCTCTTCCGTAGCCACTTTCCTTATACCCGCCAAAAGGAGAGGTCGGATCGAACAGGTTGTACGAGTTAGCCCATACGACTCCGGCTTTGAGTCGTTTACTCATGTTAAAGATGCGAGATCCCTTGTCGGTCCATACACCGGCACTGAGTCCGTAGGGCGTGTTGTTGGCTTTTTCGATAACCTCGTCCTCTGTTCTGAACGTAAGGATGGCCAGCACTGGCCCAAATATCTCTTCTTGGGCCAGCCGACTACTTTGAGCCACTTTAGTAAATAAAGTAGGGCGGCAGTAAAATCCTTTTTTAGGAAGGGTGGCTGTGTTTTCGTAGTGTAGCGACCCTTCTTTTTTTCCCAGCCGAATATAGTAGTTGATCTTCTCCAGTTGTTCGGCCGAGTTGATGGCGCCTATATCGGTGTTCTTGTCCATTGGATCGCCCACTAACAGCGTGGCCATCCGGTCTTTAAGTTTTTGTAGAAAAATGGGCGCGATAGATTCTTGAACATACACTCTCGATCCGGCACAACAAACATGACCCTGATTAAAGAATATTCCATTTACTACTCCCTCTACCGCTTGGTCTATTGGAGCATCACTAAAAATGATATTAGCGGCTTTGCCGCCGAGTTCGAGGGTCAGTTTCTTGTTACTGGAGGCTGTCTCTTGTTGTATCAATTTTCCAACCGCGGTCGAGCCCGTAAAAGCAATCTTGTTGATGCCGGGATGACGCACCAGTGCTGCTCCTGTGTTCCCTGCACCGGTGATGATATTGACTACACCGGGTGGCAGGTCGGCTTCTTGGATAATTGAAGCTAATTTGAGCGTAGTGAGCGATGTAGTCTCGGCAGGCTTAAGCACGATTGTATTACCGGTGGCCAGTGCGGGCGCGATCTTCCAGGCCGCCATCAGCAGTGGAAAGTTCCAGGGAGTAATTTGTGCGGCAACTCCTATTGGTTTTGGAGTTCGATTAGGAAAAGCATATTCTAATTTATCGGCCCAGCCGGCATAGTAAAAAAAATGATTACAAGCCATGGGCACATCGAAGTCGCGGCTTTCTCTTATTGGTTTACCGCCATCGAGTGTTTCCATAATGCTTAACTCGCGGGCTTGCTCTTGCATGAGCCTGGCGACCCTGAAAATATATTTACCCCGCTCGGCCGGAGGCATTTTTTTCCAATATTTATCAAAGGCCTTGCGGGCAGCAGTCACCGCTTTTTCTACATCCTTTTCGTTGGCAAGTGCGGCGCGGTATAATTTTTTTTCATTGGCCGGATTGATACTATCGAAGTAACTTCCCCCGGAGGGCTTTTGCCATTTGCCGTCAATAAATAGTTCGTACTGCTCGTCGATGCGTGCAATGGCAGCAGATTCAGGAGCCGGCGCATAGGTCCACCCGGAGCCCGGTCGCAAAGGGCGAATACTCGATTTAGTTTTTTTTGTTGCCATAGTTGATGGGTCTACGCTGAAGTAATTAATCTACACTAAAGTAATTGGCTGACTGGTAGCAGCCCTCTCTCTCTTTTGCGATCTGCATTAATACGTTATTGGCCAGACTGCTTGCCCCAAAGCGAAACCAATGCGGATCCATCCAATCGGCTCCCAACGTTTCATTGAGCATGACCAGATAGTGCAACGCTAGTTTAGAGGTAGAGATGCCCCCGGCGGGTTTCATGCCGATCATGGTTCCGGTCTTGTAATAATGATCGCGAATGGTCTCGAGCATGACCAGTGTTACAGGCAGGGTAGCGGCCGGCTGAATTTTTCCGGTCGATGTCTTTATGAAGTCAGCTCCAGCGGCAATGGCCAACTGGCTGGCTTTTCGTACATCATCGAGCGAGCCCAGCTCGCCCGTCTCCAAGATCACTTTCAACCGTGCGGCGCCACAAGCGGCTTTTACGGAGGCGATCTCGTCAAAGACATAGGCGAATTCTCCTTCCAGAAATTTTCCGCGGCTGATCACCATATCTATTTCATCGGCCCCCTCTTCTACGGCAAACCTTGTATCGGCCAGCTTGATCGATAGGTGGCTTTGTCCTGAGGGGAAGGCGGTAGCTACGGAGGCTACTTTTACCGATGAGCCTTGCAAGGCTTTTTTAGCTGTACGTACATGAGAGGGATATACGCAAATGGCGGCTACCGTGGGTAAGCCCTCGAAGGCGTCATGTAGATGAAGGGCTTTGTAACATAGCTGTTCCACTTTTCCGACACTGTCCTTTCCTTCGAGGGTGGTCAGGTCTATCATGCGCAGGGTCAGCAAAAGTCCTTGCATCTTGCTGGCAGCCTTGATGCTACGCTTGGTAAAACGTGCGGTTCTCTCTTCTACCCCTGTTTGGTCAATGGCAGGACCCGCCAGCATCGAAGGCTTAAAAACAGCAGGCGGAATTTTTTTCATAAGGAGAATTGGTGGCTAAAAATAAAACTAATTAGTTATCATTGTTGCCCGTTTCTGCTAACTTTCCTAAAAATCCAATCATGGCCTTGAACAGATTTCTTTTTGCCCTGCTGCTTTTACTAAGTGGCCCGGCGCTAATGGCGCAAGCCACTTTTCCCGAAAATGGAGTGGCCGACCCTAGGCTGGGTCATTATGCATTTACGCATGCCACCTTGGTAAAAGATGCCGGCACTACGCTGGTCGACGCAACACTAGTTATTAAAGATGGTCGTATCGTAGCCCTGGGTTCCGGAATGCCGGTGCCTGCAGGGGCCGTCGCGATCGATTGTAAAGGGAGATACATCTATCCGTCTTTTATAGATATCTATACCGACTACGGAATGCCCGCTGCAACAACTTCGCGCGGAGGAGGCGGTGGGTTTGATTTTCTGCGTCCCTCGCAGCTCGAATCAACTCAAAAAGGTCCTTATGGGTGGAACCAGGCACTGCGCAGCGATGTACAGGCCCATACTCAATTCTCTGCCGATGAGACCAAGGCAAAGTCAATGCGCGAGTTAGGATTTGGCACGGTGCTGACCCATGTGCGGGATGGAATAGCAAGAGGCACCGGGGTTGCCGTAACCCTGGCCAACGAGAAAGAGAATCTCGTCATCATCAAAGAAAAGGCCTCGGCGCATTACTCTTTCAACAAGGGCAGTTCGCAACAGAGTTATCCCAGCTCCATGATGGGGTCGATCGCGTTGCTCCGTCAAACTTTTCTGGATGCCCAATGGTATAAGACGCAACCTGCCGAGGAAGGCGTTAACCTGACACTTAGATCATGGAACGAAACACAATCGTTGCCACAGGTCTTCGAGGCCGGAGATAAGTGGAATGCGTTGCGTGCCGATCGAATCGGAGATGAATTCGGCGTTCAGTACATCATTAAAGCCGGTCAGACCGAATACCAGCGCGTGGCCGACATGAAGGCTACTAATGCTGCCTTTATTTTGCCACTTAATTTTCCGCTGGCACAAGATGTCGAAGACCCTGCAGAGGCACGCTTTGTGGCCCTCAATGACATGAAGCATTGGGAGCTGGCGCCCACCCAACCCGCCGCCTTCGAAAAAGCAGGTATCCCTTTTTGTTTATCCACGGCTGATCTAAGCAGCGTTGGCACCTTTGCCCGCAATTTGCAAAAGGCCAGGGAGTATGGTTTAAGTGATGCGGCAGCACTCGAGGCGCTGACTCGTACCCCGGCCAAATTGATGGGCATGGACGATAAGGTCGGAAGCCTGGAGGTTGGTAAACTCGCTAATTTTCTGGTGATGTCCGGACCCTTATTCAACGAAAAGACCCTGCTGTTGCAAAACTGGATACAAGGAATAAAATATACCATACGAGAGGATGCCGCTGCTGCCAATGGGCTCTATCAGCTCACGGTCAACACGGCAACAGGAAAAGAGATCTATCAGCTAGAGATGAAGTCCGTTAGCAGCGCCACCATCTTTGCCAAAGACACGCTACTGTCAAAATTTAGTTTTGATGGCAAGCAGGTCAAGATCGGTTTTGCACCCGCTCCTGTTCGCCAGCGTCCTGCCGGTGGAGCTGACAGCACGCGCAGAAGTTTTGGAGCCGGAGGTCCGGGTGCTCGCTTTATGGGGGGAGCCGCTGACCAACCTTTGCCGGTTTCCGCCACCCGACTTAGTGGAGTTTCCAATGGTACTGAGTGGAATGGGGTTGGAACCGATTCGTTGGGTAATCCGTTAACATGGACGGCTACGCTAGTTAAACTGAGCGCGCCTACTCAGGTCGATTCTGCCAAGAAAAAGGAAATGCCACAACTCGGCAAGGTGATCTATCCATTTGTGCCCTTTGGGTGGGAGGAAGGAAGCCAGCCCAAGACCGAGACCTTGCTCATCAAAAATGCAACGGTATGGACCAACGAAAAGGAAGGCGTTCTTAAAGAGACCGATGTGTTACTCAAGGACGGAAAGATCGCGGCCCTAGGAAAAAACCTGTCGTATCCTGATGCCAGGGTCATTGATGGAACAGGCAAGCACCTAACTGCCGGTATCATCGATGAGCATTCCCATATTGCCGCCGCTTCCATCAACGAAGGCGGTCAGTCTGTAACATCCGAGGTGCGTATTGCCGATAACCTCAATCCCGACGACATCAATATTTACAGGCAGTTGAGCGGTGGGGTTACTACCTCTCACATTTTGCACGGTTCTGCCAATACCATTGGTGGGCAGACCCAATTGATCAAATTGCGTTGGGGTGCCGGAGACGAAGGCTTGAAATTCAAAGGCTGGCCGGGGCAAATAAAATTTGCGTTAGGCGAGAACGTAAAGCGTTCCTCTTCGCCGCTGGGAAATAATCGTTACCCTGACACCCGCATGGGCGTAGAGCAGATCTTGGTAGATGCCTTTACCCGCGCCAAAGATTATCAACGCGCTTGGGTCGCTTACGAAATCGAAAAAAAGACGTATGAGGCTGCCAAGAGTAAAAAGGGATTGACCGCGCCGGTGGCACCCCGTCGTGATCTGGAACTCGATGCACTGGTAGAGATCTTAGAGAAGAAAAGATTCATTACCTGTCACTCTTATGTGCAAAGCGAGATCAACGCTGCCATGGAAGTGGCCAACCGCATGGGCTACACCGTCAACACGTTTACCCACATCTTAGAGGGGTACAAAGTGGCCGATAAAATGAAGGAGCACGGTTCTTTCGCCTCTACCTTCTCCGATTGGTGGGCCTACAAGATGGAGGTAGAAGATGCGATCCCTTACAATGCGGCCATCATGCAAAAAGTCGGACTCACCGTTGCCATCAACAGTGATGATGCCGAGATGGCTCGTCGTCTCAATCAAGAAGCGGCCAAGATCGTTAAATACGGAGGCGTTACCGAAGAAGAAGCACTGAAAATGGTCACACTCAATCCAGCCATTATGCTTCATGTCGAAGACAAGGTCGGAAGTCTCCGAGTCGGAAAAGATGCGGACGTAGTGCTGTGGAGCGATCATCCGCTTAGTATCTATGCCAAATCGATCTATACGATCGTGGATGGTACTGTTTACTTCGATCGGGCGCGCGACGAACAGCAACAAAAGCAAGTGGATGCCGAACGGTTACGCTTAGTACGAAAAATGAATGGCGAAAAACGCGCCGGAGCACCCACCGTTCCCGCACAGCCTAGCTACCAGCTGATGCATACCTGCCATGATCATGGGCATAGCCATGGTCTGCTGGTCATTGATAACGATGAAAACCTCAACGACTAAAACTGATTCCCATGCAAAAGATATTCTTATTCATCAGCTTTTCATTTTTTGCCACGATCTCACAGGCGCAAGAGACCGTATTGCCCGCCAAGGAACAGAAAGGTTCTTATTATCTGACCAATGCTACCATTCATGTGGGTAACGGGCAGGTCATTAGCAAAGGAACCATTAAAGTAACCAACGGAAAGATCGAGGCGGTCGGAAATAACATTTCTATATCGGCCGATGTGCCGGTTACCGACCTGCAGGGGCAAGACCTCTATCCAGGTCTGATCTTACCCAATAGTAGTTTGGGCTTGGTAGAGATCAGTGCTGTTCGTGCCACCCAAGATGTCAGAGAGATCGGTGAGCTCAATCCCAGCGTTCGCTCCATCGTGGCCTACAACTCCGATTCAAAAGTCATCAATACGCTCCGATCTAATGGCATTTTGTTAGCTAACGTGGTACCCCAGGGAAATTTTGTGGCAGGTAGCTCCACCGTGGTGCAGTTAGATGCCTGGAATTGGGAAGATGCAGCGTATAGCACCGATGCGGGTATGCATGTGTACATGCCTTCGTTGTTGCCACGTCCGGCCTTTGGGGGCAGGGGTGGTGGTTTTGGCGGAATGGGCGGTGGCCAGGGCGGTACCGATCCTGTAAAAGAGGGATTGGAAAAGATCGAGGGGCTCAAGACTTTTTTCAGAGAGGCGCAGATCTATCACCAGCTTACGGCTCCTGAAAGAACGAATCTGAAGTTCGAAGCCGTCCGCGCTTTATTCAATAAGAAACAACGCTTGTATGTGCACGCCAATACGGCCAGGCAGATCTTGGTAGCGCTCGACTTTGTAAAAGAGTTTGGGTTTGATATGGTGATCGTAGGGGGTAGTGAAAGTTATCAAGTGGCCGACCTGCTACGGGAGCATAAGGTGTCTGTTATTTTACAGCAACCCCATAGTTTGCCTACGGCTACCGACGACGATGTAGATCAACCCTACAAGACCGCAGCACAATTGCAAAAAGCCGGTGTATTATTTGCTATATCAGACGATGATTCACAGACCAGGGGTCGTAATCTCGCCTTTAACGCCGGAACGGCAGCAGCATATGGACTAGGAAAAGAGGAGGCGCTTGCTGCCATCACTCTCAATGCGGCTCGCATTATGGGGGTAGCCGACAAGACCGGAAGCATCGAAGTTGGAAAAGATGCCAATATAGTGGTTAGTAATGGGGACTTGCTCGATATGCGCAGTAGCAATGTAACATCCGCTTATATTCAAGGTCGCAAGATCGATCTGACCGATAAGCACAAGCTGCTTAACGAGCGGTTCGAACAGAAATACGAGATCAAGGGAAAGAAGGGATTCTGATCGCTACTCCCGACCGTGGCATTGCTTGTATTTCTTGCCGCTTCCGCACGGGCAAGGGTCGTTACGACCAATGCGTGGCCCTGCTGAAACAGGTATGGCCTTGTCGTTCTCATTTGCGGCATAGTCCTGACCAGCACGATCAATCTCTTCCTTGTTGGCTCTCATACGACTCATATCCGTGCGTTGTTCTCTGCCTTCTCGTAACGGGGCCTCAGTGGCCTGCACAGGAAGTGATGCATGACATAAGAAGTCTACGATATTTTTATTGAGCTCAGCCGTCATGTTGCGGAACAACTGGTAAGCTTCCATTTTATAGATGACCAGCGGATCTTTTTGCTCCAAATATGCGGTCTGTACGCTTTGCTTTAGGTCATCCATGGCGCGCAGATGCTCTTTCCATGCCTCGTCAATGACGGCCAGTGTGATCGTTTTTTCGAGTGACTGCCCCAGTTCGCCTCCTTCGCTTTGAATATTTTTATTCAGGTTGACCAGTACGTTATAGCCTTTGCGCCCATCGGTAAAAGGCACTACCACGTTCTCAATCTGCTGGCCTTGTGTAAGTCGGATGTTTTTGAAGACCGGAACGGATTGTTGTTGTAGCGCCTTTTTATGTTCTGTGTAGCGTCGGCTTGCTTCGCGATATAGTTGATCGGCAACTTTACCGGCATCTTCTTTTGAAAAACTATGACTGCTTATGGAGGTCTCCAGGCCAAAATTCAAAATGCAGGCCATCTTGAAGCCCTCGTAGTCATCCTGCTCACGGAACGAGCCTACCAATCCTTCGGCCACCGTGGCAAATGCAGTATCGATATCTAAGGCAAGTCTTTCTCCAAAAAGGGCATGATTGCGTCTTTTGTACACTGCATTGCGCTGCATGTTCATCACGTCATCATATTCCAGCAGGCGTTTGCGTATGCCAAAGTTGTTTTCCTCTACTTTCTTTTGCGCGCGCTGGATGCTATTGCTGATCATGCTGTGCTGAATAACATCCCCTTCTTGATAACCCAGCTTATCCATTAGTCCGGCAATTCGCTCACTGCCGAACATGCGCATCAGATCATCTTCGAGCGATACATAGAATTGACTGCTGCCCGGATCGCCCTGACGACCGGCGCGGCCACGCAACTGCCTGTCTACGCGACGGCTTTCGTGGCGCTCCGTTCCAATAATGGCCAATCCACCTGCTTCTTTAACGCCGGGCCCCAGTTTGATGTCGGTACCACGGCCGGCCATGTTGGTGGCAATGGTTACGGCACCGGCCAGCCCCGCTTC
>Ga0068877_10001849_pt1 | contig 17246 bp, 18 predicted proteins | sample NOAtaG_FD_66437 | JGI IMG/M metagenome (GOLD analysis project Ga0068877, IMG submission 66437) | Freshwater lake microbial communities from Lake Erie, under a cyanobacterial bloom - NOAA_Erie_Diel6S_1000h metaG | ecosystem: Environmental > Aquatic > Freshwater > Lake | place: USA: Ohio, Lake... | reverse complement strand
TCGACAGCCAGACCCGCAAGCCACGCAGCAAGCGCATCAGGTGGCCTCGATGCGCAGGCTTTCGCGGTGGCTTAAGCCCCGGTCGCCCTGCCAGTCGACCGTCAGCACCCCGGTGGCCGGCACGCGCAGCCAGAAGGCGACGTAGGGGTTGGCGGCGATGGCGGCGTGCAGCTCGGCGCTGAACACCGGCTCGCCATCGAAGCGCGCCTCGAGGCGGCGCACCAGGTCGCGCGGCATCAGCTCGCCGTCGCTGCCGCGGCGGTAGCCGGTTTCCATGGCGTGCTGCAGCAGCGCGCGCACCTCCACCACCTCGCCACGGCGCACGCGGCTGGGGGCGTTGAGCAGGGCGCGCAGGCTCATGAGCGGGTCACGCCCCCTCGACGCAGGCGGCCAGCGTCACCACCACCTGCACGCGCTGCTGCCAGCACGTGCCGTCGGCCAGCTCGGCCACCGCCACCACCGGCTGCGAGGTGGCCAGCCGCATGCGCGTGGCCACGGCCGCGCGGCCGGCCAGCGGGCCGAGCGTGAACACCGCCACCTCGGGCTGCGGGTTGCGCTGGGTGAAGAGGGCCAGACGGCGCACCTGCGCCGGCCCGGCATCGGGCACGGCCACCGTCACCGGCACCGTGTTGCCGTTTTCCACCAGCGGGGCGATGTCGAGCGTGACGCGGCCTTCGCGCAACGGGGCACCGGCGCAGAAGCTGGCCAGCGCGGCAGCCAGCGCGGCGTCGAGCGCCGGCGTGGCACGCGCCGCCGGCAGCACCAGCACCACCACGGCGGCACCGGCCAGCTCGCGCCGGCGGATCACCGCTGCGTCTCCAGCCAGGCCACGATGTCCTCCAGCTCCTGGGCTGAGAGCACCCGCTGCCCGCGCCAGGCCGCGCCCACGCGCGCCTCGGCCTCGTCGGCGGCCGATGGCGCGGCCGCGTGCAGCGTCGGCATCAGGCTGGCGGGGTTGAGCCGGCGGCTGTCGGCCACACGCAGGCGCAGCTGCGCGGCGCTCCAGCGCGTGCCGGCGCCGCGCAGATCAGTCGACAGCGTGCCCTGAAGCGCGGCGGGTGCGTGCGGGCCCACCACAGCCGCCTGGTGGCACAGCAGGCACAGGCTCTTCGCGCGGTCGGCCACCAGGGCCGCGCCGCGGGCGGCGTCGCCCTGCTGGCCGGCCAGCGGCGCGGGGATGCCGTCGCCCACGGCCGTCCAGGCCACCGCGCCGGTGGCCAGGCTGGCCGACACCGCCCAGGCCGCGATCAAGACCACCTCATGCGGCTCAGGCCCGCTGCAACTGCTGCTTCAGCGGCAGCGTGCGGATGCGCTTGCCAGTGGCGGCGAAGATGGCGTTCAGCACCGCCGGCGCCGCCACCGCGATGGTGGGCTCGCCGACGCCGCCCCAGAAGCCGCCCGTGGGCACCAGCACCGTCTCGACCTTGGGCATCTGCGCCATCGTCATCATCGGGTAGGTGTCGAAGTTCTTCTGCACGATGGCGCCGTCCTTCACCGTGCACTCGCCGAACAGCGCCGCGCTCAGGCCGTAGACGAAGCTGCCCTCGACCTGCGCCTCCACCTGCTGCGGGTTGACGACGTGTCCGGTGTCGGTGGCCGCGACGATGCGGTGCACCTTCAGCGCGCCGTCGGCCGCCACGCTGACCTCGGCCACCGCCGCCACGTAGGCGCCGAAGCCGTGGGTCTGCGCCAGGCCGCGGAACACCTTCTGCCCGGCCACGTCAGGCGCCGGCGTGCCCCAGCCGGCGGCCTTGCACGCGGCCTCCAGCACCGCCAGGTGCTTGGGGTGGCTCTTCATCAGCTCGCGGCGCAGCGCCAGCGGATCGCGGTTCGTGGCGTGCGCCACCTCGTCGAGAAAACACTCGAGGTAGATCGCGTTCTGGTTCAGGTTCACGCCGCGCCAGAAGCCCGGCGGCACATGCGGGTTGCGCATCGCGTGGTCGACCAGCAGGTGCGGCACGGTGTAGCCGATGGCCGCCTCGGGACCGCCGGCATTGAGACCCTGGAACACCACCGGATCGCGGCCCTCGCGCACGTTCTGCGGGAACAGGCCCGCCAGGATGCTCTGGCCGCTGATGCGCATGTGCAGCGCCTGCAGCCGGCCTTCGGCATCGAGCCCCGCCGTCAGCTTGCACTGCGTGACGGGGTGGTACTGGCCGTGTGTCATGTCTTCTTCGCGGCTCCACAGCAGCTTCACGGGCGTGCCCGGCAGCTCCTTGGCGATGGCCACCACCTGGCGCACCCAGTCGTGCACCGCACCGCGGCGGCCGAAGCCACCGCCGAGGTGGATCTTGTAGACCTCGCACCGGGCCGGCGGCAGGCCGGCGGCCTCGGCCGTGGCGGCGAGCGCGCCCTCGCCGTTCTGCGTGGGCGTCCAGACCTCGCAGCGCTCGGGTGTCCAGCGCGCGGTGGCGTTCATCGGCTCCATCGTGGCGTGGTTCTGGTGCGGGTAGGCGTACACCGCCTCGATGCGCCGCGCGGCACCCGCGAGCGCCGCCACGGCGTCGCCCTGCTTGTTGCCCGAGACGGCCTGCGGCGCGTCGAGACCCTCGCGCAGCAGGGCGTCGATGCCGGCCTGCTGCACGTTGGCGTGCGCGCCCAGGTCCCAGTCGATGGGCAGCGCCTGCACGGCCTTGTGGGCGCGCCACCAGGTGTCGGCCACCACGGCCACGGCGTTGTTGCCGACGCGCACGACCTTCTTCACGCCGGGCATCTTCTGCACCGCCGCGGCGTCGAAGCCGCGCACCGTGCCGCCGAACACCGGGCAGGCACGGATGGCGGCGTTGAGCAGGCCGGGCAGCTTGAGGTCGGCACCGTAGACCTGCGCGCCGTTGGTCTTTTCGACCGTGTCCAGGCGCGCCAGGCGCTGGCCCGCGATCGTCCAGTCCTTCGGGTCCTTCAGCACCACGTCGGTGGGCACCGGCAGCTTCGACGCGGCCTCGGTGAGCTGGCCGTAAGTGGCGCGGCGCCGGCTGGCGGCGTGCGTGACCACGCCCTTGTCGGCGCGGCACTCGGCCACCGGCACACCCCAGCCGTTGGCCGCGGCCTGCAGCAGCATCTGCCGCGCGGCGGCGCCGCCCTTGCGCACGTACTCGTGGCTGTCGCGGATGCCACGGCTGCCACCGGTGCTGAAGCTGCCCCAGACGCGGTTGCGCGCCAGGTTCTGGCCCGGCGTCGGGTACTCGGTGCTCACGCGCGTCCAGTCGCACTGCAGCTCTTCGGCCACCAGCTGCGCCAGGCCGGTGAGCGTGCCCTGGCCCATCTCGCTGCGGGCGATGCGGATGACGACGCGGCCGTCGGGCTGCACCACGACCCAGGCGCCGATCTCGGGGGTGGACGGCGCGGCGGATGGCGCTGAGCCTTGCGCGGCAGCCGGCACGGCCACCACCAGCGAGCCGGCGGCAAAGGCGCTGCCGGCGGCGATGAACTCACGGCGGTTGACGGATGCGCTCATCTCAAGCCTCTCGCGTGCTGCGCACGACGTGGATGACATCGACGCCGGCCACCCGCTGCCCCGAGGCCTGCTTGATGGCGGCGCGCACGCGGTTGTAGGTGCCGCAGCGGCAGATGTTGGTCATGGCGGCGTCGATGTCGGCATCGGTGGGCCGCGGCTTGGCCTTCAGCAGCGCGGCGGCTGCCATCAGCATGCCGCTCTGGCAGTAGCCGCACTGCGGCACGTCGTTGGCCACCCAGGCCTTCTGCAGCGGGTGGTCGCCACGCGGCGCCAGGCCCTCGATGGTGAGCACCTGCTGCCCGGGCTGCACGGCCGACACCGGCAGCACGCAGCTGCGCACCGGCGCGCCGTCGACATGCACGGTGCAGGAGCCGCACTGCGCCACGCCACAGCCGTACTTGGTGCCAGTGAGGCCGAGCTGCTCGCGCAGCACCCACAGCAGCGGCGTGTCGGGCTCGGCGTCGTGCTCGAGCACGCGACCGTTGACGTGGAGTCGGGCCATCGGGTGTCTCCTGGCGGCGGGGTTGCTTGAATCGGCCGATGATGGTGGCGCGGCTTTGCCCCACTGGGGCACCGGGTCATCCTCAGCCGGACATCAGGCACGGCGCACGCGCAAGGCGTGCAACAGCGCGGCATCGGCCCAGGCCGGCGGCGGCAGGCCCAGCGCCTGCGCGGCGGCCAGCTGCCCGGCGGCCACGCTGCTCTGGATGCCATAGCCGCCTTGCGCGGCCAGCCACAGGAAGGCCGGCTCCAGCGGATCGGCGCCGATGACGAGGCTGCCGTCGGGCACGAAGCTGCGCAGCCCCGCCCACGTGCGGCGCGGCCGGCGGATCTGCAGCGTCGTCGCCGCCTCGATGCGGTGGATGGCGGTGGCGATGTCGAGCTCGTCGGGCATCACGTCGTGCGGCGGCACCGGGTCGGCGTTGGCCGGCGAGCCCAGCAGCAGGCCGGCCTCGGGCTTGATGTAGAAGCTTTCGTCGATGTCGACGACGAGCGGCCAGTTCGCGATGTCCAGCCCCGCCGGGGGCTCGAAGACAAAGGCCGAGCGCCGCTTGGGCTGCAAGCCCACCGGCGGCAGGCCGGCGCGCGCGGCCAGCTCGTCGGCCCAGGCGCCGGCGGCGTTGATCAGGCGCACGGCACTGAACACGCCCGCGGCGCTGCCCAGTTGCCAGCCTTGCGGCGTGCGCTGCAAGGTCTGCACCTCGGCATCGCACCCCAGCAGCGCCCCGGCCGCGCGCGCGCTTCGCAGGTAGCCCTGGTGCAGCGCGTGCACGTCGATGTCGGCGGCACCGGGGTCGAGCACCGCGGCGGCCACGGCCTCGGGGCGCAGCATGGGGCACATCGCCTGCGCGGCCTGCGTGGGCAGCCACTCGGCGGCCACGCCCTCGGCGCGCAGCGTGTCGAACAGCGCGCGCAGCGGGGCCAGCCGGTCGGCCGCCGCGATGAATAGCGCGCCGCGCGTCCGAAGCAGCGGCGCCTCGGCAAAGCCGGCAGGCGGCTGCTGCAAGAAGCTGCGGCTGGCGCGCGTGAGCGCACGCACCGGCCCGGGGCCGTAGCTCTCTTCGAACATCGCCGCGCTGCGGCCTGTGCTGTGCAGGCCGGGCTGTGCCTCGCGCTCGAGCAGCAGCACACGCGCCTGCGGCGCCGCCTGCAGCGTGAAGCAGGCCGCCGCCGCCCCGGCGATGCCGGCGCCGACGATGGCGATGTCGAAGGGGCTGTCCGTGGCGGCGTGGCTCATGGTGGGGTGGCGTCTTGCGCCGTGCGCGCGAGTTGCGTGAGCAGCGCCGCCGCCTGCTCGAGCAACGGCCCGCGCGGGCGCTGCGCCGAGGTGGCCAGCGACAGGCTCGTGGTCAACGGGCGTTTGGGCGCGATGAGGATGGGCCGCGCCTGAAGCTGCGCGCCTTCGGCCTGGCCTTGCAGCGCCGTCACCGCCAGCACGGCGTGCAGCGGATGGCGCTGCACCAGCGCGAGCATCGCGCCGACGCTTTCGATCTCGAGCGCCACGCGCGGCGTGAGGCCGGCTTCGGCGAGCGCGGTTTCCACCCGCATGCGCAGCGCGTGCGGGCGGCTGGGGATGACGAGGTCGCGCGTGGCGAGGTCGGCCAGCGTCACCGGCCGCAGGCGCGCGCCGGCGGCCGCCCGCGCCGAAATGAGGTGCAGCCGCTCCTCGAGCACCGGCGCCAGCGCCACCTGGCTGGAGGGCGCGGCGTTGTAGACCAGCGCGCAATCGATGCGGCCCTGCACCAGCCACTCCAGCATGTAGTGCGTGAGCCCCTCGACGACGCTGACGCCGGCGCGCGGAAAGCGCGCGCGGAAGGCCTCGACCAGCGGCGCGGTGAGCGTGCGGCTCAGCGTGGGCGGCAGGCCGATCGACACCATGCCGGTGGCGGCGCCGCGCTGCTCTTCGAGGTCTTGCACCGCGCGCTGCACCTGCTGCAGGATGCCGCGGCCGTGGGCCAGCAAGCGCGTGCCGGCGGGCGTGAGCGTGACGCCGCGGCCGTTGCGCTCGAACAGGGTTTGACGCAGTTCCACCTCGAGCGCGCGCACCTGGCGGCTGAGCGCCGGTTGCGCCACGCGCAGCACGGCGGCGGCGCGCGTGAAGCTGCCGAGTTCGGCCACCTGCACGAAGCTGCTGAGCTGCCGGAGATCCATGCCCGCCATGCTATGCCGAAACGTTCTAGCAGCTAGTGAGACCCCGCAGTTGAAACATGGGCCGCAGGGCCGAAGAATCCACGTCTCCATGAATACCCTGCTCACCGGCATTTCCTCGATGGCCACCCGCCAGGTGCTGGCCGAGCTGGCCGCGCACGCCGCACGCGCCGGCGGCCCGACGGTGCGTTTCGAGAGCGTCGGCGGCGTCGACGCCGCGCGCCGCGTGGCCGGTGGCGAGCGCTTCGACCTCGTCGTGCTGGCCGCCGACGCGGTGGACAAGCTGCTCGCCGCGGGCCACGCCGAGGCCCCGCGCGTGGATCTCGTGCGCTCGGCCATGGCCGTGGCCGTGAAGAGCGGCGCGCCGCAGCCCGACATCGCCACCGAAGCCGCATTGCGCGAGGCTGTGGCCACGGCCGCCAGCGTGGGCTACTCCACCGGCCCGAGCGGCAACCATCTGCTGGCGTTGATCGAGCGCTGGGGTCTGAAAGAGGCCCTGGCGCCGCGCCTGGTGCAGGCACCGCCGGGCGTGCCGGTGGCCACGCTGGTGGCGCGCGGCGATGCGGCACTGGGCTTCCAGCAGATGCCCGAGCTCGCCGGCCAGCCCGGCATCGAGGTGCTCGGCACGCTGCCGGGCGCCGCCGCCCAGATCACCACCTTCAGCGCCGTGTTCGGCCTGCACGGCGCGCAGCGGCACGCCGCGCAAGCGCTGCTGGCGCTGTTCAACGACGACACCGCCGCCGCCATCAAGCGCCGCTGCGGCCTGGAACCCGCCTGAGAGCCCGCCGGAGAGCCCGCCCCATGATCATCGACATCCACGGCCACTACACCACCGCGCCCAAGGCGCTGGAAGCCTGGCGCAACGCGCAGATCGCCGGCATCAAGGACCCGGCGCTGAAGCCGCGCGCCGCCGACCTGAAGATCACCGACGACGAGATCCGCGAGACCATCGAGGCCAACCAGCTGGCCAAGATGCGCGAGCGCGGCAGCGACCTCACCATCTTCAGCCCGCGTGCCAGCTTCATGGCGCACCACATCGGCGATTTCGAGGTCTCCAGCACCTGGGCCGCCATCTGCAACGAGCTCTGCTACCGCGTCAGCACCCTGTTCCCGGACTCGTTCATCCCCGCCGCGATGCTGCCGCAGAGCCCGGGCGTGGACCCGGCCAGCTGCATCCCCGAACTCGTGAAGTGTGTGGAGCAGTTCGGCAACGTCGCCCTCAACCTGAACCCCGATCCGAGCGGCGGCCACTGGACGAGCCCGCCGCTGACCGACCGCCACTGGTACCCCCTCTACGAGAAGATGGTCGAGTACGACATCCCGGCCATGGTGCACGTGAGCACGAGCTGCAACGCCTGCTTCCACACCACGGGCGCGCACTACATCAACGCCGACACGACGGCGGTGATGCAGCTGATCCAGGGCGATCTGTTCAAGGACTTCCCGACGCTGAAGTTCATCGTGCCGCACGGCGGCGGCGCCGCGCCCTACCACTGGGGCCGCTACCGCGGCCTGGCGCAGGAGCTGAAGAAGCCGCTGCTCGCCGACCACCTGCTGAACAACGTGTTCTTCGACACCTGCGTGTACCACCAGCCCGGCATCGACCTGCTGACCAAGGTGATCCCGGTGAAGAACATCCTCTTCGCCAGCGAGATGATCGGCGCGGTGCGCGGCATCGACCCCGAGACCGGCAACAGCTTCGACGACACCAAGCGCTACATCGAGGCCAGCACGCAGCTGAGCGCGGCCGAGAAGCACGCCATCTACGAAGGCAACGCACGGCGGGTGTATCCGCGGCTGGACGCCGCCCTGAAGCAGAAGGGACTCTGACCATGTACGAACTCGGCGTCGTCTACCGCACCATCGAACGCACCCCCGGCCATGTGGCCGATGCGCTGGCCGCGCTCGGCAGCGCCACGGTGCACGAGGCCATGGGCCGCGTGGGCCTGATGCACAGCGGCATCCGCCCCATCTATGCCGGCGCTCAGGTGAGCGGCACCGCCGTGACGGTGCTGCTGCACCCGGGCGACAACTGGATGATGCATGTCGTGGCCGAGCAGATCCGCCCCGGCGACATCGTCGTGGCGGCCATCACCGCACCGTGCACCGACGGCTACTTCGGGGATCTGCTGGCGACATCGTTCCAGGCGCGCGGTGCGCGGGCGCTGGTCATCGACGCCGGTGTGCGCGACGTGAAGACGCTGCAGCAGATGGGCTTCCCGGTGTGGAGCAAGGCGATCAGCGCCAAGGGCACGATCAAGGCCACGCTGGGCAGCGTGAACATCCCCGTGGTGTGCGCCGACGCGCTGGTGCACCCGGGCGACGTGATCGTGGCCGACGACGACGGCGTAGTCTGCGTGCCGCGCTCGATGGCCGAGAAGGCGCTGGAGGCCGCGACCAAGCGCGAGGCCAACGAAGGCGAGAAGCGCGCCAAGCTGGCCAGTGGCGTGCTGGGCCTGGACATGTACAAGATGCGCGAGCCGCTGGCGGCCGCGGGTCTGAAGTACATCGACTGAGCGGTCATGCGCATCGCCCTCATCGGCTATGGCGAGGTCGGCCGCATCCTGGCCGAGGATCTCGCGGCCCATGGCCACGCTCTCGCGGCCTTCGATCTGAAGCTCACCGCCGGCCGCGGTGACGGCGCGCCATTGCGCACGCACGCCGCCGGCCTGGGCGTACGGCTCGCGGGCTCGCACGCCCAGGCCGTGGAAGGCGCCGAACTCGTGATCAGCGCCGTCACCGCCAGCCAGGCCGTGGCGGTGGCCGAAGCCTGCGCCAGCGGTCTGGCTGCGGATGCCTTCTTCCTCGACTTCAACAGCGCCAGCCCCGGCGCCAAGATCCGCGCCGCCGAGGCCGTGCACGCCGCCGCCGGCCGCTACGTGGAGGGCGCGGTGATGACCAGCGTGCCGCCCTACCGCAGCCGCGTACCGCTGCTGCTGGGCGGCCCGCACGCCGAGGCCCTGAAGCCGCGGCTCGACGAGCTCGGCTTCGCCCCCAAGGTGCACAGCGCGCAGCTCGGCGTGGCCAGCGCGACCAAGATGTGCCGCAGCGTGATGATCAAGGGCCTGGAGGCCATGGTCATCGAGAGCTTCACCACGGCGCGAGCGCACGGCGTGGAAGACGCGGTGATCGCCTCGCTGTGCGAGACCTTCCCCGGCATCGACTGGGAAAAGCAGGCCGCGTACTTCTTCCAGCGCGTCATCGAGCACGGCCGCCGCCGCAGCGAAGAGGTGCGCGAAGTGGCGGCCACCGTACGCGAGGCGGGCCTCGTGCCCTACAGCGCCGAAGGCACCGCCGAGCGGCAGGCCCACATCGCCGATCTGGCCGATGCGGGGGTCTTCGGCCTGCGCGGCGAACCGGGCTTTGCGCGCAGCGCCGACTGGCGTGTGGAAGCCGACCGCCTGCTCGCCGCCCTCACCCCCAAGGACCAGGCATGAAAACCCAAGTCGTCATCATCGGCAGCGGGCCTGCGGGCCTGCTGCTCTCGGAGATCCTGCACCGCCACGGCATCGAGAGCGTGGTGCTGGAGCGCTCGTCGCGCGAGCACGTGCTGTCGCGCATCCGTGCCGGCGTGCTGGAGAGCACCACCGTCGACGTGCTGCGCGAAAACGGCCTGGCCGCGCGCATGGACGCCGAGGGCCACCCGCACGATGGCATGCGCATCGCCTGGGCCGGGCGCGACAGCTTCATGGTCGACACGCAGGCCACGCTGGGCCGCCGCTTCATGGTCTACGGCCAGACCTCGATCCAGGAAGACCTCTACGCCGCCGCCGACCGCCGCGGCCAGCCCGTGCTCACCGAGGTGGCCGACGTGGTGCTGCACGAGCACGACGGCGCGCCCGGCGCCAAGCCCTGCGTCACCTTCGTCCAGGGTGGTGAGAAGCGGCGCATTGACTGCGAGTTCATCGCCGGCTGCGACGGCTTCCACGGCGTCAGCCGCCGCAGCATCCCCGAGAGCGTGCGCAAGGAGTACGAGAAGGTCTACCCCTTCGGCTGGCTGGGCGTGATGGCGCGCGTGAAGCCGCTGCCCGACATCACCTACGTCAACCACCCGCGCGGCTTTGCGCTGGCCAGCTACCGCAACGAGAAGCTCTCGCGCTTCTACATCCAGGTGGCGCTGGAGGACAAGGTCGAGGACTGGCCGGACGATCGCTTCTGGCCCGAGCTGAAGGCGCGCTTCCCGGCCGAGATGGCCGCGGCCATCGAAGAGGGGGCGACCATCGAGAAGAGCATCGCGCCGCTGCGCAGCTTCGTCTCCGAGCCCATGCGCTACGGCGCGCTCTTCCTGTGCGGCGATGCCGCGCACATCGTGCCGCCCACGGGCGCCAAGGGCCTGAACCTGGCCGTGAGCGACGTGTTCTACCTCTCGCGCGCCCTCGCCCGCTGGTACGGCCAGGGCAAGCCCGACCTGCTCGACAGCTACAGCGCGATGGCCCTGCGCCGCGTGTGGAGCAGCGTGCGCACGAGTTGGTACCTCACCAACCTGCTGCACCGCTTTCCGCACTTCAGCGAGTTCGACCAGAAGGCGCAGGAGTACGAGCTCGACTACCTCAAGAACTCGCGCTTCGCGCAGGCCGCGCTGGCCGAGCAGTACGCCGGCCTGGCGTATGAGAAGGTGGACTGACCCATGAGCACCTTCACCAAGACCCCCGGCTGGCTCGACTGGTACGCCGGCCCCAGCAGACCCCGCTTCCAGCTGCCCGCGGGCGCGGTGGACGCGCATTGCCACGTCTTCGGCCCCGGCGCCGAGTTCCCGTTCGCCCCCGAGCGCAAGTACACGCCTTGCGACGCCAGCAAGGCGCAGCTGTTCGCGCTGCGCGACCACCTCGGCTTCGCGCGCAACGTCATCGTGCAGGCCACCTGCCACGGCGCCGACAACCGCGCCATGGCCGACGCCTGCGCCACGAGCGGCGGCCGTGCGCGCGGCGTGGCCACCGTGCGCCGCAGCGTCACCGACCACGAGCTGGAGCAGCTGCATGCCGCCGGCGTGCGTGGCGTGCGCTTCAACTTCGTCAAGCGGCTGGTGGACTTCACGCCCAAGGACGAGCTGCTCGAGATCGCCGGCCGCATCAAGGCGCTGGGCTGGCACGTCGTCATCTACTTCGAAGCGGTGGACCTGCCCGAGCTGTGGGACTTCTTCACCGCGCTGCCCACCACCGTGGTGGTCGACCACATGGGCCGGCCCGATGTGAGCAAGCCGCTGGACGGCCCGGAGTTCGCGCTCTTCATGAGGTTCATGCGGGAGCACGACAACGTGTGGAGCAAGGTGAGCTGCCCCGAGCGGCTTTCGGTGGGCGGACCACGCGCGCTGAACGGTGAACAAGCGCCCTACCGCGACGTGGTGCCCTTCGCGCGCACCGTGGTCGAGACCTTCCCCGAGCGCGTGCTCTGGGGCACCGACTGGCCGCACCCCAACCTGAAGGACCACATGCCCGACGACGGCTTGCTGGTCGACTTCATCCCGCACATCGCGGTCACGGCCGATCTGCAGCAGCGGCTGCTGGTGGCCAACCCGATGCGCCTGTACTGGCCCGAAGAGGCGTGAGGAGACACCACATGGCCCTGGACAAACCGTACCTCGACGTGCCTGGCACGACGATCTTCGACGCCGAGCAATCGCGCAAGGGCTACTGGCTCAACCAGTTCTGCATGAGCCTGATGAAGGCGCCGAACCGCGAGCGCTTCCTCGCCGACGCCAAGGCCTATCTCGACGAGTGGCCGATGACGCAGGCCCAGAAGGACGCCGTGCTCGCACGCGATCTCAACCGCTGCATCGCCGAGGGCGGCAACATCTACTTCCTGGCCAAGATCGGCGCCACCTACGGCAAGAGCTTCCAGCAGATGGCCGGCAGCATGACGGGCATGACGGAAGAGGAGTACCGCGACATGATGATCGCCGGTGGCCGCTCGGTCGAAGGCAACCGCCACCCCGGCGAAGACGGCAGCGCGCAGCCGCAGCACCAGCCGCAGGGCAGCGCGGCGAAGGCGGGGTTCTGACATGGCCCGCATCACCGCATCGGTCTACACCAGCCACGTGCCCGCCATCGGCGCCGCACTCGACCTCGGCAAGACACACGAGCCCTACTGGCAGAAGGTGTTCAGCGGCTACGAGTACAGCAAGCAGTGGCTGCGCGAGACCAAGCCCGACGTCATCTTCCTCGTCTACAACGACCACGCCACGGCCTTCAGCCTCGACCTCATCCCCACCTTCGCCATCGGCACCGCGGCGCAGTACCAGCCCGCCGACGAAGGCTGGGGCCCGCGCCCGGTGCCCACGGTGATGGGCCACCCCGATCTCGCCGCCCACATCGCACAGAGCGTGATCCAGGACGACTTCGACCTCACCATCGTCAACAAGATGGACGTCGACCACGGCCTGACGGTGCCGCTGAGCCTGATGTGCGGCCAGCAGGACAAGGACTCGGGCGCCTGGCCCTGCCCGGTGATCCCGTTCGCCGTGAACGTGGTGCAGTACCCGGTGCCCAGCGGCCGGCGCTGCTTCAACCTGGGCCGCGCCATCCGCAAGGCCGTCGAGAGCTACGACGAGCCGCTGAACGTGCAGATCTGGGGCACCGGCGGCATGAGCCACCAGCTGCAGGGGCCGCGCGCCGGGCTCATCAACGCCGAGTGGGACAAGCGCTTCCTCGACCGCCTGATCGCCGAGCCCGAGGCCCTGGCCCAGGTGCCACACATCGACTACGTGCGCGAGGCCGGCAGCGAAGGCATCGAACTCGTGATGTGGCTGATCGCGCGCGGTGCGATGAGCGACCACGCACCCGCCGTGAAGCACCGCTTCTATCACGTGCCCGCCAGCAACACGGCGGTCGGCCACCTGATCCTGGAGAACACATGAAGACCTTGAAAGTGGCGCTGGCCGGAGCCGGTGCCTTTGGCCTGAAGCACCTGGATGCACTGAAGCTGATCGACGGCGTCGAAGTGATCAGCCTCGTCGGCCGCGAGCTCGACAAGACGAAGGAAGCCGCCGCGAAGTACGGCGTCGGCCACGTCACGACCGACCTCGCCGATACGCTGAAGCTGCCCGGCCTGGACGCCGTGATCCTGGCCACGCCGACGCAGATGCACGCCGCGCAAGCGCTGCAGTGCCTGCAGGCCGGCGTGCACGTGCAGGTCGAGATCCCGCTGGCCGACAGCCTGCGCGACGCCTACGCCGTGGCCGACCTGCAGGCCAAGACAGGCCTCGTGGCCATGGTCGGCCACACGCGCCGTTTCAACCCCAGCCACCAGTGGGTGCGCCAGCGCATCACGGCGGGCGAGTTCGCCATCCAGCAGCTGGACGTGCAGACCTACTTCTTCCGCCGCACCAACATGAACGCGCTCGGCCAGGCGCGCAGCTGGACGGACCACCTGCTGTGGCACCACGCCGCGCACACGGTGGACCTGTTCGCCTACCAGTGCGGCAGCCCCATCGTGAAGGCCAGCGCGATGCAGGGCCCGATCCACCCGGTGCTGGGCATCGCCATGGACATGAGCATCCAGCTGAAGGCCGCCAACGGCGCGATCTGCACGCTCTCCTTGAGCTTCAACAACGAGGGGCCGCTGGGCACCTTCTTCCGCTACATCGGCACCACCGGCACCTACCTCGCGCGGTATGACGACCTCTACACCGGCAAGGACGAGAAGATCGATGTCAGCGGCGTGGACGTGTCGATGAACGGCATCGAGCTGCAGGACCGCGAGTTCATCGCCGCCATCCGCGAAGGCCGCGAGCCCAACGCCAGCGTGGCGCAGGTGCTGCCCTGCTACGAGGTGCTGCACCAGCTCGATCGGCAGTTGGCGGCGGGCTGAGCCGGCTCAGAACCCGAGCTCGTCGTAACGGTCGATCAGCCGGAACTCGGCCTCCATCTGCTTGAGCCAGCGCTTGGCCGAGCGTGGTTCGCCCAGCAGCGCGCGGCGCTGGTCGCGCAGGTCGAGCTCCAGGCTGATCAGCCGGGCGGCGGCGTCCTTCAGGTGGGGCGCCAGCTTCATCGGGTCGGGCCGCTGGCGCAGCTCCACGCCGTAGGTGCTGCTGAAGGCGTGCTCGCGCTCGGCGATGTCCATCTCGATCTCGCGCAGCTGCTCATTCAGCACGCGGTTGAACTGCCTTACCTGCGTGGCCGCCAGCTGCCCGGCGCGGGCCACGTCGATCTGCTCGACCTGCAGTTGCAACGTCAGCAATGCCAGCAGGTCGCCGGCCGCGTAGGCGGCGTTGGCCTGCGCCATCTGCGCGGTGCGTGCGGCGCGCTCGGCGGCGGGCACATCGGCGGCGATGCGGTCGGGGTGCAGCACCGCGGCGAGCTTGCGGTAGACCTCGCGCACCGACTGCGTGGCCTGGGCTGCCTCGGCCTGCTCGCGCCGCTCGGCGGCCGTCTGCTTGCGTCGCCGCGGCTGGCCTGGGGGTGATGGCTGCTGCGCGGCCTGGTCCGCCTGGGCGCGCTGCTGTTCGCGGGCGCGGGCCATCAGCTCGTCGAGACTCTCCACGGGGCCGTCGCCGAGATCGAGGTCGGTTGCGGCTTCGATGCGTTCGCGCAGGGCCTGCAGGGCCCGCGCCTGCAACTCGTCGAAGCCCTGGTCGGCGTGGCGGTCGTGCAGGGCCTTCAGCTCGGCGTCGGAGTCGGCGCCCTCGGCCGTCAGGAACGAGGCGCAGATCGACGTGATCATGCGCGCCAGCGTCGCCTGTTCGGATCGGCTGAAGCGCTCGCGCAGCAGCAGCTGCTCCAGCTCGAAGGCCCAGGCGCGGCGCGCGGCATCGACGCGGCGCTCGATGGGCTGCACGTGCTGGGCATGCAGCTGCGCAAAGCGCGGCAGCTCTTCGCGCCAGGCCTGCAGCCGCTGGCGCGCCAGCTCGATGCGCGCCAGCAGGCTGCGGAAGCGCTTGTGCTCGGGCGATGGGGCCGCACCCTCCAGCGCGACCTGCGCGATGTCGAGGGCGGTGTTGGGGGCGACATCGGGAGCGATGTGGGGCGCAGGCTTCTTCTTCATCGGCGCGAAGTGTCGCAGCAAGCCGCGGCCGGCGGCTACATCTGCTCGCAACCCGACACCGCGGGCTTGCAGTTGCAACGGCGCGGCGCGCTGCAATGCAGTGGCGCCGGCCCGGCGAGCCCTGGAGCCTGGGAGTACCGAAGATGAACACCCACACGCCGCCCCCTGACGCCCCCGCGCCGGCCCTCACCGCAGGCAAGGCCTGGCTCGTCGGCGGCGGCCTGGCCCTGGTGGCCGTGGCCAAGCGCCTGTAGGCAGGCCGCCCGGATCAGTTGCTGCGGTACAGGTCGCCCAGCACGACCCCCTCGCGCCGCGGGTCGGCACCGCCTTCCAGGTAGAAGTAGCCCTGGGGGTTGCTGCGGCGCACGATGGTGCCGATGCCGCTGCTCTGCGCGCCGGTGCCCACGGTGTGGCCCAGCGCCCGCAGGCCCGTGATCAGCGCGTCGTTGGCGCTGCCGCTGCTGAGGTCGACGTTCGGGTGTTCGCCGCCGACGTTGGTGGTGGGGCTGTTGGCCGCGCCGAAGGCCACCAGGGATGTCGCCTGCTGGGCGTCGAGGCCCCAGTCGACGAAGCCGACGATGGTCTTGGTCACGAACTGGATGATGGTGGCGCCGCCGGGCGAACCCGTGGCCATGCGGAACTCGCCGCGCGTGCCGTCGGCCGCCGTGCGGAACAGCAGTGTGGGCGCCATCGAGCTGCGCGGCCGCTTGCCGGCCGCCACGCGGTTGGCAATGGGCGCGCCGGTCGAGTCGGTGGGCGAGGCCGAGAAGTCGGTGAGCTGGTTGTTCAGCAGAAAGCCGCCCCGCGTCATGTGGAAGGCGCCGAAGCCCGACTCGATGGTGGTGGTCATCGACACCACGTTGCCGCGGCCGTCGACCACGGTGATCTGCGTCGTGCCGTTTTCGGGCGACGGGCCGTGCACGCCGGTCGGCGTGGCGGTGGCCAGCGGCCCGGCGGTGGCCGTGCCCATGCTGCGCGTCAGGTCGATCAGGCCGGCGCGGCTGCGCAGGTAGGTGGTGTCGAGCATGGCGGCGGTGCTGCCGCCGGGCAGCGGCACGAAGTCGGTGTCGGCCACGAACCTGTCGCGGTCGGCGTAGGCCAGGCGTTGCGCCTCGGCCACCAGGTGCACCGCAAAGGCCCGGGGCTTGCCGCCGTTGATGTCCAGCGCCGTGGGCTTGTGCGAGGCCAGGTCGAAGTTCTGCAGGATGCCCAGCGCCTGCGCCACGGCCAGGCCGCCGCTGCTGGGCGGCGGCATGCCGCAGACCCACAGCTCGCGGTAGGTGGTGCACACGGCCTCGCGCTTGACCGAGCGGTAGGCCGCCAGGTCGGCCAGCGTCGTGAGGCCCGGCGTGATGCCGCCGGTGGTGTCGGCGATCTCGTCGACGATGTCCTGCGCGATGGCACCGCCGTAGAACGCCGCGATGCCGCCGTTGGCGATGGCCGTGAAGGTGCCGGCCAGCGCCGGGCTGGTGAGCACGGTGCCGGTGGCCTTGGCCGTGCCGTCGGCATTCAGGAAGTAGGCCCGCGCTTCGGGATCGCGCGCCAGCGACGCCGCCGAGCCCGCCACCGAGGCCGACATGCGCGGACTGATGCGAAAGCCCTCGGTGGCTATTCTGATGGCCGGGTCGAACAGGTCCTTCCAGGGGAGCCGGCCGCCGTCGCGATGGGCGGCGTCGAGCATGTGCAGCACGCCGGGCGTGCCGATGCTGCGGCCGCTGCTGCGGGCGTTGGGCAGCGGCGTGGTGCGGGTGGTGTCGCTGATCCAGCGCAGGTAGTTCTCGGTGGCCGCGGCCGGTGCGGTCTCGCGGCCGTCGTAGGCGGTGACCTTCTGCGTGGCCCGGTCGTAGCTCAGCATGAAGGCGCCGCCGCCGATGCCGCTGGACTGCGGCTCGACGATGTTCAGCACCATCTGCGTGGCGATGGCCGCGTCGATGGCGGTGCCGCCTCGCTTGAGCACATCGCAACCCGCCTTGGTGGCCAACGGGTTGGCCGCCACGACCATGAAGCTGCGCGAGAACGCCACCTTCTTGGCGGCGAAACCGGTCGGGATTTCAGGCGCGCCGCCCACACCCGGCGTGCCGGGGTTGTAGACCGCACCCTCGGTGCCGTACTGGAGGCAGGCGTTTTCGGCGACGAGGTCAACCGGGTCGTCGCCGCCGCAGGC
>Ga0068877_10001847_pt1 | contig 17267 bp, 15 predicted proteins | sample NOAtaG_FD_66437 | JGI IMG/M metagenome (GOLD analysis project Ga0068877, IMG submission 66437) | Freshwater lake microbial communities from Lake Erie, under a cyanobacterial bloom - NOAA_Erie_Diel6S_1000h metaG | ecosystem: Environmental > Aquatic > Freshwater > Lake | place: USA: Ohio, Lake... | reverse complement strand
CATTGAATTGAATACAGACACCTCCGTACAAACACCTCCTGCGATCTTCGACGCACGAGCGTACTCGGAGAAAGTTGGACCCAAGACAATTACGTTCATACCTGGCTTGATCCAACACATTGCTGTCAGGTGAATCAACTGGCTGCAACCGTTACCAAGCATGATTTGCGAGACACTCATACCGTGATACTGCGCCAAAGCGGATCGGAGTTCATAGCCATCTCGATCGGGGTAACGATCAATGACAAGCTCATGAAGCGAGCGCACGACCTCAGGGCTAGGCCCAAAGGGCATGATGTTCGAGCTGAAGTCGATCACATCTTTTGGGTGCAGTCCCAGCTCACGAAACTCTTGATAGTCTACGCCTCCGTGGATCTCTTCTGCCTGAGGATTCATACGGATCTCCAAGCAGCAATGCCACAAAAAATGCAAAGAAGGAAACCCCATATCGCACTTACCATCCACATGATTCGTACCGCAGCATGGATGGAATCTATATTGGGAGAATCGAGTTCTTTGCCCAATGTGTAGCAATCCAATTTTTCTAGCGAGACTCCAAGCACTCCAGCGGCGGCGCTCATAGGCTGCCCTGCGTTTGGGCTACTCGTTCGATAACGATCTCGCCACCAGATGCGCAGCCCTTGCGTCCAAGGCATTCCCATGACTGCGCCACTTAGGAGAATGAGCATAGCTGTGATTCGAGCCGGAACCAAGTTTAGCAAATCGTCAAGTCGAGCGGCGGTTTTCCCAAGCCATTCAAACTCCGTATTCCGATATCCCCACATGGCATCGCACGTATTCGCAAACCGATAGATGGCCGCTCCAGGCAGTCCCCCAATGGCAAAAAAAAGTAACGGTGCAACAATCGAATCACTCGTGTTCTCTGCCACCGATTCGATCGTAGCTGCAGCAACCTGCGACTCGGTTAAGCTCTCTGTGTTGCGACTTACTAAATGGTAAGACAATTGTCGTCGAGCTTCCGGCAAATCGTTTGCACAAAGTGCGTCAGATACACAACCTGCTGCTTTCGATAACGATCGCGTGCTAAACATACACTTCACCAGAAATGCCTGCAAACCAATCATCACGATCCACGGCATCAACGTCGATGCTGCTTGAATGAAAAAGGCTGCCGCGCCGATTAGAACGACACTCAAAAGTACCCAACCGTAACCGAAAAGAAACTGCGCTGCGTTACCACGTTTGGGGGCAAGTCTCCTTCCCAAGGAAATCCAGTTTCCCATCCACGCTACAGGATGCAATCGATTGGGAGGATCCCCGCCCGCTACATCCATAGCGTAAGCGGTCACTAGTATCGCAATCGTGTCCAATCAAACCTCCGGAGAAGCGAGAATAGGCACGACCATTGGGATCGATTCCGTCGGATGAGAAACCACCATAACATCCATACCGAATGCTTTGCGAATCAAATCGGGACGCATCACTTCCTGCGGTAGACCGATCGACAACAACTCCTTGTTCGCCAGGATCGCAATTCTATCTGCGAACATGGACGCTTGGTTGAGGTCGTGGAGTGTAATGACGGCGATCAATTGCCGTTCCTTGACCATACGTCGGACGTGACCGAGGCATTCGAATTGGTACTTCATGTCGAGTCCTGCCGTCGGTTCGTCGAGCAAGAGAATACTCGCGTTCTGAGCAAGCGATCGAGCTAGAATCATTCGTCGCCACTCACCACCAGAAAGCTGATCGATCGTTCTTTTTTGAAGCTCTGTCATGGCAGTGGCTTCGAGTGATTGCTGAACGATGGCTTCATCTTCTGCACGCAAAGGCATCCACCACCCCACGTGCGGGGCGCGTCCCAAGGCGACGACATCATACACCCGTAGCGATGCCTCTCGCTGCTCGTGCTGTGGCATCAAGGATAGATGCTTGGCGATCTCACGGCGTGTGAACTTCTGTGTGCTGCGTGAATCCAGCAGCACCGTACCCGATTGTTGCTTTAGCTGCTTGGCCATCGTTCTCAAAAGAGTCGTTTTGCCGGCACCGTTAGCACCAATCAAGGCCACAATCTCGCCTGCTCGCAAATCCATACTGAGGCCTTGAAAAACCACCAGCTTCTCATAGGCAAAGGATAAGTTCTCCGTGGAAAAATGGGTCATGTTGCAACACTCCCGCGCATGGAGCGACTCAACAGCAAGGCAATAAAAAACGGACAACCGAGGAGCGCGGTCACGATGCCGACAGGCAATTCCGTCGGCGCGACGATCGTCCTGGCCACCGCATCGGCAACCAACATCGTGATCGCCCCCGTGCACGCACTCATCGGCAGCAATAGTGCATGCCGGGGGCCTACCATGAGTCTTGCGATTTGAGGCGCGATCAAACCTACGAATCCGATGATGCCCGCGCTCGAAACAGCAGAAGCCGTTGCCACGCTCGCACCCGTAATGACCCAACATCGAAAACGCAATGGGTCCAAGCCGAGAGACTGCGATGCTGCATCACCCAGCAAGAATGCATCGAGTTGACGGGATCGACTCCATAGAATCCCAACTCCCATACAGCTACTGAGACTCGCGACCAGAACCGTTTGCCAATCGCTACCGGCAAGCGATCCCATCAACCAAGAAAGAATGACGATCGCTTTTTGATCATTGAGAAACATCAACAAACTGACCAAGGCATTGGTCATACTACTAATGGCGACACCAGCCAGCAGAAGTGTGATGGTCGATGTCTGGCGGCTGATGGCACCTAAAGCAAACACTAGCATCACGATCCCGATGGAACCCGCCATCGCCATCAGGGAGGTGGCACCTAAACCAAAGTACGTGACCTGCAATCCAGTCACCACGGCAATCGATACGCCGAGAGCGGCACCGCTTGATGCCCCGATCACGTATGGATCTGCCAACACGTTGCGGAACAACCCTTGGAAGCCTACACCAGCGGTTGCCAAGGAAACGCCAGTAATCACAGCCGACAAAATGCGGGGCAATCGAAGCTCCCAAAGGATGGTACGTTCGGTGGCAGTAACGCCTTCTGTGGAATGAGAGATCCATGCACCGATGTTGGCTAGCGGAATGGAGGCTGCACCCACAGAGAGACTTGCAATCGATACGAAGAGGACGATACACGCAGAGAAGCCGATGAGTAACCAAGATCGGTTTGTTGCATTGCCTCGTCGCTCTCCCATCGTCCGGTCTATTCTTTCTGTGTTAAGGCTTCAGGATAGACTTGTTGGATCATCGATTCCAATGCATCGAGCAGTCGTGGGCCACAACGGGACACGTGATCGCCATCGATCAAGAACACTTGGTGATTTTTGATAGCTGCTACGTTGTCCCAACCCGCTCGATTGGCGAGCGTTTCAAAGCGGACTTTCTCGCCATGTGTTGTCGGAGCCAAAATGACGTCGGGGTTTCGTTCGACAACACTCTCACTGCTGACGCGTGGATATCGATTCACAGTATCATGAAAAATATTGTCCATGTTGCCGAGCACGAGTAATTCGCCGATGAACGACTGTGGACCAGCCGTCATCAATGGAGTGTCCCAAACCTCATAGAACACTTTCTTTCGTTGCGATGGTGCGATGGAATGCGCAGCTTTCTGAAGCTTCTCTAATCGAGCTCGCATCGATTCGATCAATGAAGTAGCTTGCGCCTCGCACCTCGCGACTTTGCCGAGTAGCAGTGCTTCCTCAAAAAGTTGATCAACGTTTTCTGGCCCCAATCCTACGATCGGAATACTTACCCGTTCAAAGGTTTCTACTAGAGGCCTATGATTGTCCCATTTGCAAAGAATAAGATCAGGCTTCGCGTTCAAGATGGCTTCGCGACTGATTCCCTCCAATGTTCCACTGCCAACCTTGGTAATCGCCTTCGCTTCTTCTGGATAATTGCAATGTTCGGTAACTCCGACGATCGAGTCTCCGAGCCCTAAAGCGAACAGAAGTTCCGTGGTCGACGGTGATAACGAGACAATACGTTTGGGAACACCGACGATGGTGATCTCGCGTTCCATCTTGTCGACGATTGTCATTCCAGTTTCACTATCGTACTGATTGCGAGAACCGTCTTCATTCACGATGCGATCTTCGTGATCTAGATTGGTGCCATCGCAACCCACCAGACAGAGAGGCAGCAAAAGGGTGGTAGCGAATGCACGAAGAGACAAAGAGCCCTCTCTCGACAAAAATCCAAGAGTGAATTGCGACTTCATGAGACGTTCTCGAAAGGGGCGATAGACCGGCTCAATTTATCCGACACTTGGTCCACAGACATTGCGATCTCATGCAACGGCACAGCGAATCCACTGATCATCATGTAGGTCGCGTTGGCATGCTTCGCAAGCGATTGATTTACCCAACCGAGCAAATCTCGAAATGCACGCCCGAGCGGATGCTCTGGGACGATTCCCAAGCCAACCTCGCCAGAGACAATAATCACGTGCGATCTTTTGACCCGTGCAACCTCAATGATCTGATCTATCTCGTTCATCAATTGATGGTGGATCTGATCGATCGATTTTGGCGAGAGAGCCAAGTCGGGTTCTTGGCATAGCACATTGCTCACGAGGATCGTTAAGCAGTCGATCAAGATGATACGTGACGATTCCTCTCGTTCCAGGATTGCATGCCCCACACCCAGAGGCTGTTCGAGAGTTCCCCATCTATCTGGTCGCGACTCTTTATGTTTCTGGATGCGATGATCCATCTCGCCGTCGCGGTTTTCAGCAGTTGCCACGAACAGGACATCGTCCCCACCAAGCCTATGCGCGAGTTCTTCGGCAAATCGACTCTTGCCACTTCGGACTCCACCGAGCACTAATGTTAGCGTCCCCCTCATGGTCAGTATTCGACTCCACGCTGAGGCTTCACTCCATGCGCATAGGGATGCTTGATGACTTTCATTTCAGAAGCCAGATCGGCAATCTCCAACAGTTCGGGACTTGCATTCCTCCCTGTAATGACAACATGCAGCATCGGGCGTTTCTTCTTCAAGGCTTCAACGACGGTCGCCGGAGCGACGTATTCGTACTTCGTCGCGATGTTGAGTTCATCCAAGATGATCATGTCAAACGAGGGGTCTTCCATCAGCTCGATCGCCTTCGCCCAACCCTTTGCCGCTGTCGCAATATCGCGGTCTCGATCTTGTGTTTTCCAAGTGAACCCTTCGCCCAACGTATGCATTTCAATCGGGAACCCCATCGAAGCGATCTTGGCAATGAACGCAGCTTCGCCGGTGGGTATGGCCCCTTTGATAAATTGAACGATACCGACCTTCATCCCTTGCCCTAGCGAGCGGATGGCCATACCAAATGCAGCAGTCGATTTGCCTTTGCCAGCGCCGGTATGGACGATGATCAGTCCTTTTTCGATGTTTGCTTCCGCCAGTTGACGATCCTTGATCTCATTCAAGCGGACCATTCGCGCTTTATGCTGTTCGCTCGTTTCGTCTGACATTATGTTGTACTGCTATCGTGTTGGAGAGAAATTGGTTTGGGTTGAAGCATTGCTTCGATTTGATCGAAATCGATGTACTTCTCGAAATGGGAAGCAAGTCTTTCGAGCGACTGCTCCAAATCGTCTTGTGTGGATCTTTCCTGCGAGTCGTGGGCCACGTTGTTTGCACCGAGACTCTCAAGCCATCCATTGCGAAACGAATCGTTAGCGAACAGTCCATGCAGATAACATCCCCAAAATCGACCGTCGCGCGAGTGCGAACCATCCATTCGGGATTGCGACTGTTCAATGCCTGGCACTTCAATGCCTGATACGTGGAGACGCTTTAACCAAGGCGATGAGGTCGTCGTTTGCCCTGAGTGGATTTCATAACCCGCTAGCGTTACGCTTCGCAATTGGGGCAAGAAATCAGACTCGAGTATTGTTGCCTCCACTTGGCAAGTTTGCTTTCCTGGATGAAAAGTGGTTTCAACATCGAGAAGCTTAAGCCCATCCGAATAAGTGCTATTGGATTCCATTTCGTGCGGGTTATGGATCGCTTGTCCCATCATCTGGTAACCGCCACATATTCCAACGATGCGTGATTCTGGAGTTCGAGAGTACTCCATGATTTTCGTTTCGAATCCAGACTCACGTAGCCATGACAAATCGCCGAGTGTGTTTTTCGTTCCGGGGAGAATCAACACATCAGGACATCCGAAATCCTCAGCATGTCGAACGTATCGCAATCGAACGCGAGAATCATTCGCTAATGGATCGAAATCATCGAAGTTTGCGACATGTGGCAAATGGATCACCGCGATATCTAACCGCGCATCATTTTCGTTGTTTGCGAAACACAAGTCTTTTTCACCCTGACTATTCATCAACGCAACGGCATCTTCTTCGGGAAGTCGAAGTCCATCGATCCAGGGAAGTACCCCGAGAACAGGAACGTTGCCTCGCTCTTCGAGTATCTCAACACCTCGGTCGAACAAACCGAGATCACCGCGAAACTTATTGACGATCAGGCCACGAACGAGCGCACGATCTTCTGGAGGTAGCAGCCAAAGTGTTCCCAACAATTGAGCGAATACACCTCCCCGTTCAATATCTCCCACCAGCAATACGGGTGACTGGCAATAGCGAGCCACCGACATATTGACCATCTCTACGTCGGCTAAATTCAACTCGGCAGGGCTACCGGCACCTTCGATGATAACGAGATCGTAATGCTCGCGAAGTCGATCAAGTGCACTCGTGACCATCGGCCAAAGTTGTTGACGTCGTTCAAAATAATCTGCCGCTTCGATCGGTTTTCCATTCGCGGAGGCGAGAGGTTTGCCATTGATGATCACTTGAGAACGAGTGTTCCCTTCCGGCTTGAGGAGGATCGGATTCATGTCGGAATGCGGTGTGGCGCGGGCTGCGATCGCTTGCAACGCTTGGGATCGCCCAATCTCTCCACCGTCTTTACACACGGCTGCATTGTTCGACATATTTTGCGCCTTGAAGGGAGCAACTCGAACGCCCCGGTTCGCAAAACATCGACATAACGCAGAAGTCAACAAACTCTTACCAGCCGAAGAGCTTGTTCCCATCACCATGAGTGTACGACCGCGTAGTTCCGGCAACCGTTACTCCTCCATCGAAGCGACTTCAGCGCCGTTTCGTGTAATGAGTGCTGCAAGCTGTTGAATCGAGATGGCGGCGGATAACAATCGAACGGACCCATCGGCAGTAAGTGCTTGAGCGCCACCAGAATGAAAAGAATAGAGCTCGTTGTCGTTACTGCAATTGATCGAGCAAGTGCCAGGACGAACTGCCGTGTTACCATCTGGCAACGCTCCATCGATCAGGAATCCTTTCAAGTGACTTGCCCATACGCCGCCTGTTGGGAATGGACGCGTTACACTGGCGGTGCCACTCCATGTCTTGGGTGTTGCTCCATCTGGAATTTTTTTACCGTTCTGATAGAGATCGGGTCTGCCCGCGCACTCGACTGCGAGGATTGTGTTCGAAAGCCCATCGGTAACTTCCGACAGCCGAACGGGTAGCCCTTTGAGGATACCACTGTTGACTGGATCGGGATGTTGCGCGGTGACGGGCAATGTAGCATTGAGCTGAGTACCAATGCCACCGACGTTCGTGTAGTCCGTAACCGCACCATCCAAAAAGACTCGCGGGGACAAGGAGGCGGTCGTTGTTATCGCATTCGCGTAGTCGACAAGGACAGTCCATTCGAACCCCCTGCGCTCGGGAGCAGATGGGCAGCGATATGTTGGTACGTTTGCGGATACCGCCGAAATGTTCTGCGTCGCGTGCCAATGAAAATTCTTGTCGTAGCTTGTGTAGAGCCCGTCTCGTTCGATGAATGGCAGAATCGCAACGAACCAACTGCTTCGCCTTGCGATAAAGTTCGGACCAGGGGTTGGTCCCAAGGATTGCGAAGGCCAAACCCGGTGGGCTGATTCGTAATTGTGAAGGGCCAATCCGATTTGCTTCATGTTGTTGCTACATTGCATGCGCCGCGCTGCTTCGCGAGCCGCTTGAACCGCTGGCAACAGGAGTCCCACGAGAATCCCGATGATTGCAATGACAACCAGCAATTCCACGAGTGTAAAGCCACTGGGGCGACGTAACTGTTTCATCAGTAGATCGGTCGATGCAAAGTTGGAGAGTACACACACCAAAGGTACGATCAGCGCGAATCTACAGCCAAAAACACCAAACGCCGAAGCTGCACAGAAGAATCGCAGGACGCGACAAGTCCAAAGCTTCTCCTCAGAGTTTTTACCCTTTGGGAAATGCGCTCTGGGATGCGACGAAATGATGGCTGGTTGAAAACCCGCGATAGATCCCAAAACCCGAGGAGACTACCGCAAACTAGACAATTGGGCAGGTCTTCTGACTTTCGGAATGACCGTCCTCCACGCCTTCCCTCTCGCTCCAAAACGAGCAACCAGAAGTGGCCAATGTGGATTTCGTATCCGATTACAGCGGCGGGACCGCAACGGATTTGCACCGTTTTCCCTATTCTCCCAAGTCAGCAACAAGCTACTCAGGAACCCAAGTCCGATGAGGAGAATATAGCCCCCGGCTTGGATTGTCAATCCTTTTGAGATTCAGGGATCTCGGCAAATGCGGCCCGCGAAACTTGGAAACATCTCAGCCTTCAATAACGTCAACTCAGCCTGCCAGGTAGACCGGTCGCGTTCAGCGTGCGGATCATTCCCAATACTTTTCGAGGCTAGCGTGAGAGACTCTGATCCTTCGCCCAAATGCTCGAGTTCAAAAACAATCGATGGCGGAATCGTATCATCAGTCGTTCAGATCTTAAAACTGACCGCGTGAGATTCGGAACGTGGCATTGATTGCTCAGTAATGATTCTCTGACTCGGGTGAGAGTACAGAGTTCGTCTGTGTGTACCGGTCAGGCTCCTCTTAGGTCGAGACACGCGGTGAATTTCTTGTACGCAAGCGAAAGTGATGCGTGGACTGGTCGGTTGAATGCCTACCCCAAGTTTAAAAGTGGGGGGAGGAATCTTTTGCATTCGATCAATCATTTAAGACAGAATTCCAATAAGCAACTTGGGATGCGACTTGATTCGGATTGCTCGAGCCAAAAGACTGATACGCATTGATAGCGCCGTCGACACTCAGTACCTCTCGAATCGTTCCGTCAAGCGTCGGGTCGATGGACCGGAGATCGGCATCGGAGAGATCGATCAATCGAACTCCTTTTTTCTTGGCAAGTGCGACGAGTGCACCGACGCGATGATGGGCTGTCCGTTGGGGAAGTCCCCGAAGCATGCAAGCTTCCATCAACGCGGTCGCATCCAAGAACCCTTGGTCGAGCCGCGACCGGATCGACGCAACATCCAACTCCGACTCCGCCACAATTGGAATCGCAATCTCCAACATCGCGGTTACCGTGTCAAACGCATCGAACAAAGGTAGTTTGTCTTCTTGCAAGTCACGATTGTATGCTAAAGGCAGTCCTTTGATGAGGGCCAGTAGCGTTTGCAAAGCACCAATGACGCGAGCCGATTTACCCCGAGTGAGTTCTAATGTGTCTGGATTCACCTTTTGTGGCATGATCGAACTGCCCGTACAAAATTTTTGCGGAAGACGGATGAAACTAAATTCGGTCGTCGACCACAGAATCCACTCTTCAGCCCAACCACTCAAGTGCTCGGCGATCATCGTCAGAACAAAAACGGACTCAACGGCAAAATCTCGATCGCTGCTGATGTCGATACTATTGCGTGCGACGTCCTCAAAGCCGAGTTCCTTTGCCGTAAAATGTCGATCGATTGGCATACTGGTTCCAGCAACGGCAGCCCCACCTAGTGGCGATACATTGGTACGTTTTCGACAATCAGCGACGCGTGTACGATCGCGTTCAAGCTTTTCAATATATGCCAGCCAGTAATGGGGAGCCAGCACTGGTTGCGCGCGTTGCATGTGCGTATACGCGGGAATCGCCACGTTCGCATCGCGTTCGCATCGAGACAGAAACGCCTTTTGCAATTCCACTAGCAACTCGGCGACGCGGTCGAGTTGATCCCGTACCCAAAGCCGGAGATCTGTCGCGATTTGATCATTTCTAGAACGGGCGGTATGCAGTTTTCTTCCAGCATCACCAATCCTATCGATGAGCGTTTGCTCGATATGCATGTGAATATCTTCGAGCTCGATCTTGAAAGGCATTTCACCGCGATCCAGCATTTCACCAATGGAAAGAAGTTCACGTTCGATTGAGGCAAGCTCTTCCTTCGTGATCAGTTTCTGCTTTTCTAGCATCCGGGCATGCGCGATGGAGCCGCGAATGTCGTGGCGATAGAGTCGATGGTCGAAACTGATGCTCTGGCTAAAGCGAGCCAGTCGATCATCCATTCCAGCAGCGAATACGCCACTTCGTGATAATGAGGCCAAGGTGGAATCCTGTGTTGTTGATCGCGGACTGAATTCGTTATGATTTGTGTCAATTCCACCTTTCAACCGCTATTTCTGCAAGGCGAACTTTCGTTGCTCGGGCTAGTTTTTCGACGTACCCCAGTTTCTTGGCTTAATCTTTTCTCGCAGCCAACCCGTGCGGCAGTGAGTATGGGAGGTGTCAGTTTTGCCCTTTTGCTGATCTTTATGCAGCTGGGGTTTCGAGGGGCGGTCGGTAATACCGCGACCATTGTCTACGCCACACTTTCTGGTGACATCGTCATGCGATCGCCGGACTACGTGCACTTGTATGAGCCACGGACCATCGATCGAGCGTGGATGCAAATCATCGCTTCTCATCCTCAAGTAGAAGGGGTCGATCCCTTCTTCATCTTATTGCAACGATGGCAAAACCCGATCCGTTCCAAATCCTGTGAAAATGCGCCACCCGATGGCTCGTTTCGAACTGTTGGCATGATGGCAATGGAATTAGATCGCCCTGTTATCCGCATCCCCGAAATGGAGACGCTTCTGGACAAGATAAAGGATCCAGATGCTATGCTTGTGGATCTGGCAACACGCGCCGAGTACGGTCCTCAGAACTGCAAGAAATTCTCCGATGAAGATATTGGACAGGTCGCTGAACTCGGAGGGAAAGCGACACGAATTGTAGGTGTCTTTTCCGTCGGAACAGGGCTGGCGACCAACGGTGCAGTTCTATTGAGCGATGTCGGGTTTTCTAAGCGCACCATGGTGGATACACGTCGACGCGCTTCGCTAGGGCTCGTCCGGCTTGTACCGGGTGCAGATCCATTGAAGGTCAAGGAAGAGCTTTTGACATGGTTGAAGGATACCGACTCTCATGCTGATCAAGCGGTCCAATTGCTAACCATGAACGAGCAAAAGGAATGGGAACGGGCACGTTGGCTCAATGAAACGCCCATCGGCATGATCTTTACGATGGGTGTTCTCATTTCTTTCATTATCGGAGCTGCGATCGTCTACATGATTCTGGCTGTCGATGTTGCTGCCCGCCTCCCTGAGTTCGCCACACTCAAAGCGATGGGATACTCGGAATGGTTCGTTGCAGGCATCGTTTTGCAACAAGCTTGGATCTTGGCCGTCGCCGGCTATGTTATCGCCGGCTCAACAGCGCTCGCTCTCTATCGCATTACCGTGATGGCCTCAGGTATCCCCACCTTCATGACAGTCGAGCGAATGATCTTTGTTGCGGTGCTTGCATTTGTCATGTGTACGATGTCAGGATTGCTGGCAATTCGCAATCTTTGGAAAGCGGATCCTGCGAGTTTGTTCTAGAATCCGTACGCTAGGGTGTTTAGGTAGCTTCTGCTGTTAAAATTTATCAAAGAATTCGAATTTGATGTGCCATCCTGCCGATGACAGCCAAAGTTCGTTTCTCGTAGTGGAGCCACAGCTAGATGATTATTCGAGTTCACTCATTCTTCATCGTGTTCTTGCTTGCATTGTTTGGTGCGTCGTCATGTTCGACTGTCTCTGCCGGCGACTGGGCGGAAAAGATGTTCAAAGAGAAGATGCACGACTTTGGCACCGTCAGTCGCAATGCGAAAACAGAGTATGCTTTTGTAATTGAGAATTGCTTTGAAGAAGATGTACACATCGCATCCGTGCGCAGTAGTTGTGGATGCACCAAACCCGTGATTTCCAAAAGCACGCTGAAGTCTTGGGAGAAAGGGGAGATCATTGCACAGTTCAATACCAAGACATTTCTTGGACAGAAGAACGCATCCATTACGGTAGTGATCGATCGTCCTTATTACGCGGAGGTCACACTATTAGTCAGTGGCAAGATACGCTCGGATATCGTGGTCGAGCCAGGCGAAGTCAACTTTGGTGATGTGGATGTCAGCGTGAGCAAGGCGATCGATATCAAGATCTCGTATGCAGGCCGCCCCGATTGGGCCATCAAGGATGTGCGTGGTGACTCCGACAACTTGGAGGTGCGTCTATCCCCAGCGACAAAAAAGGGCCAAATGATTAGTTACGTAATGAATGTGCGGCTCAAAGAAACGACACCAGTCGGAGAACTGCAAGAAGAGATAACCGTCGTGACCAATGACCTCAAAGAGTCGACCTTCTCGTTGTCAGTCCAAGCTCGAGTTATCCCTCCTGTTTCAATCACACCGAAGATTGTTTCCGTAGGCGATGTAAAATCGGGGCAACAGGTGCAGCAGAAACTACTCATCCGAGGCAAGAAGCCGTTTAGTATCGTCGGCATTGATTGCGACGACCCTAGATTTGCCTTCACCATTCCGCAAGGTGACAAATCGATCCAAGTGATACCGATGACCTTTACTGGAACATCGATCACAGAGGAAAGCGGTCGCAGCATTAAGCGAGCGATTCGAGTTCGAACGTCACTCGGGGATGATTCTACTGTCGAAGCAATAATCAATGGCCGAATGATCGACTAGTTCTCTATGACGAGCTGGCAATCGAGAAGTACGGATGGTAACGACTGAAGTCTCGCAATTTGTGCAGGAAGATCGGACGCTGAGAAATTGTCGAAATCGAACTTTCTGAGTTGCGATTCGTACTTGCCTGCGTTTGAAAAACCAAGGCAAATTGGTCCTCTTGCCGTCAATCAGGAACACGACATTCGCAACCCTTTTGGAGATCGGATCGATAATCAGTTTGTCGGATTGTCGACCGGGTCAGATCCAGTTACCTCCGCTCCCAGAAGCTCTGGCAACGGAACGCAGCGATGGATCTGAATTTTATTCATCGTCGGAGTCTGGTTTCTTGCGACGATCGAGACCTGCTCTTTCCATGAGTGAGGATCGCATCGACAAATCGATGGAATCGTCGTCCGCGGGTGGAGGGCCCATCGCACCTAGATCCTCTGGATTGTAGCGTATCTCATACTGATGCTTGGCGATCGTGAGAATTACCCCGGGGTCCAGTCTTTTTCTGGCAACCCGGAAGCCGTTTACCTTGGTTCCGTTTCGGCTATCCAAATCCTTGACAAACCAATATCCTTGTTCCAGCGTCAATCGGCAATGCTGGCCAGAGACGTTTGCAAATCGTAGAACGATGTCACAGTTGTCCCTGCGACCGATCAAAATGCGATCTTTTTTCAATGGGATGTCTTCACCACCCCCAGTTGGAACTAGGAATCCGTAGTTTGCCATGATTGAACTCGAGCGTCAAAAAAGAAAAATAAATCCACTGGTTGATGCATCCAAACCTGTTTTGGAAGTCAACTGGAAATGCCACTGATTAGACCCATTCGCTTTACGAGCACGTCTTACTCTACGATCCATGAAAGTTGACGTCAACATTTTAGGACTTATTCTGATGTCCCTAAATATGTTTTTACGCTACTCAACCCATCTCAAAGAACCGTTATGCCGATTATTACGATCCTTTTTGGCTGTGTCTTGTGCGGACTGTCTCTCTTTACCGCTTGTGTCAAAGTCGGGGGTGTAGCCGAGGCTTTTCAGGACCTTTCCGTTACCTTCAAACCGGGAACGTGGTTGATTCCTGCCGGTTTTGGGATCGCATTAATCCTCCTCGGGGCCATCGGCGCTCGCGGTGGGAATACGCGAAAGCATGCTATGCACGGTGCCGCTATGGTGGGAACCATCGGAGCTCTGTTGTGCCTGTTTCAAGGCGTTTCGCAACTGATGAAGATTCTTCAAGACAAAGAAGTCAACATGCTGGCCGTCGGCATGGTCTGGTCGATGGCGGTCGTATGCTTGACATTCGTTGGCGTCTGTGTTCAGTCCTTTATCGCAGCGAGAAAAGCGAGACAATCAAATGCTTAGATTTCCGCACAGACAGCCCAATTCAATTCCGCAATGGCAAATAGATATCAGTCTTGATTTCGCTTTCCGGCACATCGTTTGGTGAGTTCCGGTAGAGCTCAAAAGTTCCGATTCGCTGCTGCTTCATTTTCTGGTGACGGCAGATTTGGTTTGCGACACTCCAGCCGTTTCCTAAATGGCGATAGGGACCTGTTTGCTCAACATGGAACGCCTTACAGGCAGGTAGGGTCCAGGTCTTTAATAGAGTGACAGCCGGGACCTGAGCATTTTCGGGTAAAAGGAAACCACTGATATATTCGAAAACACCTTCATTCATCCGAAACTTCGTATAAACCGAGATCATCCCGCGATCGACAGGTAAGCCTGCCATACGAAACTCGGTCGATGCTCTCTGGAAAGCTTTGTCCATCGAGCTACTTACCTCATCGACTCGGCATGAGTCTGCAATACCCGCCATTCGAATCGGTCCGACACTTTGTGGACCATGCACAATGGTCTTGGCGGGTATATGTCCGGTTTCAATCAAATCCTTCAGCATGCTAAGCCCGCGTTGATAGTCCATGCCGATTAGCGTTTTCATCATCGGGACCATCCAAAACAAGAACCAGGGTAGCGACCCGTCCATCGTCCAACGTAATCTCGTCCCCGAGCCTTCTCTGTGCAGATGAAACGCCGTCTTGCATGTGGTCTTGAATGGCTTGATAAAGCGCAGTTCATCCTCCACTAATTCCGCTGGTTTCAATTGTTTGTGCTCTAGTTCGCCCTGGCCGGTGATATCCCCGATCCACGCGTAGCGGGAACCAATGGAGGCGGGATCATCTGTGACGGTTACTTTGGCCGTCGGTTCGGCAATCAGCCATGGCGACCAAGTCGTCCAAGTGTTGTAGTCGGCTACGACATCGTAAACACGTTGTGGTTCAGACTGGATGACAATCGACTTGTCAATATGGTACTTTGGCATAGCAGGATTTCTTCACTGATGACGCAGGGCTTCAATTGGGTTCATGCTAGCAGCTTTGTACGCAGGGTAGACACCGAATACGATACCAGTTGCGACGGAGATCCCAAACGCAACGACAATCGAAGCAATGCTAGTCGAGGTCGTGATCCCCAGCAGCAAGGTAAAAAAAATCGGGATCAATACTCCCACAATGACGCCAAGAATTCCACCGCTGGTACTCAAGACTGTAGTCTCCATAAGAAACTGCATGATGATGTGACGCCGTTTTGCTCCAATTGCTCTGCGAATACCGATCTCTCTTGTACGCTCGGTTACGGTTGCAAGCATAATGTTCATGATACCAATTCCGCCGACCAGTAACGAGATGCCGGCGATCGATCCCAAGACCATATTCCAAAGTCGTTTTTCTCGCTCGGCCTGGTTGAGCAAATCGAGCGGCACTTGTACTTCGTAATCTTTAGTACTTGCGTGTTTTTGCGTCAGGATATTTCGTACGACTGAGGCGAAGGGACGAACCTGCGATTGATCCTTTAACCGAATCGTGATTTCACTCAACTCGATTCGAACGTACTGACGCGATCCCGTCTCCACCAAACGCTGAACGATTCCCATGCGGTTTTGCGCGGAAGTGATTGGTATGTAAAGATCCGCGTTTTGATCTGCCGTGTCATTGGATGTGGCTTTGGCAGATCCGCTATCGCCATACGCAATCACACCGATGACTCGATAAGCATCGTCACCTACCAAAAGAGATTTGCCGATCGGATCTTCGAATCCAAAAAGTTCATTCGCAGTTTTTTGCCCTACTACAACGACATTGGCTGAGCGAGTCACCTCGTCCGCATTAAAAAATCGTCCTTTGACTGCCATCTCTCGAACAACGGGGTATTGTTCCGTCGTAGCTACAATTCTCACTCCGATGACATGCCGTTTGGCGTGTTGCAAGTTCTTTTTATGCATTACCGAGGGGACGACGGCACATCCTTCGGGTTGCAGGTCTTTGATGATCTTGAGGTCTGCGTAGGTGAGCCCATACGCAAGGACATAGGTAGATGTCGATGATGGTGTTTGATTCGAAGACTGCTGAGGCTTCATGCTTCGAACGATAACATTCGCGGCTCCCAATCGGCGAATCTGTTCGAGCGCTTCCTGTTTCGAGCCTTCACCGATGGAAAGCATCGAGATGACAGACGCAACACCGAGGATCGTGCCCAACAAAGTCAAGATGCTTCTAAGTTTATGGAGAAGCAGGTTTCTAACCGCAAGCCGGAGTGTTGCAATAAGCACGCAGTGTATCCAGAACGGTTAGGTAGCAGGTACAGCTTTGTCGCCAAAGACTGCGTTCATAAGGTCTTGAGCGTTCACAGCGACAGATTCCCCCTCACTCAATCCACTCTGAATACTGACGCGAGTATCACTGGCTTCACCCAATTCGACGAATCGCGGTTGCATGTTTTCGCGATCGTCTTTGACCACGACATAGGTCTTGTCATCTTTCTCAACGACGGCTTGAAGCGGAACGGTCACCACATCCGGGAGTTTGTTGATCAAGATTTCTGAAATCGCGGTCATTCCGGGTTTCAGCCCTTCGACCCTGTCTGTAATCGTTACAATGGTCTGATAGACCTTGGTGTCGTTTCCGGACCAACTGTTCTGTTCTGGCAACACAGCCACCGACTTCACTACTGCGTCATAGGACGTTCCAGGAAAAGCATCGACCGTAACACGAACTGATAGCCCTGCCTTCACTTGATCCAAAGCCGATTCGTGGATTCTGGTTTCAACCTGCATCGAATCCAAGTTTGGAATAGATAGCAATTTTTGGCGGTAGATGACCGGCAGGCCTTCGCGCACTTCCATCGTCTTGCTGTTGGGATATGCTACGAGTCCCGATTGCGGTGCGTAGATTTTGCACTTCTCGAGTTGGAGCTTGTATCGCGCAAATTTCTCTTCTTCTTTTTTGAAAGACTCATCCTTGGCTCTCATGAGCGCTTCCACTTGAGCTAATCTTGCTTCGTTGTTTCGGAGCACTTGCTCCAATCCTCGTTTCGCGGTTGCCAGCTTTCCTTCGAGCACCAACTTTTCTTTGCGTTGTTCGTAAACTTGCATTTTCTTTAGCGTGGAAACTTCCGTTTGAAGTTGGTTTAATTTT
>Ga0068877_10001840_pt1 | contig 17298 bp, 17 predicted proteins | sample NOAtaG_FD_66437 | JGI IMG/M metagenome (GOLD analysis project Ga0068877, IMG submission 66437) | Freshwater lake microbial communities from Lake Erie, under a cyanobacterial bloom - NOAA_Erie_Diel6S_1000h metaG | ecosystem: Environmental > Aquatic > Freshwater > Lake | place: USA: Ohio, Lake... | reverse complement strand
AGAACGGCAGCCACCTCGGCGTGCCACGGCTCGCGCAGCTCGGCGCGCGAGGGGCCCAGGCCCGAGGCGGCCGCGGCGGCATCCACCTCGTCGGCAACGAAGAGTTCGGCCACATACGGCCAGGCCCGCGCCAGTGCGGCGCGCAGCCGGCGCGCCGACTCGTCGGTGCCATCACCCAGCCGCACCACCCAGCCGGCCGCGTGCTGGTGGTGGTAGCGCACCTCCTTCAGCGACTTGGCGGCGATGGCGGCCAGCGACGCATCCGACGAGCCCTGCAGCCGGGTGAAGAGGGCCTTCATCCACGAGGCCACCAACAGGTTGCGCAGCACGGTGTCGGCGAAGTCGCCGCCGGGGCTGTGGGCGCTGGGCTTGCGCAGGGGCTGCTCGACCAGCGTGAGGTTGAGGAACTGGTGCTCCTCGCGCAGGAAGGCCAGCGCGTCTTCGCCGAAGCCCTGCCCTTCGAGCGCCGCGGCATGCGTGAGCAGCGCGCGCGCCTGGCCGAGGCTGTCGAGCGCCAGGTTCGACAGCGCGATGTCTTCCTCGAGCACCGGCGCGTGGCCGCACCACTCGGCCAGGCGCTGGGCGTGGATGAGGGCGGTGTCGGCGATGCGCAGCACGTAGCGCACCGGCGGCGTGAGGCGCAGTTCGAGGGACGCGGAGACGGTGGTCACGGCAGTGGCCTCACAGGTGGTTCACCGACTCGGGCAGCTCGTAGAACGTGGGGTGGCGGTAGACCTTGTCTTCGGCCGGATCGAAGAGCATGTCCTTGTCGCCGGGGTCGCTGGCGGTGATGTGGGCGCTGGGCACCACCCACACGCTGCTGCCCTCCTGGCGCCGCGTGTAGACCTCGCGCGCCAGCTGCACCGCCATGGCCGCATCGGGCGCGTGCAGGCTGCCGCAGTGCTTGTGTTCGAGGCCGGCCTTGGGGCGCACGAACACCTCCCAGAGCGGCCACTCCGTGCCAGCGGGGCCCGCGCTCATGCGGCGGCCTCCGAGGTGGCGCGCTTGGCGGCGTGCGCCAGCGCGGCCTCGCGCACCCAGGCGCCTTCGTCCCAGGCCCGCACGCGGGCCGACAGCCGCTCGGTGTTGCAGGGCCCATGGCCGCCGACGACGCGCCAGAACTCGCTCCAGTCGATGGCGCCGAAGTCGTGGTGGCCACGCTCGGCGTTCCACTTCAGTTGCGCGTCCGGCAGGCTCACCCCCAGCACCGCGGCCTGCTCGACGCAGGCGTCGACGAACTTCTGCCGCAGCTCGTCGTTGCTGATGCGCTTGATGCCCCAGCGCGAGCTCTGCGCACCGTGCACGCTTTCGCCATCGGGCGGGCCGAACATCATCAGGCTCGGCCACCACCAGCGGTTCACCGCGTCCTGCACCATCGCGCGCTGCGCCTCGGTGCCCTGCTTCATCATCACGTGCAGGCTGTCGAAGCCCTGGCGCTGGTGGAAGCTCTCTTCGCGGCAGATGCGCACCATGGCGCGGGCATAGGGCGCATAGCTGCAGCGCGTGAGCGGCACCTGGTTCATGATGGCCGCGCCATCGACCAACCAGCCGATCACGCCGATGTCGGCCCAGCTCAGCGTGGGGTAGTTGAAGATGCTGCTGTACTTGGCACGGCCGCTGTGCAGCGCGTCGAGCAGCTGGTCGCGGCTGGTGCCGAGTGTTTCGGCCGCGGCGTAGAGGTAGAGACCGTGGCCGCCTTCGTCCTGGATCTTGGCCAGCAGGATCGCCTTGCGCTTGAGCGTCGGCGCGCGCGTCACCCAGTTGCCTTCGGGCAGCATGCCCACGATCTCGGAGTGCGCATGCTGGCTGATCTGCCGCAGCAGCGTCTTGCGGTAGTGCTCGGGCATCCAGTCCTTGGCCTCGATGAAGCCGCCTTCGTCGATGCGGGCCTCGAAGCGCCGTTCGAGCTCGGCTTCTTCCAGGCTGCGCACGGCGCGGCGCTCTTCCTTCGGAGCGGTGTCCATCGCTTGTGTGTACATCGCGGTGCTTCCTAACGTGAACGTTTGTCGACCACGCGCCGGGCCTTGCCCACCAGCGTGCGTTCGATGGAATCGGGCAGACCCACGTCGACCGTGGTGGACACGCCGATCAGCGTCTTGATGCGCTGCTGCAGCTCGTGCGCAATCGGCGCGGGGGCTGCGTGCCGGTGCTCGGGTGCCAACTCGCAGCGCACCGTCACCTCGTCGAGCAGCGCCTCGCGCGTGACGACGAGCTGGTACTGCCCCGAGAGCTGCCCGTGCTGCAGCACCAGCTCCTCGATCTGCGTCGGGAACAGGTTGACGCCGCGGATGATGAGCATGTCGTCGCTGCGGCCGACGATCTTGCCCATGCGGCGCATGCTGCGCGCGGTGGGCGGCAACAGGCGCGTGAGGTCGCGCGTGCGGTAGCGGATGACGGGCAGCGCCTCCTTGGTGAGCGTGGTGAACACGAGCTCGCCTTCGCTGCCTTCGGGCAATACCTCGCCCGTCTCGGGATCGATGATCTCCGGGTAGAAGTGGTCTTCCCAGATCACCGGGCCGTCCTTGGCCTCGATGCATTCGTTGGCCACGCCCGGGCCCATCACTTCGCTGAGGCCGTAGATGTCGACGGCGTCGAGGGCTGCCGACTGCTCGATGTCGCGGCGCATGGCCTCGGTCCAGGGCTCGGCGCCGAAGATGCCGACGCTCACGCTCATCTGGCGCGGGTCTTTGCCTTGGCGGCGGAACTCCTCGCAGATCACCTGCATGTAGCTCGGCGTGACCATGATGATGTCGGGCCGGAAGTCCTCGATCAGCGCCACCTGCTTCTCGGTCTGGCCGCCGCTCATCGGGATGACGGTGCAGCCCAGCCGCTCGGCGCCGTAGTGCGCGCCCAGGCCGCCGGTGAACAAGCCGTAGCCGTAGGCGATGTGCACGATGTCGCCCGGCCGGCCGCCACTGGCGCGGATGCTGCGCGCCATCAGGTGGGCCCAGGTGTCGATGTCGGCCTGCGTGTAACCCACCACCGTGGGCTTGCCGGTGGTGCCGCTGCTGGCGTGGATGCGCACCACACGCTCGCGCGGCACGGCGAACAGGCCGAAGGGGTAGTTGGCACGCAGGTCGGCCTTGGCCGTGAACGGGAACTTCGCCAGGTCGGCCAGCGTGCGGCAGTCCGACGGGTGCACGCCCTTCGCATCGAAGGCCTGGCGGTAGTGCGGCACGTGCTCGTAGGCGCGTTGCAGCGTGGCCTGCAGGCGCTGCAGCTGCAGGGCTTGCAGCTCGTCGCGGCTGGCGGTTTCGATCGCTTCCAGTTCGCCGGGTTTCGGGGCCTTCACGGGCATCGCGGGTCTCCTTGGGTCTGCAGGCTCGCGGCCGGTGCTCAGCCGCCGCGCTGCTTGCCGATCGGCAAGCCTTCGACCACCGGCCGCCCCTTCATCGTGTAGCTGCGCCCGCGGAAGGCCGCCACGCGCTCGCCACGCTGGTTGGCCACCGCGATGTCGTACACGCCCGTGCGGCCGCTCTTGGCCACCTCGCTGGCCACGGCGGTAAGGACGTCGCCCATGCGCGCCGCGGCGATGAGGTTCATGTCGAAGCCCGAGGCCACCGTCACCTCGTTGTAGGCGTTGCAGGCAAAGGCAAAGGCGCTGTCGGCCAGGGTGGTGACGAAGCCGCCGTGGCAGATGTCGTGGCCGTTAAGCATGTCTTCGCGCACCGCCATCGTCAGCGTGGCGCTGCCGGGGCCGACGGCGACGATCTGCATGCCGAGACCGCGGCTGGCACGGTCGTTTTCCCACATCGCGTCGCGGCAGGCTTCGGCCAGGGCTTGGGCGTCCATGGTCAGCGGTCCTTGAACTGCGGCGGGCGCTTGGCGAAGAAGGCGGCCACGCCCTCGGCGAAGTCGTGCGAGCGGCCCAGTTCGCCCTGGGCCTGCGCCTCCCACGACAAGGCCTCGGCCAGGTCGGCCGGGGCCGAGGTGTCGACGAGCCGGCGCGTCTCGGCCAACGCACGCGAGGGCATCTGCGCCAGCTTGGCCGCCAGCGCCTGCACGGCGGCGGCAAAGGCGGCGTCTTCCACGCACTGCCAGATCAGGCCCATGCGCTCGGCGGTCTCGGCGGACAGCTTGTCGCCCGTCATCGCCAGGCCCAGGGCGCGCGCGCGGCCCACGAGGCGCGGCAGCAGCCAGGTACCGCCGCAATCGGGCACCAGACCGATCTTGCTGAAGGCCTGGATGAAGCTGGCGCTGCGCGTGGCCACGACGATGTCGCAGCACAGCGCCAGGTTGGCGCCCGCGCCCGCGGCCACGCCGTTGACGGCCGCCAGCACCGGCACCGGCATCGAGCGGATGCGCAAGGCCAGCGGCTTGTAGAAGCGCTCGACCACCGCGCCCACGTCGACACCTTCTCCCTGCATCGCCGGGTCGGCCAGATCCTGCCCGGCGCAGAAGCCGCGGCCGGCGCCGGTGATCACCACCACGCGCACGGCGGGGTCGGCGGCCGCGGCGTCGAGCGCGGGCCGCAGCAGGCCATGCATCTCGGCCGTGAAGGCGTTCAGCGCAGCCGGCCGGTTGAGCGTGAGGGTGCACACCGGGCCTTCGTGCGCCACCAGCAGTGGGGGTTCGGACATGGGCGAGGACAGCGTCGACGACAGGGGCCGAATTATTCGACCGGACGGTCGATGAATTCAAGCCCAGGACTTTCCCGCATCACAATCCGCCGCCCATGCCCACGCTGCCGCCTCGCCTCGTCCTGCTCGCGCCGATGGAGGGCGTGCTCGACCACAGCCTGCGCGACGTCATCACGCGCATCGGTGGCATCGACCGCTGTGTGTCGGAGTTCATCCGCGTCACCGACAGGCTGCTGCCGCCGCGGGTGTTTCTGCGCTTGATGCCCGAGCTGCGCGAGGGCAGCCGCACGCCGGCCGGCGTGCCGGTGCGGGCGCAGCTGCTGGGATCGGACCCCGCCGTGCTGGCCGACAACGCGGCGCGGCTGGCCGAGATGGGCGCCGAGGGCGTCGACCTGAACTTCGGCTGCCCGGCCAAGACCGTGAACCGCCACCGCGGCGGCGCCGTGCTGCTGGACGAGCCCGAGCTGGTGCACGCCATCGTCGCCGCCGTGCGCCGCGCGGTGCCGGCTGGCGTGCCGGTGAGCGCCAAGATGCGCCTGGGCAACCAGGACGACGGCCGGCTGCTCGACAACGCGCAGGGCATCGCCGCTGCGGGCGCCTCGGAACTGGTGGTGCACGGCCGCACCAAGGTGCACGGCTACCGTCCACCGGCCTACTGGGACCGCATCGCCACCGTGCGCGAGGCGCTGGCCGGCCAGCAGGTGCGTGTGGTGGCCAACGGCGAGGTCTGGACGGTGGACGACGCCGGGCGTTGCCTGGCCGAAAGCGGCTGCGACGCGCTGATGCTCGGCCGCGGCCTCGTCGCCGACCCCGGCCTGGCGCTGGCCTTGCGCGGGCTGGCGGCGCCGGGCTGGGCCGAGGTGGCCCCGCTGTTGCCGCGTTATGCCGAACTGGTGCGCCCCCGCGTGGAGCCGCGCCACCGCGCCGGGCGGCTGAAGCAGTGGATCAACCAGCTGCGCCGGCGCTTCCCCGAGGCGCAAGCCCTGTACGAGGCCGTGCGCACACTGCACGACGCCGACACGCTGGTGCAGGTGGTGCGGGCGATGACGATGCCGGAAGGCGACCTCGCCCAGGAAAAAGCCCGCGTGTCTTGCGATCACGCGGGCTTCGTCTGAAATCGAGACTTCAGGCGGTGGTGACGGGTTCCAGACTTCCGCCCATTGTTGCGGCCGGTTCCCACCTGAGGTGCTTCGCAGTATGCCGGATCGCGGTGACGGCGATGTGACGAAAAGCGGGGTGAATCCGGGGCAATTGCGGTGCGGCACCGGCGCTTCGACAGGCTCAGCGCGAACGGATGCCGCGTTTCACCCGCCGAAGCGGCGCTGCAGGTAGGCCAGCAGCGTGCGCAGCGTTTGCGCCTCGCCGCCCACCGGCCGGCCCGGGCGGGCTTGGTCGTTCCAGGCGAACAGGTCCAGGTGCAGCCACTCCTGCTGCGCCGGCACGAAATCTTCCAGGAACAGCGCGGCCGTGATCGCCCCTGCCAGCCCGCCACGGCCGGTGTTCACGATGTCGGCAATGTCGCTCTCGATCAAGCCGTGGTAGCCGGCCCACAGCGGCAAGTGCCACAGCGGATCGCCGATCTGCAGCCCCAGATCCACGAGCTCACGCGCCTGCGCCGTGTCGCGGCTGAACAGCGCCGGCAGTTGCGCCCCCAGCGCCACGCGCGCCGCGCCGGTGAGCGTGGCCATGTCCAGCAGCAACGCCGGCTGGCTTTCGGCGCCATAGGCCAGCGCATCGCACAGGATCACGCGGCCCTCGGCATCGGTGTTGCCGATCTCGATGTGCAGGCCCTTGCGCGTCTTGAACACGTCGCCCGGCCGGAAGGCGTTGCCCGCGATGGCGTTTTCCACCGCCGGAATCAGCAGCTGCACGCGCAGCGGCAGCTCCAGCGCCATGACCAGCTGCGCCAGGCCCAGTGCGTGCGCGGCGCCGCCCATGTCCTTCTTCATCAGGCGCATGCCGTCGGCGCTCTTGATGTCGAGGCCGCCGCTGTCGAAGCACACGCCCTTGCCGACGATCGTCACCAGCGGGTGCTTCGGCCGCCCCCAGGTGAGCTCGATCAGCCGCGGCGCCCGCCCGCTGGCTGCATCGGCCGCCCGGCCCACGGCGTGGATGGCGGGAAAGTTCTGCGCCAGCAGCTCGTCGCCGACGACCTCGCGGAACTTCGCGCCGTGCTGCTGCGCCACCAGGCGCACGGCTTCGGCCAGCGCACCCGGGCCCATCTGCTCGGCCGGTGTGTTGACCAGGTCGCGTGTGGCCGCCATCGCCTCGGCGACGATGAGCGCACGGCGCGCCTCGTCGGTGGACGCCAGCGTCAGCTCGGCCGGCTCGCGGCGCGCGGGCTTGAAGAGATCGAAGGTGTAGCCGCCGAGCTCCCACGACAGCGCCGCCGTGCCGTCGTCGAGCACCACGCCGCCCTCAAGCTTGGGGGCCAGGTGGTACGCACCCACCGGCAGCGCCCTGGGCAAGGCACTCAATGCAAACGGGTCGGCGCCCGAGCGCACGCCGGCCAGCACCGCACAGGGCTTGCCGTCGGCGCCGGGCACGAGCACGTGGCTGTCGGGGCTGCCATTGAAGCCCAACGCCTGCACCCAGGCGCGGCCGGCGGGTTCGAGCGTGGCCAGCGTGGCGCCCAGGCGCTCGCGGTCGACGACGTGGATGGGGATGCTGCCCTTGCGGGGCTTGGCGAGGCGGACGCTCATCGGTGGCGGTGGGGTGTCAACAAGGAAGCGCGGATTGTGGCGCCCGACAGCAGCCGAATCCGCGGCCTCGGCGCGCGATGGCCGAGCCGCCGGCGCCAGGGAACAAGGAATCCCGTGGGCTCGAGCCCCACAGGCTGGGCTGGCCGCCAGCAGCAGCCGGGGCAGGCAGCGAAGGTCACAATGCAACATCCAGCCGCCGGGACCCATCGTGGACATTCGCGCCTTCGACCTGCCGCGCTACTTGCGAGTACTGCCCCTCTTCGGCCACCTGAGCCCAGCCGAAACCGAGCGATTGGCGCTCGGTTGCCAGTTGCGGCGCTTCGCGCGCGGTGAGGCCATCTTCCACATGGGCGAACCGTGCGAGGAGTTCCACGTCGCCGTCACCGGCCAGGTCAAGCTGTATGCCGTGTCGCCGGCCGGCCAGGAAAAGGTGGTCGAGATCGTCGGCCCGGGCGGAAGCTTCGCCGAGGCGCTGATGTTCACCGGCCAGTCCTACATCATCAATGCACAAAGCCTGAGCGACACCCTGCTGCTCAGCGTGAAGAAGGCGGCCGTCGTCGCCGAGATCGAGCGCGATCCGCGCCTGGCGATGCGCATGCTGGCCGGTCTCTCGCGCCGCCTGCATGGCTTGGTGCAGGACGTGCAGGGCTATGCGCTGCACAGCGGCGTGCAACGCGTCATCGGCTACCTGCTGCGCGGCGTGTCGACCGATGACAGCGTGGGCAGCGAAGCCATCACCGTGTCGCTACCGGTAAGCAAGTCGGTCGTCGCCTCCCGCCTGTCACTGACGCCCGAGTACTTCTCGCGCGTGCTGCACGAGCTCGAGGCCGCTGGCCTGATCGAGATCGACAAGCGGGACATCGTCATCCGCGACGCGCGCCGCCTGGCGCGTTACCCGTCGGACTGAAGCGCGGCAGCCTTCAACGCCCGGTGGCTGGGGACCCCTGGCTGGCAGCGCCCGGCACATGAGGGATCAGCCGCCGCACGTCGAGGTGCAGGATCGCCGTACCGCCGAGCTGGTGCACAAGCACCCAGGGATGGCGGCCGTCGACCACGATGCCCAGCACCGGTGCCGACAGCAAGCTGCGCCGGATGGCCAGATAGCCCGGGCGGGCCAGGCCCTCGCCCATGCGGTAGTCGTGCACCAGACCTTCGAACACCGGCTCGGCCTGAGGGTCTACCGACAGTTCCCACACCTCGTTCACGTCACGCAGAGCCACGATGAAGCTGCGCCTGCTCGCGTGTTCCGCAAGGGCCAGCACCTCTCCGAGCCGGCCCGCGCGGTCGGCCAGCAACCAGCTGCGCTGCGTCACGCCGCCGGCATCCTTCAGGCTCAGCGTGTGGCCTTGCGCCACCAGCCGCCAGTGGCCGTCGCTGCTGGTGCATGACACCGGGTCGGCCTGTGCTGAAGGTGCCGCCAAGGCCAAGCCCAAGGCCAGGGCCAGACCCCAGCCCCGGCCTGCCGCGACTAGCATGGCGAACATGGGCGGGGCGGCCAGGGCGCCAGCCGCAGCAGGCGGCCTGTGCGCAGCGCCGCAGCAAACTCGTCGCACACGCGCTGCGCCGACCAGCCCAGCATGGCGCCGAGCGCTTCGTATGGCTGGGTCACCAGGGGCAGCCCGCAGTCCGTCGCGGCACGCAACTGCGCAAGATCGGCCGGTGTGTCTTCTGGCATGTGAGCCGCCCAGCACGGACCCAAGCCGCCGATCGCAGCCTGCGCCATCAGGCGGCGCAGGCGCTCGATGACCGCATCGCCGCCGAGCCCGAGAGCGGCACCGAGCGCGGCATAGGGCTCCGCGGTCAGGCCCAGGCCGCCGCTGGCACACGCCAGCAGGGCCACGTCCAGAGGCGCCAGGGCGCGGGGGAGTCGGCCGGGGCGGGTCTGGGCCATGCCGGGGGCGATCCGGGTTGGTTCAAAGCGTCAGGATCCAGTCGATTGCAGTCTTCAGGTCGGCGTCGCTGATCTTGTCCGGCGCGCTTGGCGGCATCGGTATCGGGCCGTACACGCCCTTGCTGCCCGTGCGCACCTTCTGCATCAGCGCGGTCGCCACGTCCGGGCCCTGGCTCTTGTATCTGGCCGCGACGGTGCTCAGGGCCGGGCCCACGAGCTTCTTCTCCTTGTGGTGGCAGGCCAGGCAGCCCGCCTTGTTCATCAGATCCTGGGGTTCGGCTTGCGCTGGCGCCGTAGCGCCGAACACCAGGCACGCCAGCAGGGCGCCTGACAAGGGTGTCTTCATGAGGGGGTCTCCGTCTTCAGTAGATGTCGTGCTGCGTGTTGTAGACGTTGAACTTTCCGGTCGGCGTGACGAGCCGGGGGTCCTTGATCACGGCCTTCAGCTTCAGCGTCCGGTCGTCGACGACGACAATCGCGCTCTGCTTGTCCTTGGCCGACCAGACCGAGAACCAGACTTCGTCGCCGGCCTTGTTGAACTCAGGCTGCACGACACGCTTGGCACCGTCGTCGGCCAGATCCGCCCACTGGGCAATCGGCAGCACGGTGAAGCCCTTGTCCAGGTTCTTGATGTCGAACACGGCGACCGACTGCGCGATCGCGGCGTCCGGGTTCAGCGGCGTGTCGGAATACAGGTGCCGGGACTTCGGGTGCGTCTTGATGAACAGCGCGCCGCCGCCCTGGCCCTTGATCTGGGCCACCTCCTTGAAGGCGTATTCCTTGTGCTTGACCGGGTCGGTGCCGATGAGCGAAATCGCCTCATCGCCGAGGTGTCCGGTGCTCCACACCGGGCCGAACTTCGGGTGCACGAAATTGGCGCCCCGGCCCGGGTGCGGGATCTTGCTGACATCGACCAGCCTGACCAGCTTGTCCTCCTTGGCGTCGACCACGGCAATCTTGTTGCTCTGGTTGGCCGCCACCATGAAGTAGCGCTTCGTGCTGTCCCAGCCGCCGTCGTGCAGGAAACGCGCCGTACCGATCTCGGTGGTCTTCAGTGCGTTCAGGTCGCTGTAGTCGACCATCAGCGTCTTGCCGGTCTCCTTGACGTTGACGATGAACTCCGGCCGATAGTGGCTGGCCACGATGCTGGCTACGCGCGGCTCGGGGTGGTACTCCTGCTTGTCGACCGTGTTGCCGCGAGTCGAGACGATCTTCAGCGGCTCCAGGGTGTCGCCGCTCATGATCGTGTACTGAGGCGGCCAGTAGGCGCCGGCGATCACCAGCTTGTCCTCGAAGCCCTTGTACTTGGACGTCTCAACCGATCGTGCCTCGAGCCCGATGCGCACCTCCGCGACGTTGTCGGGCTTGGGCATCCAGAGGTCGATCATGTTGATGCGGCCGTCGCGCCCGATCACGAGCAGGTAGCGACCCGACGCCGAGGTGCGCGAGATGTGCACCGCGTAGCCGGTCTTGACGATGCTGATGATCTGCTTGGTGTCGCCGTCGATCAGCGCCACCTCGCCGGTGTCGCGCAGCGTGGTCGAGAAGATGTTCTCGATGTTGTAGCTGTTCATCTTCTTCTTCGGCCGTCGGTCCGGCGGCACCACCACCTTCCAGGTGGCCTTCATGTCGGCCATGCCGAACTCGGGCGGCACTGGCGCGTCGTGCTGGATATAGCGGGCCATGATGTCGACTTCCTGCTCGCTCATCTCACCGCTGGTCTGCCAGTTGGGCATGCCGGCTGGCGAGCCGTAGGCGATGAACACCTTCAGGTAATCGGTGCCCTTGCCGAGCGTGATGTCGGGTGTCAGCGCCTTGCCCGTGGCCCCCTTGCGCAAGACACCGTGGCAGCCGGCGCAACGCTGGAAGTAGATGTTGCGCGCGGTGTCGAACTCGGCCACGGTCATCGGCGGCGCCTTCGGGTTGGTGCTTTGCACCATCGGCGTGCCGGCCAGGGCCGATGGCGCCGCGTGGTACTGCACGTCGCCAGGTGACACGGCCTTCTTGTCCTGAGCCTGGACCCAGGGTGAGGCTGACAGGATCAGCAGCGTGATCGCGGCGATGGGGCGGAGTCTCAGGGCCTGCATGGCATCTCCAGGTGTTGTCGTGGTGGGGTGGCTGCCGGCGACTGTGTGCCGCGCGGCGGCTGATTTCCTTGAACTGGTTCAAGTGGGTGGCGGCTGACAGGCGGGCGCGTGGACCCCTTGATCCATGTCAAACCGGCTGCGCCGTGGCGTTGGCGAAGGCAAGCAAACCAGAACCAGTTCAAGGCCACGGCTCAGGCAGCGGCGGATGCTCGCGTCGAGCCCAGCCACCCCGCCTGAAGAAGGATCCCCGATGCACATCACTGCACGCCATCGCCTGCTCGTCCGCTCCGTCTTGGCGGCCCTGACGAGCCTGACCGGGCTGGCGGTCGCCGCGCAGCAGGCCGGTGTCGACACCCCGCCCGTCGGCGCCCCGCCGCCGCAGACGGTGGTCGTCACTGCATCACGCCATGCCATGTTGGCCGTCGACGCCCCGGCATCGCTGAGCGTGGTCAACCGCCGCGACATCGAAGCGCGCGGGGCCGACAACGTACTCGACGCCGTGCGTGCCGAGCCCGGCATCTCGCTGCAGGGCCGCGCGGTGGGTGGGCGCAAGGTGATTGCGCTGCGCGGGCTGGACAGCCGTCACACGCTGTTCCTGGTCGACGGGCGGCGCATCGGCGCCAGCGACGGCGTGATCGGGGCCAGCGACTTCCAGTACGACTGGATTGCCAGCGACGACATCGACCGCATCGAAGTCGTGCGCGGGCCCTTGTCGGTGCTCTATGGCAGCGAAGCCCTGGGCGGCGTGGTCAACATCATCACGCGCCGGCCCGGCCAGACCTGGCGCCTGGGCAGCAGCGTCGAAGGCTCGCAGGCGGCAGGCAGACGCGGTGGCGAGGGCCATCGTCTGGCGCTGCAGGCCGACGGCCCTCTGAGCGCGGAGCTTGGCCTGCGGGCCGGTGCCGCGCACAGCCGCGTAGAGGCCCTGGCCTCGCCCGTGGACACACGCCTGTCGGAGCTGGAGGGCCGGGACAAACGCGACGCCTGGCTGCAGCTGGCTTGGCAGGCGGCCGCAGGCCACCGGGTCGATCTGGCTCATCGCCAAGGCCACGAACTGCGCGATGCTGGCGCGCGTGAACGGGGTGGCGCCCGGCGCTACCACCAGACCGTCAACGAGATCGAACGTTCGATGACGTCGCTCGACTGGCTGGCGGATTGGGCCGCGCCAGCCGATGCCGAGGGCCTGAGCAGCGAGCTGCGGACCTACCGAGCGACGATCGCCGCGGACAATCGGCGCAGCGCGGGCGTGGCGACGAATCCTGCGCAGCACATTCAGGATGACGTGGTCGAAGCCCAGGTGCGGTGGCCCTGGGGTCGGCATGCCGGGGTGGCGGGCTTCGAACTGCGCGAGAGCACGCTGGCCGATCCTGGCCTGCCGGGCGGTGCGGCAGACAGCCGCCACCGGGCACTGTTCCTGCAGAACGAGTTCGGCATGGCGACCGCCCTGCGCCTGACGGCCGGCCTGCGCTTCGACAGCCACAGCCGGTTTGGACACGAGCTCAGCCCGCGTGTCTACCTCGTCTGGCGCGCCAGCCCGGGCTGGACCTTCAAGGGCGGCTACGGGCACGGATTCAGCGCACCCAACTTGAAGCAGATCGTGCCCGGCACACGCGCCGAAGGCCCGAACCTGTTCGTCGGCAATCCGGCCCTGGGGCCCGAGACCAGCGACAGCGTCGAGTGGGCCGCCGGCTGGTCACAGGGGCCGATGCAGGCACAGCTGACGCTGTTCGAGCAGCGCGTGCGCGATCTCATCGACATCCGGCTTCTCAGCGCCGGCGCTGCTCCGGGCACCGGGACCTACACCTACGAGAGCCTGACCAGGGCGCGGATGCGCGGGCTCGAGTCCAGCTGGCTGCAGCCTCTGGGCGCGGGCTTCGGCATGCAGCTGAGTTATGCCTACCTCGACGCCCGCAACGGCACCGGCCAGCGGCTGGACCGCAGGCCACGCCACACCGCCAGCCTGCGGCTGGAATGGAACGGCGGCCCCTGGCAGGCCGGGTTGGACGCCGAGTTCAGCGGCGGCCAGACCCTGCCGACGGCAACCGCCACGGCCACGGGCGCCACCGCGCAGGCCGTGCCCGACATCACCCTGCTGGGCGCCCACGTGGTGCGGACCCTGCCCGCCGGGCTGACGCTCACCGTCGGCGTGCACAACCTCACCGACCTTCGGCTGGCCGAGCGCTCGCCGCTGTTCACGCAGGTGGAACGACCCCGCAGCTGGCGTGTGGCGTTGCGCGGCCGCTGGTAGGCACCGCCCCGCTGCGCCCTGTCGCGCCCGTGGCATGCAGGGCGTACGGCGAGTATGCGAAGCCCGTGGGGCCGGTGGCGACGGTGCCGTGCGTGGCGCGTGCCTGGGAGGGGCGCGCAGCGGCATCGCCACCCAGCCGTGAGCCGGCACCGCCAGCCCGCCGCGCTTGGGAAACCGGGTTCGGGACCACTGGCGCGGACACGTCGGGCCGGCCGCCACGGCTCGGCGCGTCTGGCAGTCGATTCACGGTGCGTGCCGGCGTTTCGTCGCCATGCGCTCGCCGCCGGGTGACGCCAGCGACACCATCGCGGCACCCGCTCAACAAGCCCCGGAGTGCCTCATGAACCCGTTCAGCCTCGTCACCCGCCCCGTGCAAGACCTGCTGCAGGCGCTGGTGATGCCGTTTCGTGCGCTCTTCGTCATCGGCCTCACCGGCACCATCAACTACATGACGTACAGCGGCGTCTGGTGGTTCAAGTGGGTGGCGCTGGGCATGGGCATCGCCGTCATCGCCAGCCTCGGGCGGGCGTTGAAGTCGGCGCTGCTGCTGGCGCTGGTGGCCTGGGTCGGCTGGAAGATCTACCAGCGCTACGGCAAGGCCGCGCGCGAGCGCTTCGACGCCTGGGTGCAGCGCGCCAGCCCGAAGGCGGCCGAGGTGGTGGCGGCGCTGCGGCAGCCGGCCTGAACGAGGCCGGTGCCCACCACTCAAGTCAGCTCAACTCAGGCCGGCCGCCCCGGCGTATCGATGGCCGGCGCGCCCGGCGCCGCGGCACGCTCGACGTGCCAGTCCACCAGGCGGCGCATGTTGCCCATGCTGACCCAGTGCAGGTGCATCAGGCCCAGCAGGCCACTGCGGTGCAGCTCGGCCACCACGTCATCGGGCAGCGCGGTGGCCTTCTTGTCGTCGAGCGTCATGAAGCCGTCGACCGTGTGCTTGCTGCCGTCGGGCAGCGTGACGTCGAAACGCATGTCCTGCAGCAGATCCAGCTCCTGGAAGCGCTTGCACACCGCACGCGTGCGCTGGATCTCGCTCTCCAGCGTCTCGAGCTGCGCCTGCGCGTTCTTCAGCAGCTCGGTGGGCTGGCCCTGCTCGTCGAACAGCGGCTGGCCCTCGGCCGTTTGTGCGCCAGACCATTCACTGTCGATGCAGACGGCGAACTTGTCGTTGTCCAGCCGCGCGATGCAGAACGGGTACAGCCGCAGCACCGCCGGCACGTACTGGGCACGCCAGCGGTCGCCGGTGACGTAGAGGTTGGTGTTCTGCGTCAGGCCGAGCACGGCGATGGGGGCGATGGAATCGCTGCCGTCGGGCTCGGTGCCGGCCTTCACGAAGACGATCGGGAACTCGCGGCAGACGTCGATGAACTCGACGGCGGCCACGAAAAGGGCGTTCAGCTGGTTGGCCACGCTCCAGTCGGTGACGGGCAGGTTCAGCTTCAGGTGGCGGTGCTGGATGCTGTCCAGGCCCGTCGGCCGACGGTGCAGGTTCTGATTGATCAAGAGTCTTCTCCAGGGGTTTCGGTGCGGGTGGCCATCACCTTGTCGACACGCTTGCCGTCGAGGTCGACGACCTCGAAACGCCAGCCCTCCCACATCACCGTGTCGGCGGTGCGCGGCAGGCGGCCCAGCAACAGCATGATCATGCCAGCCAGCGTGTTGTACCGGCCCCGGTCTTCCTCGGGGAGTTCCTTGATCTCGAGCCGGTCCTTCAACTCCGGCACCGGGATCAGGCCGTCCATCAGCCAACCGCCGTCGGGGCGCTTCACGGCCCAGGCGTCTTCGCCGGTGGCGGCGCCGAACTCGCCGGTGATGGCCTCGAGCAGATCGCGTTCGGTGATCAGGCCCTGCACGGCGCCGTATTCGTCGACCACGAACACCAGATCGGTACCCGCGGCGCGGAAGTTCTCCAGCAGCTCCATGCCCGACAGCGTCTCGGGCACGAACACCGCGGCCTCCATGTGCTGGGCCAGATCCATGTTGCCGCCCTTGGCGGCCACCGGCAGCAGCCGGCCGACCGAGAGCACGCCGCGCACGTCGTCCAGCGAGTCGCGGCACACCGGGTAGCGGCTGTGGCCGCTCTCGGCCACGATGGCCAGCAGTTCCTCGAGCGTGGCCGACTCGTCGAGCCAGACGATCTCGGCGCGCGGCACCATCATCGAGCCGATCTGGCGGTCGTCGAGGCGGAACACGTTGCGCACCATCTGGTGCTCCTGCGCCTCGATGACGCCGGCGTCCAGGCCCTCTTCCAGCTGCGCCGCGATCTCTTCTTCGGTGACGGCGCGCGAGGGCCCGCCGCGAATGCCCAGCAGGCGCAGGATGGCGTCGGTGGCCAGCGTCAAGAAGGCCACCAGCGGCCGCGTGGCCGTCGACAGCCAGTTCATCGGCGTGGCCACCAGCCGCGCCACGGCTTCGGGGTAGAGCTGGCCCAGGCGCTTGGGCACGAGCTCGCCGAAGATGATGGTCAGGATCGTGATCACCATCACGACCAGCGCGGTGGCACCGATGCCGGCCACCTCGGGCGTCAGGGCAAACGACGCCACCAGCCACTCGGCGAACGGCTCCGCGAACGCACCTTCACCGACGATGCCGTTGAGCACGCCGATCGACGTGATGCCGATCTGCACCGTGGACAGGAACTTGGTCGGGTTGTCGTGCAGGTCCATCGCGGCCTGCGCGCCGGATTCGCCACTCTCTACCATGACCTGCAGCCGCGCCTTGCGGGCAGCCGTGAGGGCCATTTCGCTCATGGCGAAGGCACCATTGAGCAGGATCAGAAACACCAGAAGCGCAACGTCCATGAGGGCCGCCGGCAAAGCGGCGGTCTTCGGTAGCGAGGGGCGGCAGCGTAGCAGAATGTGTCGATGACACTCTTCATCGGCGACGTCCAGGGCTGTGACGACGCGCTGGCCCGCCTGCTGGCCGAAGCCGGCGCCAGCCCCTCGCGCGACCGGCTCGTGCTGCTGGGCGACCTGGTCAACCGCGGCCCGGCCTCGCTGGCCGTGCTGCGCCGCGTGGCCGAGTGGGGCGGGTCAGCCGTGCGGCTGCTGGGCAACCACGATCTGCACCTGCTGGCCGTGGCGCATGGCGCGCGCAAGCTTCAGCGCGACGACAGCTTCGGCGACGTGCTCGACGCGCCCGACGCCGCGCACTGGATCGACTGGCTGCGCCACGGCCGCCTGGCCTGCATGGAGGCCGGCTGGCTGTGCGTGCACGCCGGCGTGCTGCCCGGCTGGACAGCGGCGCGCACGCTGGCGCTGGCCGCCGAGGTCGAGGCGCTGCTGCGCGGGCCGGGTCTGGCGGCGTTTCTGCCCCGTATGTACGGCAACGCGCCGGCGCGCTGGGACGAGGCCCTGCAGGGCGACGAGCGCCACCGCGTCGTCATCAACGCGCTGACGCGGCTTCGCTTTTGCAGCGCCGACGGCAGCATGGACTTCAAGACGAAAGAAGGCGCGGGCGGCGCCCCCGCCGGCTTCATGCCCTGGTTCGAGGTGCCCGGCCGCGCGAGCGCCGGCGAGCGCATCGCCTTCGGCCACTGGAGCACGCTGGGCCTGCGCGTGGAACCCACGCTGCTGGCACTCGACACCGGCTGCGTGTGGGGCGGCCCACTCAGCGCGGTGCGCGTGGACGGGCCGCGCCTGGCGCTGGTCCAGGTGCCGTGCTCGCAGGCCAGGGAGCCCGGGCGCACGGGCTCCTAGAATCGCGCTCGCGCCAGGAGGCTTGGGGGAGCGGTTTAACCCAGCAGTCTTGAAAACTGCCGGCTCGCAAGGGCCCGTGAGTTCGAATCTCACAG
>Ga0068877_10001833_pt1 | contig 17342 bp, 17 predicted proteins | sample NOAtaG_FD_66437 | JGI IMG/M metagenome (GOLD analysis project Ga0068877, IMG submission 66437) | Freshwater lake microbial communities from Lake Erie, under a cyanobacterial bloom - NOAA_Erie_Diel6S_1000h metaG | ecosystem: Environmental > Aquatic > Freshwater > Lake | place: USA: Ohio, Lake... | reverse complement strand
CTGGCCGTGTCGCGGGGGGACGCGTCGGTCTTTTTCACGCGGCCGATCTCTGCCACGCTGCTTGCCATCTCGCTGCTGCTGCTGCTCGCCGTGCTGATGCCGAAGGTGGGCAGGATCCGCGGCGACGCGTTCAGGGAATGAGGGACGCAAGTCCCCGGCCACGCAAGAGGAGGCTACGACGATGCGCAAGACGGCAAGCATGATCCTGGCGGCGGCCGCGGGCCTGCTGCTGGCGGGCACGGCGGCGGCGCAGGACGCCTGGCCCAGCCGCACCATCACCATCGTCGGCGGCTTCCCGACCGGCGCGGGCACCGACATCTACAGCCGCATGCTGGCAGAGCCGCTCGGCAAGGCGCTGGGCGTGTCGGTCATCATCGACAACAAGTCCGGCGCCGGCGGCAATGTCGGCAGCGAGTTCGTCGCCCGCGCGCGGCCGGACGGCTACACGCTCTATTTCGGGACGGCGGGGACGCACGCGATCAACGTGTCGCTCTACGGGAAGCTTCCCTTCGACGTCATCAGGGACTTCACGCATGTGAGCATCCTCGGCGACGTGCCGAACATCATGATCGTCAACCCGAAGGTCATGCCGAACGTGAATTCCTGCGCAGACATGATGAAGCTCGCGCGCGAGAAGCCGGGGCAGTTCCGCTTCGCCTCGACCGGCAACGGCGCATCGACGCATCTCGCGGGGGCGGCCTTCACCAAGATGTCGGGCGTCGACATCGAGCACATCCCGTATCGCGGCACGCCGCCGGCGATGAACGCGATGATGTCGGGCGAGACCCAGGTCATGTGGCACCAGTCGCTGACGGTCATGGGGCCGATCAGGCAGGGCGTCTTCAAGCCGCTCGCCGTGACCACGCGCGAGCCCATCGCCGCGCTGCCCGACGTCCCGACCGTCGAGAAGGCCTGCGGCATCGCGGGCTTCGAGAGCACGACGTGGTACGGGCTGCTCGCGCCCGCCAACCTGCCGGACCCGATCCTGCGGCGCCTGAACCGGGAGGTCGTGGCGATCGTGTCGGCGCCGGAGTTCCAGAAGCGCCTCAACGACCTCGGCATCACGCCGATGTGGTCCACGCCCGAGGAATTCCGCAGGCGCAACGAGGCCGACATCGAGGCCTGGAGGAAGGTCGTGGCCGATGTCGGCGCCAAGCTCGACTAGCGTAGCCCCGGCCGAGGCCGGCGCCGGCCTCGGCCTCGACGGCCGCGGCGCGATCGTCACAGGCGCCGCGAGCGGCATCGGCCGGGCGACCGCCCGGCTGCTCGCGGAGGCTGGCGCGCGCGTGTGCGCGGTCGACGTCGAGGCCGGCGGCCTCGCGGCGCTCGCCACGGAGGCTGGTTGCGCGACGATCGTGGCGGATCTTTCGGATCCCGCGGCCTGCGCGCGCGTCGTCGCGGAAGCCACCGGTCGGCATGGCCGCCTCGACATCCTGGTCAACGCGGCGGCGATCCTGCGGCGCGTGGCGATCGCCGACATGGACGACGCGCTCTGGCATCGCCTGATGGACGTCAACCTGCGCAGCCAGTTCGCGCTCTGCCGCGCCGCCGCGGCGGCGATGCGGCCGCATGGCGGGCGGATCGTGAACGTGAGCTCCACCGCGGCCTTCAACGGTGGCGCCAAGAATTCCTCCGCCTACGCGATCACCAAGGGCGGCAGCGTCGCGCTCACCCGGGTGCTGGCGCGCGAGCTGGCACCGCAGGGCATCGCCGTGAACGGCGTCTGCCCTGGCGGCATCGACACGCCGATGGGGCGGCAGGGCCTGCCCGAGCCGGAGTGGAGCCGCCACTACGAGGCCAACGTGCCGCTGCGCCGCGCGGGCCAGCCGGAGGAGGTGGCGCGCGCGATCCTGTTCGTCGCGAGCGAATGGGCCGCGGGGCTCTCGGGACATGTCCTCGACGTCGAGGGCGGGCTGATGCTGCGATGAACTCCGGACCTTCTCCTGCCGCCCTCGGGCTTTCCGGGCGCGTCGCCCTCGTCGTCGGCTCGACCAACGGTCTCGTGCCGGAGCTCTGCGCCGTGCTCGCCGCCGCGGGCGCGCGCGTCGTGCTGGCCGCTGGCGATGGCGCCGCCGCGCGCGCGCTCGTCGCCGGCCTGCCCGGCGGGCCCCATGCGGCGCGCAGCCACGACATCGGCGCGCCGGAGGCCGCCGTCGCCGCGGCCGTGGCCTTTGGCGGGCGGCTCGACATCCTCGTCACGCTCGCGGGCGAGGGCGGCGAGGCAGGCCTCGCGCAGGCGAGCGATGCCGCGTGGGACGCGGCGATCGGCGGTTCCCTCCGAGGCCGCTACATGCTCTGCCGCGCGGCGGGAGAGGCCATGAAGGCGATGGGCGGCGGTGGCCGGATCGTGGTCGTCGCGGGCGACGCGGGCATGGCCTCGGCGCGGGGCCTCGCCGGCGTCGAGGATGGTGGCGCGCTGACCATGGCGCGTTCCTTCGCGCGCGACCTCGGGCCGCACGGGATCGGGGCGAACGCCCTGGTCGCCGGGCCCGGCGCGCGCGCCATCGACGCCGCGCGCGCGGCCGTCTTCCTGGCAAGCCCCTGGGCGAGCTACGTCGCCGGCCACGCCCTGGTGGTGGGCGGCGCGCCGATGCGCTGAGCGCGCCGGCCCCTCACAGCGCGCGGGCGCGCTCGCGCAGGACGAATTTCTGGATCTTCCCGGTCGAGGTCTTGGGCAGGGGCCCGAAGACCACGCTGCGCGGGCACTTGAAGCGCGCGAGCTGCGTGCGGCAGAAGGCGATGATCTCCTCGGCGCTCGCCCGCGCGCCGTCCTTCAGCGCGACGAAGGCGCAGGGCGTCTCGCCCCAGGTCTCGTCGGGGCGCGCGACGACGGCCGCCTCCAGCACGGCGGGATGCCGGTAGAGCGCGCCCTCGACCTCGATCGTCGAGATGTTCTCGCCGCCGGAGATGATGATGTCCTTCGAGCGGTCCTTGAGCTCGATGTAGCCGTCGGGATGCATCACGCCGAGGTCGCCGGTATGGAACCAGCCGCCGCGGAAGGCGGCGCGCGTCGCCTTCGGGTTGCGCAGGTATCCCTTCATGACGATGTGCCCGCGCATGAACACCTCGCCGATCGTCTCGCCGTCGGACGGCACGGGCTCGAGCGTCCGCGGGTCGCCGACCATCAGCCCCTCGAGGACGGGGTAGCGCACGCCCTGCCGCGCCTTGAGCCGCGCCTGCTCCCCGGCGCTCGCGTCGTTCCATGCGGGATCCCACTCGCAGACCACCGCCGGGCCGTAGACCTCGGTGAGGCCGTAGACATGGGTCACGTGGAAGCCCATGCGCTCCATCTTCTCGATCACCGCAGCGGGCGGCGCGGAGGCGGCGGTCATCACCTCGACCTTCCGGCCCTTGCCCTTGCCCTTGCGCGCGGCCTCCGGCGCATTGGCCAGCATGTTGAGGACGATCGGCGCCGCGCAGAAATGCGTCACGCCCTCTGTCGCGATCGCGTCGAGGATCGCGCCGGCCTCGACGCGCCGCAGGCAGACATTGGTGCCGAGCATCGCCGCGATCGTCCACGGGAAGCACCAGCCGTTGCAGTGGAACATCGGCAGCGTCCAAAGGTAGACGGGGCGCGCCGGCAGGTTCCAGACCATGACGTTGCCGACCGCGTTCAGGTAGGCGCCGCGATGGTGGTACACGACGCCCTTCGGGTTGCCCGTCGTGCCCGAGGTGTAGTTGAGGGCGATCGCGTCCCATTCGTCGCGTGGCGCGAGCGGCTCGTCGTCGGGGTCGCCGGAGGCGAGGAAGTCCTCGTACTCGATGCCGCCGATGCGGCCCGCGTCGGCCGGGCCGAGCGGGTCCGCGATGTCCACGACGAGCGGCCTGCGCCGCGCGCGCTTCAGCGCCTCGGCGACGACGGGCGCGAATTCCGTGTCCACCAGCACGACCCGCGCGGCGCCGTGGTCGATCATGAAGGCGATGGTCGCGGCGTCGAGGCGCACGTTCATGGCGTTGAGCACCGCGCCCGCCATCGGCACGCCGAAGGCGCATTCGTAGGCCGCCGGGATGTTCGGCGCCATCAGCGCGACGGTGTCGCCGCGCCTGACGCCGCGGCGCCGGAGCGCGGAGGCCAGCTGCCGGCAGCGCCTGTGCGTCTCGGCCCAGCCGCGCCGGAGATGGCCGTGCACGATCGCGACATGGCGTGGCGCGACCGCGGCCGCCCGGGCGAGGAAGCCGACGGGCGTCAGGGGCGCATGGTTGGCGGCATTGCGGCCGAGATCCGCCTCGTAGGGATGGAGCGCGGCCCTTGTCCCGGCCTTGCGTCCCCTTGCCATGCTGCGTCGCTTCGCCATGGTCGCCTCCCTGCTCGCGCCCCGGGCATCTTGCCACAGGCCGCGCTTTCCAACACCGACCGGCGACGGCAGACTCAGGGCCAACAGGGAGAACCGGGATGACGCAAGGGACCTACGCGCCGATCTACGCGGCCTCGCTCGCGGACCGCGACGGATTCTGGGCCGCGCGCGCGGCCGACATCGCGTGGACGCGGCGCTGGGACAAGGTCTGCGACGACGCGCGGCCTCCCTTCTATCGCTGGTTCCCTGGCGGCGAGCTCAACACCTGCTTCAACGCCGTCGACCGCCATGTCGAGGCCGGCCACGGCGACCGGCTCGCGATCGTGTACGACAGCCCCGTCACCGGCGGCACGATCGAGCGCATCACCTATCGCGAGCTGCAGGACCGCGTGGCGCGCTTCGCGGGCGTGCTCGCCGGGCTCGGCGTCGGCCGGGGCGATCGCGTCATCGTCTACATGCCGATGGTGCCGGAGGCCGCCATCGCGATGCTGGCCTGCGCGCGCATCGGCGCGGTGCACTCGGTCGTGTTCGGAGGCTTCGCCGCGAACGAGCTCGCGGTGCGCATCGACGACTGCAAGCCGAAGGCCATCGTCTCCGCCTCCTGCGGCATCGAGCCGAACCGCGTCGTCGCCTACAAGCCGCTGCTCGACGCGGCCATCGCCATCGCTGCGCACAAGCCCTCTTCCTGCGTGGTCCTGCAGCGTCCGCAGCATCCCTGCACCCTGGTCGCCGGCCGCGACGTCGACTGGTCCGAGGCGATGGCGAAGGCCGCGCCGGCCGCGTGCGTCCCGGTCGCGGCGACGGACCCGCTCTACATCCTCTACACCTCCGGCACGACCGGGCAGCCGAAGGGCGTGGTGCGCGACAATGGAGGCCATGCCGTCGCGCTCAAGCACAGCATGTCTCTGCTCTACGACATGAAGCCGGGCGAAGTGTTCTGGGCGGCGAGCGACGTCGGCTGGGTCGTCGGCCACAGCTACATCGTCTACGGCCCGCTGCTGCAGGGCTGCACGACGCTGATGTACGAGGGCAAGCCGGTGGGCACGCCGGACGCCGGCGCCTTCTGGCGCGTGATCTCGCAGCACGGCGTCAAGGCGCTGTTCACCGCGCCCACGGCGTTCCGCGCCATCAAGCGCGAGGATCCCGAGGGGCTGCTCGTGGGCCGCCACGACCTGTCCTGCTTCAAGGCGCTGTTCCTCGCCGGCGAGCGCTGCGATCCCGACACGCTGCTCTGGGCGCAGCGCATCCTGAAGGTGCCGGTCGTCGACCACTGGTGGCAGACCGAGACGGGCCACGCCATCGCCGGCAACCCGATCGGCGTCGAGGCCTTCCCGGTGAAGCCGGGATCGGCGACGAAGCCGATGCCTGGCTGGGACGTGCAGGCGCTCGGCGCCGACGGCCACCCCGTGCCTGCGGGCCAGATCGGCTCGATCTGCTGCCGCCTGCCGCTGCCTCCCGGCACGCTTCCCACGCTGTGGAACGCCGAGGACCGCTTCTTCCGCTCCTACCTCGAGGAATTCCCCGGCTGGTACAAGACGGGCGACGCCGGGATGGTCGACGCGGACGGCTATGTCCACATCATGACCCGCGTGGACGACGTCATAAACGTCGCCGGCCACAGGCTCTCGACCGGCCAGATGGAAGAGGTCCTCGCCAGCCATCCGGACGTCGCGGAATGCGCGGTGGTGGGCGTCGGCGACGATCTGAAGGGGCAGGTGCCGCTCGGCTTCCTGGTGCTCAAGGCCGGCGTGAAGTCCTCCGACGAGAAGGTCGTCGCCGACGTGGTGCGCATGGTCCGCGACACGATCGGGCCGGTGGCGTTCTTCAAGCAGGCACTGGTCGTGAAGCGCCTGCCCAAGACGCGCTCGGGCAAGATCCTGCGCGGCACGATGCAGAAGATCGCCGACAGCGAGGCATGGAAGCTGCCCGCGACGATCGACGATCCCGCGATCCTCGACGAGATCTCGGATGCGCTCAGGCCGCTCGGCTACGCGAAGGCGCCGAGCATGACCGGGGGCGGCTGAGCCCCCGGCGGGGCGTCACTCGCTCGGCTGCTCGGCGGCCTGGCTGGCGGCGGCCTCGGCCTCGGCGCGGGCGCGCTCGGCGCGGCGCTGGGCGCGCTCGCTCTCCTTGCGGCGGCGCTCGGCGACGCGCGCGGCCTTCTCGATCGCGTCGTCGAGGGCGACCTGGCTGCACAGGCCGAGCATCACCGGGCTGGTCGGCTTGATGTTCTGCATGTCCCAGTGGGAGCGGTCGCGGACCTTCTGGATGGTCGACTTCGTGGTGCCGAGCAGGTGGCCGACCTGCGCATCCGTCAGCTCCTGGTGGTGGCGCAGCAGCCAGGCGATGGCGCTGGGCTTGTCCTGGCGCTTGGCGATCGGCGTGTAGCGGGCGCCCTTCACCTGCTGCACGATCTGCGGCAGGTCCTTCTTCAGGAGCTGCAGCTTCGCCTTGCGGTCGGCCTCGCAGCGCGCGATCTCCTCGCGGGTCAGCTGGCTGGCGGCGACCGGGTCGATGCCGACGATGCCGATCGCGACCTCGCCATCGGCAATGCCCTGGATCTCGAGCGGGTGCATCCCGCAGAACTCGGCGATCTGCTCGAAGGTCAGCCCGGTATTCTCGACCAGCCAGACGGCGGTTGCCTTGGGCATCAGGGGAGTCGTCATCGGAACCTTGCCTCCAGACGCGCGACGCGGGCCCAGCCGCCCCGGGAACCGGGGCGTCCGCCCAACACCTGCGCATCGATGTCGCGGATTCGGTGCCGTATATACAGCGCCGCGCGCCGACCGGTCAAAGAATTCGAATGGCCAAGGTGCTCAACGGGTTAGGTCCGAAATCTCAAGCACGATCTTCCCCACGTGGCGGTCCGCCTCGAGCGCGGCATGCGCCTCGGCCGCGCGGGCGAGGGGATAGGTCTCGTGGATGACCGGACGCACCGAGCCATCCTCGAGCCAGGGCAGGACGACCCGGCGCAGGCCCTGCGCGATCCGGCCCTTGGCCTCCACGGATCGCGGCCGCAGCGTCGAGCCGGTGACGACCAGGCGCTTGCGCATCAGCGCGTTGAGGTCGAGCTCGGCCTTGTGCCCCCTCAGGAAGGCGATCTGGACCAGGCGGCCCTCCTCGCGCAGCAGGGCGATGTTCCGCGGCGTGTAGTCGCCACCGACCATGTCGAGGATCACATCGATTCCAGAGCCTTGGGTCGCGTCCTTCAGCTCCTTCACGAAATCCGCCGCGCGGTAGTCGATCGCCTTCTCGGCGCCCAGCGCCTCGCAGGCGGCGCATTTCTCCGGCGTCCCGGCGGTCGCGAAGACGCGCGCGCCATGGCGCCGCGCGAGCTGGATCGCCGTCGTCCCGATGCCGGACGCGCCGCCATGGACGAGGAAGGCCTCGCCCGGCTGCAGCGCGGCGCGGTCGAAGACATTGGTCCAGACCGTGAAGAAGGTCTCGGGGATCCCGGCCGCCTCGACGTTCCCCAGCCGGGCCGGGACGGGCAGGCACTGCGCCGCCGGCGCCGCGCAATACTCGGCATAGCCCCCACCGGCGACGAGCGCCATCACGCGATCGCCGATGGCGGGCCAGGACACGCCGGCCCCTGTCGCCACCACCACGCCCGCGACCTCGAGGCCGGGGATGTCGGAAGCGCCCGGAGGCGGCGCGTAGCCGCCCATGCGCTGGAGCACGTCCGGGCGGTTGATGCCCGCCGCGGCGACCCGGACCAGCACCTCGCCCGGCCCGGCCTGGGGCAGCGGTCGCGTCGCGGGCACGAGGACCTCGGGCCCGCCCGGGCGCAGGATCTCGATCGCGGTCATCGTGCTGGGAAGGGCCATGTCGGGTTCCGATCCGGTGTTGCCTGCGGGCCGCGCCAGCCTTAGCAAGGCGACCGGGCCACGAGGAAGGAGGACCGGATGGATTTCGACGAGCTCGAGCCGCGCAAGGCCAGGCCGGCGGCGCCGAAGGACCTCTCCGGCTGGTCGGTCGCCGACCTCGAGGCCTATATCGCCGCGCTGGAGGCCGAGATCGGCCGCGCGCGCCAGGCCATCGCCGCGAAGCAGGCGCAGAAGGCCGCGGCCGACCTGTTCTTCAGGAAGCCCTGACGCCGGCCCCGGCCGGCGCCGTCTCCCGTTCCCCAATGGCTGGAAGGATCACATGACGCTCAAGGGCAAGGTCGCGCTGGTGACCGGTTCGACCAGCGGCATCGGCGCGGCGATCGCCTCCGCGCTCGCCGCGCAGGGCGCCGACGTCGCGCTCAACGGCTTCGGCGAGGCGGCCGCGATCGAGGCGATGCGCGCCGGGCTCGAGGCGCGGCACGGCGTGCGCGCGGCCTATTGCGCCGCCGACATGTCGCGCCCCGCGGAGATCGACGCGATGGTCGCGCAGGCGATCGCGTCGCTCGGCCGCATCGACATCCTCGTCAACAACGCGGGCATCCAGCATGTCTCGCCGGTCGACAGCTTCCCGTCCGACAAGTGGGAGATGGTGATCGCGGTCAACCTCTCTGCCTGCTTCTACGCGACGCGCGCCGTGCTGCCCGGCATGCGCGCGCGAAACTGGGGACGCATCGTCAACATCGCCTCTGTGCATGGCCTCGTCGCCTCGGTCGACAAGTCGGCCTATGTCGCGGCGAAGCACGGGTTGGTCGGGCTCACCAAGACGGTCGCGCTCGAGACCGCGCGCACGGGCATCACCTGCAACGCCGTCTGCCCCGGCTGGGTGCTGACGCCGCTGGTCGAGAAGCAGATCGCCGCGCGCGCCGAGCGCGACGGCGTCGCGCGCGACGAGGCGCAGGTCCGGCTGCTGTCGGAGAAGATGCCGTCCGCCGACCCGGTCGGGCCCGAGGCGCTGGGCGCGCTCGTGGCCTATCTCTGCTCGCCCGCGGCCGACCAGGTCCGCGGCGCGGCGATCCCCGTGGACGGAGCCTGGACGGCACAGTGACGGCCCGGCGACGGCGCCTTGACGCCGCCCGCCCGGGCCGATATCGACGCTTCAAATGCTCGCCCAAGGCGGGTTGGACAGGGACGAGGCGGGAAGGGGTCGCGATTGAGCGGCCCCTTTCTTTTTCATAGCCTCGCGGCCGTCCACAGGGAGCCGACATGGCCGATCCGAGATTCCTGCGCTTCGACACGCTGAGCCTGCACGCGGGCCAGCACCCGGATCCCGTCTTCGGCGCGCGGGCGGTGCCGATCTACCAGACGACCTCCTTCGTCTTCCGCGACGTCGACCACGCCGCCTCGCTGTTCAACCTCGAGCGCGCCGGCCACATCTACAGCCGCATCTCCAATCCCACCGTGGCCGTGCTCGAGGAGCGCGTCGCGGCGCTCGAGGGCGGCGTGGCGGCGATCTGCACCGCCAGCGGCCAGGCGGCGCTGCACCTGGCCGTCGCGACGCTGATGGGGCAGGGCGGCCACATCGTCTCCTCCGCCGCGGTCTATGGCGGCTCGCACAACCTCTTCGCCCACACGCTGCCGCGCTTCGGCATCTCGACGAGCTTCGTGCCGCCGCGCGACCTCGACGCCTTCCGCGCCGCGATCCGGCCGGAGACGCGGCTGGTCTTCGCGGAGACGCTGGGCAATCCCGGCCTCGAGGTGCTCGACGTCGCCGCGGTCGCGCGCATCGCGCACGAGGCCGGCGTGCCGCTGATGATCGACAACACCTTCGCGACGCCGGCCCTGTTCCGCCCGATCGAGCATGGCGCCGACATCGTGATGCACTCCGCCACGAAATGGCTGGGCGGCCATGGCGTGGCGATCGGCGGGGTGCTCGTCGATTCCGGGCGCTTCGACTGGGAGCGCTCGGCGGGCTTCCCGACGCTGACGGAGCCCTATGCCGGCTACCACGGCCTCGACTTCGCGGAGGAGTTCGGCCCCGCCGCCTTCGCGATGCGCGCGCGCGCCGAGGGGCTGCGCGACTTCGGCGCCGCGATGAGCCCGACCAACGCCTTCCACATCCTGCAGGGCGTGGAGACGCTGCCGATCCGCATGCAACGGCATGTCGAGAACGCCCGGCGCATCGTCGAGTTCCTCGCCGCGGCGCCCGAGGTCGCCTGGGTCAACCATCCGGGCCTCGCCTCGCATCCCGACCACGCGCTGGCCGCGCGACTGATGCCGCGCGGCTGCGGCTCGATGGTGAGCTTCGGCATCCGCGGCGGGCGCGCCGCGGGCAAGCGCTTCATCGAGGCGCTGAACGTGTTCTCGCACCTCGCCAATGTCGGAGACGCCAAGTCGCTCGTGATCCATCCCGCCAGCACCACGCACCAGCAGATGGACGCGCCCTCGCTCGCCGCGGCCGGCGTCGGCGAGGAGATGATCCGCGTCTCGGTCGGCCTCGAGGATCCCGCCGACCTCGTCGACGACCTGTCGCAGGCGCTGCGCGCCTCGCAGAAGGGCTGAGCGCGATGGACCTGCGCGTCGACGGACGGATCGCCTTCGCCGCCACGGGTGGCCGCGCGCGCGACGCCGCCATCCCCGACGTCGTGCTGCTGCACGGCGCGGGCATGGACCACACGGTGTGGACGCTGCAGGCGCGCTACCTCGCGCATCACGGGCGCAACGTGCTGGCGCTCGACCTGCCGGGCCATGGCCGATCGGCGGGCGCGCCGCTCGCGTCGATCGGCGACATGGCGGCCTGGGTGCTGCGGGTGCTCGACGCGGCCGGCTGCGCATCGGCCGCGATCGCCGGCCACTCGATGGGCGCGCTCGTCGCCCTCGCGACGGCCGCCGCCGCTCCCGGCCGCGTGCGCGGCCTCGCGCTCCTCGGCGCGGCGGCGTCGATGCCCGTCCATCCGGACCTGCTGGAGGCGGCGCGCGCGGGCGACCACGTGGCGATCGACCTCGTGGCGTCCTGGGGCTTCGGGCGGCGCGCGCAGCTGGGCGGCGCGCAGGCCCCCGGCACGTGGATGCTGGGCGGCGGCATCCGGCTGCTCGAGCGCGACGGCAGCGGCGCGCTCGCCACCGACCTCGCGGCCTGCGCGGCGCATGGCGAGGCGCTGGCGCACGCCGCTTCGGTCGCGTGCCCGACGCTCGTCGTCGCCGGCGCGCAGGACCGCATGACGCCGCCAAGGGGCGGGCGGGCGCTCGCCGCCGCGATCCCCGGCGCGCGCTTCGTCGAGATCCCGGCCTGCGGGCACATGATGACGATCGAGCAGCCCGACCTGGCGCTCGACGCGATGAAGGAGGTCCTGTGAGCGCTCGCCGGCCGCCGCCGCGCCGCGCGGAATTCCCGCACGGCATCGAGATCCAGACGCGCTGGATGGACAACGACGCCTACGGGCACGTCAACAACGTCGTCTACTACAGCTATTTCGACACGCTGGTGAATCGCTGGCTCATCGAGCAGGGCGGGCTCGACATCGATCGCGGCCCGGTGATCGGCTTCGCGGCCGAGACCGGCTGCCGGTACCACCGGCCCTTCGCCTATCCGGAGACGATCTTCGCCGCGATGCGCATCGGCCATCTCGGCACGAGCTCGGTGCGCTACGAGCTCGCGCTGTTCGGCGCGGGCGAGGACGTCGCGCGCGCCGACGGGCATTTCGTGCATGTCTTCGTCGAGCGCGCCTCTGGGCGGCCGACGCCGATCCCGCCGCGCATCCGCGACGCGCTGGAGCGGCTGCGCGCCCTGGGCTGAGCGCGCTCAGTCGACCGCGATCGAGACGCTGCCCAGGCCCTCGAGCCTGACCTCGACACGGTCGCCCGGCGAGACCCAGAGCGGCAGCGGCAGGCTTCCCGTCATCACGACCTGCCCCGGCTCGAGGCGCCGGCCGAGCGCGGCCACGCGGTTCGCGAGCCACGCGAGCGAGCGCATGGGGTGGCCGAGCACGTCGGCGCCGCGGCCCGCGACGCGGGTCTCTCCGTTTGCGCGCGTCGTGCCCGCCACGGCGGCGAGGTCCAGGCGGCGCCAGTCGGGGACCGGCTCGCCGAGCACGATGCCGGCATGGAAGAAGAAGTCCGCCACCAGCGCCGGGACGCCGAAGCCGCGGAAGTCGCCGTAGCGATCGTCGACGATTTCGGCGGCGGGGAAGATGCGGGCGACGGCGGCTGCGGCGCTGGCCTCGTCGACCGGGCCGTCGCCGCCCAGGGGCGCACCGAGCTCCATCGCGATCTCGCATTCGATGCCGAGGCGGCGGAAGTCGCCGCTGCGGAGCGCGGCGGAGCCGTGGTGCAGCCCCGCGCGGTGCATCTCGCCGGCGCAGGGTGCGGGCACGTTGAGCAGGGACTGCATCGCGGCGGTCGTGGCGCCGACCTTCCAGCCGATGCAGGGGCCGAGCCGCGGCGCGAGCAGGTCTCGCAGCGCCGCCTGCATGGCGTATCCGCCGGCCTCGTCGATGGGCTTGAGCGCCGCCGGCATGTCGGCGATGTCGCGGCGGGCGAGGCGGCGCTCGGCGATCCAGGCGGCGCCGCGGGAGATGTCGGTGCGTGGGTCGGTCATGGGGCCGAAGAAGGCGGCGAAGGGGCCCCGCGCGTCAAGGCCCGGAAACGGTATCGCCGGGACCTCGCGGTCCCGGCGATCCTTTCCTCCGGCCTTTCCCGGCTTGCCGGGTCAGGCAGCCTTCTGCGCCTCGATCGTCTGCGGCCTGGCCGAGGCGACCTTGATCTGGCGCGGCTTCATCGCCTCGGGGACCTCGCGGACGAGGTCGACATGCAGGAGGCCGTTGGCCAGCTCGGCGCCGCCGACCTTGATGAAGTCGGCCAGCTGGAAGCGGCGCTCGAAGGCGCGCCCCGCGATCCCGCGGTAGAGGAAGTGGCGCTCGCCATCGGCCTGCCTGGGCTTGCCCGTCACGGTCAGCGCGTTCTCGTGCTGCGTGATCGAGATGTCCTCCGGGCCGAAGCCGGCCACCGCCATGGTCAGGCGATAGGCGTCCTCGCCGGTCTTCTCGATGTTGTAGGGCGGGTAGCCGGGGCTCTGCTCGGACCCGGTCAGGGCCGAGTCGATGAGCTGGCTCACGCGGTCGAAGCCGATGGCGTTGCGGAAGAGGGGGGAGAAGTCGAAGCCGTTCATGTGATCCTCCTTGAGGAAGCGAGGTCCATCGACCGTCCGGGCGCCCTTGGGCCGCCCGGGGGCCGTCTGCGCCGCGGGCCCGATCCCCTGATGGGCGATCTCCCCGCGACGACACGCAGGTGGGAAGCGCGATGGCGCTTTCAAGCCGCGGCAGGAAGGCGCGGCATGATGCGCGCGCAAGGCTGCGATGCCGCCCCCGGGGCGGATCGCGGTGGGCTCGCCCGGAACGAAAAAGGGGCGCCCGCGAGGGCGCCCCTTCGATCGTCGGCCGTGCGCCGCGTGGCGGCGCGCGGGCGTCAGCCCTTCGGGGCCTCGGCCTTCTTCACGCCGAGGTTGGCGAAGCGCTTGTTGAACTTCGACACCTGGCCGCCGGACTTGATCTCGCGATGCTGGCCGGTCCAGGCGGGGTGCGTCTTCGGGTCGATGTCGAGGCGCAGGACGTCGCCCGCCTTGCCGTAGGTCGAGCGCGTCGTGAACTGCGTGCCGTCCGTCATCACCACGGTGATGTCGTGGTACTCGGGGTGGATGTTGGGCTTCATCGCAACTCTCCAGCGGTCGGGCCGGGCGGGGCCCGGAAAACAGAGGCGCGGTTTGTAGCGAAGCCCGCCCGGCGAATCAAGCCGCAGGACCCGGCTTCCACGTGGCCTGGCGCCCGCCCGCGGGCCGGCGGGCTTCGCCGCGCGCCCCGGGCCATGCTAAAGCCGCGCGACACCGGAAGGGACGGAGACGACCATGGACGAGCGCGCCTTCGAGGCGCTGGCCGGCGCGACGCTGGACCGGCTCGCCGAACGCCTCGAGGAGGCGCTCGCCGACGACGCCGACGTCGAGCTGCGGGGCGGGATCCTGACCGTCGAGCTGGAGTCCGGCGGCCAGTTCGTGGTCAACCGCCACGCGCCGACGCGCGAGATCTGGCTGTCGAGCCCGGTCTCCGGCGCCTCGCATTTCGCCCGCCGCGGCGAGGCCTGGATCTCCACCCGCGGCAGCGAGCGGCTGGAGGATGTCCTCGCCGCCGACCTCGAGCACGCGGTCGGGCGGAGGCCCGAACTTGGCTGAGGGCGCCGGCCAGGCCTCAGGCGAGGGAAGCGGCCGCGGCCGTCCCGACCCGCGGGTCCTGCGCCGCCTCCTGGGCTTCGTCCTGCCCTACAGGGCGCAGCTTGCGGGCGCGGTGCTGGCCCTGTGCGCGGCCTCGGCGGCCGTGCTGGCCTTCGGCAGCGGCCTGCGCTGGCTGGTCGACAACGGCTTCGCCGCCGGCGCGCCCGGCCGGCTCGACGAGGCGCTGCTCGCCATGCTGGGCATCGTCGCGCTGCTTGCGGCGGCGACCTTCGCGCGCTCGCTCCTGGTGGGCTGGATCGGCGAGCGCGTGGCCGCCGACCTGCGACAGCGCGTCTTCGCCCATGTCCTGTCGCTCTCGCCGTCCTTCTTCGAGGCGAGCCGCACGGGCGACGTGATCTCGCGGCTGGTCGCCGACACGACCCTGATCCAGGCCGTCGTCGGATCCTCCGCGTCCATGGCCCTGCGCAACGTGCTGCTCGTCGCCGGCGGCACCGCGATGATGGCCGTGGCCTCGCCGCGGCTGACGCTGTTCACCTTCCTCGTCCTGCCGCTGGTCGTCGTTCCGATCGTCGTGTTCGGACGCCGGGTGCGGGCGCTGTCGCGCGACAGCCAGGACCGCGTCGCCGACACCGGCGCCGACATCGAGGAGACGTTCAACGCGATCGCGACGGTGCAGGCCTTCGGCCGCGAGGCGCAGCGCGTGGCCGCCTTCGACGCCAGGGTCGAGGCCTCCGTGGCGGCCGCGCACCGGCGCAACCGCGCGCGCGCGGCGCTCGCCGCCGTCGTCATCCTGCTGGTCTTCGGCGCCATCGGCGTCGTGCTCTGGGTCGGCGGCCACGACGCCATCGCCGGGCGCCTCTCCGCCGGCCAGCTCTCCGCCTTCGTCTTCTACGCCGTCGTCGTCGCCGGCTCGGTGGGCTCGATCAGCGAGTTCCTCGGCGACCTCCAGCGCGCCGCGGGCGCGGCGGAGCGGCTCTTCGAGCTGCTCGACGCGCGGCCCGACCTTCCCGTGCCCGCGACCCCGCTCGTCCTGCCGGATCCCGCGCGCGGCGAACTCGCGTTCGAGCGCGTCACGTTCCGCTACCCCTCGCGCCCCGGGCAGAACGCGCTCGACGAGGTCGACTTCCGCGTCGCGCCGGGGGAGACGGTGGCGGTGGTCGGGCCGTCGGGGGCGGGCAAGTCGACGCTGCTCCAGCTCGCGCTGCGCTTCCGCGATCCCTCCGCGGGGCGCGTCCTGCTCGATGGCGTCGACGTCGCGCGCTGCGATCCCGCGGCGGTGCGCGCGCGCATCGCGCTCGTGCCGCAGGAACCTGTGGTCTTCTCCGCCGACGTCGCCGCGAACATCCGCTTCGGCCGACCCGGCGCGAGCGACGACGAGCTGCGCGCCGCGGCGGAGGCCGCGCAGGCGGCCGAGTTCATCGCGCGCCTGCCGCAGGGCTATGCCACGCATCTCGGCGAGAAGGGCATGCGCCTGTCGGTCGGCCAGAAGCAGCGCATCGCGATTGCGCGCGCCATCCTGCGCGACCCGGCCCTGCTGCTGCTCGACGAGGCGACGTCGGCGCTCGACGCGGAGAGCGAGCGCCTGGTCCAGCGCGCGCTCGAGCGGCTCGCGCACGGGCGCAGCACCCTGGTGGTCGCGCATCGCCTCGCCACCGTGCGGCGCGCCGACCGGATCCTGGTGCTCGAGGCCGGCAGGCTCGTCGAGCAGGGCCGCCACGACGAGCTGCAGCGCGCGGGCGGCCTCTACGCGCGCCTGGCGCAGTTGCAGTTCATCGGCGAGGAGGCCGGCGCGGCCGGCTGAGCCTCAGCGCGACGTGAGCCGCAGCTCGATCCTGCGGTTGCGGCGATAGGCGCCCTCGTCGTCGCGCGGATCGACGGGCTGGAACTCGGCATAGCCGGCGGCGCCAAGGCGCTCGGCCGGGACGCCGCCCGCGATCATCGCGCGCACGACCGACATGGCGCGCGCATGCGAAAGCTCCCAGTTCGAGGCGAAGCTGCGCGCGATCGGCCGGCGGTCGGTATGGCCCTCGACCTGGAGGATCCAGTTCACCTCCGCGGGGATGCGCGCGGCAATCTCCGTCAGCGCCGCGGCCACGCCCTCGATCTGGCGCCGGCCCTCGGGCTCGAGCGTCGCGGAGGCGGACTGGAACAGGACCTCGGTCTCGAAGATGAAGCGGTCGCCGACGACGCGGACGTCGCCGCGCTCGCCGAGCACCTCGCGCAGCCGCCCGAAGAACTCGGAGCGATAGCGCGCCAGTTCCTCGACCTTGCTGGCCAGCGCAAGGTTCAGGCGCCGACCGAGGTCGACGATCTGCACCTGCTGGTCGCGCGACTTCGCCTCCGACGCGTCGAGCGCGACCTCGAGCCGGCCGAGCTGCGAGCGCAGCTCGGCAAGCTGGCGCGTGAGCATGTCGACGCGGAACTGGGCGTCGGCCGAGAGCCGGCGCTCTGCCTCGAGTGCCTCGCCGGCGCCGCGCAAATCCGTGCTGCGCGCGGCAAGGTCGCGCTCGAGCTGGTCGCGCAGGATCGTCAGTGTCTCGATGTTCCGGCGGAGCGCGTCGAGCTCGCGCAGCTGCACCTCGATCTTCTCGCGGTCGGCCGCGACGCTGCGGACGGCGTCGGCGAGGCGCGCGTCGGCCTGCTGCGCGCGCTGCTCGCTGGCGGCAAGGCGCCGCGCGAGCTCGGCGGCCTCGCGCTCGCCCAGCACGACCTTGCCCTCGGCCTCGCGCAGGCGCGCCTCCGCCTGCTCGAGCCTCTGCCCGAGCGCGGCCGCCTGCTCGGCGCTCGCGGCGGCGCGCGCCTCGCCCTCGCGCGCGCGCGTCGCGGTCGCGGCAAGCTGGCCGAGCAGGTCGGCGAGCTGCGCGCGCGTCAGCGCCGCATCGGCCTCGGCCGCCCTGGCGCGGCCTTCCGCGCCCTGCAGCCGAGCCGACAGGTCGCGTGCCTCCGCGTCCCGCCCCGACAGGGTGGCCGCGAGCTGCTCCGCCCGGCCGCGCGCCGCGTCGA
>Ga0068877_10001831_pt1 | contig 17373 bp, 14 predicted proteins | sample NOAtaG_FD_66437 | JGI IMG/M metagenome (GOLD analysis project Ga0068877, IMG submission 66437) | Freshwater lake microbial communities from Lake Erie, under a cyanobacterial bloom - NOAA_Erie_Diel6S_1000h metaG | ecosystem: Environmental > Aquatic > Freshwater > Lake | place: USA: Ohio, Lake... | reverse complement strand
GGCGTCAACAAATCGATAACCTTGATACCCGTCTCGAATACTTCCGTGTTGGTGGACAACTCGGAAACTTGCGGTGATTGTCTGTGAATTGGCCAATATTCATCGGCAGCAACAGGTCCTCGTTGATCGATGGTCTCTCCGAGAACATTGAAGACTCGGCCCAAGGTTGCGTTTCCAACAGGAACCGACACCGGTCGTCCAAGGTCCACGCATTCTTGACCACGCATCAAACCGTCCGTACTCCCTAGAGCTACGCAACGAACTCGACCCCCGCCGAGGTGCTGTTGGACTTCACCCGTGAGATTGATCTTCACTCCCTTCTTATCTCCTTCGATCTTTACCGCGTGGTAAATCGGTGGAAGGGAGTCTTCTGGGAACTCGGCGTCAAAGGTTGATCCGATAACTTGACTTACTCGACCCGCTTTTTTTCCGGTGGCAACGCTCATTGAATTGTTTCGCCTAGTATGCGATGCAAATGGACTGAATTTAAAATTTGATTAAGCGAAGCAAAGCCTCGCATCTGTCGTGTTCCAAGGCAATCGCCGTGAAACGTGTATCGTTCGTGTTAACCGAGCGCCTCGACGCCCCCGATGATTTCCATGATTTCACCAGTAATCTTGCTTTGACGAGCTCGGTTGTAAGTTCGGGATAGGGACTTGATCAAGTCGCCCGCGTTCTCGGTTGCACCCTTCATCGCAACCATCCGCGCTATTTGTTCACTGACCGCAGCATCCAAGAAGCACTTGAAAAGTCTCGCTCGGAAACTAGCAGGAACAACTTCTTCCAAAATAGCCCCAGCGGAAGGAAGGAACTCGTAATCGTCACGAATCCCTTGCGAGCCGGAAACTGCTTTACTCGAATCTGCGGAAGGCATCTCAAGCGAAGAAAACGGAAGAAGTGTTTCGACGGTCGCAATTTGTTTCGAACTGCTCAAAAATTTGGTGTACACGACATCGACGCGATCGACTTTGCCTGTGATGTAGCGTTCGATCAGGCTGTCTGCGATTCTCGCGACCGCGTCATACGCAGGCTGGTCGTCAAACTCGGTAAAGGTGTGTTCGATCGGCATGCCAGCGAACCTTAGTGCCGAAATACCTTTCTTACCACTCACACTGAGCTGGCCATTTGCCGCTTGCTGCTTGATTTCGTTGCGTCTCACCGTCGCTGCTTTGACGAGGTTACCATTGTATCCGCCGCAAAGACCACGATTCGCGGTCAACACCAACATGTCGATTGACTTGATTTCGCTTCGGGCAACCAGCAAGGGGTGACTGACGTCGGTTCCACTCTTCGCCAAATCCTGAACGATCTGCGTAATTCGCTTGGTGTAGTCGGTCGCCGCTGCAGCTCGATCCATCGCTTTCTTGAAACGAGCCGTCGCGATCAACTCCATCGTTCGAGTAATCTTGCGAATGTTTTTTACCGACTTGCGCCGTTTATCGAGCTGACGAATATTCGCCATGACCTAAACAACCTTTCGGTAACTAATTACTTGAATGAAGCTTTGAATGTGGAAATTGCCGACTTGATCATTTCTTCGATCTCTGAAGTCAAATCTTTTTCGTTTCGGATCTTGTCGAGCAATTCCGGTTTGCGATCGCGAACGAAGTTCAGCAATCCAACCTCGAAGTCTCGAACCTTAGCCAATGGAACTTCATCTAGATATCCTCGAGTGCCCGCATAGATACTGATGATTTGATCGGCCACTTCCATCGGTTGGTACTGCGATTGCTTTAGCAGTTCTACCATTCGATAACCTCGATCCAATTTCGATTGCGTCGCCGGATCTAGTTCGGTTCCCAACTGTGCAAAGGCTTCTAGCTCACGGAAAGCAGCCAAGTCGAGCCGCAAACCACCGGCCACTTTCTTCATGGCTTTGATCTGAGCATTACCACCCACGCGAGAAACCGAGATACCCACATTCATCGCGGGACGAATACCTGCAAAGAACAAGTCTGGTTGCAAATAGATCTGACCATCGGTAATCGAAATAACATTGGTCGGAATATAAGCCGAAACTTCCCCTTCGAGTGTTTCAATAATCGGGAGGCTTGTCAAAGAACCACCCCCCAATTCCTTCGAAAGTTTGGCGGATCGTTCGAGCAATCGGCTGTGGCAATAGAAAACGTCCCCGGGGAACGCCTCACGACCTGGTGGGCGACGCATGAGCAAACTCAATTGCCGGTACGCAACCGCTTGCTTGCTCAAATCATCGTAAACGATCAATGCATGTTCACCGTTGAACATGAAATGCTCCGCCATTGCAGTACCTGCGTATGGTGCAACATATTGTAACGGTGCAGGTGCCGATGCTCCGGACACGATAACTGTCGTGTAGTCCATTGCTCCAGCTTTCGTCAACGCATCGATCACCAACGCAACCGACGAGTCTTTTTGTCCGACGGCAACATAGAAGCATTTTACTCCCTTGCCTTTTTGGTTGATAATCGCATCGATCGCAACTGCGGTCTTGCCTGTCTTTCTATCACCGATAATCAATTCACGCTGACCTCGACCAATCGGCGTCATCGCGTCAATTGCCTTGATACCGGTTTGCATTGGCTCATGCACAGGTTGCCGCTCAGCCACACCGGTCGCAATGAGTTCCACAGGACGAGTGATGGTCGTATTGACTGGTCCTTTGCCATCCAATGGATTGCCCAAGGGATCTAGCACACGACCGATAACCGCATCACCTGCAGGGACAGAAAGCAAAGTACCTAATGCCTTGACTTCATCCCCTTCGCTGATCTTTAGGTAGTCACCGAGGATGATCACCCCGACGCTTTTTTCTTCCAGATTGAACGCGAGGCCGATTACGCCGCTAGGAAACTCGACCATTTCCCCCGACATAACGTTCGAAAGTCCATAAACCCGAGCAATACCGTCCCCGACTTCGAGAACCGTACCTACCTCTCGGACATCGACTTGGCTACCGAACGTCTCAATCTCTTTTTGAATGACGGCTGCGATTTCATCCGAGTTAAACTTCATGAGTCAAACCTCTCAAGCGACTATCTACGCAATACTTATGTGAAAAAATATATCTGATGGAGTTGCGAGCATGCTCGCATGTTTAATTGCCATGATCGACTAGATCAAAGCAATCTTTCGCAAAGAAAACCGAAGTTCCTTTGATTATTGTTTCAACTAATTGGCCAACTGAGACGCTTTCGAACGAACGGTAGCTTCCGCTTTCACCTTCGTCTCTTTGCGCAACAGCTTCAATTGGCCGTCCAAACTGCCGTCGTACACGGTGTCTCCAACCCGTACGACCAACCCGCCGAGGATGCTCGGATCAACGCTTGGGTTCAATCGCACTTCCTTCTTGAAGATTCCACTTAGCTTTGCAGCCAATGCCGCCGAAGATGCATCCGAAAGTCCAGTACTCGTTATCACATCTACCTGCATTCGACCAGCAAGCTCGTCTCTTTGATCCGCTGCAGAGCGAGCAATCGCTCGCACGAATTGCATACGTTGTCGTCGACACAGCACCTTGAGAAATTTCAACAACGTACTGTTCATCGAACTAGAGAAAACTCTGTCCAAAATGCCTATCTTTTCATCCGCCGACATCTTTGGATTCGACAAAATTGTCTCAAGCGAGGGGGACTTCTCAAATACCTCGCCTACAAAGGATTCAAGCTCATCGACAACATTGTCAACCTGACCGTCCGAGGATGCAGCCTGAAGTAACGCCTTCGCGTACAACTGCCCCACATGTTGCTCTTCGCTGTCGAAGACGGTGGCTATTTTGCTCACTTTTTCTGACATTTGCTAACCGGGGACAACGCTCTAAGTAGGAAGATAAACGACAACGTAAAATAAATAACTAGTTTGTGCTCGAGAAGCCACCAATGGCATCGGTGATCAATCGTTGATGATCCTCTGCCTTGAGCTCACGACCAACCACTTTCCTTGCTAACACAAAAGCCATATCCGTGCTCTTGCTCGTTAGTTCCGATAAAGCGGCATTCTTGGCGGTTTCTATTTCAGCGAGAGCACGATCTTTGGACCGAGTCGCTTCCGCCTGTGCTTCCGCTTTGATTCTGTCGGCAACCAATTCAGCATCTTTTCTCGCTTGGGCAACTAACTCTTGCGATTTAACCGCTGCATCTGCGAGCTTTGCCTCATACTCTTTCAGCTTTGCAGCCGCGGTTTCTGACGCTTGCTTCGCTTCTGCTATTTGAGTGGCGATCGATCTTTCTCGCTTTTCCAACCCTTCCGAAATAGGCTTCCAAGCAAAAAATCGCAACACAACCAACAACAACAAGAAGACGATGAGCGAAAAAATCGCTCCGTCCGCACGCCATTCCATTGGATTGGATTGCATCGCACCCGCGAAGTCATGCGTAGGATCATGAGGTTCATGATCGGCATGACCGGATTCTGCTACCTTCGTATCGCTCGCTGCAGCTGGAGCACTCTCCTGAGCCACCGTAAGTTTTGCTGTCAGCAAAAACATCGAGAGAAACGCAATAGCGATTACTTTGAACCGATGAACTAAGCACATGATTATCAAAGGGCCTTCACAGAAACAGGAACCAATCGGATAACGCGTGTCGCTTTCAGCGAAAGCGAAGCGATTAAGCAAATGGGTTCTGCACAAGACCAACGATGATCGCGAACAATGCTGCACCTTCGATAAGAGCGGCTGCCAAGATCATATTGATCTGGATAGTTCCAGCCGCTTCTGGTTGGCGAGCGATCGACTCGACGGCGCCCTTTGCCACCATACCGATACCGATGGCTGCACCAATTACGGCGAGACCAGCACCGATAGCACCAGGGATATTTCCGCCGCCGTCAGCAGCAGAAGCTGTACCAGCCATAACACCCATCAACGCAACACCATAGATGGCCGAACGAACGAATGAAAACACTTCTAAATCTCCCATGCCGGAAACCCGGCAGAAAACGAGTAACGAAATCGCGGCCGTTCATTTCGCCCCAACGCGAACCGAAACAAACGATGACCGAATAGACCTAGTGATGGTGCATTGAACTCCCAATGAACAATGCCGCCAAGAACGTAAACACGGCGGCTTGCAGGAACGCCACAAATACTTCCAGCACACTCAAGGCTGTCATTCCCAAAACCGAAGCACCAGCAAGAGCCCCCCAAGCACCAGAGCTCATTGCATAGGCATGAACGCCTACCGCTAAACCCATGATCCCCAAAAGAACCGCGTGACCAGCCACCATATTTGCAAGCAACCGAATCGACAAAATCGCATGCTTGATAAACAGCGAAGCAAACTCAATCACCCAAAGCAACGGCACCACCCAAAAAGCCAAATACCAAGGCAGCCCGAGTTCTGGACAGATGTTCTTCAAGAATCCAGCCACACCAAAGGTCTTCACACCCATGCCAACGCCGACCGCGAATACAACAAATGCAAAAGTTCCAGTTGTAGCAAGGGCTGCTGTAGGCGACCCCAGCCAAGGAACCATACCGATCAAATTAAGACCAAAAATAAAGACAAAAAAGGTCCAAAGGAGTGGCATAAACTTCTTCGAATCCTCTTCTCCCATCGCCGGAACCACGACGCTATTGCGAACGAATAGCAATACCGATTCCATGCAATTCCAAAGCTTGCCCTTCGGGGCATCGCCATTCGCAATCTTTTTCGCCAACCATCGCAACACAACGACCAGCAAAATCGCAACGAAAACCTGCAGAATCATGAACTTCGAAATGCAGAGTCCAGAGCTCGGTTCGTAAGCATTCTTGAGAACGCCAAATGGCTGAGGAATCAACACCTTGCCATCTAGAGACTTGTTATAAAAGGCGAGCTTTTCCTCGCTCCATTTCGGTGTTTCTTTTTTGTAGGAATTCAAAAACTCCGCCGTATCTACGGAGGCTTTGATTTCTTTCCACTTAGATTTGAACCCATCGTCGGCCGCAAGACTTGCAAACCAAGCATATGGCTCGGAATTTGCGTTCTCAGACAAATAAGCCTGAAACGGTACTGCCGCGTCAGCAGCGTTAACCTTTGCCCACTTTGCAGCCCTGGAATGCAATTCCTCAACTTGGCTTTCCAGAAAGGCATCTAAAGGCCAACCCGAGTTGGCAGGTTTTGAACCTTTCCATGCCTGCCATTCACTCACGAGGCCGCCAAGAGAATCCCCCGGAACGCCCGCCGACTCTAAAGAAGATACGATTTTCGCAGCTTCAAAATTTTGATAGTCACTATCGAGACGGACCAGCCAGGAAGGAAGCTTCTCGATGCTATCGCATTTGCTTCTCCACAGCGCCTTCGGAACCTCGAAGTAATAGCTATCTTTGATGTGGAGGATGATATTGGACATGCAATGCCCTAGGGACGAGAATCTTGCTGAACTTTAACAATGGCGAGTGCGGATTCTAATAGCAGAAAAGGAAAATAACAGCCCAACAGACAGAAGCAATAAAAAAAGTGTAGTGGCCATTTTGTCGCAGCACTAAGCAGGATTGCGCACACAAGTACACCCGTCCGCCAGCCTACAGATACCAACGGAATCGCGGACGAATTTTGTTTTCCGAACCGAGTAAACCGCAATAAGTAAGGTGGCAACGAAGAAGCGAGGCAGGCAACATTCGCCAGGAAAAGGGGCCAAGTTCCTTTCGAAAAATAAAAGAGTTGGATCACCAACGTGCCAACTAATTGGCAAGTCAATGCCACTGACAAGAACAGCAAGATGCCAGTTTTCATCGCTTGGTTTTCTGCTTTAAGTCTTCGTTGGCTTGCCTCACGACAAACATCAGGCCAACACCAGCGATCACCATGCCGGCTAGGAATCCGATCACCACGCATATGCTTGTCTTGAGCAAACCGTCCAGGAAGTACCCGAGAGCGCCCGGCACCAACATCAGAATGATGACTGCCATCACTCGCGAGAACGCGTTCACGCTCACATAGACGCTCTCTCTGGAGCGTTTCTTGTGATCTTCGGGGTCAAGGTCGCTGGACATAATTCGATAATTCCGAAGAAAACCGGGGGCGGAAGAGGAGATTTCCACGGATAATCCGCACAAAGTCAACCCTGACCTATCCAAGTTTTCCAGGAAACCCTAGAAATCTTAACGTGGGCAAGCATACTGAGAAAAATGAATGATCGCGGGAATTTCCCCACTTTAGGTTGCTTTCGACGCCAGATTCGCTAGGAGCTTTACTTTGCCAACAGAACGCAAGAAGACCGCCAGCCCAAAAGCAGCGGTAAAGTTGTCGACTGCAAAGCCGGGCAAGAAGGCGACAGCAACCAAAGCAAAGTCTCAGACGAAAGCTATTGCGAAAACAACGACCAGTTCGAGTAAATCGAAACCCGCCCGGGGGTCGACTCCAGTCGAGACAAAAAAAGTAGTCGAGACAAAAAAAGCTATTGTTTCGAATAAGACAAAGCCAAAGATGAAGGAAACTTCCAAGGCGATTGGTGCGAAAACAGTCGCAACAAAATCGCCAGTAAAGAAAACACCCCTTAAAGGGAAAGTAGAACAGAAGCCAGCCAAGTTGATTGCTCAGAAGCCTCTAAAAACGAGTGCTTCGAGTGGAAAACCGGTTCCCAAACCTGCCACTCCCCAGAAGAAGCCGATCGCCCCCGAAGCCAAGATCGCAGCGGTCAAACCCGCTGCGAAGGCCAAGGTTATGAAGGCACCCTCAAAAAAAGCCGATCCGGTTCCTCCACCAACAAACACAAAGCCGGACATTGTCGCCAAGATCAGAAATGCTCAGGCGATGAAAGAGCTCCGCAAGGATTTAGCCCAGCCAACCCCTAAACCATCCCTCGTCCAGACGACGCCAACGCCAAAGCTTGAAAAAGGGAAGGATCGACTGATCTTGATGGTCCGAGATGCCTATTGGCTTCACGCCCACTGGGACATCACTCGGCAATCTGTCGAACGCGCTCGCGTGTCGATTGCTGAGAATTGGCACACTGCAAAACCAATTCTGCGCATTCTCAAAATCGAAGATACTGGCACGACAAACAGTGCTGAAACCGTGTTTCGCGACATCGAGATTCATGGTGGTGTCCGGAACTGGTACATCGAACTCGAAACGCCAGGTAGTTCGTTCAAGCTGCTGATGGGTTATTTGACATCGAACGGGCGGTTCTTTGAACTTGCCCGAAGCAATGCAGTAACGATGCCGCCGCCAGGAGGAAAAGATGCCGCGGATGACCATTGGGCTGACATCGCCAAGGACGCGGAGAAGATCTATGCGATGAGTGGGGGATACAACGAAGACACACAGTCCGGCGATCTTGAAGAAGTATTCGAAGAACGACTCAAACGAAGCATGGACCCAGACGTTCTTTCGCAATTCGGAAGTGGCGCCGAGGGAAGCCTCAAACGACATAAACAATTTCACTTCGAAGTGAATGCGGAACTTATCGTTTTCGGTTCGACCCATCCAGATGCACATTTGCATGTCGGCGAAGAACCGGTCAAGGTGCGAAGCGATGGCAGTTTCTCGATTCGATTGCCACTCCCAGATAGACGTCAAGTTCTGCCAGCGACTGCCAAGAGCCGCGACGGTGTCGATGAGCAAACGGTAGTAATTGCAGTGGAGCGAAACACGAAAGTCATGGAACCTGTCTCTATGGATGCAGACGATCTTTAAGGGATAACTGTCTCTAGCCTCTTTCTCTCGGCTCTAGGAATGATCATTCAGCCCCAACCCGCAGCGTGACGGCTTGTTGATTTTATGGATTTACCACTGGCAAAGAAAATATCCTAACCCGAAGGGTGCGCGAGGTATTTTATGGGATTTTCCTTTGTCGCTTACGCTTCGGGTTAGGATTAAATCAGCAACACCTTGAGCCCGGCTTCCAATGCCAAAACCAAACGCTACGCTGGTGAATTTGGAGGAGTGTCACCTATGGTTCGGTTGCCGCAATTCGTTTGCTACCTGCTTCTTGTGTTTTGCTACCTGTTGCTTGTGTTGGTGTACTCAGCGAACCAAGATTGCATGGCTCAAGTTCCCAATTCGAATGGGACAATATCCACTAAAGCATGGGCCGAACATGTTGCAAAAGAGAAGTCGAGCCTGCGGGGATTGTTCGCAATCGATCTAAATACGGCGTGGGCGTGCGGCAGTGAAGGGACCATTATTCGTTGCCGCAACGCAACGCTACCAAGTATCGCTTTCGATGTCTTCGCGATTCCAGGCTTCGAAAAATCAGAGTTTCGCTCGATCCATGCCTGGGATGCAAATACCTGTATCGTTGCAACGGCTGGCCAACCTGCAAACATCTTCAAGACGACCGATGGTGGTCAAACTTGGAAAACTGTTTTCTCTAGCGATCGTGCGGCATCCTTCTTTAATGGAATGAAATTCTTCAATCCGTCGGAAGGTGTTGTATTTGGTGATCCTATTTCCGGTTGCCTCGAGTTGTTGGTCACGTCGAATTCAGGGGATTCATGGAAACGACTAAACGTCGAGAACTCCCCGCCAGTATTCGATGGCGAAGCGGGCTTCGCAGCCAGCAACAGCAGTATGCTTTTGTTGCGAGATGATGTGTGGATCGGTTTAGGTGGTCGCGACGGTGTCGCTCGAATTCTTCGTTGTACCGATTTTCGCAAGAACGCACCGCATAACAAACCACTGCACTGGAGTAGCATGGAGATTCCCTTGTTAGCCAGCAGCCCTTCTCGAGGGATTTTTTCTTTAGCCTCTGCTGGACAGTCCGTTGTCGCTGTGGGTGGTGACTATAAGGAGATGGACAACAAAAATGGAACGATTGCGGTTTCAGATTTGGCCGGTAAATCGTGGCGAGTGCCCGTCCTGCAATCCACTCGAGGTTTTCGCTCGTGCGTCATCTTTTCAGCAACTGACCAACATTGGATAGCCGTTGGACCAACAGGTTCGGATGCCGCAACGGAACTTGATCGTTGGCAGCCACTTTCAGATACAGGATTTCATGCCTTGCATGTGGCATCGGACGGTTTTGTGTGGGCGGCTGGAGCTGGAGGGCGAGTTGGTCGATGGATCGATCCGAAATAGCTGGAGAAAAAGAAACGCTTACGGGTATCTTAAAAATCCCTTGCTAGTTCCCAATGCGGTGGCTGTTTCGACCTTCACAAACGGAACCGAGTTCGTATAACGGAACGGGGAGAGTGCGTTTCATGAAACACCAACGGCGTTGGAAATCGAGTATATGATTGAGTTAGGCGTTAACATTGACCATGTCGCGACCATTAGACAAGCTCGAAGAACGTACGAACCCGATCCTGTCGTTGCGGCAGCGTTGGCCGAGTTGGGTGGAGCCGATACGATCACAGTACATCTTCGGGAGGATCGACGGCACATCCAAGATCGCGACGTACGCGTTCTTAAAGAGACAGTCCATATCAAATTGAATTTCGAACTCTCCTGTGCTCCGGAGATCGTCGGCATTTGCTGCGATACGCATCCCCATCAAGCTACGTTGGTTCCAGAAAAACGTGAAGAGGTAACAACCGAAGGTGGGCTCAATCTGCTTGGGGATCCGCCCGCAGTCAAAGAAGCCATCGCACGACTCCATGCATGCGGGATCGAAGTCAGTCTCTTCATCGATCCGGATCCACAACAAATTGAGACCGCAAAGGCACTCGGTGCGAAAGCGATCGAACTTCACACCGGGCAGTATGCACTGTCCAAGGGTGCTGAGCAACGAGCCGAACTCGATCGATTGATCAAAGCCGGAGTGATCGCTAGCGACTTAGGATTACGACTGCATGCAGGGCATGGCCTCACCTATCAAAACGTTTTGCCGATCGCATCGATTCCAAATATGTTCGAGCTTAATATCGGACATAGTATCGTGAGTCGGGCTGTTTTCGTCGGATTTCAAAACGCAGTCGCCGAGATGAAACGGTTGATTTGCCAAGCGGCATCGTAGCGCTTTCGTGTTCATTCTCTGATTCACGAGTTCAAGACATTTGAGGTACAATGGGAAGGGAATCGAGACTTACGGTCTCGTCCCCAACGACTGGAGTTGACCGAAATGTCTGTGAAGCACTGTTTCTATGTTTTCGTCACCGCAGCAAGCATCGGTTTGGTTGTATCCGAATGCTCGAAGGCCTTTGGGGGGGAATTCGACAGCAGATTAGCAAAGTTCATGGGCTCGAAATGCCTCGATTGCCATACTGGGAAATCTGCTGAAGCTGGCTTCGATTTGAGCCAAATGCTAGACCGCGGGCTTACCCAGGAGAATCTGAACGCATGGGCCTTGATTTACGATCGAGTACAAGCCGGCGAGATGCCGCCAGACAACTCCGTGACCGAAGAGCAAAGGAGTGAATTCACTCGTACCTTGTTCCCAATCCTTGTGGACTTTGACAAACAGTTGATCGCGGCGCGGGGAAGAACGACCCTTCGGCGATTGAACCGCTACGAATATGAAAACACTTTGAGAGAATTGCTCGATGCCCCGTGGTTGCAACTGAAGACGATGTTGCCCGAGGACGGCGAGCTCTTTCGATTCAACAAGGTAAGCGAAGCTCTCGATGTGTCGCATGTCAACATGGCTCGATACATGCAAGCTGCAGATTATGCATTGCGACAAGTGATTTCCGATCGTCTCGATGCTCCAACATCGAAGATCACTCGCTACTATGCTCGCGAGCAAGCTTCCTTCAATCGAAAGACACACTACACCGTATTCAATCGAAGCCCCGAACGCGCCGTCTTTCCATTGATCGATTACGCTCCGGATCTGGCCGTTCTTCGCGATGATAAGCATCCTTTCACGGTGGGCGAAGCGAATCCTGAACAACGGGAGCGAGAAGCATTTGGTGTCGTCGCTAGTAGCTATGAGCCGATTGAACCCAGATTCTCGGACTTCAAAGCACCGCGATCAGGACGGTACAAGCTTCGCTTCAAGGGTTATACCTTTTGGGCAGAAGGGGAAGAGAAAAAATGGTGGCGACCGGATCGCGAGAAAACTTCGATTGGCCGAAGATCGGAACCTGTTGTCATCTATTCCGAGTTGCCTCCACGTCAATTGCGACGCATCGGTGAGTTCGATTTTCAAATTCAACCTTCCGTACAAGAGCTTGACGTGTACTTGCTGGAAGGGGAAACGATTCAACCCGATGCCGTCAGGCTTTTTCGCTCGCGTCCATCCAATTGGCACAATCCGTTGGCGGAAGAGGACGGGATGCCTGGCGTGGCTTTTAGTTATCTAGAAGTGGAAGGACCAATTCTAGAGTCATGGCCGACTGCAGGCCATCAATTGCTATTCGACACGCTGCCAAGTGCTAGGGTTCAAGGGACTTATCAGGTGGTGTCCAACGATACAACGGTCGACGTCGATCGTCTCATTCGCCGATTCCTAACGAAGGCTTATCGACGAACGGTATCCGAGGAAGATGCAAAACGATTCACTGCCGTCGCCAAAAATGCTTTATCGAAGGGGCATTCCTTTCAAGAATCCATGATTGCAGCTTACGTTGCGGCGTTATGTTCACCTGACTTTATTTGTGTAACAGAACCGGTTGGGAAGCTGGACGCTTTATCGGTTGCTTCGCGGTTGAGTTTGTTTCTTTGGAATAGCCAACCTGATGAATCGCTGATCGAGCTTGTTGAGCGTAATGCTATTGGTGATCCGACGAGCCTACGAGATCAAGTTCGCAGCATGCTCGATCATCCGAACTCGCGACGATTTGTAGATGCGTTCCTCGCGTATTGGTTAGATCTTCGGAAAGCAAACGACACATCCCCTGACGAGATCCTTTACCCTGATTATTATCTTGACGATTCCCTCGTCGACGCATCGCTCGAAGAGACGCAGCTTTTTTTAAACGAAGTGATTCAGAAGAATCTCTCTGTCGGTACGTTCATTGATTCGGACTTTACCTTTGTGAATGAGCGATTGTCGAAACACTACGAGTTCCCGCTGTTTGAAGGAACCCATTTGCGCAAAGTGTCAATACCGCCGGATAGCCCGCGCGGAGGCCTGCTCACGCAAGCCAGTGTGTTGAAGGTCACAGCGAATGGCACAACAACCTCACCTGTGTTGCGAGGTGTTTGGGTCAACGAGCGAATTCTAGGTACGAAAATTCCACCGCCACCCAAGAGCGTTCCAGCGATTGAGCCAGATACGCGAGGTGCGACGACCATTCGACGGCAGCTTGAATTGCATCGAGCAGACGCAAGCTGCGCCGGTTGCCATTCCAAAATCGACCCGGTTGGATTCGCGTTAGAGAGCTTTGATGTCTCTGGTGGTTGGCGAACTCACTATCGAAGCTTGAATGAGGACGGAGAGAAGATACTTGGCTTTGGCAAGAATGGCCAGCCATTCACATTTCGAAAAGGGCCCGCCGTGGATGCGTCTGGAATCTTGCCTTCGGGAGAAGAATTCAAGGACATTTTCGAACTTAAGACGCTTCTGTTGAAGAATCAACGGGGACTTGCTCGAAATCTCTTGAACCAATTGTTAGTATATTCGACAGGTTCGTCTCCTCGATTCAGCGATCGTGTCGAGGTAGAGCGGATGCTAGACCGACTGGAACCAGATGGGTTTCCTGTTCGCTCGATGATCGAAGAGATTGTTTGCAGTCCTATGTTTTTGAACAAGTAGGTTTGTTATGGCCGTCCTCTTGAAAAATATGTCGTTGAGCCGTCGGTTTATTTTGCGAGGGATGGGAGTTGGGCTGGCCCTTCCGTTTCTCGATGCAATGCGTCCTGCTGTGGGCCGAGAAACAAACCGCGATCGAGAGACTGGTTCCGCGGTCGCTCCTCGTCGCATGTTGGGCATCTGCAACAACCTCGGTTTGTTACCTGAACACTTTTTTCCAACAAGCGCCGGACGCGATTACACTCTTTCGCCTTATCTCGAGACTTTAAAGAAGCATCGCGACGACTTCACTGTCTTTAGCGGCGTGTGGCATCCGGATGTGGATGGAGGGCACCCGGCCGACATCTGCTTTTTGACAGCCGCACCTCACCCAGGTAGCGGTGGATTCCGGAACACCATTTCGCTAGATCAATTGATCGCAGAACAGATTGGCCATCTCACACGTTTTCCTTCGATGACGCTCGGCGTGAACGTGAAACAAGGACTGCGGAGTTTGTCGTGGACGGGTGCAGGGGTCCTGATCCCATGCGAAGAGAAACCCTCCGCCGTGTATCGACAATTGTTTCTTCAAGGGTCGGAGTCGCAGGTCGCGCAGCAAGTTCGAAAGCTAGAGTTGGGACAGAGTATCATGGACTCCGTCGCGGACCAGACAAAATCGTTGATGAAAACACTTGGCCCGAAAGATCGCGAACGTGTGGATCAATATTTGACGGGAGTACGAGACCTAGAGCAACGATTGGAAGCATCCAAGGCTTGGGAGGCGATTCCGAAACCACAGCCCAAAGGGGAACAGCCAAAAGATCCATCGGATCCCAAGGAGTATATGGACAAAGTTCGCCTCATGTATGACATGGCGCGATTGACATTTGAAACCGATTCGACGCGGGCTGTCACGCTGATGTTGGATAGCGTGAACTCACCTGCGATCGATTTGCACGGAACCGACATCACTGACGGTTATCACAATCTATCGCACCATGGAAAGAGCAGCAGCAAGTTAAAGCAACTCGAAGCCATCGATCAGTGGCATATGCGCTTGTTGGATCAGTTGTTCTCCGACTTGAAGGGCATCTCCGAAAATGGAGAGACGTTGTTCGATCGAACGATGGTGCTATACGGTAGCAACCTGGGGAACGCCAATACGCACGTCACAACGAATTTGCCCGTCTTACTTGCCGGCGGTGGCTTCCGACACGGTCAACACTTGGCATTTGATACGCAGAACAATTACCCGTTGCCCAATCTTTTCGTATCGATGCTTCAGCGAATGGGGCTACCAGCCGAACGGTTCGCAACCTCTACTGGAACGATGCGAGGGTTGGAGGCATAGTCATTGGAGGCATAGTCAGTATATCGATTCGATCAAACGCGGCCCTAAGCTAGACGCGTGACAATGAACCACGGATCAACCCCGCAAAACAGATAATTCAAAATGTCTTCGTACGGTTGCTCCATATTTTTGGGCCTATGTGCTTGTATGCAGTTGTAGCTTCTGTACAATTCGTAAACAGGTGTGCGTGATTCCAAATCGCAATTTGGACTGCACCCTCAGTCATTCCCGTTTCTGGCCTCTTTGTGGAGATCTATGCCAATGTATGCCAATGTATGCCAATGTATGCCAATACGTTAGAAGTTTTGTTTTTGTCGGCGGATTATCTTTAGGTTTAGGATTCGCTAGTCCGTCGTCTTTGTGTGCATTTCAGGTCGAGGAGCCGGAACCTCCTGTAGTTACGATAGAAGACTGCAAAGAAGAATGTTGGAGGAAATATTTAGAGACGCTCGCTGACATCGATTTCGAATATGACAGGTTACGCGAAGATATTGAATGTAGATATTCAAATGAAAAATGGCGACTAGAGCAGGAGATAGAAGGCTACCAGAACGATCCAAACCTGTCCGCTGCAGATAGGGAACGGCTGATTCGTGATGCACAAGCAACCCTTGCTCAACTGCGAGTTGACGAGGCTCGTGAACTATTGGAAATTGAACGGGCGAGGGGTGAGGCAATACGTTTGGCTGCGGAAGAGCTTGATAGATGCCGCGCTGGATGCAATGTCAATCCCGTCCTGGCACCTGAGCCCATCCCAGATCCAATACCATAGACTTGGCTCATATCTCTGCTTCTGAAAGAATTTTCAGCAGGAACAAGCTTCCTGCCTAGCTGAGAAATAGTTCACCTTAAGGGAGTTTTGCTGTGGTGCGTTTCCTGTTGATTGCGGTTCCGTTTTTGCTTTGCAATATTGCTCGCGGGCAATCTAGCGACCGGAAAAGTGAAGACTTAGCTAACTTTGTTTTCGAAGATGCGTTAGTTGTATTGACGATTGACGATTTATCCGCCCTAACGAAATCCATTCAATCGCATGAACTGTTTTCGCAGCTAACAGAACAGACAAAGTCCACGGATCCGTTTTCGATTTTGCTTAACTGGCTTTCGGCCAAAGTATACGTCGGTTTGCATCGGAATCAGGCAATAGAAAAGTCGGGCTTTTCGAGGGAAGAGGTGTCTGACGCGTTCACTGGTCAAGTGGTTTTTGCAGTCTATCCGGACTTGGATGGTTTATCTTTTTCGATCATTGCAGATTCCGAGGGGAACGATATTGTTTTTGAGCGTGTCGTTGACTTTTCTTTGAAGCGAACATTAGGCCTTCAGAGCTTGCAGTGGAAGGAAGAGTCTTATCAAAATAGACTGTTGCAAACGTGTGTTATTGGTCCTGGAGATCTGAAGGTCGGCATTGTTGCGGTCAACGGGAAGATACTTATTGGTTCGCATTTGGATCGGCTGTGCCAGTTAGCTTCGTGCGTTGAAAGGAGTACCAAGTTAGACACTTGTCTGTCCCGACATTCCGACTGGGTTGATTTGCGTAAAAGCGCGGCGCTCGAGTCTTCTCCCTGCCTATTGTCGCTGTTTGCTCGCCCGTCTGCGCTTTACAAATATTTTGGGAGTCAACAACGCAACGCATTCGGAGAGTTCTTTACTGCACGAAACTTTCTTCAGCACTGTTGTGAGTCTATTGCGATTCGACTCACTCAACCGGACAGCAGCAAGTCGAAGAGAGAATTTGAAGTTGGCATTCGAACCAAGATTCACGAAGAAACTCAACTTCGAGAATCCATCACTGGAATATTCAAGCATCAACTCGAACTAAAGGACTTAATGGTTGTTGCACCAGAGGATGCAATCAGCGCTAGCTTTGTTTTTGATTCCGCAGAGTCTTTCGGCCAGTTGTTGGCGGAGGTTACTCTTGCGCCAAAAGGCTTTGGTACCACTTTAACGATGAAGAACATTCAAAAAAGCAACCCATTGCCAATCCAAAATCGGTTTGTATGGATTCAGAATGCAGATGGAAGTACAAGCGCACAGATACCCGTAACCAATAGGGATGAGGCTGATCAATGGTTGAAAAAGAAGGTTCAGTCCACTGTGCTGAATTCCCCGCTGTTGAGTGCTAAGTTTAAGGAGAGTACTACCGCATTCCATCAGAGTAGAAATATCGCTATACCGAAGCCAGCAGACGAGTTGTCGAATTCACGAGGAACATTTTTTAATCTGCAAGGAAATCCAGGCGGCTTCTACGGAGCAGTAGGTCGTGTTGATTCCAATATACTTTACACGTCTTCTGTTGATAAGTTTTTGAACGACAAAGTGGAGGCTGACGATTCACTCCTAGACGCTGCTGGCTTTCAGTTCGTTTTGGATGAGTGCAAATCTCTGGCAAACGCGACGGATAGAATTGTGATGATTCATTATTTTGATATGCCATCGTGGATTGAAAACGCGTCAAAACGAGAGAAACGGACCAGCCAACTGTCGAGCGATGAATTTTGGGAAAAAGC
>Ga0068877_10001828_pt1 | contig 17379 bp, 14 predicted proteins | sample NOAtaG_FD_66437 | JGI IMG/M metagenome (GOLD analysis project Ga0068877, IMG submission 66437) | Freshwater lake microbial communities from Lake Erie, under a cyanobacterial bloom - NOAA_Erie_Diel6S_1000h metaG | ecosystem: Environmental > Aquatic > Freshwater > Lake | place: USA: Ohio, Lake... | reverse complement strand
CTCGTTGGTGCGCATCTCGAGGATGGCGTCGTCGAGTTCGCGCGCCAGCGCCAGCGGGTACCACGAGGCTGCGGCGGCGACGATCGCATCCGGCTCGGACTCGACGGGGCGCGACGGGGCCCGCACCGTGAAGGTGGCCGTGCGCCGCGCGCGGTCGATCGCCACCGTCACGTTCGGGTAGCGCAGCGCGTCGGTCTCGATCGTGCGCTCGAGCGGGACGAGCGCGACGCCCGGCACACCGGCCGGCCGGTCGCTGGAGCGCGCCAGCTCGAGCGCCCGCTCCTGCACCTTGGCCGCGAACTGCGCGGGCCTGGCGATGTCGTCGACCAGGCGCCAGTCCTTCGCGCGCTGGCCGCGCACGCCCTCGACGCTGGTGCAGAAGATGTCGGCCAGGTCGTGCCGCACCCTGCGCTTGTCGGTCACGCGGGTCAGGCCGCCGGTGCCCGGCAGCACGCCCAGCAGCGGCACCTCGGGCAGGCTGACCGCGCTCGAGCGGTCGTCCACCAGGACGATCTCGTCGCAGGCCAGCGCCAGCTCGTAGCCGCCGCCGGCGCAGGCGCCGTTGACGGCGGCCAGGAACTTCAGGCCGTCGTGGCGCGAGCTGTCCTCGATGCCGTTGCGCGTCTCGTTGGTGAACTTGCAGAAGTTCACCTTCCAGGCGTGGCTGGACACGCCGAGCATGAAGATGTTGGCCCCCGAGCAGAACACCTTGTCGCGGGCGCTGGTGAGGACCACGGTGCGGACCTCGGGGTGCTCGAAGCGGATGCGGTCCAGCGCGTCGGCCAGCTCGATGTCGACGCCCAGGTCGTAGCTGTTGAGCTTGAGCTTGTAGCCGGGCCGCAGGCCGCCGTTCTCGTCGAAGTCCGCCACCAGCGTGGCCACCGGCCCCTCCAGGCGCAGCTTCCAGTGGCGGTAGCGCGAGGGGTCGGTCTGGTAGTCGACGCGGGGCGTGGTGGTCATCGGACGCTCCAGGAGATGCAGCGGATTGCCGCCTCTGGAATCTGGCTGTCACGCATGATATTGCTTATGCCAGGGAAGGCGCAACCGCCGGACGGCACGGGATGCCTATTCCAGGCCGAGCGACTCACGCACGATCCTGCGCAGGGCCGCGAAGGTCTCCTCCAGCGGCTGCGCGCTGGTGTCGACGCGGAAGTCGGCCTTCGAATAGAAGGCGGCGCGGCCGGCGAGGATGCTGCGCAGGTCGTCCATGGCCTCCTTGCTGGCGGCGACGCCGCCCATCGGCCGCATGTCGCCCTGCGCCACGACGCGCCTCATGTGGTCTTCCGGCGAGGCCTGCAGCCACACGGTGGTGCAGTGGGCGAGCAGCATTTGGAAGGTGGACGCGTCCGACACCAGGCCGCCGGGCGTGGCGATCACGGCCTCGGGGTAGGTCTGGATCGCTTCCTCGAGCGCGCGCCGCTCGTAGCGGCGGTAGGCGTTCTGGCCGTAGAGGGCCTGGATCTCGTCGACGGTGCAGCCCGCGAACTGCTCGATCTGGCGGCTGAGTTCGAGGAACGGGAAGCCGAGGTCGGCGGCCAGCCGCGAGCCGAGCGTGCTCTTGCCGGCGCCGCGCAGGCCCACCAGCGCGATGCGCGAGCGGCGCGCGACCGCGCCGCCGCCGGCGCCGGCGCCGAGCAGGTCGGCGACGGCCAGCCGCACCCGGCGCAGCGAGGCCTCGTCGCGGCCGTCGAGCAGTTCGCGCAGCAGCAGCCACTCGGGCGACGACGTGGTCACGTCGCCCAGCAGCTCGGCCAGCGTGCACTGCAGCGCCTGCGCCACCTGCAGCAGGATCAGGATCGACGCATTGCCCACCCCGTACTCGAGGTTGGCCAGGTGGCGCTCGGAGACGTCGGCCGCGGCCGCCAGCGCCTTGCGCGTCATGCCGCGACGCGACCGCAGCGCGCGTACGCGCTCACCCAGTGCCGACAGGAAGGGGTGGCGGCCCTCGTCGGGTGCCTGCGGCAGCACCGCGCCGACGCCCGCCGGGCCTTCGGAGGCCCTGTCTTGATGCATTATCGTGCTTGACATCGAGCTTTTCCGCCGCCAAGATCCTCTTGAGCACGATACTGCATACCCCGTGCGCCGACAAGCCGCCGCCAGCCGTGTCCGAAGAGCCCCGCACGACCTTGCCCCCAGTACCCGGCCCGCCCGCCAGCCGCACCTGCGGCGAACCGATGCGGGTGCCGGTGGTGTGGCGCGGCCGCACGGTGCAGGTGGAGTGCGCCTGGGTCGGCGCGGCCGGGACGCCCGAGGGCGTGGCGCATGCGGGCGGACTCGACGACGCGCAAGACCGGGGGCATGGCCACGCGCCGGAACGCGCACGCGGGGGCGCGCAGGCGGCTCCAGCGCCGCTCGTCGTGTTCCTGCACGAGGGCCTGGGCTCGCTGTCGGCCTGGCGCGACTTCCCGGAGCGGCTGTGCGCGGCGCTGGGGGCGCGCGGCCTGGTCTACTCGCGTCCGGGCTACGGACGCAGCACGCCGCGGGCGTCGGACGAGCGCTGGCTGCCCGACTTCATGCACCGCCAGGCGCACGAGGTGCTGCCGGCGCTGCTGCAGGCCCTGGGCATCGACGCGGCACGCACGCCGCCCTGGCTGTTCGGCCACAGCGACGGCGGCTCGATCGCGCTGCTGCACGCGGCGCGCTTCGTCGATGCGACGGCGGGCCTCGTCGTGCTGGCGCCGCACATCTTCGTCGAGGAGGTCGGGCTGCGGAGCATCCGCCGCGCCCGCACGGCCTACGCCGAGGGCGACCTGAAGCAGCGCCTGGGGCGCCACCATGCGGATCCGGACAGCGCCTTCTTCGGCTGGAACGACGCCTGGCTCGACCCGGCCTTCGCGTCGTGGAACATCGAGGCCGAGATCGCGTCCATCCGCTGCCCGGTGCTCGCGGTGCAGGGCGTCGACGACGAGTACGGCACGATGGCGCAGATCCGCGGCATCGCGCGCGCGGTGCGGGGCACGCGGCTGCTCGAGCTCGAGCGCTGCGGGCACGCGCCGCAGCGCGACCAGCCCGAGGCGCTACTCGAGGCCGTGCGCGGCTTCGTGGCCGCGCATGCACGCGGCGCCTGAATGCGCCTGAAGCGGCGGAGCCCCGGCAGATCAGTAGCCGCGCCGGCCGCCGTAGCCGCCACCGCCACCGCCGTAGCCGCCACCGCCACCGCCGCTACGCGCGCCGCCGCCGCCGAAGCCGCCAGGACGCTCCTCGCGCGGGCGCGCCTCGTTGACGACGAGGGCGCGGCCGTCGACCGACTTGCCGTTCATCCCGCGGATGGCCGCCTGCGCCATCTCGTCGGAGCCCATCTCCACGAAGCCGAAGCCCTTGGAGCGGCCGCTGTCGCGGTCCATCATGACCTTGGCCGAGGAGACCGCGCCGAAGGCGGCGAAGTGTTGCTGGAGGTCCTCGTCGCGCACGGAGTAGGAGAGGTTGCCGACGTAGAGCTTGTTGCCCATGGAATTGCCTTTCGGGTCAGGGAGGGAATGCGCGCCGGATGCCGCCGCTCGGCGGCGCCCGGGGATGCGCTGTGGGGGTGGGTGGGTGGGTGAGTGGATGAGTGCAGGATCCGCGGCGGGGCTCGCGCCCGTTGCCGCGTTCAGCGCGAGCGGCGCACCGACGCGCCGCCGGGTGCACCGGGTGCGCCCGGCGCCGAGGGCGGCCGCTTGTCGAGGTGGCGGAACGTGATGCGTCCCTTGGTCAGGTCGTACGGCGAGAGTTCCAGCGACACGTTGTCGCCGGCCAGGATGCGGATGTGGTGCTTGCGCATCCGGCCGGCGGTGTAGGCCACCATCTGGTGGCCGTTGTCCAGGATCACGCGGTAGCGCGAGTCCGGCAGGACCTCCTCGACGCGGCCGCGCATCTCGATCAGTTCTTCCTTGGCCATCGGGATCGCCTTTCAGGAGCGTTGCGACTGCGACATCCGGCCGAGCCAGGCGATGCCTTGCTCGACGGCGTAGGCGCGGGCGCCGTCGCGGTCGTCGAACCGCGCGTGGAATCGCAGCACGCGGTCGTGGGTGGAGGTGCCGCGTCCGCTGCGGATCGACACCGAGGGGGCATAGCGGCCGCCCTCAGTGCGGCGCACGAGGGGGGAGACGAGGTAGTTGCCGAGATTCAGGCTGTGTTCGGATTCGAGGGTCATGAAGATGCGCCGGCCGGGCTGCCCGAGGCGCGAGCAAATGCGGGAGAGAACGCGACCGCGGGGCCGCGCAGAGAACTGCGACCACGAAGGCCGCCGGGGGAGGCGCGGTCGCACGGGACCGCGGGAAGGGCCGGCCCGAAGGCCGACGGGGCACCGGTCAGAGGAAGGTGGGACCGGGACGTGCGCTCGCCGCTGGATGGAGCTGACGACCGCGAAGACCGGTGGGGCCGGTCGGAGAGGAGCAGTGCGCGGCGCCGGGGCGGCCGCAGACCGTGTCATGCCACAGGTGCCGGTCAGAGAGCAGAAACACGGCACACAACCACAATTGTACCCCAGCGCCGTCACCGCCGGACGTGGCCGTGCGCCGCACGGTTTGAAGGCGCGCAGCCGGGCCGCGGCGGCCGGCCGCGGGCACCGGCCTCTACCAGGTGTCGACGTGATTGCGCTTCTTGCCGCTGCGCAGTGCGGGTGCCGGGCGCGCGGCGAGCGCGGCGGCGATCCAGCGGCGCGTCTCGGCCGGGTCGATGACCTCGTCGACCTCGAACAGAGACGCCGCGTTGGCCGCCTTGCCGAACTCGTAGGCCGCGGCCACCTGGCTGCGGAAGAACGCCTCTCGCTCGGCCTCGTCCGCGATCGCGGCGAGCTCCTTGCGCAGCCCGAGCCGGACCGCGCCCTCCAGGCCCATGCCGCCGAACTCGCCGCTGGGCCAGCTGACGGTGAACCGCGGCACGCGCGAGTGCCCGCCGAGCATCGACATCGCGCCCAGGCCGTAGGCCTTGCGCAGCACCACGGCCATCAGCGGCGTCGTCGAGCTGGCCCCGGTGACGAACAGGCGCGCGAAGCGCCGCACCACGGCCGTGCGCTCGCTGTCGGGACCGACCATGAAGCCCGGCGTGTCGCACAGCGACAGCATCGGCACGTCGTGGGCGTCGCACAGCTGCATGAAGCGGGCAGCCTTGTCGGCCGACGGCCCGTCGATCGCGCCGCCCAGGTGCATCGGGTCGCTGGCCAGGATGCCCACCGGGTGGCCCTCGATGCGGGCGAGCGCGGTGACGATGCTGCGGCCGTAGGCGGCGCGCAGCTCGAGCACGCTGTCGAGGTCGGCCAGCGCGTCGATCACCGCGCGCACGGCGTAGGTGCGCCGGCGGTCCTCGGGGACGAGCGCGCGCAGCCGGCGCTGGTCGTGCGCCTGCCAGCCGTCCAGGCGGCCCTGGAAGTAGCCGAGGTACTTGCGGGCCGCGGCCACCGCCTCGGCCTCGTCCGCGACCGCGATGTCGACGACGCCGTTGGGCACCTGCACCGACATCGGCCCGATCTCCTCGGGCCGGTAGACGCCGAGTCCGCCGCCCTCGATCATCGCCGGGCCGCCCATGCCGATGGACGAGTCGCGGGTCGCGATCACGACGTCGCAGCAGCCGAGCAGCGCCGCGTTGCCGGCAAAGCACAAGCCGGCGTTGATGCCCACCAGCGGCACGAGCCCGCTGAGCCGCGCGAGGTAGTGGAACGACGCCACCTCGAGCCCGGCGACCGTGAGCACGTCGATGTCGCCCGGCCGTCCGCCGCCGCCCTCGGAGAACACGACCACCGGCAGCCGGTCGCGCTCGGCGATCTCCAGCAGGCGGTCCTTCTTGCGGTGCGTCTGGTGGCCCTGCGTGCCGGCCAGAACCGTGTAGTCGTAGGCGAGCACCGCGCAGCGGCTGGCCTGCGGGCCGAAACGCGCGCCGTTGACGTGCCCGATGCCGGCCACGATGCCATCGGCCGGCGTGTGGCGCGCGAGGTCGTCGACGCTGCGGCGGCGGCGCTGCGCCGCGATGGCCAGCGCGCCGTACTCGACGAAGCTGCCCGGGTCGCACAGGTCGTCGACGTTCTCGCGCGCGGTGCGGCGGCCCGCACCATGCCGGCGCGCCACCGCCTCCGGGCGCGCCGCGTCCTGGCCCAGGCGGCGCCGCTCGAGGATCGCCGCCAGGTCGGGGCGGATGCGGTCGAGGTCGGCCTCCGCCACCGCGGCCGGGCCGGTGCCTTCTGCCGCCTCGAGGGGCTCGATGACGAACAGGCGCTGCCGCGCCCGCACCACCTGCCCGGGCGCACACAGCACGTGGCGCACCCTGCCGCCGGCCGGCGCGGTGATGGCGTGCACCATCTTCATCGCCTCGATGACGGCGAGCGTCTGGCCCGCGAACAGCGTGTCCCCCGGCACCACGTCGACCTCGGCCACCGTGCCCGGCATCGGTGCCTGCGCGTCGACGCAGCCCGCCTCCAGCGGCTGCGGGTCGGCGCCGTCGACGCGCCCCTGCGCATGCGGCTCGGCCGGGTCCGGCGCGGCAGGCCGCGCCGCGGGCCGGGCCTGCAGGCGCGACGCCTCGGCCAGCAACTCGGGCAGCCGCTCGTCGACCAGCCGCACGTGCAGGCTGCCGTCGGCGATCTCGGGGCGCGCGACCAGGGCCTGCAGGAACGCCAGGTTCGTCGCCGCCCCCTCGACCCGGCAGTCGGCGAGCACGCGCCGTGCCTTGTGCAGCAGCACGGACAGGTCCGGCGTCCGCGCGTGCACGACCACCTTGGCCAGCAGGCTGTCGTAGCGCGGGTTGGCCACGTGGCCGGCGTGGCCGCAGCCGTCGACGCGCACGCCGCGGCCCGCCGGCATCTCGCAGACCGAGAGCGTGCCGGTGGCCGGGAGGGCGCGGCCGTCCTCGCCGAGTGTCTCCAGGTTGACGCGGGCCTGCAGCGCGAAGCCGTCGGCCGCCTCGAAGCGCGCCTGCCCGAAGCCCAGTTCGGCCAGCGTCGCCCCGCCGGCAATGCGCAGCTGCGCCTGCACGAGGTCGATGCCCATCACCTCCTCGGTCACCGTGTGCTCGACCTGCAACCGCGGATTGGCCTCCATGAAGGCGAACGGCGCGTCCTCGGGCGCGGTGCGCATCCGCTCGCCGTCGAGCAGGAACTCGAACGTGACCAGGCTCGAGCAGCCCGCCTCGCGGGCCATCGCCACCGCGGCGGCCGTGATCCGCTCGCGCAGCCGCGGCGCCAGGCCGGGGCTGGGCGCGAGCTCGACCAGCTTCTGGTGGCGCCGCTGCAGCGAACACTCGCGCTCGCCGGCATGGACGACGCCGCCGGCGCGGTCGGCCACGACCTGCACCTCGACGTGGCGCGCGTGCGGCAGGAAGCGCTCGACGAACAGCGCGTCGTCGCCGAAGGCCTGGCGCGCCTCGGCCTGGCAGGCGCGCCAGGCCGGTGCGACCTCGTCCGCCGTCGCGACCACGCGGATGCCGCGCCCGCCGCCGCCGGCCACCGCCTTGATCACCATGGCCGCGCCGGCGCCCAGGCCGTGCAGGAAGGCGAGCGCATCGTCCATCGTCACCGGCCCTGCCGAGCCGGGCAGCACCGGCACGCCGAGGCGGCGCGCGAGCTCGCGCGCGCGCGCCTTGTCGGCCAGCAGCTCGAGCACCCGGGGCGCTGGCCCGACGAAGTTCAGCCCCGCCTCTTCGCAGGCGCGGGCGAAGGCGGCGCTCTCGGCCAGGAAGCCGTAGCCGGGGTGCACCGCGTCGCAACCGTGCCGTCGCGCCACCGCCACCAGCCGAGCAGCATCGAGGTAGGCCGCCGGCCCGCTGCCCTCCAGCGGCGCGCTGTCGTCGGTGCGGAACCGGTGCAGCGAGCGCGCATCGTCCTCGGCGTACACCGACACGGTGGACACGCCGAGCTCGGCCGCTGCAGCGGCGATGCGGATGGCGATCTCGCCGCGGTTGGCGATCAGCAGTCGGGCGATGGCCATGTCTGGGGTCGGGCAGCGCTCATCGGGGTGCCCGGCGGGCAGCCGCCCGGCCGGGCGCAGGCGCCATCATGCGCCACGCCACCCGCTCACGGGGCCGACAGGTCCACGCCCGCGTCGGCGGCCGCCTTGCGAAGGAACTTCAGCGTCGAGCCGCCGACGTCGGTGTATTCGTGCAGCGTCCACGGGTCGGAGATCTCGGCAAAACGCTCCCCGATCGCCTCCGGCGTGCGCCCGGCCCGGGCCTTCATCAGCGCCTGCAGCCTGGGCGGCATGAGCTTCTCGGTCATCCGTCTCATCGCCACCGGGACGATGGCGGTGACGCAGCTGCAGGCGCACCGCCCGCCGTGCCGGCACGCAGTCGCGACTGAGAACCCATTATCATCTGATCCGCGGCGTGCGCCCCGGGTCGGGACCGGCGCCGCACCCGCTGTACCGCCCTCCCCCACGCCCGAGGTCCCGATTGAAGAGCCACGAACGCGCCGCGCTGCTGTTGTGCACCGCCACCACGCTCGCCCTGCCCGCCCGGGCCGAAGACAGCAGCGCCGGCGTGCGCGCGCAGACCGTCACGGTCGCCGGCCAGCGCCAGGCCTACCAGGGCGACTTCAGGCGGCTGGAGACGCCGCAGGCCGAGCAGTCCATCGATGCCGAGACACTGCGCGCCGCTGGCGCCGTGGGCCTGGACCGGGCGCTAGACCTGTCTGCATCGGTGGCGCGGCAGAACAACTTCGGGGGCCTGTGGAACGCGTTCGCGCTGCGCGGCTTCGTAGGCGACGAGAACCTGCCGAGCAACTACCTCGTGAACGGCTTCAACGCGGGCCGCGGCTTCGGCGGCCCGCGCGACCTCTCGGGGATCGAGACGGTGGAAGTGCTCAAGGGCCCTCGCGCGGCGCTGTTCGGCCGCGGCGAGCCCGGCGGCACGGTGAACCTCGTCACCAAGCGGCCCACGTTCAGGACCGCCGGCGAGTTGCGCCTGTCCGCCGGCAGGTTCGACACCTACCGCGTCGACGCCGACTGGACGGCGCCGATGGCCGACACCGTGGCCGTGCGGGTGGTCGGATTCGCCGAGGATGCGGGCAGCTTCCGAGACACGGTGCAGACGCGCAAGCACGGCGCGAGCCCTTCGCTGGCGTGGCGCATCGGCCCGCGGAGCAGCCTCGTGTACGAGCTCGAGTACAGCCGCCAGGAGATCCCGTTCGACCGCGGCGTGCTGGCGATCGGCGGCGAGCTCGGCCGCATCCCGCACAGCCGCTTCCTCGGCGAGCCCGGCGACGGGCCGATGAAGGCCGGCGTGCTGGGTCACCAGTTCGAGCTGCAGCACGACTTCAGCCGCGACTGGAGCACCCTGCTGGGCTTCACCCACCGCAGGACCTCGCTCGAAGGCTTCTCCACCGAGGCGGAGCTGGCCACCAACCGCCAGCGCCTGCTCGTCGACGGCCGCACCCTCACGCGCCAGCGCCGCTTCCGCGACTACGACGCCACCTACCAGGTCCTGCGCGGCGAGGTCACCGGCCGCTTCCAGCTCGCCGGACTGCGGCATCGCGTGATGCTGGGCGCCGATGCCGACCGCTTCGAGAACGACCAGGTGTTCCTGCGCGCCCGTGCGCCCACGCTGGCCAGCAACCCCAGCCCGGCGCAGCAGCAGGCGATCGATGTCTTCAACCCGGTGTACGGCAGCTACCCGCTGCCCAACCCGACGCCGCTGACCAACCGGGTGGAGACGCAGAAGGCCGTCGGCCTGTTCGTGCAGGACCAGATCGACCTGAGCGACCGCCTGCAGCTGCGCGTGGGTGCCCGCTACGACGACTACGAGCAGACGCTCGACGACCGTGCGGCCGGCCGCGTGTCGGCGCTCGGCACCACCCGCGTGAGTCCGCAGCTCGGATTGGTGTTCCTGGCCACCGACACGCTGGCGCTCTATGCCAGCTATGGCGAGAACTTCCGCCCGTTGTCGGGCGTCGACGCAGGGGGCAGGGGCTTCGAACCGAACCAGTCCGCATCGGTGGAGGCAGGCGCGAAGTTCGCGCTCGCAGGAGGCGCCATCGAAGGCACGCTGGCGGTGTTCCAGGTGAGGCAGGAGAACATCCTGGTCGTCGACGACCCGGGCGCGTTCACGCTGGCGGCAGCCGGCCGCGCCCGCAGCCGCGGCCTGGAGCTCGACCTGCAAGGCGAGCTCGCGCGCGGGATCACGGTGTGGGTGTCGTACGCCTACGTGGACGCCAAGACCGCCAACACCTTCAACGACGCAAACTTCGGCGTGCCGGTGCCCGCCGGCACACGGCTGCTCAACGTGCCGCGCCACACGCTCAGCCTGCAGCTCGTGCGGACGCTGCCGCTGGCGGCCCGCCAGCTGCAACTGGGCGGCGGGGTGCTGCACGTCGGCGAGCGGCCCGGTGAATTCACCACCCGCTTCATGCTGCCGTCCTACACCGTGGCGCGAGCCTTCGCCGCCCTCGAACTGAACCGCTCCACGACGCTGCGGCTGGACCTGGACAACCTTTTCGACGCAACCCACTACACGAACTCCTTCTCTGCACTGTGGGTGCAACCGGGCCCGCCGCGCAGCGTGCGCGCGTCGATCGCGCTGCGGTTCTGAAACGCGGCGCAGGCTCACTCGATGCAACTCCAGGCCGAACAGCTGCGCGTGCGGCGCGGCGGCCGTGAGGTGCTCGCCGGCATCGGCTTCGGCGTGGCCGCGGGCGAGGTCTACGGCCTGCTCGGCGGCAACGGCGCCGGCAAGTCCACGACGCTGTCCACCTTCCTGGGCTTCCTGGCGCCGTCCGGCGGCCGCGCGCTGGTGGCCGGCCGCGATGTCGGCGTCGACATCGCCGCGGCGCGCCGCGCGATCGCCTACCTGCCGGAGGCGGCCTCGCTGTACGAGCACCTGGACGCGCGCGAGAACCTGCGCTACTTCCTGCAGCTGGCGGGGATGCGCCCCGACGCGGGAACCATCGAGGCGGCGCTCGACGGCGTCTCGCTCGGCGCGGACGCCAGAGGCCTGGCGCTCAAGGGCCACTCGAAGGGGATGCGGCAGAAGGTGGCCATCGCGCTGGCGATGTTGCGCGATGCGGCGATCCTGTTGCTGGACGAGCCGACATCGGGGCTCGATCCCATGGCCATCGACGAGTTTCACCGTCTGGTGCGCGGCCTGGCCGACGCCGGCAAGGCGATCCTGATGGTGACGCACGACGTGTACGGCGCCTGCCAGGTGGCCGACCGCATCGGTCTCCTGCATGCCGGCCGGCTGGTGGCCGAGTTCGCGGCGCCCCCTGCGGGTCGCATCGACACCGAGACCGTGCACCGCGCCTTCGCGGCACGGGCCGCAGCATGAGACCGGTGCTGGTCGTTGCCGCCGGCGAGTGGCGCTGGTGGCTGCGCTCGCGGCTGGCGCTGGCCGGCGCACTGCTCGTCGTCGGGCTGCTGCTGGCGGCCACGTGGGTCACCGCACTGGGGATGCAGGCCGAGCGCGCCGAGCGCCTGCACCACCAGGTCGAGGCCGAAGCAGCCTTCCGTGCCCAGCCCGACCGCCATCCGCACCGCATGGTGCACTACGGCCACTACGTCTTTCGCACGCCGGCCCCGCTGGCCGCACTGGACCCGGGCCTGGACCCCGTGACGGGGCAGTCGATCTTCCTCGAAGGGCACCGCCAGAACACGGCGATGTTCGCCGCCACCGCCGCCAGCGCGGACCTCGGCCGCGCCGACACGCTGAGCCCGGCGCTGGTGTACCAGTGGTTCGGGCCGCTGCTGATGATCCTGCTCGGACACGGCCTGTTCGCGCGCGAGCGCGAGGCCGCCACGCTGGGCGCGCTGATGGCGCAGGGGGTGCCGGGCACGGTGCTGGTGGCGGGCAAGGCGCTGGCGCTGCTGTCGGCGGCCGTGCTGCTGCTGCTGCCGCTTGCGCTGGGCACGATGCTGGCCGTGGCACAGGGCGAACGCCCGGCTGCCGCGGGGGCGCTGGTGGCCACCTACGGCCTGTACCTGGCCTGCTGGGGAGCGCTGTCGCTGCTGGTCTCGGCGCTGCTGCGTCGGCGCGCCGCGGTGCTGGCCGCACTCGTCACGCTGTGGGTCGTGCTGGCGCTGGTGCTGCCCGCGGTGGCCGTGAGCGCTGCCGCGCGCATCGCGCCGATGCCCGGCAAGATCGAGACCGACCTCGTGATGCTGGCCGAGCTGCGCCGGCTGGGCGACGGCCACAACGCGAACGACCCGGCCTTCGCCCGCCTGCGCGAAGACCTGCTGGCCCGCCACGGCGTGCAGCGGGCGGAAGACCTGCCGGTCAACCTGCGCGGCGTGGTCGCGCAGTTCGCGGAGAGCAGGCTGACCGTGACGCTCAACCGCCACGCCGACGCGCAGCGCGCCGCCGAGGCGCGGCAGGCCGCGGTGCTGGCGCGCGCGGGCTGGTTCACGCCGCTGGTCGCGGTGGCCGAGGCTTCGCGGGCGATCGCCGGCACCGACCTCGCGCACCATCACCGCTTCCTGCAGCAGGCCGAGGCGCTGCGCTACGGCTTCGTGCAGGGCCTCAATCGCGTGCATGCCGAGCAGCTGGCGTATGCCGACGACATCCGCCGCAGCAGCGACAGCGCGGCCGAGCGGCGCACGCGCGTGGATGCCGCGAACTGGCAGCTGCTGGCACGCTTCCGCTTCGAGCCCGATGTGCCCGTTGCCCGCATCGGCCGCGCCGTTCCGCCGTGGCTGATGCTGGTTGCGTGGCTGGCCACGCTGGCCGCGGCGGCAGTCTGGGCCGGCCGGCGGCTCGCGCCATGAACGCGAGGCCCGCCGCACCGGGCCCCTGGGCCGCCCTGCAGTGCGAGGCCGGGTTCGCGCTCCGCGAACGCGCGGTCTGGGCGTGGTGGCTGGTGGCGCTCGCCTTGTCGGCGCTGGCGGTGGCGGCCGGACTCGCGGAAGTGAAGCAGCAGCGTGCCACGATCGCGCGGCTGGTGCAGGCCGACGATGCCGACCGCATCCAGGCCCTGCAGTCCCAGAAGGACTGGGGCAGCGCGGCGTACCACGTCTTCCACCTGACCTACGATCCGCCATCGGCCTTCGCGTTCGCGGCGCTGGGCCAGCGCGACCACGCGGCGTGGAAGCACCGCGTGCGGCTGCTCGCGCTGGAAGGGCAGATCCACGAACGCGACGCCGGCAACCCGGTTCTGGCCCTGGTGGGGCGGTTCGACTTCGCCTTCCTGGCCGCCTTCGTGCTGCCGCTGGTGCTGATCGCGCTGCTGCACGACCTGCGGGCCGCCGAACGCGCCGCCGGCCGGCACGACCTGCTGGAGGCCACCGCCGGCGACGCCGCCGCGCTGTGGCGCCTGCGCGCCCTGCTGCGCGCCTGCGGTGTGCTGGCCGCTGCCCTGTTGCCGCTGGCGGTGGCCGGCACGCTGGCCGGCGCTGGAGCGGCCACCGTGCTGGCCGCCTGCGGCCTGCTCGCCGCCTACCTCGTGTTCTGGACGGCCGTGTGTGCCGCGCTCGCGGCATGGCGACAGGCCGCGCCCGTGATCCTCGCGACGCTGCTTGCGCTGTGGATCGTGCTGGCGGTGGTGGTGCCCGCAGCGGCCCGCCTGGCGATCGACCGCGCGATTCCGCTGCCCAGCGGCGCCGACATCGTGATGACCCAGCGCGAGGCGGTGAACGACGCCTGGGACCTGCCGAAGGCCGCGACGATGTCGGCCTTCGTCGAGCGTCACCCGCAGTGGGCGGCCGACGCGGCCGTGGAGCGGCCGTTCGAGTGGAAGTGGTACTACGCCTTCCAGCAGGTCGGCGACCAGAAGACCGAGCCGCTCTCCGCCGCCTACCGGGCCGGCCGGCTGCAACGCGACCGGCTCGCCGGCCGGGTGGCGCTGGTCGCGCCACCGGCACTGCTGCAGCGCGCGTTCCAGGCGCTGGCAGGCACCGACCTGCGCGCATCGCTGGCCTACGAGGACCGCGTGCGCGCCTTCCACGCCGCGCTGCGCGAGTTCCACTACCCGCGGCTCTTCCGCGGCGAGTCGTTCGACCCCGCTGCCGCGCAGGCGACCCTGCCGCGGTTCGTGCCGGCGGGGGACCGTCAGCCCGGGATGTAGGGCCGCCTTCGCGCGAACGACGGCCGCGCGTTCCACGCCGCGGCCAGGTCCCGCAGGCGCGGCGTCGGCGGCAGCCGGGGCTGGTCGCCGAAGCGCGGCGGCCGGCAGTCGTGCAGCGTCACGGCGGTGATTGCATCCAGCGCGGGCGCGCCTGCGTCGGCACTGCCGATGGCATCGGCGGCCGCCTCCAGCCGCCGCAGGCCCTCGACCATGCTACGGCGGCGGCGCAGGCCCACCGGCGTCTCGTCGAAGGGCACCGGTGCGGTGACCTTGCGCGTGATGATCGAGGCCACGGCCTCGATCGCGCCCATCGCGATGCCCGCGCGACAGCACACCGGCCGCCCGCTCCGCCGTGCCCGCCAGTCCCGCCCAGCCGGGGGCGGGCCGCGTGGCCTCGAGCCAGTGCTCGATCAGCATGGCCTCGGCGAGCGGCGTGCTGTCGTCCAGCACCAGCGTCGGCACGCGGGTGGCGGCGTTGGCGGCGTTGGCGGCGCGCAGCGGCGGGTCGTCCGCCCAGGGATCGACGAGCACGACCTCGGGGTCGTGGCCCTTCTCGGTCAGCGCCACCCGCGCGATCCGCACGAAGGGCGAGGTGGTGTTGGCCAGCAATCGCATCGCGACACTCCCCGGTCGGTCGGGCCATGCGCCAGCGGCAAGGGCATCCCCGGGCTGCTCTGCAGCGCCCCGTGTTCCACGAGCGCGCCAGCCCGGATCTTGAACCCTTCCACGCTCCGGTATCGATGCCGCGCCCCGGTGCCCGCAGCGTGCCGAAGTGGCTGGTCCGTGTGCACCCGACGGGCGCGCGCCTGCATCTTCTGCCGCTGGGTGCACGAACTCCCGGGCGGCGACACGGTCGTGCCGTGGCCGCGTCGCGGCCAGTTTGCACAATCGGCCCCAGCACGCCCACGGAGCCCCATGCCCACCCCCGACCCGAGCCGCCGCCCGCCGTCCCCGCGCCCGCTGGACGGGGTGCTGGTCGTGGCGCTGGAGCAGGCCGTGGCGGCGCCGTACTGCAGCAGCCGGCTGGCCGACGCCGGCGCGCGCGTCATCAAGGTCGAGCGCAAGGAGGGCGACTTCGCGCGCGGCTACGACCGCGCGGTGCACGGCGAGTCGTCTTACTGGGTCTGGATCAACCGCGGCAAGGAGTCGATCGCGCTCGACGTCAAGGAACCCGGCGACCTGGCGCTGCTGCGGCGCATGATCGCGCGCGCCGACGTCTTCCTGCAGAACCTCGCGCCCGGTGCCACCGAGCGGCTGGGCCTCGGCTCGGCGGCGCTGCGCGAGCGGCACCCGCGGCTCGTCACCTGCGACATCAGCGGTTACGGCGACGAGGGCAGCCAGCAGGGCCTGAAGGCCTACGACCTGCTCGTGCAGGCCGAGAGCGGGCTGGTGACGGTGAGCGGCGCGCCGGGCCGGGGCGTCGAGTCGCTCGGGCGCATCGGCGTGTCGCTGTGCGACATCAGCGCCGGGCTGAACGCGCTGGTGGGCATCCAGCAGGCGCTGCTGCAGCGCGAGCGCACCGGCCGCGGCTCGGGCGTCAAGGTGTCGCTGTTCGGCTCGGCGGCCGAACTGATGAGCGTGCCCTACCTGCAGACGCGCTACGGCGGCAAGGCGCCGGAGCGCGTGGGGCTGAAGCACCCCACGATCGCGCCCTATGGCGCCTTCACCTGCGCCGACGGGCGGGACATCGTGATCTCGATCCAGAACGAGCGCGAGTGGCGCGACTTCGTGCGCCTCGTGCTTCGCCGGCCCGCGTTGCTGGACGACCCGCGCTGCGCGGGCAACGCCGCGCGCGTGGCCCACCGCGCCTTCGTCGACGGCGTGGTGGCCGAGGTCTTCGGCGCGCTCGCCAGCGGCGAGGCGATCGACCGGCTCACCGAGGCGCAGACCGCCTACGGCAACGTGAACTCGGTGCACGACCTGGTCGAGCACCCGCAGCTGCGCACGCGGCCGATGCCGGTGCAGGGGCGCACCGTGGAGCTTCCCGCCTCACCCTGGGGCGTGGAGTGGGAGCCGGCGGCCTTCGCCGAGGCGCCGGCGCTCGACGCCCAGGGCGCCCGCATACGCGCCGAGTTCGCGGCGCCGGCCGCGGACGGCTGAGGCGCGGGCCGGGGGGTGTTGAGGCGGCAGCCAGGCGGCCGGGCGTCCAGGCGGCATGACCCTGAGGAGGCACCGTCGCCGCAGCGCGCGTGGGTGATGCGGTCAGCGCTCACGCGGGGTTGCCCTCGGGTGCGCTCTAGCCGATCCTGCCCAGGGCTTCCTTGGCGGCGGCCTGTCCCGCCAGCAGGGCGCCTTCGATCTGCCCGGGCATGTGGACCGAGGTCTCAGCGCCGGCCCAGAAGATGCGGCCTTCGTGGCTGCGCAGGTACGCACCAACCTGCGACCAGACGCCCGGCGGCGGGGCGGCGACGCAGCCACGGCTGAAGGGCTCGAGGAGCCAGTAGTGGTCCTCGTAGGCCAGCGGCTGCAGCGCGCGCGGCCCGAAGAAGCGGGCCATCCGCCGGCAGATGAGCTCCTTGCGGGTGGCGGAGTCCTGTTGCGACACGCGCACCGATTCGGACGCGCCGAAGAATCCCGTCAGCACGCCCCGCGTCCTCGAGGTCGATCCGTCGAAGGCGATGAGGCCTGGGCCGATCACGCTTCCAGAGCAACCGGCCTCGCGCCAGAACGGCGCGTCGTAGACGATCTGGAACTTGAGATCGCTCGACGTGAGATACCTACGTTGCAGGATCGTGCGGCCGGCAGACAGGTCGGGTTCGAACCGGATGTGCTCCGCGACCGCGGGTGGCAACGCCACCACGACAGCGCCTGCCGACCAGGTCGTCCCGTCTGCGGTGGCGACTTCGACGCCAGCGGCTGTCTGCGCGACACGGGTGACAGGACGGCCCGTCAGTACCCGGGGCGACAGCGAGTCCGCCATCCGTTCCGCGAGCAGGGACGCGCCTTCCGGGAAGACTTCGCTGTCGTGCGGCTCCGCGCTTAAACCCATCAGGGACAGGAAGCCGCCGTTGGCCTTCGCGTAGAAGAGGGCGTGCAGCATCGAGACTTGGTCCGGGACGCCGATGAATCCCTCGCAGACGGCGTGGACCAGTGGGCGGGCCTTCTCAGGCATTCGCGCTTCACAGTACGAGGCCACCGTCATCGTGTCGAGCCGTCGCGCCTCGTCGGAGGCCCCCGGGGCATGCACGTCGATCGTTTCGGCCAATTCATCGAGCTCCGAGACGACCAGCCCGAGGGCGCTGCGGTCGAACGGAGGCTGGTCCGATATGTTGACCGGCTCCGCGCTCCCGTTTGGAAGGTCGTAGTGGAGGTCGACGCCGCCGCTGGGCCGATCCTGCGTGGCCACGCCGAAAGTGCGCGCCAGTTCCTTGACCTGCAGCTGTCCGGGGCCGACCCATTGCGCCCCGAGCTCGACGACGGTGCCGCCC